>Ga0194063_10001844_pt1 | contig 13483 bp, 18 predicted proteins | sample SepL3720m_MetaG_FD_155459 | JGI IMG/M metagenome (GOLD analysis project Ga0194063, IMG submission 155459) | Anoxic zone freshwater microbial communities from boreal shield lake in IISD Experimental Lakes Area, Ontario, Canada - Sep2016-L373-20m | ecosystem: Environmental > Aquatic > Freshwater... | reverse complement strand
AGAGCGTGGCGTCATTGCGTGAGGAAACCGCGCGGCTCGCCACCGAGGTGCTCGCCACCATCGACGGATCAGAAAACGGCGTTCACCAACGCACGCTCAATCGCCTCGCCACGTTCATCGACAGTTTCCGGTCGTTGAACTTCGCTGGAGACCAGCAGTTGGAAGCCACGTTGGAAAAATTCCGTCGCGACCTGCTCAGCCGCAGCGCCGAGGACTACCGCAACCAACCCGGTGCCATGGCCAGTCTCACCGACGGCCTAAACCGCCTGCGTGAAAACGCCGTGCAACTCGCCCGTAGCGATGCCCGTGAGGTCATCTCCCGCTTCGGGCAGATGGGCACGCGCAAACTTGCGGCGGTCGGCTGATCTGACAAATCACTCCCGGGTGTCCTGCTTGCGCGGGATGCCTAGGAGCATGGCTGGCTACCTGAGGTATTTGACTTGTGGCAGTAAACCTATTGATCTATCAACACCCCGTGTCAGACACCCATTGGAGCGAATACCCGATTCAGACGATCGTTTACGCGATGAGAACCATGATTGGAAAGTGTGTCCTCATCACCCTTTCCATCGCCCTTGGCTTCGGAGTCGGAACGGCCCTGGTCGATCACTCCTTGCCAGCTCTCATCTCCGGCACTCTGGCGTTTTTCGGCACTGCCTTTGTCAGCGTATTCGTGAGTTATGGCGCACTGGCGTTTCTCTTCATCATCGCATATGCGGTCATATCCATCGTGTGCGAGTTGAGCGAATGGACACTTGTCATTCCGTTCTGCCTCTGCGTCTGGGTTGGTTTCGATACCACGGACTACAACATGAACAGAAGTCCCATGGCCAGAATGCAAAAGGAGTTGACGCAAAGCCTTGAGAAGTCTGCCAAGGAGGAAAAGAAACAACCTTCGACCCCTCCTAATCAAAAGCCTGCGCCGTAGCAGGTTGACAAGAACAGCCTCCAATTCCCAGCCCGCCCGGCCCCGCGCCCGGCGGGCTTGCAGGGCTTTCTGCTTGCCTAGCGGCGGGAAGGACGAACAATACGGATTACATGAAGATTTTCATCACCATTCTGGCGTTGGTTTTCACTCCTATTTCAGTGATTACGGTTCATGCGAAGGAGCAGGGTCAAGTCACGCAACCGGCCTCCGGTAGTGCGCTGCGAAAAGCCGTGCTCGACGGGTTGCGACCATCGATTGAGGCGGACATCAAACAGAAAGTCATTTTCATCGTCGATAAAATACGAGTGAGTGACGACTGGGCGTTTGTTCAAGTCACACCGGTTCAGCCTGACTCCAAGTCGATTGATTTCCGCAAAACGAAATACAAGGAGCGGATGGACGAAGGCGTGTTCGATGGTGCGACCACCTGGGCACTGCTTCGGAAGAAAGACAACCAATGGGTAGTGCTGACCTTCCAGATCGGGCCAACCGATGTTTGCTGGGCGGAATGGGATAAGGCACCCTATAACTGCCCGCGTAAAATCCTCCCCTACGGAGATAAATATAAAATCACCCGAAACACCCACCGTACCACGATGACTCCGATTGACTACGAAAACCTGTGGGCCGCAGTGGTTGACATGCCAAGCCACCGTGACCGCTATTCCGTTCATGGCCAGGACCATTGGAAAAGGGTCGAGCGCAACGGTTGCGTGCTGACGGCACGAACAGGAGCGAAAATCGACGTCGTGCGCTTGTTCTCACTTTTCCACGACAGCCGCCGGGAAAACGAAGGATGGGATCCTGATCACGGCAAGCGTGGTGCCGAACTCGCCATGGCCATGCGCGGGACATTTTTCGACCTCACCGACGAGGATTTCGACCTCCTCCATTACGCCTGCGTCTGGCACACGGATTCAGATCGCCATGCCGATCCGACCATCGGCACGTGCTGGGATGCGGACAGACTGGATCTTGGCCGAGTTGGAATGATCCCGGATCCAGCCTACATGAGCACGGACTTCGGCGCGGAGATCGCTACTCACGGTGTCATCCAACCCTGGTTGCATCTGGCCGGAGCGTATTTGGAAAATCCCATGACCCATCACTACTATCGATAAACATCGGTTTGTCGCTACACGGCGCATTAACCGCCATGTCGGCGCCATTTCCATCATTCGCACTAAACCATGAACTATCTTACTTGGAATCTCGAATGGACTCCTCCGAAGAGCCGACGTGCGAATTTGATCATGGAGCATGTTACCGCCGCTAATCCGGACGTGGTTTGTTTCACCGAAGTGCTGCGCGACCTGATTCCGCCAGGCCATTTAATCGAAGCTGCTCCGGACTATGGTTATCCAATCAAAGATGGACGAAGGAAAGTCGTGCTGTGGAGTCGCGAACCTTGGACTGAGGTGGATTCCGTGGGAGACGAAACGATGCCATCTGGACGATTCATTTCAGGCATCACGAGCGGAATCCGCGTCGTCGGTATATGCATCCCGTGGAAGGATGCCCATGTAAAAACCGGCAGGCGCGACCGTGATCCATGGGAAGATCATCTTTCCTATTGCCACGGCCTGGCCCGGGTTCTTGTTCGATATACGGATCAGCCGTTTCCGGTCTGTGTGCTAGGTGACTACAACCAGCGGATTCCACGTGTCAGCCAACCATTGTCCGTATTCGAAGCCCTGATGAAGGCGATCCCAAGCCACTTCAATATTGCTACCTCCGGTCTTACCGACGCCGAAGGATACAACTTGATTGACCACATCGCGGTCTCACCAACTCTTAGAGTCACCGTCAACGGCATCCTTCCAAAGTTCACACAGGACGGCACACGGCTATCGGATCACGCCGGCGTGCATGCTACTATTCAAACGGCTTCCTGATTCACCTATCAGAACACCTGCTATTGATTGAATAGCGCAGCCCGCCCGGTCCCATACCCGGCGGGCTTTTTCGTGCCCGCGTCCTGGCACGTTCCCTTTCTCACACGCACACCATTACCTAACTCCCGACACGCCGATCTTCTCCTCGTAGCCTGATTTTTCAACCACTTCTACTTCTCACAAAACCATACCTACTCACCTGCCCAAATGTAACCACTCCCGAACCCACTCCCTAAGCCACTGCTCCCACATCAACACCCCCGAATTTGCACGAAGGGCGACTCCACATCAGGAGCCGCCCTTCGCGCGTCTTCACCAATCACCTCAACCCTCAATCGATTACCAAACCAACCATGTCCCACTTCACCACCATCCAGACCCAGATCCGGGATCTTGATGCCTTGAACGATGCTTGCGTCGAACTCGGTGTCACGTTCCTGGCCAACTCCAAATGTCGAGGCTACGCGGGCGTCACCCGCACGGCTCCGCACGTCATCAAGCTCAAAGGCCCGTATGACATCGCCGTCGATCCCTCACCGGAGAAAGACGGCAGCTACGGCCTGACCACCGATTGGTGGGACGGACACGTCGCCAAGGAAGTCGGCACCGGCTACGGCCGCCTGCTGCAATCCTATGGCGTCCATAAAACCATCCGCGAGGCCCGTTCACGCGGGTTGCGCACCACCCGCCGGGTCGAAACCGATGGTTCGATCCTGCTCACCCTGGAAGGAGGTTCACTGTGATCCGCCGCATCCACGTCCGCGTCACGCCTACAGGCGAGATCACCGTCGAGGCCGATGGCTTCCAAGGCAAAGGTTGCGAAGCTGCGACCAAGGCCATTGAGGAAGCACTAGGCAAACCACGGGAGCGAACCCGCAAACCGGATTTCTGGCGGCAATCGAACCGTCACCAGAACCAACAACAACTCGGCGAAGGAGGTTCGTAATCCATGAGCCACACCCTTCGCTTCAACCCCGGCGGTCGTATCGACTGCCTCTATACCGAAGCGATCAACCTCAGTGCGCTCGGGCGACTTCAAGTCGTCCGGGCCACGGACATCCGCTTCAACACCATGACCCAACAGTGGGACGTGCATGCCGCCGACACCGGCCAAGTGCTCTTCTCACATCCATCCCGAACCGAGTGCCTCGCCTGGGAACACACCAACCTCCAGCCGCAGCTTCTTGCCCAATAACTTCCACCCCATAACCAATAACTCAAAATGAACCTTACCACCTACCTCCGTGCCGGCTACCCCGGCCTCGCCATCATCAGTTCCGAAGAAGCCCGGGCAGAGGCGGACATCGCCGCCGCCTGCGCTTCCGCGAAACGCAAACTCCATGCCTGGTCTTCCACCGAGGGCTTGGTTGATACGAAGGAAGGACGCGTCACAGCGTGTCCCGATCCACTCGATGCCCTTCAACTCCTAGACGGCATGTTCGCCAACGACAACCCGCGCCACGTCGTGTTGTTCCGGGATCTTCAACTCCACCTCGACCAAAGCGACCCGATGCTGGTTCGTCGCCTCAAAGATATCCTGCGGGTTGCCAAAGCCAATGGACACTCGATCATCCTGCTAGGCTGCCGTCTGAAACTCCCGCCTGAACTCGAACACGAAATCACGCATGTCGATTTCAGCCTGCCGGACAACACCCAGCTTGGCACGGTTCTGGACGGCATCACCCGGTCGGCCAAAATCAAGAGTGTGGACGATGCGGCCCGTGAAGCGGCGTTGCAAAGTGCGCTCGGCCTCACCACCACCGAGGCTGAAAACGCGTTCGCCCTGTCCGTGATTGAAACCAAAGGCATCGACCACAAGGTCGTCGCCCGCGAGAAAGCCCGGACGCTGAAGAAGAACGGTCTTGTCGAAGTCGTGGAAGCCAGCACGTCCTTGGACGACATCGGCGGCCTAAACTACCTCAAGGAATGGCTCGTGCGCCGTGGCAGTGCCTTCAGCGGCTCCGCCAAAGCCTATGGCTTGCCATCTCCTAAAGGGTTGTTGATCGTCGGCATTCCCGGCACCGGGAAATCGCTGACCGCCAAAGCCACCGCCAGTGCGTTCGGACTGCCGCTGCTGCGTCTCGATATGGGACGTGTGTTCGGCGGCATCGTCGGCCAATCGGAAGCCAACCTGCGATCCGTCATTCAAACGGCCGAGGCCATCGCGCCTTGCGTGTTGTGGATAGACGAGATCGAAAAAGGCTTCTCCGGCAGCAAGTCCAGCGGCAGCACCGACGGCGGCACGTCCTCCCGGGTGTTTGGTTCGTTCCTGAGCTGGATGCAGGAAAAGGAAAAACCGGTGTTTGTCGTGGCGACGGCGAACGATGTTTCGAAACTCCCGCCTGAGTTCCTGCGCAAAGGTCGGTTTGACGAAATGTTCTTCGTCGATCTGCCCGATGCTCTGGAGCGTGCTCAAATCTGGGACATCGTCATCAAGCGCCACGGTCGCAAGCCCACCGATTACGACACGGTCGTACTGTCCCGCGCCTGCGAGCAGTTCACGGGTGCCGAAATCGAGGCGGTGTATATTGACGCCATGCATGAAGCGTATGCCGAAGGCCGGGAACCCGGACCCAAGGACATATTGGAGGCGATGACTCACACCGTGCCCCTGGCCAACCTGATGGACGGTCAGATCGCGGCATTGAGACATTGGGCGAAAGGCAGGGCACGTGAGGCCGCCAGTCGCGCCACACCAGCGCTTCGCAACAGCAGACGCATTGCAGAGGCGAATTGAGTGTAACTTAACCACCGGGACGGTGCCCAACGTGTAGTGCGAATGTCCAGGCAAGTCGGATTTGTGACCCTCGGGTCGTAACTGTGGCCAGTTTGGAACCGTCCCGGTGGACTAGTGGAAATCTCGGATTATGGTTACCCTGATTTATTCTAGAGAATACCGAAAGCAGCTCGCTGGATTACCGTGTTAGCCGATGTATTGTCCGCCACAATAGTAACTTTTTTCAAGAAAGCGTCGTCGCTGATTCCTCTAGCCATCTTTATAGTCTCATCGATGATTTCATCTCGATTCATAATTGCGCACGCATAATGAAAAACCATTTCCTCTGACATGCAGTAGTCTCTATTGGCAATAAAAGCATCTCGCAAACAGGACCTAAATTGATCAATGTCTTTGTGATTTAATTCCGATCGGAAAAATCGCACTGGCAACCCCGTCAAATATCCTTGTGGGTAAATGGTTCCTGTCTCGTCTGCGGAGTTAATTGTTTCACAAAGACAAGTGGCATCTTCGAGTTTGAAGTCGAAGGTAAATTCCAAAAAACCACGAAAATACGACAAGCCTACCTCCGCAAAACCAACCATATGCAACTCCTTATTCTTGAGTGCGGGAGAGTAGTCAAAATTTGCTTCAATGATTTGAAATTGCATGGCGCTTCTTAGTATCAACTAATGTTTAACGATGCGATCAGGCTTGAGGGTGTTGTACCCGACCAATCGCTATCGCACGCTCATACCAATCACATACAGCCAATCACAACAAGCCTGTTGTTTCTGTTGTTGTTTTTCCACCTCTCCCCAATACCAATTCCCCGCCGCACGACACGACACAGCGCAGGCCGGGTCATGACAAAGCCGCCATGGAGTTCCGTTCCCCCGGTTCCCATGGCGGCTAAATTTTTCTTCAAAGAATCGCGCTACAATAGAGGGACACCTTCTCGAACTGCGAATGGATGTCGCCTTCGATCTCGCACTCCAGCGCCAACTTCGCGAAGACCGGTCCCCAGAACTCCGGTGGCGGTTCCAGCGCTCTTGGCACCGGATGAGTTTTCCTCCGCTGAAAAGTATCAACGATGTCCTGCTTCAGTCGCTCCTGATCCATGGCATTTGAATCAATCAATAGAACCAGATCGATCAGATCCTTCACGCGGGTGTTGGATCGGTCTCCGCGATGTAAGGTGTAGGCGTGGATCTTTTGCGCGAAATGCTCTTCGCGTGAAATCGATGGGAACTGTCCTGCCGGGATTCCTGCAAAACCGAGCCAGTCGCGTGGTTCAGTCCACTCATAGGGTTCGCGTTGAATATCGCCCATGCCAATATCCAGATGAAATCGAGCAAACAACCTGCCGTCCAAATTGCACTCCACCGGATGACGAGACCCGCCATAGGGTGCTCCGTCCAAATCCATCACGGGTTCTCCAATCGCATAGACGAAGAAATCTCCCGTATCTCTCGCAGCAGCAGATTGGAGCGATTCAAGAAGTTGTTCTCCCGGTAGCATTCCAGAAGACAGCCCAAGATCCAGATCCCGTGTTGTGCGGGCAATGGACAGCTTCAGCTCCAAAGCATAACCACCCTTCAGCCGCCAAGGAGGATTACCCTCGGCAAACAAACGCACCAGCAGTCGATCAAAGGCAACTTGCCGTCGCATACGCTGAAGATCCACTCCCTCTGCCTTGGATGCGGTGTTGAGCCGGTCTTCCAGTGCGCGACGGAATGCGAATGCGGTTGAGTAGGATTTCATACGTTAGAGCTTATTCAGGATTTGCTTCATCCCCGGGGCAACATTCTCCCGTGCTTTGGCCTGCTTGATTTCCTTCCGCGTGATCAGCCCTCGTCGCAGACCTTCCGCAAGGGCCTGTTCCAGCATGGACATGTCGGCGTCCCCGGATGCGGCCGAATCAAGGATCGCGCGCATCGCCGTAGTGATCGCGTAACCGCGCTCCCGAATGACCTCGTGCGGCTCCAGCTGGGACTTGTGCAGCACCAGCACGGCTGGGATTTCGCTATTGCGGCGGAAACCAGGAGGCACGGTCATGTGAAGTTTCGCAGGATTGGCATCGGACAGATCGCGCAGCGACAGCGCCGTGGTGTGCGAATACACGCCCTGCGGCTCACCGAGAATATCTCTCGACCACAGCGACCACAGCACAAGGTGGCCGTGCTCCGTGTGTGGATACTGGCGCAGCCGGTAGATCCCCCGGTGCTCCCGGAGCCAGTTTCCCTCCTTCACATGGTAGCTGTGCGTGCTGCGGGCAAACCCCGCCTCCAGCGCCTGTGCCATCGTGAAATACCCGTCCTGACTCTCCGCGATGGCGAAGAGATGGTCATGGTCGGGTGGTGTAGCGACTGCACGCATGTTCAGGATTACTGAACATACATGCAGGACGCGGAACCCGCAATCCGAATTTTCAGACCCAATTTCGCGGCATTTTGCCTGCCGAAAACCACAAACCAACAAACACCAACACCAACCCTATGACAACCCCCACCATCCAATCCACCTCCCTCTATTTCAACGAGGGTTCATCTGACAAAGAATACCATGCCGCCATCGAGCCGAAAGGCGAAGGCTACATCGTTACATTCGCCTACGGTCGGCGCGGCAACACGCTCAACGTCGGCACCAAGACCCAGCATCCCGTCTCCCTGACCGAGGCCACGCAGATTCACAACAAGCTCGTGTCTTCGAAGCTCGCCAAGGGATATCAATACGGGATCCAGGGATACCAACACGCCCGGCAATCCGGCAACGAGGGCACTGACAGCGGCATCCGCTGCCAACTCCCCAATTCCATTGAAGAAAGCGAGGTCAGGAGTCTGCTCACCGGTCGCAGTCATTGCCTCCAGGAAAAGCATGACGGCCGCAGGCTCATGGTCCGCAAGCAAGGCAATACCATCACCGGCATCAACCGCCGGGGCCTGGTCGTCGCCGTGCCCGAACCAATCCGCCAGGCGGTTGCGCAAATCCCGCAAGACGTGCTTCTCGATGGCGAGGCCGTGGGCGACACGCTCCACGCCTTCGACTTGCTGGAAGTGAACGGCAAGGACCATCGCCAACGTCGCTACATCGATCGGTTCTCCGGGCTGATCATGGTGATTCCACCGAACCTCCCGGCTCTCCGTTGGGTCAGCACGGTGATCGATCCCAACGACAAGATCGAGATCTACGAGGAACTCCGGCTCACGAACCGTGAAGGCGTTGTCTTCAAGGAACTCGAAGCGCCCTTCAGTCCGGGCCGTCCCAATTCCGGCGGCACGCATCTGAAGTTCAAGTTCGTCGAGAGCGCGTCCTTCATCGTCAACGGCCACAACGCCAAACGCAGTGTCTCGCTGTGCCTGTATGACAAACACGGGTTCGTGGGTGCCGGCAACGTCACGATTCCACCGAACCATGACATCCCGGCCATCGGCGACTTGGTGGAGATTCGTTACCTCTATGCGCATAAGCAGAGCGGCAGCATCTACCAACCGGTTTACGTAGGCCCCCGCGATGACATCCAGGCGTCCGAATGCACCTTGGACCAGCTCAAGTTCAAGCCTGAGTCGGCAACCACTGCCGCCGCTTGATCCCAAAACTTCTGTCAAGGACCCACGAGGCAAGCCCGGCGCACGACACGCCCGCAAGCGCGACCGGGGCAACACAGGCCGCCATGAAGGAATCCCCATTTCGGGAACTTCATGGCGGCCATTTCTTTCCATGACGCACCCACCAAACCAACACCCATGAAAATCAAAAATGTCACCATTACATCAATGCCCCGGCCGATGCCGCAAGGCATGTTCGATCCCATGCCCGAGGTCATCGCGACCTTCGAGGATGATTCCACCAAAACCTTGTTCTCGTTCTACCCGGACGAGGTTTCGTTCCAGTCCTCCGAGTTCATCGGACTCACCGAAGCGGAGGCGCACAGCCTCTTCCAACAGAAAGACACCGCATACCTCCGCTCATGAGCAAACCACCCACCCACACCTTCACCGTCTATTGCTGTCAGGCAAATGGCCAGGGCACCACGCATATCGACACCGTTGAATCCCCGGACCTTGAGTCCGCGATTCTCGCCGGTCGCAAGCAGTGCCTCAAAGATTGGAACGGCGGCAAAACCGGCAGCCTCACTTTGGACGACATCCACTGCCTCGGCGTTGCCGCAGGCGATGTCACCATCCTCTATTGGGAAGACCAACCCGATTGGTAACAGCCTATGAACCAACCCATCCCCCGCAACAGCACCGAACCGCTCAAGGTCGGCGACAGAGTCCAGATCGTGCCCGAGTGGCAGGATCCGGGCGACGATCGATACGAGCGCTTTGTCATTGAAGCACCGCCGAACACCACCCGCGTCCGTATCCGCGCCATTGTTCCGAACCTCGTCTTCCAACCCGCCGAATGGATCGAAGCCGACAAGCTCATTCTTCTCCCCTGATAGCCACGGCAGTCGTCGTAAAAGCAGAAACCGAGAAGGCCGCCTAGATCCGAACAGCCAGCCCTCCTGCCAGTCCTGATTGGGATTGGCGGGAGGTGATGGGGTTTCTTTTTCGCGACCAAAGCTCAACATGGCAAGCGACCGATTCGCTTGACGGCTCATTTTGTCAGCGCGCGTCGGGCTTGCCCAACTGCCAGTCCGCCGTATGAAGCAAAATAAGACCCATTACCTGCATTCTGTCACCTATTCCCAGCATGGGAACCTGGGGGGGAGCCCGTCATGGATTTCCTCGAATTACGCTCACAGAAACAATTATGGGTTTCCATCTGTAGGCTGAATGCGTAGTCTGTTGTGCCGAGGTTCCAATGAATTACGAATATTCGTAGATCTCACGAGGAGGAGTTTTTCAACGAATCCTACCTAAATTTATGAAAATCGCGCGCTCCAAAAAATTTTTTGAAATTTTAGCTGTTGACGGATCGTTATCACCTGGTAACAACTTCTTCAGCAATGAAACCGCCACACTTCAATGATAGGGGCTCGCACCGAGGAATTCCTGAGAAATCTTATCGAGCGCGCGCTGGACGCCATCGAAAACGGCCGACGTGAGCACATCTACCGCTGGGATCATACGTCGGGGAGGAAAGTCGCTTACCATCAAGCGCGTGATCTCGACAGTCTGGACGCCTGTTGTCGGCAATACGATATTACCACCGAAAAAAGCTACTGGATGATCATTCTCGACTGCCTTGAAGCCGCTCTTGATGACCCGCTGGGCACCTACACCCCCCCGACTGAACCGATATGCAGCCACGAAGAGGCACTCGGAGCTGAAATGCATGCCTTTGTCGTCGAACTCGAAGATTTCACCCGCCCCATCTACACCAAATTCTGCCTTAAAGAACAAACCGATGGAACATGGTATGTTTCCATCGACTGCCACACCTAATCCACCATGGAACGCCCCATTAAAAGCAAACGTCAACTCAAGCCCAAACAGCTACCACAGGAGTGCCTATGTTGCGGCGAAAGCAACCCATGGGTGCTCAACACCGTCAATTTCTCCGCTCCCTTCCGGGATGTAGAGCATCCCGTGCAGGCACTTGTCCATCAATGTCGGCATTGCGATGCCATCGCCACAACGGAGGAGCAGGCGGAATCCCTACTGGTAAAGGCGCGTGAAGCGCACATGAAGTGGCTTTCTGATAACCTGAAGAAAGCGCAGAAAGAACTTGGGCTATCGCTACGGGAGTTCGCGGAAAAATCGGGAATTCCATTCGCAACGCTGGGACGGATCTCCTCCGGAGACCACCTCATTGAGGCCACCATGGAAAAATTGCTTTGGATGGAAATCGGGAGTTTGACCCATGCTCGCAAGACAGAGCGTTGGATCCAGATGGAGCAACATGCGTTCCGCTTAACAAATGGTCCGGTCAGTATTAATATCGATTCAAATCGAGTCGGTCTTTATTCTAGGATTTTGAAAAACGCTGCGCAGTCGCCTCTAGGAAAGAGTAGCGATTTCGAGCAGGAGGGAGATTTTCTTAACCAGATTTGCAACAACCCTGTCGCAGCCTAAGATATGCTCAGCCCCATCCAACTAGAGGAACACAAGATTCTACGCATTAATTTCGACACCCGGATCATTGAAGGTGAACCCGCTCCCTTGGTATTCCGTCATGCCATTACTGCCGCGCAGCAAGACGAAGAAGGTACCCGATGGCTTGTCAGGCTGGATGTACATTTCATGCCGGAAACAGAGGCGGGCACCGCGCCCTATATCGGTGAAATAGCAGTAGTGGGAGTCTTTTCACTTCTCGCGAATTTCCCGAAAGAGAAAGCATCGGACATGGTTCATTTGAATGGCGGCGCAATACTCTACGGAACCGCGCGTGAACTGCTCAGTGGTATTACCGCAAGAGGAATTCACGGTGCGATCATGCTCCCTACCGTGGATGCACGGTGCTTCTTGCCTGAAGTGGATAAAAATCTAGGGATGTGAGGGGAGTCTGGGACAGTTGATGTAGATTGCGTACACGGGTATGTATGCTCCCTTTGCTGCGGCGTGGCCTATCCCCATGCTTGCGTCATGACCGCTTCGGGCATCTTTTGCTCTTCAAAAATACTGGGCACATGAATTATATTAAGACGACCAATGAGACGCCCAAACATGGTTGGCAGAATCAACTATTTCAAATATCGCCCCGGAATGGGGTGTTCTCTGCTCTTCTTGACCGCTTGTATGATTGCTGGCTTATTCATCTTGGTTCTTGGTCTGCCAGTTTTGAGCAACCATCCTTGGATCATTTTCGTCGGAGGATTCATTTGGTTGGGATACCTCACTTTTCAGGGATACACTGCGATTTCAAACAGGCACAACCCTAAGCGATTTATAATAGGGCCTACAGCGAAGGGAATTGATTGGATTCATGCGACTCCTTTGGAGAAGACTGAATATGTCACGCGAGCTTGTAGAGAGATGGCACGACAAGACGGACGTAACTTAAATCTTACCAAGATTGTCATGGGGATGGATGAGTATTTCTGCGAGCCAAACAATCTAAGCATGGGGGTCTCCTTCGCATTTGGAAAGGCTTTCGCGTCCGTGAATTTGCTCGGCAACTACGATAATGCCGATCCAAGGCCGGATGTCACTCTGCCGCGGTCATCGGTATAAACTGAAGCGGTCATCGTGATGTTCGCGTGCCGCAGCAACCGCGATGCGACGTAAACGCCGGCCTTCTGGCAAACGATGGAGCCAAATTCCTTGCGCAATGCGTGGAGGGGATTACGGGCATTCAGTCCCTTGCTGTGGAGCCATTTGATCAACTCCGCGTGGGCGCGTCCGGCTCGGTAGTGGTGGCTGTCCCCATCGACTTTTGGATCAACTCCTTCGACCACAAAGCGCCCGGTGGAGCTTTTCTTCCATTTTTTGAGAAGTTCGACAATTTCCGCGTCAATAGGAATGTCGCCAATGGAATTAGCCTTCGGCGCGAAGCAATCCGTGGCCTTGATGGCGATATGCGACCGGGTAAAATCCACCTGAGACCACAACAGCTTATCGATCTCTCCCCTTCGCAAACCAGCGCATAGACCGAGTACCAACACCTTGAAGGCCTCACGCTTGCGGTCGGCCCTCAATTCCGCCCGGATCTTTTCGGCCGGACTTGGCTTGGGGGCTTTTCCCTCTCCTTTCATCTCCTGCCAGATCGCTTGGTGCTCGGTTTCCATGGTTGCACCTGCCAACGCTCTCACCCCAGCCACGAGTAACACCTCCGGATTTTCGATCTCCGAGCGGTAACGGGTTGGGCGTTCCTTGGCCGTCTTCATGCCAACAAATGGAGGTGGATCGGGCAGGATCACATGGGTCAGCCTCTCGCGAATCCTCTCCGCGAAAATCGCCTTGCCTGCTCGGATGCAGGAATTTGCCGACTTGGTGGCAGAGATCAGTTTCGCCGGGTTGTTCCTGAACTGTCCAAGGTGGTTGCTCAGCCAAACTT
>Ga0194063_10001843_pt1 | contig 13484 bp, 15 predicted proteins | sample SepL3720m_MetaG_FD_155459 | JGI IMG/M metagenome (GOLD analysis project Ga0194063, IMG submission 155459) | Anoxic zone freshwater microbial communities from boreal shield lake in IISD Experimental Lakes Area, Ontario, Canada - Sep2016-L373-20m | ecosystem: Environmental > Aquatic > Freshwater... | reverse complement strand
CGACCCGGCCGACTGCGGTCCCGCGTTCATCGGCCTGCCGCAGGATGTGGCCGCCCAGGCCGAGGATTACCCCGCGTCGTTCTTCCGGACCCAGGTCCATGAGATCGCCCGACCGCGGCCGGACCGCGGGCAGGTGGAGCGGGCTGCGCTGGCGATCCGTGCCGCGCGTCGTCCGGTCATCATCGCCGGCGGCGGCGTGCACTACTCGCGGGCCGAGGCCGAGCTCGCCGACTTCGCGGAGCGCTTCGGCATCCCGGTGATCGAGACGGTGGCCGGCAAGTCCTCGCTGCTGGCCTCGCATCCGCGCTACAGCGGACCGATCGGTGTCACCGGTGCGGATGCCGCGAACGTCATGGCGGCCGAGGCCGACCTCATCCTCGCGGTCGGCACGCGACTGGAGGACTTCACGACCGGCTCGTGGACCGTCTTCCATCCCGACGCGCCGATCGTGGGCGTCAACGCTGCGGCGTTCGATGCGATCAAGCACTTCGCGCTGCCCGTTGTCGCTGACGCGCGCGAGGCCCTGGCGGAGCTGGCGATCGAGCTGGATGGGTACTCCACGGAGTCGTCATGGGTGGCGCGCGGCGTCCAGATGCGAGCAGCGCTGCAGGAGTTCGTCGACGGCCGAGTGGCCGATGACGGCCAGTGGCCGCCGAGCTATGCGCAGGTGGTCGGGCGCGTGCACGCCGCAGCGACGGACGACGACTACGTCCTCACCGCGGCCGGTGGACTTCCCGGCGAGCTGAACATCAACTGGATGAGCAAGGCCGTTGCCTCATTCGACTGCGAGTACGGCTTCTCCTGCATGGGATATGAGACGGCCGGCGGATGGGGTGCCGCGCTGGCTCGCGCAGATGGCGAGGTCTTCTCGCTCGTGGGTGACGGCTCCTACCTGATGCTCAACTCGGAGATCTACTCCTCGGTGCTGTCCGGTCGCAAGCTCATCCTCATCGTGTGCGACAACGGCGGATTCGCCGTGATCGAACGCCTGCAGGTCGGCCAGGGCGGCGCGTCGTACAACAACATGCTCATCGACTCGCACGGATCCGGTGCCGATGCCCGCGTGGACTTCCGGGCCCATGCCGAGTCGCTCGGGGCGCTCGCCATCGGTGTCGGGAGCCTCGCAGAGCTCGACGATGCGCTTCGCGTGGCCCGCGCTGCCGACCGGACCACGGTGATCGTCACCGACGTCCGGGCGTCGGACTGGACCGAGGGCGGCGCCTTTTGGGAGGTTGGTGTGCCCGAGGTCTCCGAGCGAGCAGGGGTCCTGGCCGCGCGCGAGCGGAGGGATGCGGGCCTGCTTCAGCAGCGTCGCGGCGTCTGACGTCAGTCAGTCGGCCGTCGTCGGTCGTTAGTCGTTAGTCGTTAGTCGCTAGTCGGTTGCGTGCAGTGCGGAGTTCAGTCCGCCCCAGGTGCCCTCGCGCATGACGACCTCGATTGCGCCGGACTGCGAGTTCCGGCGGAACAGCAGGTTGTCGACCCCCGACACCTCCTTGGCCTTGGCCACCGAGCCGTCCGGCAGGGTGACCTTCGAGCCGGCCGTGACGTAGAGGCCCGCCTCGACGATGCAGTTGTCGCCGAGGGACAGGCCGACCCCGGCGTTGGCCCCGATGAGGCTCCCGGAGCCGACGCTGATGACCTCCTTGCCGCCGCCGGAGAGTGTGCCCATGATCGACGAGCCGCCGCCGATGTCGGAGCCGTCTCCGACGACGACTCCTGCGGAGATGCGGCCCTCGACCATGGAGGTCCCGAGCGTGCCCGCGTTGAAGTTCACGAAGCCCTCGTGCATGACGACGGTGCCAGGCGCCAGGTAGGCGCCAAGTCGCACGCGATCGGCGTCAGCGATGCGGACACCGGGCGGGATCACGTAGTCGACCATGCGCGGGAAGCGATCGACGCCGAACACGACGAGGTGCTGGCCCTTGCGACGCAGGTGGAGCCGGGTCTCGGTCACCTTGTCGGCGGCGACCGCACCGACGTTGGTCCAGGCGACGATCGGCAGGACGCCGAAGATGCCGTCGAGATTTATGGTGCGCGGGCGGACGAGTCGATGCGAGAGCAGGTGCAGGCGCAGGTAGGCGTCGGCGGTGTCGGCGGGCGGCGCCTGCAGGTCCTGGATGATCGTCACGACGGACCGGACGGTCACGCCCCGCGCGGTGTCGGAGTCGATTCCCGAGTCGAGGCTCGGCACGTCGAGCGGATCGGTGCCCAGGGCGGGCGCCGGGTACCAGACGTCGAGGATCGTGTTGCCGTCGAATGTGGCCAGCCCCAGACCAGAGGCCCCGCCGGTCACGATGCCGCCTTCCGCTTCGTCCATGGTCATGCGGCTACCGTAGCGACGTGACCACTACGCCACACCTCGACCTCGGCCTCGATCCGGTGACCTTGACGGCCGCGCTAGTGGACATCCCCAGCGAGTCCCATCACGAGAAGGTCCTGGCCGACGCGGTCGAGTCCGCCCTGCGGACATGCGCGCACCTCACGGTCGACCGGCACGGCGACACTGTCGTGGCTCGCACGATGCTCGATCGCGGTGAGCGCGTGCTGCTGGGCGGGCACCTGGACACCGTCCCCCAGCACGGCAATCTTCCGCATCGGTTCGAAGGCGACCAGCTCTTCGGCCTGGGCTCGTGCGACATGAAGAGCGGCGTCGCCGTGGCCCTCGTTCTTGCCGCGTCGCTGACCGAGCCGGTCCGCGACGTCACGTACGTGTTCTACGACTGCGAGGAGGTCGAGTCGCGGTTCAACGGCCTCCAGCGTCTTGTCGAGTCGCACTCACGACTGCTCGAGGCGGACCTGGCGATCTTGATGGAGCCGTCGAACGCCGTGATCGAGGCTGGCTGCCAGGGCACGATCCGCATCGAGGTCGTCACCAGAGGCGAGCGGGCGCACAGTGCCCGGTCGTGGCTTGGGGTGAACGCGATCCATGCGGCCGGCGAGGTCATCGACCGGCTCGCGGCCTACGAGCCACGCCGCCCGATGATCGACGGGCTGGAGTATCGCGAGGGACTCAGTGCCGTGGCCATCCGCGGCGGTGTGGCAGGCAACGTGATCCCCGACCAATGCGTCGTGACCGTGAACTACCGCTTCGCGCCCGACCGATCGGTCATCGACGCGATCGACCACGTGACCGAGGTGTTCGACGGTTTCGAGGTGTCGGTGGTGGATCAGGCCCCCGGGGCCCTGCCCGGGCTCGGCTGGCCGTCGGCGGCTGCCTTCGTCGAGGCGGTGGGCGAGCCTGCCCGACCCAAGTTCGGCTGGACGGACGTGGCGCGGTTCTCGGCGCTCGGGATACCGGCACTCAATTTCGGGCCCGGTGATCCGTCCGTCGCCCACACTCAGGGGGAGCACGTCCCGGTAGCGCAGATCCTGGCCTGCGAGTCACTGCTGCGCGACTGGCTCACTGCCTCCTGAGGCGGACTTCCTGCTGTTCCTGGATATCGACAACCTCCAACAGGTGAACGACTCGCTCGGCCGCTCGAATGGCGACTACGTGGTGTGCCGGCCCTCGTCGAGAGCCTCGCCATCGGCTGACGCCACCAACCGCCGAGTCCGACCGCCCGACCGCCGAGTCCGACCGCCACCGTCAGTTGAACCTACCCGGAGTGACGGTGGCGGTCGGACTCGGACATGCGAAGGAGCCCGGCACTTGTGGCGCCGGGCTCCTTCGTGGTCGAGCGTCAGGCCTGCTTGGTGCCCTCGACGTCGAGGGTCAGCTTGATCTCGTCGCCGACGAGGACGCCGCCGGTCTCGAGCGCAGCGTTCCACGTGAGGCCGAACTCCTTGCGGCTGATCTTGGTCGAGCCCTCGAAGCCGACCTTCGAGTTGCCCCACGGGTCCTGGCTGACGCCGAGGAAGTCGTAGGCCACGTCGACGGACTTGGTCACGCCGTGGATCGTGAGGTCGCCAGTGATGACGACGGAGTCACCCTTCACGGCGACGGCGGTCGAGACGAAGGTGATCGTGGGGAAGCTCTCGACGTCCAGGAAGTCCGGGGACTTGAGGTGACCGTCGCGGTCGGCCTGGCCGGTAAGGATGCTGGCGGTCTGAATGGTGATCTCGGCCTTCGAGTTGGCGATGTTCTCGCCGTCGATGGTGAAGGTTCCGGAGTAGTCGGCGAAGTGACCGCGGACCTTGGCGACCATCGCGTGACGGGCCGAGAAGCCCAGGTTGGTGTGGGCGGTGTCGATGTCCCACGTGCCGGCGGCGGCGGAGAGGTTGCTCATGCGGTGCTCCAGGGGTTCGGTGGTGGTTGTTCGGTGTGGGGACTTGAGGGGATGTAGTTGAGCCATCAACTGCTACTAGTTGAAGGTACAACTAAAGCGACCCGAGCGCAAGCCCGCCTCGGCGGCGGCCCTCTAGGGTGCGGTCATGCCCAGCGTCTGCGTCTTCTGCGCCTCAGGACTCGACATCGATCCGAGGTACTTGGCGCTCGCGCGCGAGGTGGGCGCCGGAATCGCGGGGCGGGGCTGGACGCTCGTGTCCGGGGCCGGGTCCATCTCGATGATGGGGGAGGTCGGCGCCAGTGCCCGAGCGGCCGGCGGCCGGACGATCGGCGTGATTCCCGAGGCGCTTGTCGCCATGGAGGTCGCCGATCACGACTCCGACGAACTGATCGTCACGCGCGACATGCGTCAGCGCAAAGGCATCATGGACGAGCGCAGTGACGCCTTCCTCGCGCTGCCAGGCGGCATCGGCACGCTGGAGGAGCTGGTCGAGGTCTGGACGGCGAGGTCGCTGAACATGCATCACAAGCCGGTCGTGGTGCTGGACCCGTGGGGCGATTTCGCGCTGCTGCGCGAGCAGGTGGCGCACTGGCAGGAGCGTGGGTTCGTGCGCGCCGGTGCTGCCGATCACGTCCACTGGGCCACGGACGCGAACGAGGCCCTCGACGAGATCGCCGAGAGCCTCGCTGCGCGAAACAGGTGATGCTAGGCAGCTGACGCGCTGCTGCTCGGCGTTGCTCCTGTCGCCGGGGGGCGAGTGCCGCGCTGGGCGTCGTGCTGCTGGCGCAACTGGTCCATCTGCGCGGCCTGCGCTGCTGTCATCGCGTGGATCTCGGTGGCTGCGGCCGACGAGCCGGACACCGTGCCCTCGACGCGCGCCACGTCGCCGACCTGGACGTCGGAGATGGTGCTTGCTGCCGGTGCCGTGGGGGTAGAGAGCTGCGCATCGGTGCGGTGTCCGGGGGTGGGCAGGCCGACGTGGATGTCGGTCGTGGCGTTGACGGTAAAGGTGGCAGTGAAGTCGTCCGCCGACTTGACCGTGATCGAGTCCGCGCCGACAGCCGTGACGGTGCCGTCGATCATCCGGACGGTGGAGATGGTTCCGTCAGTTGCCTTCACCACGACCTCCCCGTGCAGGGCCTGACCGCCTGGCCCGCCGAGCATGCCGCCGCGATGGCCGTCGCGATGGTCGCCAGGGCCGCCGTGGCCATCCGGACCGTGCTGTGCTGCGCGCGCGCTTCCGAGCGGCGCACTCGGTGACGAACTCTTGGGGGACGGCGTGCCGTTCGCGGCAGCGGCGATGCCGGTGATGCCGGTGGCCAGGACGGCGCCCGCGGCAAGTGCGCCCACGGTGGCCGCAATCATCTTCGCTCGAGACATGTGGTGCTCCCTTTCGTCGGGGCGATCCTCGGTGACCGCCCGATGGTCGTGCTTGCTGATCCGACACTGGCCCCTCGACGTTGGCGGGGCGTTGCCGCAGCATTCGGAGGGCGTAAGGGTTGGCGACTTCCTCGTGCGGCGATGCTCGTGCAGCGAGGCAGGAGCGGGCGTGATGGAATGTGGCCGTGACCTGGCTGTTCGTCGTGATCGGCATCGCTGTGCTGGCGTTCGTCTTCCTCGTGGTGCTCGGTCCGCTGGGTGAACTGCCGCCGGTCGAACCGGACCTCAAACCAGAGATCGTCGAAGGCCATCCCCAGTTCGACGTGGTGGTCCGCGGGTACCGCATGGACGAGGTGGACCAGCAAGTTGCCGCCATGCAGGCCGAGATCGACACCCTTCGTGGTCGGGCCGACGCATCGCCGACGGACGTCGAGCCCGATGCCCTCATCTGATCGTCCGCTGGCTCCGGTTCGCCTGGACGTCGTGATCAACGCGCCGGTCGAGACCGTGTTCGAGGCCTTCAGCCAGTGGTCCGAGCAGGGCCGTTGGATGGTCGGGACGAGAGTTGAGGTGCGGTCCGGTGACGGCGCCTGCGTCGGCTCCGAGCTCGCCGCCTGGACGGGAGCTGGCCGGGCCGGCTTCTGGGACACCATGGTGATCACCCGCTGGGAGCCGCCGTACCGCGTCGACGTGGTCCACACCGGTTCGGTGGTCAAGGGCACCGGAACCATGGAGGTCATCGCGCTTCCCGGTCGCCGCAGCCGGTTCGTCTGGGCCGAGGAGCTCGATCTGCCGCTCGGGGTCCTCGGGCGCATCGGGTGGCCGGTGGCCCGCCCGGTGTTCCTCGCGGGCGTGAAGCGCTCCCTCGAGTCCTTCGGCCGGCTGGTCGAGCAGGGCGTGCTCCCGCGCTGAGCCATGCCCCGACGCGAACCGGGCGCCGGGCCTCAGCGATAATGGTTCCCTGCCCACAATGCGCGTGGGCTCTTGTCTTATCGCAGGACGAATGGAAGGGGACGCACATGGCCGCGATGAAGCCGCGGACGGGCGATGGCCCGCTCGAGGTGACCAAAGAGGGACGTGGCTACGTCATGCGCGTTCCGCTTGAGGGCGGCGGTCGCCTCGTAGTCGAGCTGAACGGCGAAGAGGCCAAGGACCTCGGGGAGAAACTGCTCGCGCTCTTCGCGTAACCCCACCTGATGCTGAAGGGCCCCGAACTCACGTTCGGGGCCCTTGCCACGTCTGGAGCGATGTCGCGGAAGTCAGCTGCGGTCGCGCAGTGATGCCACCAGGAGTCCGTCGCCGACGGTGAGCAGTGATGGCATCCAGTCGTCGTCGGACTTGGCGCCCGCGAGGGTGTCGCGCACGGCGACGGTCTCAGGGTCGCGCTCGCCGGCGTCGGTCACCAGGCCGCCCCACAGGACGTTGTCGAAGATCGCCAGTCCGCCCACGCGCAGCAGCCGCTTGGCCTGCACGAGGACAGCGGGGTACTCGGTCTTGTCGCCGTCGACGAACACGATGTCGTACGCCGCGTCCGACAGCCGCGGGAGCACGTCGAGCGCGCGTCCGGCGATCAGGCGGGTGTGGACGTGGTCGTAGCCGAGCGCGGTGAAGGTATCGCGCGCCACCCGCTGGTGCTCGGCCTCGACGTCGATGCTGGTGAGGACACCGGCGGACGTCATGCCGGACAGCAGGGCTGCCCCGGAGACACCGGTACCGGTGCCGACCTCGACGACGTTCTGGGCGTTGACGGACGCGGCGAGCAGGCGCAGCAGCCCGGCGGCGGGCCGGCTGATGGGCACGCAGCCCAGCTCCGCGCCCTTGTTGCGGGCCTCCCGGATGGTCTCCGAGTCGTCCTCCCACGCGTCCACGAAGGACCAGGAATGCTTGGAGGGAAGGTCTGACGAAGGTCGGGTCTCGCTTGCGATGATGCACCTCCGGGGTTGGCGTCCGCTTCGCCGGCATTTGTCTTGGCCGACCGGCGGCGTACACCCGGAGCCTAGCCTGAACTACGGTAGGGGGCGGGGGCCGTTCGGCCTCAGTCCGTCGTGTCGTGGAGGCTGAAGATGTCCGACCAGACTCCGCCCTTCGGCGTGCCGTCCCTTCCGCCGCCGCCGTCATCTCCGCCGCCGCCCGCTCCGGTGCCCCCAGCGCCGATCCCAACGCCCTACCCCGTCGTGGCCGAGCCGCAGCCGGCTCAGCGGGTCGTCGTCACTCAGCGCCGAGGCCCGGGTGCGCTCGGAACGATCCTCATCGCCGGTGTCGTGGCTGCAGTCGTGGGCGCTTTCGCCGGGCTTGCCGGCTACATGATCGGGCGCGGCGTCGACACCACTGAGGCCGCCGTGAGCACGCCGACCACGCCCGTGGTCATCCCCCAGTTCGGCGGCGGCACCTCGCCGCGCGCGAACGGCTCGATCTCCACGATCGCCGATGCCACGTTGCCGGCCGTCGTCTCCATCCTCGCCGAGGGCACTACCCAGTCGGGCAGCGGCTCGGGCTTCGTGGTGCGGCCCAACGGCTACATCATGACCAACAACCACGTCGTCGACCTCGTCAAGGACGGTGGCACTCTCACCGTCGTGTTCAGTGACGGGAAGCGCTCCAAGGGAACGGTCGTGGGTACCAACACGTCGTACGACATCGCCGTCGTGAAGGTCGACCGGACCGGGCTTCCGACGGTTCCGCTCGGCAACTCAGCCGATGTGAAGGTGGGTGACACCGCGATCGCGATCGGCGCACCGCTGGGCCTCGAGGGCACGGTGACCTCGGGCATCATCAGCGCGCTCAACCGGCCCGTCACTGCGGGCAGCGACACGTCCACTCAGGAGTCGTTCATCAACGCGATCCAGACCGACGCTGCCATCAACCCGGGCAACTCCGGCGGCCCGCTCCTGAACGGGAACGGGGCCGTCATCGGCGTCAACTCCGCGATCGCCTCGCTGGCTCCAGGTGTCAACGGCGAGGCCGGGAACATCGGCCTGGGCTTCGCGATCCCGATCAACTCGGCCAAGCGCATCGCCGAGGAGCTCATCGCGACCGGCAAGTCGCGCACGCCGCTGATCGGCGTGAAGCTTGAGATGTCGTTCGCAGGGCCGGGCGCGAAGGTGCAGAGCGTCACGTCCGGAAGCCCGGCCGACAAGGCCGGCCTGCGTGGGGGCGACGTCATCCTGGAGGTCAACGGCCGGAGCATCGACGACGCCACCGAGTTGGTCGTCGAGATTCGAAATCACGCGCCAGGTGAGAAGATCGACTTGGGGTACACGCGAAGCGGCCAGGACCAGAGCACAACGCTCACGCTGGCCGACGACGCCGACGCGGGATAACGGGGCCAGACATGTTCGACATCGGTATCGGAGAGATCCTCCTCGTTGCCGTGATCGGCCTGCTCATCTTCGGCCCAGAGCGGCTTCCTCGCGCTGCCGCCGATGCGGCCAAGTGGCTGAACCAAATCCGGACCATGGCCTCGGGGGCGCGCAAGGACCTCGCCGATTCGGCGGGCATCGACATGAGCGAGACCATGGATGCGGTCAAGTCGCTGCAGGAGTTCCATCCGCGCAAGCTCGCGTCGTCGCTGTTCAATGACGAGTCCGGGACCGCTGCCAAGGCTGCAGCGCCGGCGGCCGAGACGCCACCGCCGCCGCCCCGACCGGCCTTCGATCCAGACGCCACCTGACGCAACTGCCCACCAGGTGGCCGACTGATCGCCGGCCAATCGGCCTAGCGGCCAGTCGGAGTGATGCCCAGCGACATGCCGGCCAGTCCTCGTCGTCGAGTGCCCAGCGTCCTGGCGATCTCGCGCAGCCCGATGGCTGCCGGCGCATCCGGTGTGCTGAGGACCAGCGGAGATCCGGTGTCGCCGCCCTCTCGCAGCGCGACGTCGAACGGGATGCGTCCGAGCAGCGGCACCTCGGTGCCGAGCGTTCTGGTGAGTGTCTCCGCGACGAGCGCTCCGCCGCCGACGCCGAACAGGTCGATGGGCTCGCCGCAGTGCGGGCACGGGAACGAGCTCATGTTCTCGATGACGCCGGCGACCTTCTGGTGCGTCATCGCGGCAAGGGTGCCGGCGCGGATCGCCACGTCGGCCGCCGCAAGCTGCGGGGTCGTCACGACGACGATCTCCGCACTCGGGATGAGCTGGGCCGTGGACATCGGGATGTCACCGGTGCCCGGCGGCAGGTCGAGGAGCAGGACGTCGAGGTCGCCCCACCACACGTCGGCAAGGAAGGACTCAAGGTAGCGATGCAGCATCGGGCCCCGGAACGCGATCGGCTCGTGAACGCCGCCGGGCTTGAACGGCAGCATCGAGATGACGCGGACGCCGTGCACCTGTGGGGGCATGATCATGCCCTCGACCTGCGTCGGCGGCTCGTACGCGCCGAGGATCCTCGGGATCGAGTGGCCGTAGATGTCCGCGTCGACGATGCCGACCGTCAGGCCGAACTCGGCCATCGCCACCGCCAGGTTCGCCGTGACTGAGGACTTGCCTACGCCACCCTTGCCCGAAGCGATCGCGAACACCCGGGTGAGCGATCCGGGCTGGGCGAACGGGATGACGCGCTCCTCGCGACCCCGCAGGGTGCTGCGCAGGGCCGCGCGCTGCTCGTCGTCCATCACGTCGAGTTCGACGGCTACTGCGGTCACGCCTGCCACGGCGGACACCGCGGAGGTGACCCGCTCGGTGATGGCGTCGCGCATCGGGCAGCCGGAAACGGTCAGGTAGATGCCCACGCGCACGGCGCCGTCGTCGGCGATGTCGACCGACTTGACCATCCCGAGCTCGGTGACCGGGCGGTTGATCTCGGGGTCGTTGACCGTGGCGAGGGCGGCGTTGATCGCGTCGAGCGACGGGGCAGGCATACCCCGATGCTAGTTGGCCTCGTCGGGCGCGCCTTCTGAGAGCCGTTCGACCCGACGAAGGGTCTTGCGCTGCACCTTCTTCTGCTCTGCCGCGTGCTTGTTCAAGGCGCTGATGATGTCGTCGACCTGGTCGCGCAGTTCGCTGCGCACGAAGTCGCGGGTGGCGGCCTCGCCGAGCGCGATCCGGAGCGCCGCGATCTCCCGGGCCAGGTAGTCGCTGTCAGCGAGCAGGCGTTCGGTGCGCTGGCGGTCCTCCTGGAACTGCACGCGGTCCCGGTCGGTCTGCCGGTTCTGCGCGAGCAGGATGAGCGGGGCCGCGTAGGACGCTTGCAAGGAGAGCAGCAGGGTCAGGAAGATGAACGGGAACGGGTCGGGGGCGCCGTCGTTCATGGCGAGGTTGAGTCCCACCCAGATGACGATGGCAATCGTCATCCACATGATGAATGCCCACGAGCCGATGTGCCGGGCGACGCTCTCGCTCACCGCCCCCCAGCGCTCGCTGTCGACCGAGGGGCGAAGTGATCGGCCGCGCTCGAGCGGCTGGTCCATGCGCGCCGAGCGACGCGTGCGGTCAGTCGCCATCAGCGGGGCCCATCGGGAGGTCGTCGTCATCCTCGTCGCGCCAGTCCTCGGGCAGCATGTGGTCGATCACGTCATCGACCGTGACCGCGCCTAGCAGGTGGTTGTTGGCATCGACGACGGGAAGTGCGACGAGGTTGTACGCCGCGAACGTCCGAGTGACCACGGCAAGCGGCGTATGCGGGCCGACCGGCACCAGGTTCGAGTCGACGAGCGACGAGACGAGCGTCGCTGGCGGCTCGCGCAGAAGCTGCTGGAAGTGGCAGGTGCCGAGGTAGCGGCCGGTCGGTGTCTCGGTGGGCGCCCGCGTCACGTAGACCTGCGAGGCGAGGGCGGGCGACAGATCGGGGTTGCGAATCTGGGCCAGTGCCTCGGCAACCGTCGCGTCCGGCGGCAGCACGATGGGCTCGGTGGTCATCATGCCGCCGGCGGAGAAGTCGTCGTAGCTCAGCAGCCGACGGATGTCCTCGGCGTCCTCCGGTTCCATGCGGTCGAGAAGGTCCTCGGCCCGCTCGGGCGGCAGCTCGGAGATCAGGTCGGCGGCGTCGTCGGGGTCCATCTCCTCCAGCACGTCGGCCGCGCGCTCGGCCTCGAGCATCTGGACGATCTCGACGCGGTCGTCCTCAGGCAGTTCTTCCAGCACGTCGGCGAGCTGCTCGTCCTCCAGCCCGCGGGCAACCTCCATGCGCCGCTTCGGCGACAGGTCGTGCAGCACGTCGGCAATATCGGCTGGGCGCATCGTGTCGAGCTTGGACAGCAGTTGCTCGGCGGGCTGGTCGGCTGCTGGGAGCGACAGTCCGCGAACGTCGGTCCAGTCGACGATGATGGACTCCCCGCGACGGCGCAGTCCGCCACCGGACTTGCGCACGAACAACTGCGTCACGAACCAGTCGCGTGAGCGTGCCTGCTCCACGGCGACGTCGAGGACCGTCACCTGCTCGCCGGACTCGATGAGCTCCACGGTGCGGTCCAACAGTTCGCCGGTGACGAGAGTCTCGTTGCCACGCTGCTCGAATCGGCGCAGGTTGACCGTCCCGGTGACGATCACCTGCCCGGCGTCGATCGCGGTCACCTTGGTCATGGGGACGAAGATCCGACGACGGGGCTGGACCTCCACGACAAGGCCGGTCAGCCGTGGTGGGTTTGCGCCGATGCGAAGGACGACGATCGCGTCGCGTACCTTGCCGACCTGGTCGCCGTTCGGGTCGAAGACACCGATGCCGGCAAGCCTGGCGAGGAATACTCGAGTTGCGGCGCCGGTCGTCACGTCGAAAGGCTACCGCCGTCACGAGGAAGGAAGGCCATGGCTACGCCGTCTGACGCGGCACGTCCGGCGCTCACCCGTCCTCCCTCGCGCGATCTTGCACTCCTCGGGGTTGCGGTCGCGTTCATCTCGTCGTCGGGCCCGCTCATCGCCGCGACCGTGGCGCCGGCCCTCGCCATTGCGTTCTGGCGCTGCCTGCTCGGCTCGGCGGCCACCGCGCCATGGATGCTCAGTCGCCATTGGGCCGAGGTCCGCCGCCTGTCCCGGCACGAGTGGTGGCTGGTGGCCAGCGCCGGCCTTCTGCTGGGGGCGCACTTCGCCACCTGGATTCCGTCACTGCGGTTCACGACAGTGGCGTCGTCGACGGCTCTCGTGGCGACCCAGCCGGTATGGGCGGCGCTGATCGCCCGCCAGCGCGGTGGCGTCATCCCCCGCCCCGCATGGATCGGCATCGCGATCTCGCTGCTGGGGGTGCTCATCCTCACCGGCATCGACGTGTCGATCGACCCGCAGCACCTGATCGGCGATGGGCTCGCCCTCGCGGGCGGTGTCCTCGCGGCCGCCTACGTCACGGTGAGCGAGTCGGCCCGCAGAACCGTATCGACCGCCACCTTGACGTCGGGGCTCTACGCATCGGCGGCCGCGCTGCTGCTGGTCATGTGCGTCGTGGGCCATCAGGCGCTGACCGGATTCGCCCTGAAGGACTGGATCCTCATCCTTGCGCTCACTGCGGGCGCGCAACTGCTCGGCCACACGCTGATCAACAAGGTCCTGGCAACGACGTCGGCGACGATCGTCTCGCTCGCGATCCTGCTGGAGATGCCGGGGGCGACGATCGTGGCGGCCGTCTTCTTGCACCAGTTCCCGCCGTGGCAGATCATCCCCGCCGTCGCGCTCATGTTCGTCGGCATCGTCCTGGTCATCCGCGCCGGGTCGAAGGAAGTCCCGTCGGAGTCCTCGCCCGTCTGACCGGGCTGCCGGTGTGCGGCAAGTGCCGGCCCGCCCGGCGTCGGGACACTAGATTCGGTCCGGTGAGCGTGCTGGCGATCGATCAGGGCACGTCGGGCACGAAAGCGATCGTGGTCGACCCCGACGGACAGGTCCGCTCGCTGGCCGAGGTGTCGGTCCGGCCGGTCTACCTCGACGGTGGGGGCGTGGAGCACGATCCGATCGCCCTCCTG
>Ga0194063_10001842_pt1 | contig 13490 bp, 12 predicted proteins | sample SepL3720m_MetaG_FD_155459 | JGI IMG/M metagenome (GOLD analysis project Ga0194063, IMG submission 155459) | Anoxic zone freshwater microbial communities from boreal shield lake in IISD Experimental Lakes Area, Ontario, Canada - Sep2016-L373-20m | ecosystem: Environmental > Aquatic > Freshwater... | reverse complement strand
CCCCAAGGATCAGATGGACAAACTCATGGACGAAATGAGCCGGCTCCAGGATCAGATCGATGCCATGGATGCCTGGGAGGTCGACCGCCTTGTGGATGTGGCCTCCGATGCCCTGGTGCTTCCCCCCGATGAGGCCGATGTATCCAAACTATCGGGAGGGGAACGCCGACGCGTGGCCCTGTGCAAGGCGCTGCTCGAAAAACCGGATTTGCTCCTGCTGGATGAGCCGACCAACCATCTCGATGCCGAGACCGTGGCCTGGCTGGAGAAGACCCTTCGCGAGTATCATGGCACCGTGATTATTGTCACGCATGACCGTTACTTCCTCGACCATATCACCAAGTGGATTCTGGAACTGGACAATGGACGCGGGATTCCCTTTGAGGGAAATTATTCGGCATGGCTCAGGCAGAAATCCGAATTATTGAGACAGGTCGAGAAGAAGGAAAGTCAGAGACAGAAGATCCTGGCGCATGAACTGGAATGGATCAGCAGTTCGCCGGAGGGCCGCCGGAAGAAGAGCCAGGCCCGTATCACGCGTTATGAGGAACTCGCGGGCAAGCGTTTCGAGGCGGAGAAGGATGATGTCCTGATCCAGATTCCACCCGGTCCGCACCTGGGCAACAAGGTGCTGGTGTTGGACGGTGTCTCCAAGGGGTACGGCGGGACGCTTCTGTTGGATAAGGTCGGTTTTAATCTACCCCGGGGCGGTGTGGTCGGTGTGCTGGGGCCGAACGGGTGTGGCAAGACGACGCTGTTCCGGATGGCCGTCGGCCAGGAAAAGCCCGATTCAGGAACCCTGGTGGTCGGGGAGAGCGTCGTGTTTTCCCATGTGGATCAGCATCGCGATGCGCTCAACGACAATCATACGGTTTTTGAGGAGGTCACGGGAGGGCAGGATGAGGTGGAGTTGGGAGACCGCAAGATGAACTCCCGCGCCTATCTGTCACGATTCAATTTCCGGGGCCCCCAGCAACAGAAGAAGGTGGGGAAACTATCCGGAGGTGAGCGTAACCGGGTTCATTTGGCGAAACTCCTCAAGAGCGGCGGGAACGTGCTGTTGCTGGATGAACCGACCAATGATCTGGACGTCAACACGATGCGGGTTCTGGAAGAGGCCATTAACCAGTTCTCCGGGTGTGTCATGGTGATCAGTCATGATCGCTATTTCCTCGACCGAATCTGCACCCACCTGTTGATTTTCGAGGGCGATGGCAAACTGCGCTGGTTCGAGGGTAACTTCGCCGACTACGAGGAAAAAGTGCTGGCCGGAAATGACGAGCGCCTCCTTCATCGCCGGGGGAAGTATAAGAAGCTGGCGCTTCGGTAACAGAGGAAACGCCGGGCGGAATCGCACACGCGTCGCACGAAAAGCCATACTGCGCTTGATTAAGTACTCCGTTCGTGTTTTCATGCTCACCTCTGTCTTCTCTTGTTGGGGTTGATGTGTCATTAATAATGATAGGCGGTGCCAACAAATAGGCGCCAAGGTTGAGGACTATCCTTAGAAAGGGAATAAAATGGAAAACGAAAGTCGGAAAATTCGGTGGTATGAAGTGATGTATGTGGTGGTGCTGGTGGGGCTCCTGGGTTGGAGCGTGTTTTTCATGAATCCGCACAAGATCGGGGTGGTGGACATGGATCGCGTTTTCAAGGATGTGGGCATGTTGCAGAAGATCGAGAAGGAGCGCCAGAAGCTCGAGGTCTATGGCAAGGCCATGAACATGCTACAGGCCTATAAAACCCGCGTGAAATCACTTCAGGATAAGATCGCGGCGGCCTCAACGCAGGCGGAGAAGGATAAACTGGTTGCCCAGCAACGGGCGTCTGATGAGCAGTTCAACCAGAGCATTGCTCCGATGCAGAATGCGATGCAACAGTTTGACGCCGGCGCCGTGGGTTCATTCCGGAAACGGCTGCAGCAGTTCATCGACCAGGTTGCCTTGAAACGGGGCATGGATGCCGTTATTACAACGGGGCCGAATGTCCTTTGGTTCAGGAACAAAGTGGATCTGACGGCCGATGTGGTCAAGGCGTCCAAGGAGTTCTTTGCCAAGGATATGCCGGTGATCGATCCCGCTTTGGGCGGCGTGGGCCCTCGACGGTAATCCCATGGAACGCCACAGCCGGGGAAAAGGTAAGCAGAAACTCCTCGGCAGTCATCAGAAATGCTGGATCTGGGGCCGGAATGCGGTTCTGGAAACGTTGACGGCGGGACGCTGGAAGATCTTGGATCTTTATCTGTCCCGCCTGCTCGACCCCGCTCTGATCGAGCAGGTCCGGTTACTGGCCACCCCGATGGGCGTCGTGCCCGTTGTGGACGAACCGGAAGCCCTGGAGCGTTTGGGCCACACCACGGAGCATCAGGGCTATCTCGCCCGCATGACGGACTTTCCCTACGCCGACGAGGCGACCGTTCTGGCTTCGCTTCCGGCCACTCCCTTCTGTGTCATTCTGGATGGCATCCAGGATCCCTACAACTTCGGCGCCATCATCCGTTCCGCCGAAATTTTTGGCGCCGACGCCGTGTTTATTGGTGAGTCCGGTCAGGTTGGCGTCACCAGTATGGTGGTTCGCAGTTCCGCCGGGGCGGTAAACCGCATCCCGATTGTCCGTGTTCCGGACGTGATGACGGTGGTGGAATCATTCCGCAAACGAAGCATTCAGGTCATTGCCGCGAGTGAAAAAGCAACCCGTGCCCTGATGGATCACAACCTCACTTCCGGCACGGTCATCGTCATCGGCAATGAGGGAGTGGGGCCCCGGACGGAACTCCTTCAGCGCTGTGATGCCGTCGTCAAAATCCCTCAAGTTGGCACGATCGGATCCCTGAATGCCGCTGTGGCGGCGGGAATCTTCTTCTACGAAGTTCGAAGGCAGAGGGGCGTTGGCGGCATCTGAATCGATTCAGATGACTGAATGTGGCCAATCACAGATCAGGAAAGGAACGGATTAACCTTCTTCTCTCGTCCAATGGTCGTCTGTGGGCCATGGCCGGGATAGACGATGGTATCGTCTGGAAGTTGGGTGAGCCGTTTCAAGGATCGCTCCATCAGGACCTCATCACTGCCCTCCAGATCGGTTCTGCCGACCGAGCCGCTGAACAGGGTGTCGCCGGCAAAGAGGGTTTTGGCGGCGGGGAAGTAGTAGCAGACGCCTCCGGGGGTATGGCCGGGCGTGGCGATGACCTCATACTTCAGGCCCGCATCCTCACATTGCATTTTGTCGGCTGCATGTCGCTCGATCTTCGCGGGGCGTTCCGGTGACTCGTAATGAGGAAGGATGGCGTTGGCCGGGCTGAAGGCCCAGGCTTCGTCTTTCGGATGCATAAGAACCGGCGCGGGAAAGGTGCGGGTCATCTCGGCCAGACCGCTGACATGATCCATGTGGCCGTGGGTAATGAGGTAGGCGGCGACAGTCAGTTTGTTCTGTCGTAGCGTCACCCCAATGATTCCGGCGTCATCACCAGGGTCAATGACCAGGGCTTTCCCTGAATCAGAGGCGACGATGTAGGCATTAACCTGGAACGATCCGACAACAACGGGAATTACTTTCATGGAATACCTTTATGCGCCCAGACTCGATAGTGCAACTTCCTGCTCAGTCCGCGCTTCAAGATCCTTGATCCGGACACATCCCCTGGTGATGTCATCCGGCCCGATGTAGAGTCCCCGTCGAAATCCCGCCTTGCCGGTTCGTCCGAAGAAATGCTTGGGTTTTTCAGAGTGAAGAGCGATATCCACATTGGCGCCGCCATCTCGCAAGGCCTTCGCCACCCGGATAGCGGTATCGCGTTGGGTTTCCTCCATGTAGGACACGGCCAGATCCTTGCCGGCACCGGCGCGGGGGGTCTTGCCTTTTTCGGCCATCAACTCGGCGATGACCACGTCACCGAACCCGAGCCCGACCGCCGTCATGGGTTTGCCGCCCAGGTCACCCAGCAGGTTGTCATACCTGCCGCCACCAAAGATCGCCCGCAGGCTTTTCCCAACATCAAAGCCTTCAAAGACGATACCGGTGTAATAGCCCAGACCCCGGATGACCGAGATGTCGAACTTCACCATGTCACCGGCGCCATAAAGTTTCATAATGTCGAAGAATGCCAGAAAATGCTCGAGTGCGGGTGTGCGTTCGCCCAATGCCTCTGTGACACTTTCCAGTGACGTCAGGTTGAGGATTTTGAACGTGGCGTCAATGCTGTTCTGGGTAAGACCTTCTCCCGTCAGCAACTTGGCAATCTCCTCATCCGAGATCTTGCCGCGCTTGTCCAGGGCCAGAAAGGTTGCGGCATGGTGATCGCGGGGAATCCCGAGTTTGGCCAGGAGATCGGAAAGCAGGGCGCGGCTGTTGACGTGGACGCGAACCTCGTCGCTCGTGAATCCGAGCAGGTTCAGGGCCTGAACCGCGGTCATAACCACCTCGGCTTCCGCCAGCACGGACGGTTCGCCGACGATGTCGAGATTCCACTGGTAATGCTCGCGTTTCCGGCCGCGGGTCATTCGTTCATAGCGGAAACACTGGGCTATCGTGAACCACTTGATCGGGAACGCCAGTTCATTCTGTTTGCCGACGATCATCCTGGCCAGGGTGGGGGTCATTTCCGCCCGGAGCGCCAACTCGCGGTCGCTCTTGTCCTTGAACCAGTAAATCTGATCCTGGATTTCCTCGCCGCCTTTGCGTTTGAGTAGGTCGAGGCTTTCGACTACGCAGGAATCATACTGTTCAAACCCCGAGCGGCGGGCAGCGGCGGCCCAGGCTTCAAAGATCGAGTTCCGGAGGGTCATGTCGTCCGGATAGAAATCCCTCATGCCGCGGGGTGCGCTATAACTGATCGGCTCACTCATGTTGTTCTTAGAAAAGTCCTCAGTATTCTGACTTCTGAATACTGACTTCCGGCTTACGCACTCTTCAGAACACGGGCCTTCATATCTTTGCCCGGCTTGAACTTGACCACCCGGCGTTCGGGGATGACCACCGTGTTTTCCGGTTTGTTCGGGTTGCGCCCGATGCGGGGCTTTCGGGTCTTGATTTCGAAAACACCGAAATCGCGAAACTCAATGTTCTCGCCTTTTTCGAGGCTCTCGGTGATATAATCGAGCGTCTTCTGAACGACAGCAAAGACCTGCTGCTGGGATATTTCGGTTTCTTCTGCGATACGTACAACGAGTTCACGTTTGGTCATGAGAGTTCTCCCCGGATAATGTTTTCAATAAACGTTACGGCATCGCTGACAGGAATCATATTTTTTTCCTTCTCGGTGCGCCGTTTAACTTCCACTTTCCCTTCGGCCAGTGAGCGTTCGCTGATCACCGCCCGGATGGGCAGTCCCATCAGGTCGGCGTCCTTGAATTTGACCCCGGGCCGTTCGTCACGATCATCAAACAAGACGTCGATGCCCTGAGCTTCGAGTTTCTGGATGATCTCCTCGGCCACTTTGACGCTTTCGGCATGGCCGGTATTGGGGACTACAACGCTGACCTGATAGGGGGCTATCGAAATCGGCCAGATAATGCCGTTTTCGTCGTAACTCTGTTCGATAACCGCCTGCAGGGTGCGTGTGACGCCGATGCCATAGCATCCCATCACGATGATCTGTCGATTGCCTGCCGCATCCAAAAAACCCGCGTCGAAGGCCTTGCTGTACTTCGTCCCGAGTTTGAACACATGGCCAACCTCGATGCCGCGCTTCTCCCGCATTCGGGTGCCACAACGGGGACAGGAGTCGCCTTCCCTGGCGATCACCAGGTCAAAGTATTCGGCAACCTGGAAATCGCGGCCCGACAGCACATTGACGAGATGGGCATCGGCGGCGTTGGCCCCCGTGGCCGAGACGCGCGGTGTCTTGAGTCCGGAATCTGCGTAGATTGGAATTTTCAAGCCGACAGGTCCGGCAAACCCGACCGGCGCGCCGGTTACCTGAACGATGGTGGCATCGTCGGCCAACTGCACGGGTATGCCGCCCAGCGCCCTGGCCAGTTTGTGCTCGTTCACGTCCCGGTCACCGGGAACCAGCACGGCGACCGGTTTGCCGTCGGCAACGTAAATGAGTGTCTTGATCAGGTCGTGAGGGGCCAGTTTCAGAAAGGCCGACACCTCATCGATGGTGCGTTTACCCGGCGTGGCGACGATTTCCGGCGCCTTGTCGGTGGTCGTGGTTTCGGTCTTCGGTGTCATCCGTTCAGCGCGCTCCAGGTTGGCGGCATAGGAGCAGGATTCGCATTCCACGATGCCATCCTCGCCGGAATCCGCCAGCACCATGAATTCGTGGGAGAAATTACCGCCCATCGCGCCGGTATCGGCTTCCACAACCTTCGTGCGCAGTCCGCACCGCTTGAAGATGCGGACATAGGCGTCGTACATGGCCTGATAACTGACGTCGGCGGCTTCCCAACTCACGTCGAAGCTATAGGCGTCCTTCATGCTGAATTCCTTGGCGCGCATGAGGCCGAAGCGGGGCCGGATCTCGTCCCGGAATTTGGTCTGGATCTGGTAGAAGGTTTTCGGCAACTGGCGGTAGGAATTGATCTGCCTCGAAACCAGGTCTGTGATGACTTCCTCATGGGTGGGGCCCAGAACCATATCGCGCTGCTGGCGATCCTTGATCTTGAACATGGCATCCTTGAGAACCGTATATCGGCCTGACTGTTCCCAGATTTCACGGGGTTGCAGGGCGGGCATCAGGACTTCGAGGGCGCCGGCGCGGTCCATTTCCTCGCGGACAATCTTTTCGACTTTACGGAGCGCCTTGAGTCCGGCAGGGAGAAAGGTATAAAGTCCGCCCCCGAGTTTCATGATCAGGCCGGCCCGCATCATGAGTTTGTGGCTGGGGATCTCGGCATCCTGGGGCGCTTCGCGCAGGGTGGGGATCAAAGTCTGGGTCAAACGCATATGATGATATTCCTTCGCAACTTATGAAACGTGCGTATTTGACACAATGAGAATGGGTTAGGCAAGAAGAAAACCAGAATTTAGCCCGCCGTTCTGTGGGAGTTCATCGTCCTAACCTGAAGTTTCCTCAACTCGAACGCCATGATGCTGAGCAGGCCGGCGCCCACGCAGATGGCAATGTCGAGGGGATGCAGAACCGAAAACTTGAAGAGCGTTCTCAGGAAAGGAACATTGAGGATCAGAGTCAGGAACAGGGTGGCTCCTCCGAGTACCCACCACATGGCCGCGTTGGGAACCCGAGCCATTTCGAACAGGGTTCGGGTGCGCGACCGGTTGCTGATGATCAGGGCCAGGTTCGCCACAATCAAGGTGGTGTAGGACAATGCGCGGGATTCGTCTGCGGATCGTTCCAGACTCCATGAAATCCAGAATACCGCCAATACCACGACCAACACGCTGAGTCCCTCCATCACGCTCACCCCCACGCTCCGCATACTGAACAGGGGTTCACCAGCTTTGCGCGGAGGTCGCTTCATGAGGTCTTTTTCCGCCTCCTCGGCCTCGAAGATGGTCGAGCATGCGGGGTCGATGATCAGTTCCAGGAACAGGATATGGACCGGCATCAGCACCAGCGGCCAGCCGAAGAGTACGGGGATCAAGGACATTCCGGCGATGGGCACGTGGATCGCAAAGATGTAGGCAACGGCCTTGCGGATATTGTCAAATATCCGGCGCCCCATCTTGACGGCCTCGACGATGGAGGAAAAATCATCGTCCAGAAGAACCAGCGAAGACGACTCGCGCGCCACATCGGTTCCCCGTGCCCCCATGGCCACGCCGATGTGGGCGGCTTTCAGTGCGGGCGCGTCATTCACGCCATCTCCCGTCATGGCCACGATTTCACCGGCCGCCTTGAAGGCTTCGACAATGCGGAGTTTCTGTTCGGGCACCACGCGGGCGAATACGGTGACGGTCTTGATGCGGCGGGCCAACTCCTCGTCGCTCATCGCGGTCAGTTCCGGGCCGGTGATGAGGTCACCCTCAGCAAGGTTGATCTGTTTGGCGATGTTCCGCGCCGTGACCGGGTAATCGCCCGTGATCATGACGACCCGGATTCCCGCCTGGTGGCATTCGGCAATGGCGGCCGGGACGGTCGGGCGGATGGGGTCGGCCAACCCCAACAAGCCAATGAATTCAAATTCGAAATCATGCTGCTGATCCGGCAGGGCCGTCTGTTTGAAGCGGGCCCGCGCCACACCGAGTACACGATAACCATCCCTCGCCAATTGGTCGATTCGCCCGGCCAGTTCGGATTTCTGTTCCGAAGTGAAATGGCAGAGGTCTGCAATTGCTTCCGGTGCCCCCTTGGCCGCGATCATGAAGTCGTCGTTGGTTCTGGATTTCCAGACCTGGGAAATGGCCAGCATCTCCCGCGAGAGGGGATATTCGCGCAGCAGTTCCCAGTCCTCATGAATATGTTCCGTCTTGGCCAGGAACTTCACTCCGACCTCATGGATGGCCTTTTCCATGGGATCAAAGGGATTACGCTGGCTGGCGAGGATTCCGTACTCGACGAGTTCATGGAAAGACTCCGCAAGGGTCGATTCGCCCAGTCGCTTCAAATCACAGAACGAGCCGTTCGCATAGAGTTGCTCAACCGTCATCCGGTTCATCGTGAGCGTTCCGGTTTTGTCCGTGCAAAGCACGGTTGCGGAACCGAGAGTTTCGATGGCCGGAACCCGCCGCGCCAGAACCCGTTTTTTGGACATCCTCCAGGCGCCCAGGGCGAGGAAGATCGTGAGGACAACCGGGAATTCCTCGGGCAAGGTCGCCATGGCTAGAGTGATGCCTGCCAGAACGCCCTGAAGCCAGTCTCCACGCGTCAGGCCATACACCACGACAACGAGGGCGCAAAGGGACAACCCGACGATGGCGAGTCGGCTGACCATGCGTCTGGTTTCCTTCTGGAGCAGGGTCTCCTCCTGTTCCAGACTGTTCAGGGCCTTACCGATCTTGCCGATCTCGGTTTTCAGTCCGGTGCCCTTGATTTCTGCCACACCTTGACCCTGGACCACGAGAGTGCCGGAATACAGGAACGGGGTTTCATCGCCGCCGGGGCGGGCCATGGCGAGGCTTGCAACCGGTTCGTCGGACATGATTTTGTGGACCGGCACGGATTCACCGGTGAGGAGCGACTCATCCACGGAGAGGCTCATGGAGGAGATCAGGACGGCGTCGGCGGGGACACGGTCGCCTTCCTGCAATAGAATGATGTCCCCCCGCACGACTTCCCTGCCTGCGATCTTCTTCTGTTCACCGTCGCGGATCACGGAGGCGCGCGGACTGGACAGGTCGCGGAGCGCCTCGAGAGCCCGCTCGGTCTTGCGTTCCTGGTAGAGGGTGATACCCATCACCACGAACACAAACCCCATGAGCATCAGGGATTCCTGAAAATCGCCCAGGACCAGGTAGATGACGCCGCAGGCCACCAGCAGAAGGAACATCGGCTCCTTGACCACTTCCAGGGCAATGGCGAAAATGCTGCGCGGTTTGGATTGCGGCAACTCATTGTATCCTTCCGCCTTCAAACGTGAGGCGGCTTCAGTCTCGGAAAGTCCCCGGAGAGTCTTGATGTCAAACGGCGCCATAAATTCCCACATATTTCCCTTTGGTTCTCTGGAAGAGTAAGGCTCGGGAAACCAAAGTCAATCTCATTAGAGTTCGATCAGGATTAGGTGGTTGACGTTATGCGATTATGCGCATATCCTTATAAACGTGAATTACCAACAAGCAAAAATCAGGGCGGAGATAATGAAGGCGCTGGCGCATCCGGTTCGCGTTCTGCTCGTGAGTTCGCTGACCGAAGGTGAGCAATGCGTGTGTGAGCTTAATAAACTGGCCGATATTGACCAGTCCGGTTTGTCTCGGCATTTGGCGATTCTGAAGAAAGCGGGGATCGTGAGTGACCGGCGTGAAGGCATGAAGGTCTTTTATCGTCTGGAAACCCCATGCATTCTCAAGGCCTTTGAATGCGCGGTGGATGTGGTCAAGGCGGATGTGAAGCGCAGGAATGACACGCTCAAGGCGGTGTGAGATGAACGTGGAACATAATGAGGGGGGTGGGTGGGCGTCCCTTGTGTTGAGAGGTTTGGGACTGCTCCTGCTTTGGAGTGGGGTGTACTGGAATCTGGAACCCTTTTCAGTCTGGGTGACGTATGGGGTGCTGGGTTTGCCGCAGGAGCACCCCTTCAGCACCGCGCTGCAGTTCTTTGTATTTGAGACGCCCAAGGTCTTGATGCTTTTGACCCTGATTGTCTTTGTGGTGGGTATCATTCGCTCGTTTTTCACTCCCGAACGGACGCGCCGGATTCTGGCGGGCAAACGCGAATCGGCAGGGAATGTCCTGGCGGCGTTGTTGGGTATTGTGACGCCGTTTTGTTCCTGCTCGGCCGTGCCGCTCTTTATTGGATTTGTAACGGCTGGTATCCCGTTGGGGGTGACCCTGTCATTCCTGATCTCGGCTCCGATGGTGAACGAAATCGCATTGGTTCTGCTGTTCGGGATGTTCGGCTGGAAGGTGGCCGCCATCTATCTGGGGATGGGACTGACCATCGCCATGGGGGCGGGCTGGGTCATCGGTCGGTTGAAGATGGAGCGTTATGTCGAGGACTGGGTTTACGCAACCGGACCAACGGCAGGCCTTGAAGAAGAAAGGCTTGATGCGACTGCCCGCATTCAACTGGGACGTGACGCTGTGCGGGATATTGTCGGTAAGGTGTGGCTCTATGTCATGATCGGCATAGCCGTGGGCGCAGGCATTCATGGGTATGTGCCCGCCAATGCCATGGCGTCATTCATGGGCAAAGGGGCCTGGTGGAGCGTTCCGCTCTCGGTGCTTATTGGCGTGCCGATGTATTCCAATGCAGCGGGCATCATTCCTATTGTGCAGGCATTGCTCGGGAAAGGCGCGGCGCTGGGTACGGTCCTGGCGTTTATGATGGCGGTCATCGCGCTTTCCCTGCCGGAGGCGATCATCCTTCGCAAAGTCCTTAAACCTCGATTACTCGCCGTGTTTTTCGGCGTGGTAGCGATCGGGATTATGTTGGTCGGATATTTGTTCAATGCCATCATGTAACTAGACAAGAAGTATAGTATCACGCGAAGCCGCGACAACATCATCAAAGAGAAAGGAATACTAATTATGAATGAGACAAATGCATGTGCGTGTGGTGGGGCTCCGAAATTGATTTTCGCCTGTTCTGGAGCGGCGGATGTAGGGGCGATTGCTGACCAGGCGGCCCGGAAGTTGACCAAGGACGGCGCGGGCAAGATGTTCTGTATGGCGGGGATCGGTGGGCGGGTCTCCGGGATCATGGCAACAACGGAGTCGGCTGCGAAGATCCTGGCGATTGACGGTTGCCCTTTGAACTGCGTGAAGAATAGCCTGGAACAGGCGGGATTCAAGAAGTACGAGCACCTCCAGTTGGCTGACCTGGGCATGGAGAAAGGCAAGACGCCGCTGTCACCAGAGGTGATCGCAAAGGCGGCGGCCGCTGGCGCAGCGATGTTAGTCTGTTGAAAGGGAGGAAGAATATGGCAAACAATGGTGATCAGAAAAACGAGGGCGAGGCCTGTGGGTGTGGTGTCGGGAGTTGTTGTAGCGGGCTGGGTAAATGGATTTGGATTATTTTGGCGCTGGCCGTGGCTGGGGTGCTGGTTGTGAAGAATGTCGGTAAAAAGGAATCCGCACCCCCTCCTGTGGCGAACCTGAGTCCTGTTGGGGTTGAAGCGACCAGCCTCAACGCTGGGACACAGGAAAAGGCGCTGCCTCACCTGGTTGATTTGGGTGCGGGGAAATGTATCCCCTGTAAGATGATGGCGCCCATTCTGGAAGATCTCAAGAAGACACTTGTGGGCAAGTTGGAGGTCCAGTTTATTGACGTCTGGGAAAACCCGGATGCGGGGAAGAAATACGGGATCAATGTGATCCCAACACAAATCTTCTATGACGCGCAGGGTAAGGAACTGTTCCGGCATGAGGGGTTTTTTGGCAAGGATGACATTCTGGCGAAATGGAAAGAGTTCGGCGTGGACCTGAAATGATGGAACAGGTGTTCATATTTCTTTCACATGCCGTCGAAGGTTCGGCAGGGTTAGCTTTAACCGCCGCCTTTGTGTGGGGCGTCCTCAGCATTCTGCTCAGTCCCTGCCACTTGGCGAGTATCCCCCTGATCGTCGGGTTTATTGACCAACAGGGCCGGATCACCACCCGTCGGGCGTTCACCATCTCCCTTCTATTTGCAGTGGGCATTCTAATAACCATCGGCGTGATCGGGGCCATCACGGCGGCGGCCGGGCGGATGATGGGTGATGTGGGCCGCTGGGGAAACTACGCAGTAGCCATCATCTTTTTCGTCGTCGGGCTATACCTGCTCGATGTCATTCGCCTGCCTATGCCGGGGGCGGCTCAGCCTGGTATGAAGCGCAAGGGCATGCTGGCGGCACTCATTCTTGGCCTGGTGTTCGGGATAGCGCTCGGACCCTGCACCTTCGCCTACATGGCGCCGATGCTGGCCGTGTCGTTCAGACTTGCGGCAACTAATCCGACCTACGGCGTTCTGATGCTCTTGCTCTACGGCGTGGGCCACTGTGCTGTAATTGTGCTGGCCGGCACGTTCACCGAGGTGGTTCAGCGCTATCTGGATTGGAATGAGAAGTCGAAAGGGGCAGTGATCCTAAAGAAGGTTTGCGGCGGACTGGTGCTCTTGGGCGGCTTGTATTTGATCTACATGGCGAGGTAACCATCTGAATGTCAGGCTGCCCTGGTTGACGGGAGGCTGGGGATTGCGTTATAGTCCTCACCCATGCAGGGCATCCTCAAAAAGATCATGGTTATGTGCGTGTTGTTTGCGCTGGTTTCCCCATTGGCGGCCTCGGCGGCATGCGATGACTTCGACTGTCGTGCAGGGGCTGAGGATTGTTCATGTGTATGCCATACCGTGCCGCCACTGGCCGGTCATGATGTCAGCGGGCTGCCAGCCCGGATCATGACAGGGCTGGTTTCTCATGGTGTTTCCTGTACGGTGGCCATGCTGCCGTCGGATATTTTCAGGCCTCCGATTTCTCTCTAAGGGCGGTTCGCCCTTTTTGTCTTTGTCCACGGTGCCGGCTTCCGAGCCGGTCATCCTGCTGGATACACTCTAGTCCCCCTGGAATCAGGTCGGGCATTTCCATTTGTTTTTTTCAATCGGAGGAATCATGAAACGTAAACCTATAGTATTACACTCCTGTTTGTGCCGTACGATGATCGCGACCGGTCTGGCGACGCGACTCTGCGCGGGCAACGCGGAGTTGCCGCCGGAGCCGGAAGGGATCCTTGGACTTACACGGGTGCTGGAGTTGGCCGTGGAGCGTAATCCGGAGTTGGCCGGGGCCGCGCAGGGGATTCAGGTGGCTGAGGGGATGACGCAACAGACTGGAACTTGGCCCAATCCCGATTTGGAACTGGTGGCGGAGGAGTTTGCCGGTTCAGGGGGGCGCCGGGGATATGACGCCGCTCAAACGACACTTCAACTGAGCCAGTCCATTGAGTTGGGGGGCCA
>Ga0194063_10001841_pt1 | contig 13491 bp, 13 predicted proteins | sample SepL3720m_MetaG_FD_155459 | JGI IMG/M metagenome (GOLD analysis project Ga0194063, IMG submission 155459) | Anoxic zone freshwater microbial communities from boreal shield lake in IISD Experimental Lakes Area, Ontario, Canada - Sep2016-L373-20m | ecosystem: Environmental > Aquatic > Freshwater... | reverse complement strand
ACTTTCAATAGGAGTAAATACAAATTTTGGGTATAGCTTTTTGAGGTCTGAGGAATCTGATGGTTTTCTGAACTGCCCATCTGGCTTATCAGAATCAAAGATAATCTCTCCTTTGTATTTCATAATTTTTGAGATTGACTTGACCAGATCAAGTATACTTGTTTCTTTACTATTCGTAAGAATTAGAGGTTTTTCGCTGTTATATTTTGCAAGTGCCCAGAATATTAACTTGGCGATATCTAAAGAGTATACAAACTCTCTTAAAGGCTTGCCTGAACCCCACACATGGAATGATTTTGAATCTTTTTTAGCGATATATATTTTATGTATTAATGAAGGAATCACGTGCCCATCTTTAATACTCCAATTGTCATTCTCGCCATAAATATTTGTAGGTATTAAAACGATAAAATTACAGCCCCATTCTTTTCGATATGCAGAACTTTGAACCTCCAACATTCGCTTGGCATATGCATATCCAAAGTTTGATGGATGCGGGATGCCGTTATGCAAATTTTCTACCTTTAAGGGATATTTAATCTTGTCGGGAAAAACGCACGTTGACATAAAAGAGATAAGTTTTTTGACTTTATAGATTCTGGCGCATTCTAGTACATTTATGTTAATGAGAACATTGTTACGGAAGTACTCCCCTGAATGCATCATGTTCCCGCCTATTCCCCCAACTTCTGCAGCTAAATGAATGACCTGATCTGGTTTGATGCGTTTAAATAGTTTTTGGGTAGATTTAAAATCGGTTAAATCTCCGTCATCTCTGCTAGCAAAATAAATATCCTGTTTCTTCTTGGATTTTGCCACTTGTTTCAGTGCATACCCAACTAAACCCTCTGATCCCGTAACTAGTATTTTACTCATTTGGCTAGTTCCTCATACCAATTTATTGTGTTAATTAAACCATCATTTAGATTTAAGTACAGAGGTAAACCAAATTCCTGATCATACAATGAGAGATCAGAATAGACGTCCTCTGGTGATCCAGTCACTTTTTGACCACTTTCAGGGACTAGTACCTTTGATTTCGTAAGATCACCAATTTTTTGAGCTAAACCCTTGATCGTTGTGCGAGAGACTCCGCCGACATTGTAAACTTTATGTTTACCAAATAGCCAAATTTTGAGTAACATTTCGACAGCATCAGCGACATAACAATAGGTTCTTCTAGCATCTCCCAAGTCAAGCATTTTGATTTGATGATCAGCAAGACTCTTTTGAATAAATGAATTGAGAACTCTGGCATCACCAAACTTAACTCCTGGACCATAGGCCAAAGATAGTCTAGCTGAAACGGCAGTTCCAGCCTCGGGCGGAAAGTTACTACAAATAGCTTCGCCTGAGCGCTTGCCTTCAATATAGCACGCACGCGGATGCTGAGGGTTGGTCGTGCCAATTTGCTCTTCAGTAAAAGGAGGTTTAGTAAGACCGGAATATACTTCACTACTACTGACGAAAAGGAATCTACCCCCCCTTCTTAAGTGACCCAGTAGCTGTGCTGTAAGAGTACTGTTTAAGCAAATAGTTTTTATAGGATTAATCATAAATTTTCCTGGTTGACCGTATCCAGCGCTATGAAAAATAAAATCAAAGGTATCCAGCTGCTCGGTTTTGAGGTAATCAGCCAAGTCAATTTTGGTTACAGAGTCACAAGGCAGCATCAACTCTTTCAAGTAGGGAGCTATTTCAGAATATGTAGTTATGGTTACTTTGAAATCAAGTTTCGATAATTTTCTTGCCTGGGTCAAACTTGCTAATATGTACGTTCCGATTAACCCACTGGCTCCAGTGATCAGAATAGATTTATTTGAGAGTAAACTAAAATCTATCGCTGAGACTAACTTTTTGATATCTTTTATAATTAATCTAGTAAGAGTGGATTCTGTCATAGAGTAAGATAGTTGATGATACTTTCGTGTAAACCTGAAGCATCCAATCCATATTGCTTGTCGTGTTCACTGGCCTGCCCATACTTTCGTACAAATTCATGTGGAATCCCCAGGGGCAAAATTTGCCTCGCTTTCCCTTTCGATTCATTGATAATCTTTGAAGCTAGTAAACCTTTGAAGTACGGCTCAACAGTAATGATTTTTAAATTATCTAAATACTGTTCTATACTCTTGTAGTCGAATGGCTGTATAGTTGTGCAGTATATGACAGTGACATCCAAATTATTAGTAGCTTCAAGTACATCTGATAATGTAGGACCGACTGCAATAATTGTTGCCAACTTACCCTTTTTGATAATGGAATTTTTCCCAAATGAAACTTTAATATCTTCTTTGTGTGATTTTTCAGATAATCTATAGTAATTTACTCCTATCATATATTTTTCCCTAAATAGTATGTCAAATTCTGAATCTCTACCTGGTACTACAACATTGCAATTTGGTATATTTGACATTAAGTTAACATCTCCAGGACAATGATGAGTACAACCAAGTGGGGCGTAATCGTAAGACGCTCCAACAGTAACAAAATTACCATTTAGATCTTGATATCCGAAATCTATTTTTAGTTGCTCATATGCCCTTTCGACCAAAAAAGGCGCAATAGTATGAACAATTGGTGTGTATCCATTCAGTGCAAATCCGGCAGCCACTCCGATAGAGGCTTGCTCTAATATGCCGATATTAAAGACTCGTTTCGGATATTTTAATAAATAATCTCTAAAACCAAAAACTCCAATGTCCCCTAATAATAGGGCTGACTTATTATCAGATTCAAGGATCGAAGTAACTGTGTGCACAAATTGTTTTCTCATATTGAATCAATTTCCTCAACAAATTGTATGTACTCGGAATCAGTTGGGGAACGGTGATGCCAAGCAGGATTATTTTCCATCGATTTGCATCCATATCCCTTGATCGTATTGGCAACAATACATGTTGGACTACTGTTATCTAAAGTAGTCAATGCCTTCTTTATCTCTTTGTGGTCATGACCGTTAATTTCTAACACGTTCCACCCAAACGCCTTAAATTTATCGAAAATACTATACATGTTAAGTGCTCTGTCTGTACTATGGTTATAGTCAACAATACATATCAAGTTATTCAAATTGTGATTAGCTGCTAGTAAGGCTGATTCCCAGATTGAACCCTCATTTGCTTCGCCGTCTCCAATCAAACAAAATACTTTTGATTTCGAACTACTATCTACATTTGATAAAGCTACTCCTACTGCAATAGGCAATCCATGCCCAAGAGAACCAGTGGATACCTCAATTCCTTTCGATTTATTTTTATCTGGATGACCTCCATACTGTGACTCATATTCACAATAGTGATTAACAAGATCATCAAGGGAGCCAAATCCCTTTTTAACTAAAACTGCATATAATGCCAGACATCCCTGCCCCTTACTAAGAAGAAATCTATCATGATTATCTCTATTTAATACTTGATCATACATAACCCAAATAATATCTAATATTGAATACGCGCTAGGAATATGGCCTTCTTGAGCATGGTAAGATGCCTGCAATACATTTTTTCTTAATTCCTTCATAATCTTATTGTTAGACATAGTATTTTTATTCAATTTTTTTAAATTGCCACGTAGAACCCTTAATAATGCAAGTTAGACTTCTTGAGGCAGGTCCATATGGAGCCATGTTTGAATTTGACTCAATAATTTCAAAAGTAATTGCTTTTTCAATTAGCTCAATACGTTTTTCTGCTCTATAGTGAGTAGTCACTGAAACTGCATAGATATCTGGCACTAATAGATTATTTTCTATTGATATCTTCGCTTGATAAATACCTGGTACAAAGTTATAAAACTTATTCTTGTTAAAATCAGACAAACTTGAAAATATAATATTAACTCCTGATGAGTTTGTAATTTGAATACTTACTTCTGCCTTATTGGTAGGTATATTTGCTTCAATTTCTATCCATAGTTGTGGGGATTGATTGATTTGAAATGTATTCAAATATTTTCCTTCTGTACTTGTTAACCATATCTTTCGTAAATATAAATCTAATTCTGAGTTTTTTTTATATGAATTATTATTTGTTATTTTTTTACCAACTCCAATATATATATCTAGTGCTTTATCTGTTTGACCATCAAACTTAATCTTATAAAAAATCTTTGTACGAAATTTCGTACAAAGATTTTTTATCATGCCAATATTGTGACTTACAAAGATCACCGTCTTGCCGCTACCAGCCAAATCGGACATTTTACCGAGACACTTCTTCTGGAACTCGGCATCTCCGACGGCAAGTACTTCGTCAACTAGGAGGATGTCGGCATCTAGGTGAGCGGCAACGGCGAAGGCGAGGCGGACGTACATACCACTAGAGTAGTGTTTGACCGGAGTATCGAGGAACTTGCCAACCCCAGAGAACTCGACGATATCTTCGAACTTGGCAATGATTTCTTGCCTGGTCATACCGATGATGGCGCCATTGAGATAGATGTTTTCGCGACCTGTAAGCTCAGGATTGAAGCCTGTACCGACCTCGAGCATACTTGCGACCCGGCCATACATGGTGATCTTGCCACTAGTGGGCTCCGTAATGCGGGCGAGGATCTTGAGCATCGTACTCTTGCCGGCGCCATTCCTGCCGATAATACCCACCACCTCGCCTTTTTTGACCTCAAATGACACGTCACGTAGTGCCCAGAACTCTTTGGTCTTCTGTGGGCCTTTGAAGAGCCTGCTGGGTAGCTCAACTAGCTTGTCACGGAGTGTAGGATACTTCTTGTTTTCCCCGATTTGGTATTTCTTACTAATATTTTCGACTTTGATGGCGATATCTGACATAAAAATCCTTAGATAATGTCGGCAAAATATTTCTCGACACTTTTGAAGTAGGCCGAGCCGGTAAATAAAATGAGGAGGACGAGGACGGCAGAGATGCCAAGGGAACCCCAGTTGATGGGCAAACCTCCGAGGATCATGGACCGGTGGGCATCGATGATGCCAGTCATGGGATTGAGGGAGAGAAGTAGTTTGAAATTGGGGGCGATAGAACTAGGGTAGATAACCGGTGTGACAAAGAGCATGAGCTGAATGAAAAATGGCAGGACATAGCCGATATCGCGATATTTGACATTGATAGCCGAGAGCCAAAAACCCATACCCATGGCGAGCATCCAGGTCAGTAGGAGCGTGATGGGGACTAGGAGAATAGCGGTAGTTGGAACAATTTGAAAATACAGCATCAGTCCGATGAGGACCGAGCTGGCAACCAAATAATCCAATAGTCCAGTGATTGTGGCGGCAATAGGGATGATGATGCGGGGGAAATAAACCTTGGTGATCAAACTTGTACTAGCCACCATACTGCCACTGGCCGCAGTGAGCGCTCCAGTAAAATAGGTCCAGAGGAGTAGACCAGCATAGGAAAAAATGGGATAGGGAACACCCCCACCAGAGATGCCAGCCAGCTTACCAAAAAAGAACGAAAAGATGACCATGGTAAAGAGTGGCTGGACGATAGCCCAAAGCCCACCAATCACGGTTTGACGGTATCTCACTTGGATATCGCGTTTGACAAAACTAAGGATCAATTCGCGATAAGGCCAAAGTTCGCGAAAATTAATAAATCGAATTTTACTGGATGGCTCGATGATCGTAATCTGAGATGTCATGAATATTATTGTAACATCAAGAGGCGAGCGAAGAAGAGTAATGCTCTCTAAATTGTAACGGACACAAAATGGATGGGATGGAGACTATGTCTCGCGATTTGGAGATATTTGAAATACTCGCCTTTGCCTGGGTGGATACACAAGATATGATCTGGCTTGTAAATCGCCCCACCATTGAAATGCATGATTTTAGCTGTGTGATAATCTGTTTTGCCTGAGAGGACGTCTGAACACATCATATTCCAGGTAGAATCCAAGACCATCCAATCATGCTGGAGCACGGTGTTTAAATCGTCCTGATCGGCCAAGGGGACAATACCCCCTGCCCCGTGGCGCACTTCAGATAAGACCTGTTCTTCAATCTTGCGCTCTTTCCATCTTTTGATATCAATCAACAAAACTCCACTGTTAAACAGAGGGGACTTCCCCTCATGTTGTTCATAATACTCATCTCTAACCGCTGCCAAAGTATAACCCGCTAAATCAGTCTCCCAAAGCTCGCGGATGTCGGATCTGACGAGGGTATCGATATCTAGATAAATTAATCTCATGGCCTCATCGCCTATGAGCCGAGGGGCAAAGAGTCGACTGTAAGCGTCTAGAGATTTGTAATCTTTGGCTGGGACTCCCCGATAAGTAGCTTCGGGAATATACAAATTCTCTACACTTGCTCCATATTTTGCGACCATCAATTTCATTTGCTGATAAACATTAGAGTGCGGTTCGCGGGTGCACAAATAGATCAAAATATCAGAAGGAATACTGGTATTTTCTAGAATTGAAGTAGCTAGTGTCAGAGCATAATCTGAATATGTATCATTTGTAGATAGGACGATATTGATTTGATCGCTCATAACTTACTAATCCAAGTAATAACATTGGCGATTAAACGTTCAAGATAGCTCAGATATTTCGCTCTAATCACCTTCAATTCTTTTGAGTTGGCTAGCTTGTTTGACTCATCGACTGACTGAGCATCAGATCTGACTAAATAGTTGGCTACAACAATAGGTAGATAATCCCAGGCGGTGTGAGGAGCGATACGAAGCCAATATTCTGGATCCAACATGGTACGAAGAGACTCGTCGAATTTGCCGTACTTGGCAAAGACAGTTTTTTTAATGAAAGTGGCTTGATGCGGGATGTAATTATAAAATTTGAGAATCGTTGGATGTTTGCCCTGAAAGACTTTACGTTTGGGCGGGAATCCGATTGTGTGAACGCCGTCAGTTTCATGAATCTTGCCATAAGCCCAGTGGAGATCACTATGCTCAAGTAAATAATCATGGACTTGTGACAGAACATCAAAGTTGTAAAAAGAATCATCGCTATTGAGGAAATATAAATACTGCCCACAAGCGCGGGCAATACCTAGGTTCATGGCATGCGCGATCCCACGTGGCTCAGCGCTGATTATGATCGCATTCGTCCGGGAGGCGATCTCTAAAGTAGCATCGGTAGAATGACCGTCGATGATAATATGTTCAAAATCACGAAAAGTTTGAGCTTTGACTGACTTTAGACAAGTATCTATGAACTTCTCACTATTTTTAGTACAGGTAATGATCGAAAAAAATGGGGTTACTGATTTTGCTTGTACCACTCTATGGTCTCCTTGAGCCCAACATCAAAGTTGGTGGTAGCACCAAAGCCAAATTTTTCTTTGGCACGATTAGTATCTAACATACGACGTGGCTGGCCATCCGGTTTAGTTGTATCCCAAATGATCTCGCCAGTGTAACCAACAATAGCGCGAATCTTTTCGACTAGATCTTTGATTGAAATCTCAAACCCTGCCCCAATATTGACTGGTAGAGACTCATCGTACTTTTCTGTGGCCAAAACTATACCTTCGGCGGCATCGTCGACATAACAAAATTCACGGGTAGCTTGGCCGGTGCCCCAGACAGTGACGCTAGGATCAGCTGATTGCTTGGCTTCAACAAATTTTTTGATCAGGGCTGGGATGACATGGCTAGATTCGACGCTAAAGTTGTCTCCTGGACCATATAGATTGACCGGGAGGAGAAAGATGGAGTTAAAATTGTACTGTGAGCGGTAGGCAGTGCCCTGGACCAACATCATCTTTTTGGCTAGACCGTAGGGAGCATTGGTCTCCTCTGGGTAGCCATTCCACAAATCGTCTTCTTTAAATGGTACCGGGGCAAATTTGGGGTAGGCACAGATAGTACCGATTCCGACAAACTTAGAGACTCTGGCGAGACGAGACTCTTCCATCATGTGGACCCCCATGAGGAGATTGTCGTAGAAGAGAGTTCCGGGGAAATCGCGGTTATAACCTATGCCTCCGACATTGGCGGCAAGATGAATGACAATATCTGCCCCCTTTACTACCTCGCGACATGCTTCTTGCTCACGTAGATCATAAACTTTGGATCGTGGAATGATAATCTGAGAGACTCCCCTATCCTTTAATTTGGCTACAATATGCGAACCGAGGAATCCGGCTCCACCGGTGACGACTACCTTTTTATTTGCCCAAAAACTCATTTTTTATTACCTTTTTGAACTTCTTTGATGGCGACCTCGCGAATGAGTCGACTAATCTCGGTACGAACATTTTCTAAATAGACGTTTAAGCGGAAGACCATGTAGAAGAGAATGGCGATAGAAGCGTAGACGACTACGTCGGCTCCACGACCGATACCGAGAAGCTGGGCAATCCTCGTGGTCTCACTAGGGTAAAAAATCGCCACGAGAGCTACTATCCAGATGAGCAACCAAAAACTGAGGGCGCCGAAACGGATAGTCCCTCCACGGAACTGGAGGATAGCCCTTGAGGCGGCAAACAAAACAAAGATAAATAATAATATCTGTACAGGTAAGATGAATGACATAAATAATCCTTTATCTAGATAACATGTAAATCAATTTTAGCAGAATACTGGCACTGGCAGTATTCTTTTGGCCTTTGGCCAGGGAATAAGCCGTATAGCGGATATGGATAGGGATTTCGGCTAACTTGAGCTTCAATCTTTGGATTTCACCAAAAATTTCACTACTGACTTCCATCCGATTACTTTGGATATTGAGCGACTTGATAGCCTTTTTATTTAAGCCTCTAAAACCAGACTGTGAATCGCTTGTCCAGACTCCAAAAAATAGGAAAGTAACTAGATTGCCTAGGAACAAGATGACTCGCCTTATTTTGGGCATACCAGTATGAGAACCGATGAACCTGCTCCCGATGACGATATCAGATCCAGCTTGCAGTTTAGCCAGGGCTCCGGCGATATCTCTAGCGTCGTGCTGACCATCGGAGTCAAAGGTGATGCAGTAATCATAGGACTTGCGCTTGGCATACTCTATACCTGTGGCAAGAGCTGCTCCTAGACCACAGTTTTGCTTGTGAGTAAGTAGATAGTCTGCTACCTTGAGCGCCTCAGAGCTAGTACTATCTGTACTGCCATCATCTACTACCAGGATGTCTGCAATAGTTTTTGTTTTTGATAAAACTGCTCTTAGATCTAGTAAGGTCTGGTGAATGATTTTACCTTCATTGAAAGCTGGGACTATAATCAATGTTTTCATGATAATAAATACTCTGAAAGTGAAATTATTTTGACCTTTTCGGAAGCAGAAGCGATTTGAGTAGGAACTTCTAGGGTAATTAGCTGACATTTTACTTTACTACCTTTGAGAGTAATTTCTTCTGCAGCATCATTAAGAGCGGACAATTCACGCCCGAGTGTTTCTGGATTATTGATACTCAATGAAACCTGAACCAATTCCCCACTTTTAGGCAGGTAAAAATCTACTTCTTTACCCGTTTTTGTTTTGTAATAATATATCGGTACATTTAGACGTTTTAACTGTAAAAAAACTAAATTTTCTAGCAGTCTGCCAGTGTTTGGTGAAAATGAAAATCCCAGATTATTGACTAAACCATTGTCAATTCCATATATTTTTTTGGCAGCGATAGACTGCTCTTTTACGGAATAGGCGTACTTATTCACTATAAAAAATAGCCAGCTATCTACAAAGTACTCTATGTAGTTTTTAACTGTAGTTACACTGCCTAGTTTGAGCAGTTCTTTGAGCTTGTTGTATGAAATAAGTGTAGCAATGTTGCTAAGTAAATAACTCCCTAATTCTTTGATGCTGCTTGCATTCTCTAGATTGTATCTGGCTACTACGTCACGATATATGACATCGTTATATAGTGAACCATGAATATTGATCTCTGGATATACTAATGCATTTGGGATCCCCCCAGATAAGAGATATTTTTTGAGATGGCGTTCTAAAGCGGCTTTGTCTTTGGTTGTAGTGCCAATGCTGAATTCTTTTAAGGTCAAGTATTCCTTAAATGAAAATGGGAAAAGGTCAATTTGGATATACCTACCCGTGAGCCTGGTGCCCAACTCGCGACTGAGTAGTGAAGCATTACTTCCGGTCACTATAAAATTATAACCACGATCGTGCATACGCCTGACAAATCTCTCCCACTGAGGTATATTTTGGATTTCATCAAGGAAAAAATATGGTTGTTCTCCATATTGTTCTAAAAATACTTGATAGAGAATATCAAAGTCGTCAATAGAAAAATTAGATAAACGTTCATCTTCGAAACTAAGATAGTAAAAATTGTTCTTCTTAAAATAGGTTTTGGCAATCTGCCCCAACAGAGTTGATTTGCCGACTCTACGCAAACCAGTGATTAAAGTTATTTGTCTGGATGAAATGATTTTTTTAAGACTGGGTAAAATCTCTCTAGTGACTCCTGTGTCTTGGGTGAGAAAATTGGCACGTTGATCAATTATTATTGCTCTGAGTAAGTCCTTTGTTATAACTGATATGTCGTTCATTGTTTTATGATATCAGAATAGTTTCCATTGTCAATGGAAACTATTTACTTTTTGTTTCCAACTTAAATGGAGACTTTAATACTGTCCAGGTTATACTGACTACTCCAAGTATATAGAGTGTGAACCATAAATACCAGATATTTCCTTTGGCGAAGAATGGCTTGTACTGGGAAAGTTGCTCGAAAAAGACTTTAAGACTTGATAGATCATAGTAACTACGAAGCTGAACATACAAAGAGGTAAGTTGCAGACCGAGAAAGAAAATGATCAGAAATCTTCTGATCCATTCTTTGGACTGAGCTGACCATCCAAGATTGATGAGCCCAAACAACATCAAAAATAATTGTGAGATCAGTAGTGGCATATAGTAGCGTGGCTGGAGACCGAGTGAGCGACCAAACTCCTGGTAAAACTGCCAATCAAACCAGCCTAACGCACCGATATACATCAGATTGGCCCCGAGGCTAAATAGAATGACTTTTGAGTGCCACGTGAGAGTATGTTGGCGGAGATCGAGGTAGAGCTTGAGGATGATGCCTAGGAGCGACAAGCCAAGTAAACGAGTCGCGATCCACCACCAGAACCGAGGCAGAATGACGCCAAACCAATTAAATACACCCCAGTACCAAACAGTCATCTCGGTCAAATGAGTTTTGAGGTAACCAGAAAGAAAGATTTTAAAAGAATCAAAGCCTCCATAATTGATTTGACGGGCGGCGTAAGATGTAACTCCTAGTGCACTATTGCCGAGGATGAGCTTGGGTAGTTCCTGCCAACCAGCTAAAAGTAAGAGAGGTAAGATCATATAAAGACTACGGGTGAGATACAACTTCCACTCAGCCCAGTTCCATCGAAGTACGACGGCCAAGCCAAAAATTGGCAATAAAATATATGCCTGTGGCTTGGTGATAAGATCAAGACCAATCACTGTACCGATCATAAGTAATAACTGGCGCGAGGGACCGGAGCGGATGAGCTTGAGCGCAAGTAAAGTGGCGACCCCAAATAATAGATTGTGCAAGTTATCTGAGTTGACGCCGGCACCGATATAGGATGTCATGGGATAGAAAAGAGTAATTACCGCCAAGGTGATGGCATATTTCTTTTGCGCGAAAATCTCTTGACCAATCAAATACGCAAACAGAATAATGAACACGGACATAATGACAGAGGCGAAGCGAGAGACAAATAGTCTCGTAAGAATATCAGCATTGTGGGCGAGAGTAAAAAATGGCAAGGTCAAAAAGTAATAAAGAGGAGGATAGGTAGCGGCTTGATAAGTCGAGTAAGTACCGCGATTACTAGGAGTATTGAGAGAACGAATGAATGATTCGTACTTGCCGATATTGCCACTGACATATTCTACATGGTAGTCTGGGTGATAAGAATACTTGTTTTGTCCTTCTTCGATGCCGAAGATTTTCTCGACTTCGAGTTCTTCGAGCGAAAGATTGTCTTTATCTGTCAATTTGGGCATGCGACCCTCGTTGTACAGGAAATTGATTGAGGAAAAATGGGCATTTTCGTCGGGGACTTCAAAAGGATGAATAGATAAAGAGAAAAAGAAAACTATAAAGAAAGTTGCGAGCGAGAGAGAGATCAATTTATTCATGCATTATTTAAAGGTATCGATTATTTCACTTATTTCAGATTCAGTGAGTTCTGGATTATTGCCGAAATATAACCCTTGTTTATGAACGAGCGAGGCGTTCGACCCTACCATTTCATCTGTGTATTTGGCCATGTATTTGGCGAAAAATGGTTGTTCTGTCATATCCCCCCCCACCACTGGTCTAATTTCGATTTTATCAGCACAGACCTTTACAAGTTCGTCGCGAATTGCAACACTTTTGCAAATGATGGGGACCGCAAAATTGGAAAACTTATCGAGATGATCAGTTTTTAAAGAATAATACTTCTCGGGATTTGGATATATTTTTGAGGATATTTTGAAATAATTTGATTCCCTTTTCGAAATGATTTCCTCTAAATACCCTAGCTGATTATTCCCTAAAAATCCAGCAATTTCTGTCGGTCGCAAATTATATCCCAGATCATAGAAGGTATACCTAGAGTAAAAAGTAGAGTTTACATTGTGTTGTTTCCGGATATTTGTTTGTTCCTTGAGTTGCAAATTACGATCCCATCCATGAGCTCTGACTAATCGAACCATGGTAGCTAGTTCGTGGTCATCAGTACAGATGGCGCCACCTTCGATTGTAGACATGTGGTGACCGACGTAAAAGGAAAAGGTGCTAGCTAAACCATAATTGCCAAGTTTTTTGCCTTTGTAAACTGTACCTAGTGATTCGCAGTTGTCTTCGATTAAGTAAATATTGTTGATTTTGCAGAGCTCAGCAATTTTATCGATATCATGGGTCCAACCAAGCAAATTGGTGATAAATATCATTTTGATATTATGTTTCTTTAAAGTATTTATGACTTTGGCAGAGGAAATATTGAGTGTATCCAATTCGATGTCGATGGGCACTGCCTCTAGGCCTAGTTGAATAATTGGCATAACGTTGGTGGACCAAGTGAGAGCAGAGAATCCAACCTTCTCCCCTTTTTTCAGATAGCCCAAGTTCAGCATGGCTTGGATAATGGCCAGGTTGGCCGAGCTACCGCTATTGAGATAAATACACTCTGACCTTTGTTGATATTTGGAAAAACTGGATTCGAATTGCTCACACTGGGGACCAAAAGACAATTGACTGGCTTGGAGGATAAACTCACCTATGAGTTTTGAGGTGTGCTTTTCGTTGTAATAAGAACTTTTTATGAGTTTAATCATGATTAACTCCGATTATACTGGAGAAAGCTTTGACTGTATTGTCCCACGAATATTGGTGAACAATTTTATCTCTCGCCAATTTGGCTGACTTGTCATAGTCAAGTGATGACATCTCCAGGATTTTGATTGTTTTCTCCACCATCAACTCTTTATCCCTGGGATCGACTAAATACCCGGTAACGCCATCTACGACATCTTCCTTGGTGATAGGAGATCTGATACACAAAGTCCCACATGCCAAAGCCTCCT
>Ga0194063_10001840_pt1 | contig 13493 bp, 10 predicted proteins | sample SepL3720m_MetaG_FD_155459 | JGI IMG/M metagenome (GOLD analysis project Ga0194063, IMG submission 155459) | Anoxic zone freshwater microbial communities from boreal shield lake in IISD Experimental Lakes Area, Ontario, Canada - Sep2016-L373-20m | ecosystem: Environmental > Aquatic > Freshwater... | reverse complement strand
TTCCTGGCCTTCTTCATCGCGTTTGCCATCAAGGTGCCGATGTTCCCCTTCCACACCTGGTTGCCCGCGGCGCATGTGGAGGCCCCGACCGCAGGGAGTGTGCTCCTGGCCAGCATCCTGCTGAAGATGGGAACCTATGGGTTCCTGCGTTTCTGCCTCCCCATCACCCCGCTCGGAGTGGCGACTTTCGCGCCGGCCGTGATTGCGCTGTCGCTGATCGGAATTATCTATGGCGGACTCACCGCCCTGGCGCAGACCGACATGAAGCGCCTGGTGGCCTACTCCAGTGTCGCCCACATGGGCTTTGTCACACTGGGGATCTTCGTCCTCAACAAGAACGGCCTTGAGGGCGGCCTGCTCCAGATGATCAACCATGGCATCACCACCGGCGCGCTGTTCCTGTGCGTCGGCATGATCTATGAACGGACACACAGTCGTGAACTTGCCAATGCCACCGGGATCGGGAAGATCATGCCCGTCTACGTGACGGCCCTGGCCGTCTTCGGGCTCTCCTCACTCGCCTTCCCGGGAACCAACAGTTTCGTCGGCGAGTTCCTGGTGCTGGCTGGAAGCTTCTCCTTCTCCACCAAACTCACCCTCATTGCCGTGCCGGGCGTGGTGCTGGGCGCCGCCTATATGCTGCGCATGCTGCAACGCATCATCTGGGGCGGGATGCACAATCCCGACACGTCATACCTGACCGACCTTAATGCCAGGGAGATCATCACGCTGTTGCCTTTGCTGGCGCTTGTGCTATGGATCGGCCTGGCTCCCACGCTGTTCCTGGACACGTTTCACGCCAGTGTGACGCACCTGCTCCAACAATATCAGGCGGGGCTCAACCTTTAGTTCGGAAAACGAAATATGACGAACCTCACACTTTTATTACCTGAACTGGTGCTGATCCTCGGCAGTCTGGCCGTGTTCGCCGTCAGTCTGGGAACCGGTCGCTCGAAACTGGCCGCGACCGTGACCGCCGTGACCTCAGTCCTGACCCTCGCGGCCTGCGCGGCAACCCTCAACCTCAACGGCGACCTGTTCAGTCAGGCCCTTCGAATCGATCTTTATTCGCAACTTTTCAAAATCGTCATTGCGCTGGGTTTGGTGGCGGTGACGCTGTTCGGACGCGACCTCAAGGATATCCGCGCCGATATCCATCCCGAATACTTCCTGTTCCTGCTCTGGGGTACGCTGGGCCTGATGATCCTCGTGAGCAGTATTGAACTGATCACCCTTTTCGTGGCGTTGGAACTCTCATCCTACTCCCTGTATCTGCTTGTTCCATTGCGTCAGGAGCGCAAGGGATTGAGGATGCAGATGGAGTCGGCCGCCAAATATGTGATGTTCGGCATCGTGGCAACGGGAGTGATGTTGTTCGGCATGAGTTACCTGTTCGGACTGACTGGCTCGACCCGTTTCCATGACATTGCCCCCGCCCTGCTCCAGCGCTGGCATGACCCCGCCGCGATTGTCGGCATGGTTTTGGTGTTGACGGGTATATTCTTCAAGTTGGCGGCGTTTCCCATGCACCTGTGGGCGCCGGATGTCTATCAGGGCGCCTCGAACGAGACCACGGCCTTCATTGCCAGCGTCCCCAAGGCCGGTGTCATCGCCGTGTTGATCCGGTTCCTTCTATGCGCCAGTCCCTCGGATCAGGTTCTCACGATGTTTCTCTCCATCGTGGCCATCTGCTCGATGTTTTTCGGAAACCTGGCGGCGCTGGGACAGAAGGACATCAAGCGCATGCTGGCCTATTCGAGCATTGCCCATGCCGGGTACGTCCTGCTGGGTTTGGTGACGCTCCAGGACACGGGATATGCGGCATCGGTGTTCTACATCCTCGGCTTCGTGGTGATGAGCCTGGCTTCCTTCCTGGTTATCTGTTCAGTCTCCCGCAAGGGTGAAAACGTGTTAGTCGAGGATTTGTCCGGACTTCACTCCCGCTCCCCCCTGGCGGCATTTATTCTGGGCGCGGGTATGTTCGCTCTGGCAGGCATCCCGCCCTTCGCCGGGTTCATGGGAAAGTTCTTCCTCCTGACCGAGGCGCTGCAACGAGGCTTTGTGATGCTGGTCGTGGTGGCGGCGGTGAATACCGCCATCGGCGTCTATTATTATCTCACGGTGGTCCGGGTCATGTATTTCAGCGACGCCGGTGATCGTCCCTCAGTCAAGTTGGGCGCCGTCAACGCCACTCTGGGCATAGGACTGATCCTGATCGTCCTGGCCCTGGGCATCATCCCCTCCCGCCTCCTCGATCTCGCCCTCGTCGCTGTCCGATCAGCCAGTGACCTATAACCCTTTAACCTTGGAGTCCCTCCGGGACACCAATAAAGTCATTTTTCCGCGAATTTCTTAGGAAAATCAAGAATCCAGTCCAGCGGCTGGACTAAAGTTGCGATTTTCCTAGAAAACTCTATGCGTTTTGAGTCATGACGATGGTTCGCATGGCCTATTGGACATGAAGGGGCTAGGCGAATGGGCCCCCCTCAAAAGATATTGTTTTGTCCCGGCAAGTTTCATAAAGTCCACCCGATTTTTCTGCCAAAGCAAGGATTCCTATGAGCCAAAATAAGAACGCGATTCTGACCTATCACCAGGGCGGTAAAGTGGGAATGCGCACCACCACGAAACTGGCCGGCCCGGATGACCTCTCGCTGGCCTACACACCGGGCGTCGCCCTGCCCGTCAAGGAGATCGCCCGCGACCGCGAGAATCTCTTCCACCTGACCGCCAAGGCCAACCTGGTGGCCGTTGTCTCCGACGGCACGGCCATCCTCGGTTTGGGCGATCTCGGCGCCGAGGCCAGCATCCCCGTGATGGAGGGCAAGGCGGTCCTTTTCAAAGCCTTCGGCGATGTCGATGGGTGGCCCGTCCCGGTCAACCATTGCCGCCTGAATGGCCGGAACACCGGCAAAACCGACCCCCAGCGGGTCATTGACGCCGTCATGGCCATCGCCCCCATGTACGGCGGAATCAATCTCGAGGACATTGCCGCGCCGGCCTGCTTTGAGATTGAGGACAAACTCGACGCCCTGCTCGACATCCCGGTCTTCCATGACGATCAGTGGGGCACGGCCGTGATCACTTTGGCCGCCGCCATGAACTATTGCCATCTCGCCGAACGGTCTCTGGATGAACTGAAAATTGTCATCAACGGCGCCGGGGCCGCCGGGATGCGCATCTGCGAGATGCTCAAGACCGCCGGCGCCCGCACTGTCCTGATGTGCGACACCAAGGGCGTCATCCGATCCGACCGCGCCGACTTGAGCGGCAAGAAGAAGGAACATGCGGTCACAACCTCGGACACCACCCTGGCGGATGCCATGAAGGGTTCGCACATGTTCATCGGGGTCTCGGCGGCAAACTGCGTCACGCCCGCCCAGGTTCTGTCCATGGCCCGGTATCCCGCCATCTTCGCCATGGCCAACCCGGATCCGGAAATCACCCCGGAGACGGTTGCCGCCGCACTGGGCGACAACCCCTACATCATGGCAACGGGTCGTTCCGACTATCCCAACCAGGTCAACAATGTGCTGGGATTTCCCTTCATCTTCCGCGGCGCCCTGGATGTCCGCGCCCGCACCATCAGCCTGCCCATGAAGGTGGCGGCCGCCGAGGCCCTCGCCGCAATGGCCCGGCAGCCCGTCCCCGAGACCGTCAAGAGCCTCTACCGTGCGGATTTGAACTTCGGCCCCGCCTATATCATCCCGAAACCCTTTGACCGCCGCCTCTTTATGGATATCCCCGCCGCCGTGGCCCGGGCCGCCGTGGACTCCGGAGCCGCCCCGCAACAGGATCTCTCGGGCTACCGTGCCCGTCTTCAGGAACGCGACCGCACCCGGATCTTCCCCGGCGCATGAGCATCCCGACGCAACTGACCATCGGCCCCCTGGTATTCGAAAGTCCGGTTCTGTTCGCCCCGCTGGCCGGGTACTCGGATTTCGCGTATCGTCTGAGCCTGCGTGAGTTGGGCGGGGTCGGGCTCGCCTACACGGAAATGCTCAGTCCGGCCAGTCTCCTCATGAACAAGGTCAAAAAACTCAAGACCTTGATCGCCACCTCCGATGCCGACTCCCCGCTCGGATATCAAATCTACGGAACCCACCCGGACAAACTAGCCATGGCAGCCGAGTGGTTGGAGAAACACGGCGCCCGGTTGGTGGACATCAATATGGGTTGTCCCCAGCGAAAAATATCCACGCACGGAGCCGGGGCCGGACTGCTTCGCACGCCGGATGAGGCCGTCGGGATCGCCGCCCAGGTCGTCAAGGCCGTCTCCATTCCGGTCACCGTCAAACTCCGTCTGGGATGGGACTTGCAGACACTCGTCGCCCACGAACTGGTGCCCCGCCTGGAGAACGCCGGCGTGGCCGCCGTCACCATCCATGGCCGCACCCGCGCCCAGGGTTACACGGGACAGGCCGACCTGGATCAAATCCGGAAGGTGGTTCAATCCGCGTCGCGAATCCCCGTCATCGGGAATGGCGATGTCACCTCGCCCGCCACGGCCAGAAACATGTTTACCGAAACAGGCTGTGCGGCCATCATGATCGGACGCGGTGCGATGAAAAACCCGTGGCTCATCCGGGATGTCCGGAATGACCTGAAGGGGCTCCCCCCCGCCCCGGCGCCGACGCGCGAGGAGTGGGTTCGCTTTGCCCTGGGTCATTTCGACCGGATGGTGGAGTTATACGGGCCGAAGGGGGCCTCCCTGCTCTACCGGAAATGGATCCCCCAATATCTGCGCCGCCTGCTGGCCGGACGTCAGCACCTGGTGACCATGATGATGATCGAGGAGGCTCCGCTGATGCGGAATGCCATTGAAGCGCTCTTTGAAATCCGCCCTGTGGAAGTCCCCTCCGGCATGGAAGACAAGGCTTCCACCCGCGAGGAGGAGGAGGCCTTGCTGGAAGGCCGGGGCGCGTTCAGCCTTTGACGACCCGATCAGATCGAATACAGGACGTGCAGACTGTTTTCCGGCTTACGCCTCCCTGAGGCCCCTTCACGCGAATCCTCTGCAGATTGGGAAGGAATTTCCGACGGGTAATACCCGTTGTATGCAAACCGATACCGCCTTTGGCCTTGGCCAAACCATGACGCACAATACGATTGCCCGTGCTCAGCGTCTTTCCACAAATTTCACATGCCCTGCCCATCGCTCGTCTCCTTAGGATTAATGGGCGGGGATAATAGGTGCCCCCGCTCCCACGCGCAAGTAAAAAGTCACATCAGGTCGAAGAGACTGCAAGAAATCAGTATCCCGTTATTACTGATAGAGTTGTCGTTACTGTTGACGATACTCAACATCTTTCAAATCTCCTATCCTTCAACGCATGACATCAACCAATAAATATAATCTGAAACGAACGATTGAGACTATCTTCCGATACCTTGGGCTGGAGCCGGTCATCTATCACTATGTCTTCAGAAAGGATCACCGGCGGTTCAGACAAAGAGACCGGGTCTTCGCTGCCGCCCATCCTGAAGCCATCCTGCCCCCACCCCGGCTGCGATTCGACGTCATCGCCTGCAGTAGCGCGGAGTACTATTTCAAGACCGGCAACGTGATGGCGGAACAGATCTTGTCCGTCATCAGGCAATGGGTCGGCGTGAAAACGCCTGTGATCTGCGAATGGGGCTGCGGACCGGGGCGCATCCTCTTTCCCATGGAAGCGCTTGATCATGACAAGTCCATGACCTTCATCGGAACGGATGCGTTTGCCCCCTCCATTCACTGGGCGCAAACCGTACCCGGCGGCCACCGAATCAACTTCCTCCTAAACAAGATGGATCCCCCTCTGGCCCTCGCGAACTCCAGCGTGGACTTTGTCTATGCCGTCTCCGTCTTCACTCATTTATCCGAAAGCCTGACCCTCGTCTGGTTTAAGGAAATCCTGCGTATCCTCAAACCCGGAGGGATTTTCTGGTTCAGCGCCCATGGAGGAACCTTCCATCGGAATGATTTGGATGCCGCGTCCGTGGCAAAACTCGACCGGGATGAGTTTGTCGCCATTCACAGTTGGCACAACGGTTCCCAAATGTACACGGGAATTCATTGTCCTCCCCTCATGAAGTCAATCATCGCCGCCTCCGGCGCCGAACTACTGGACTATCAACCGGGAGGAAACCAGAAGTATCAGGACGCCTGGATCGTGAGGAAAAGGGGAGAATAGGAACGGAATCAAAGAGTTGGAGTCAATAGTCGAGATTGGGAGAAACAAGGCGACCCGAACCGCCAGTAAGCAGTTTGGCCCACTCCAACCTGGCCTTCTCCCAACTTTCGGGGTCATCGTTCCAACGTCCGGGAGCAGGACAGACGGTGTCAAGTATGGCATTCGCCTCCTTCTCCTTGCCTGCGCCGCGCAGCAACCACAGGTACTCGTAATCCTGGGCGCCACGCCGCAGGGACTTCATCTGGAAGCCGGCGATCGGGCCGTTGATTCCCGCCTCGTAACCCGGATAGAACAAAACACCGTCTCCGTTGATCCGCATCGAATACCGTTCCGGATAACCCGGTTTTCGGGTCTCGTCAAAGGTCAGGGGATCCGTCCAGACATCGGTCATCCACGCCCCCGGGTTGGCATTTGCCTTCGCATAGGAGAACCCTTTCTTCCTCAGGTTTTGCTTATCCAACCAGTAGCAACAATCCCAGAACTGCCACCCTCCGAGATTCATCTTCCAGCTCATCAGTATGATCGACCTGCCCCCGAAACCCGGCGAATCGACATAGGGCCCCGCCCCGTAACCGCCATTCACGGCCCAGACACGATCACCACGCGCCACGATCAACGGGATGTCGGCCGCCGCGGGTTCGGAGAATATGTTGACATCGCCCGCGTCGTAGCGGCGCCATTGGGGGGTGGCGATAAAGGTCAGAAGTTTTGTACCCACGGCGTCATGAATCCACTTGCATCGCTTTTTCGATTCGGCAAAGTCGGCATCGGAATGCGGTTCATCCCAGATATAACTCACCACTGTGGTCTTGAACTTCCTGGCATCGCACTCCGCCGAAATCTTTTTCGCGGATGCCTTGATGGCCTGCTCGCCCACCCCTTCCGGAGTGATCAGCGCAAGATTCTGGCCCACCCCCCTGCCAACACGCTCCTTGAATCCACGGCCGTCATAGTACTTGCCAAAGCGGACAAACACCTCATCATACCCGTTTCCGCCTGTCGGGTGAAAATTCAAACGGTGCTGGTGCGCCATTTGAAAATAAGCGTCGTACAAAGCCCCCTGGGCTGGATCATCCCACCCTGCCGTCAAGTGATGTCCCCATCGCAGATTTTCCGGCCCGGTGTAAAGAAAAGTCCGGAAATGCGTCTCGTGCGGCAGGGTAAAATTCCATACGGTCAGGACAACCTTGATCTGCGAAACCACCGTTCCGCGGCTCCTAACTTTGAAGAATCCGGTGTAGTCGCCGGGCGTGGCATCCTCGGGCACATAGACATCCACCCAAACCGGCTGGTTGCGACCGGCGCCGATGAAAAATGGGGCACCGTATTTCCGGGCGGCGAACGGCACCATTTGGGTCGGATGCTCCCCGGAGGTCGCGCCGCGGAAAATATTTCCCGGGTCACTGCGCGAGGTGACTTTCACGGTTAGATAATGCTCAAGAAACAGGTCGATATTCCCAGCAGGAATGACAGAGGCGCCCGGTCCGTGGAGATCGTCGGCGACGACAATCACATCCTTTAACTCATTCGAACCGCTATGGATGACGATTTGGAAGGCAACATACTCATTGCGGGCGCTGCCGAGAGAGACCGTCTTCGACGCCCCGATCCAGGTGAGGTTATGATCCTGCGGCGGATCGCCCGGTTTAACCTTCGTCGAATCGCCCACGCACCACACCCGCGCCTCTTGGGCGCCCCAACTTGAATAGAGTCCAAAGCACAGGACATACACGGCCAAACATCTTATTAATTGTGTCATTATTTCTCCCTATTCAGAGTTGAGCACGACTTCCTGTCCTGTTTCAGCCAGTTGACCGCAAGCGGCCTGGATGTCGGCGCCGAGAGAATGACGCAGGGTGGCCTTGTAGCCCGCAGCCTTCAGGTCGGCCAGAAACGCGGCGACTCGCCCCTCTGTCGAGGCGCGCAAAGGGCGTCCCCGGCAACAGGCAACAGACACCGACTCCGGCGGTGGATTGTACGGGATCAGATTCACATGCGCCTGCAACCCCGCCAGCCACTCCTTTAACGCAAAGCAATCGGCTCCGGTATCCGTCACGCCGTCCAGCATAAGAACTTCGATCATAACCGGCTGCCCGAACACCGCACTGCGTTCCACAATGGCCGTGCGCAACTCCGGCAGGGGCCATCGTCTCGTCAGCGGCATCAGTTCATCACGAACCTCCTGTCTCACAGTGTGCACACTGACGGCGAGTCCGACACGGGGAAAATCACGGGACAGGCGCCTGATGCCCGACGGAATACCCATCGTCGAGACCAGACAATGCTTGCCCGAGAGATGGAATCCCCGAGGACTGCACAATTCCCCTAACGCGGCAAACAGGTTGTCCTCGTTGTGAAACGGTTCGCCCATGCCCATGAAGACAACATTCCGCAACGGGCGCCCTTCGCTCCGGAGCAGTTCCCCCGCCTGAACGACCTGGTCGAGCATCTCCGCCACCGACACATTGCGAACCCCTCTCAACCGGCCCGTGGCACAGAAAAGGCACCCGCCCGCGCACCCTGTCTGCGAAGACACACACAGTGAGGAACGGCCGGTCTTGATCCGAAGGATAACACTTTCGAGTGACTCCCCGCTTGCCGTCCGGAAGAGCAGTTTGCTGGCGCCGTCATGATCCGAATGCCGAACCCCAACCTGTTCAAGTTCATGAAACCGCACCTCCCTGGCAAAGGCATCCCGTCCGGTCTCTGGAAGCGCGCCCAAAGCCGCCCCCGCGCCGGAATAAGAGCGAAGGAAAAGACTTCTCATGCGGCGAACTGCGCGGGGGTCGAACCGAACCCGTTTGCGCAGCGCCTCCAGGCCTGCCTGGTCATGAATCGGAATCATTGCTCGAAATAGGTGTAACCCCGAATGCCGGTCTTGTACGTCTTGATAAAGGCATTTCTTTCCTTGGCCGTGATGAGACCGTGCCGACACGCCCGTTCGGCACGAAGTTTGATGGTCTCCACCATGTGCTCGGGGCTATATTCCATATACTCAAGGATTTCATCAACACAGTCTCCGGTGATCTGCCGGGCGGACTCAATGCGACCCTTATCGTCGATCCGGACATGGAGGACATTGGTGTTCCCCAACAGGTTGTGCATATCGCCAATCGTCTCCTGATAGGCGCCGGTCAGGAAAATACCCATATAATAGTCACGCCCATCCCACTCGTGTAACGGAAGAACATGTTTGACATCATGGAGATCGATAAACTTATCGATTTTGCCGTCGGAATCGCAGGTAATGTCGGCCAGGACTCCCTTGCGCGTAGGGCGCTGGTTGAGCCGATGGATGGGCATGATCGGGAACAACTGATCCACCGCCCAGAAATCCGGAATGGACTGGAATACACTGAAATTCCCGTAATATACATCGGCGATCGCGGCATCGAGACCCTCCAATTCATCGGGAATATACTTGCGGCCCCGGGTCATCTCGGACATCTGGCAGACGATGTGCCAGAAGATGGTCTCAGCCAGGGAACGCTCGCGCAAAGAAATGGATCCATGCAGAAACATGGTGCGCAGTTCATCCCGGTAATACACGGCGTCATGATACGCCTCCTGCATATTGCGGGGCGACAGGGAATGGCAGACCTCCATCAGGTTCTGCAACATCTCGTTCGACGAGGGATCCAACTTCTCAGGAATACTGAGCGGCTCGAATCGGCGCACATCCAGGATATTGAAGATCAGAACCGAGTGGTGCGCCGCCGTCGCGCGCCCGGATTCGGTGACAATCGTGGGATGCGGAATACCGCACTCATCGAGTGTGTTCATGATCGTCTCCACGACCACGGAGGCATACTCGGAGGTGGAGTAGTTCGTGCTGCATTCATAGTTGGTGTGGGATCCATCATAGTCCACGGCGAGTCCGCCTCCCATGTTCAGGATCCCCATTCCCGCGCCCTCGCGAACCAGTTCGACATAGAACCGGCAGGCCTCACGGAGCGCCATGCGTACCTTGCGAATATCCGACACCTGACTGCCCAGGTGATAGTGCAGCATCTGGAGACAGTCCAGCATGCCCTTCTGGCGAAGTTTGTCCACCAGTTCAATGATCTGGCTCGAATCGAGACCGAACTTGCTGCGATCCCCGCCCGAGGAATCCCAATGTCCGCCGGCCCGGCTCGACAACTTGGCGCGCACACCCAGAACCGGTTTGATATTCAACCGTTGAGCGCGCTCAAGAACCAGTTCCAGTTCACTGGGCATTTCAATGACCAGAACGGTACGCGTTCCCATCTTGAGGGCTTGCAGGGCAATATCGATGAACTCCTCGTCCTTGTAACCGTTACAGGAGACAAAGGCCTCGTGATCCTTCATGAGGGCCAGCGCGGCAATCAGCTCGGCCTTGCTGCCCGCCTCGAGACCGTGATGGTACTCGCGACCGTACTCGGTGATGTCACCGACAACCTCAAACTGCTGGTTGACCTTGATGGGAAACACGCCGCGATACTGCCCCTGGTAGGCCGCATCGAAAATAGCCCAGCGAAAACTCTCGTTAATTTCCTTGATCCGCGAGGCCAGAATGTTCGAGAAACGGATCAGAACGGGCATATTGAGATCGCGGCTACGACACTCATCAATAAGGTGCATCAGGCTGATTTCGGTGGGACTTTTCGAACCATTCGGGCGGACAATCACCTCGCCACCGGGCGTGATGTCGAAATAGCCCTGCCCCCAACTTCGGATCCCGTATAAATCGGCGGAGTTTTCCGCCGTCCACCGAGTCAATGCCTCATGCCTCATGATCCCCGCCTCCCGTGTCCGATTTCTGGACGGGAACATACCATCCAAGCCGGTGATGGTCAGTAGAAATCAATAACCCTACACACCCGAGTAGGCAAGAAACCCGCCATCGACCGGGATAACCACGCCGGTGACGAAAGACGCCTCGTCGGAGACAAGATAGGTCAAGGCGCCACACAGATCCTTCGGCTCGCCGAAGCGGTGCATCGGGGTCTTGTTGATCACCTTTTGCCCGCGGGCCGTCAACGTCTTTCCATCCTGCTCCAGCATCAGAAAACGGTTCTGCTGGGTGATGAAAAATCCCGGAGCGATCGCGTTGACACGAATATTGACGGGGGCCAGATGAACCGACAGCCACCGTGTGAAGTTCTCGACGGCCGCTTTGGCCGCCGAATACGCCGCCACCTTGGTCAGGGGCTGGGTCGCCGACATGGAGGAAATATTGATCACGCTTCCCCCGTTCTTCAGCATCGCCTGGCAAAACACCTGCGAAGGAAGCAGACTGCCTATAAAATTGAGCTTGTTGACAAACTCAAAACCGGTCAGATCCAACCCGAAGAAGGAATCCTCCAATTTGATCCCTTCCACAAATTGTTCGGCGGGGCAGGTTCCCTTGGGGTGGTTTCCACCGGCGCCATTGACAAGAATATCAAGTCGGCCCCACTTCGCCAAAATCGCATCCCTCGCCGCTTCCAGTGATCCGCGTTCAAGTACGTTGACACCCAAAACCAGGGTTTCGGTCAGCCCTTTTTCCGCCAACGCCTTCTGAAATACTTTCCCGCTCTCCTCGTTCAAGTCCGCCACCACCACCTTAGCGCCTTCTCGCAGAAGCGATTCCGCCATCACGGAGCACAAAACACCCGCCGCCCCCGTCACCACTGCCACTTTCCCGTCAAGCTTTCCCATGGTCATTCCTTTCCTTTATTGAGTCTTGAAAAACCCGAAGTAATTCCGGGCATTGTGATAACTAATATCCGCCACCATTTTCCCCACCAGCGCCATGTCATTCGGAATCCGCCCGCGCGCCATGTCGTCGCCCAGGATGGCGCACAGCAGGCGGCGGAAGTATTCATGGCGCGTGTAGGACAGAAAGGATCGGCTGTCGGTCAGCATTCCGACGAACCGGCTCAGAAGGCCCAGTTGCGAGAGCGACTCGATTTGCCGGGTCATCCCATCCAATTGGTCCAGGAACCACCATCCGCTTCCGAACTGCATTTTGCCCGCCGTCACGCCATCCTGGTAATTCCCGATCATGGTGGCAACGAGTTCGTTGTCACACGGGTTGATGTTGTAGATGATCGTCTTGGGCAGTTTCCCCATGAGATCAAGGCGGTTGAAATGCCGCACCATTCCCTCGGCCGTCGCCCAGTCGCCAATGGAATCATACCCGGTATCCGGCCCGAGTATTGAGAATTGGCGGCTGTTGTTGTTTCGCAACACCCCGTAATGAACCTGCATTGTCCAGCCCTTCTCGGCGTCCATCACCGCCAGTTCATGGAGCATAAAGGCCATGAAGGCCGCCGCCTCGGAGGGCGGAACCGGCTGGCGGGCGCGCGCCTTGGCGAAGATGGCCGCCGCAGCCGTCCCCGTGCAGTCGGCATCGGGGATGAAACAGATGCCCCGGTCGGATAACCGGCACCCGGCGGCATGGAATACATCGTGCCGCTCGCGGAGTGCCGCAATAAAACCGTCCAGATCACGGAGATCACGGTTCGTCGCCGCCGCCAGTTTGTCGGTCCACCCGTTGAACAACACGGGATCCGCCACCATCCAACATTTATCAGGCCGCCAGGTCGGGCGAACCTGGACAGAGAATGCACTTTGGGATTGGGGATTTGAGATTGGAGCTTGTTCTGAGGCGATGGCGCGGTGATGCTCCAGCGAATCAACGGGATCATCCGTGGTACAGACGACCTCCACCTTCGACTTCTTCATCAACCCACGAGCGGAAAACTCCGGCGTCGCCATGACCTGGAGAGACTCCTTCCAGATCGAGTCGGCGGTGTCAGGTGACAGCAAGCGATCAGAAATGCCGAAGTAGGCCTTTAGCTCAAGATGGGACCAATGATAGAGGGGGTTGCGGAGCGCCTGCGGCATGACCCAGGCATACTGGTCAAATTTCTCCCGGTCGGTCGCATTCCCCGTGCAAAAACGTTCCGCAACACCTGCCGTGCGCATCTGCCGCCACTTATAATGGTCGCCATAAAGCCAGACCTGAGCGATATTCTCCCAACGCTTATCCCCGGCAATTTCCGCAGGCGACAGGTGGCAGTGATAATCAATGATCGGAAGCGACTCGGCGTAGGCGTGATACAACTCACGAGCCTGCTTCGTCTCCAGCAAAAAATCGTCGTGAATGAAGCCGTCTGGCATGTTTATTCCCCCTTGATTAAAAAGTGTATCGCGTTTTTACACCCCGGAAAAGTTGGCGCGATAGGACCACAACCCGAGGGCCGGGTTGCTGATAAAGAAGACCGTCTCCCCATCAACCCGATTGACCCCGTCATTCAGTTTCGCGGGATTGTAGCGGGTCAGCATTGTTTTTAGGTCTCCGAACTGATAGCT
>Ga0194063_10001839_pt1 | contig 13497 bp, 17 predicted proteins | sample SepL3720m_MetaG_FD_155459 | JGI IMG/M metagenome (GOLD analysis project Ga0194063, IMG submission 155459) | Anoxic zone freshwater microbial communities from boreal shield lake in IISD Experimental Lakes Area, Ontario, Canada - Sep2016-L373-20m | ecosystem: Environmental > Aquatic > Freshwater... | reverse complement strand
AGAAGTTTTATATAGCAGAAGTGGGACATGCACACGGACACTAGAATTAATAATTGATCATTACTAATTAATAATTAATATGGCTGGAGGAATTAAAAAATTTGTTGTAGGTAGTTTTGATGATGAGGCGGTATTGTTTCCTGCGGTGAAGAATGTTCGTCGCGAGGGCTATAAAATACATGATGTTTATACGCCATTTCCTGTTCATGGTTTAGATCATGCTATGGGTTTAAGAGAAACAAGCTTACATAGTGCCGGTTTCATCTATGCAATTACCGGAACCACTACCGCACTTACATTTATGAGCTGGGTGTTTACCAAAGACTGGCCCTTAAATATTGGTGGTAAACCAACTTTTGCTTTACCGGCATGGATACCTATTACATTCGAGCTTACAGTATTATTTGCTGCTGTTGGTATGGTACTTACTTTTTGTTACCTGTGTAATCTGGCTCCATTTGTGAAAAAACATCATTTTCATGAAAGGGCTACCGACGATTTGTTTGTAATGGCTATTGAGTGTACCGATAAAACCAATGATGCAGAAGTACAGGCTTTTTTACAAAATGCAGGTGCTAAAGAAGTAAATGTGCAGGTAGCAGAAACCGGATGGTGGATTGGACGTTACGACAGAGAACAAAAATTATATAAAGAAGAGAAAGGGTACTAAGAAAATAAAAACCGATTTCAAAGATTTTATAAGAACGAAATGAAAAAAATTGCAATTATATCAGCACTTATTGTAACAACAGCGGTTGTTTTGGTAAGCTGCGACAATAAACGCCAGCCCGGTAAAATTTATATGCCTGATATGACTTATAGCAGGGCTTATGAAACTTATGCCTTAAGAGATTCTGCATTTACAATGGATCCGGCTGAATCTGATCATAAAATATTTTACAATGGACAAACTGTAGCAGGTACCATGAAGAGAGGTGAATTATCTCCCTACACTGTTCCAAACGACAGTAATGGTTTATTAAACCTGAGCAGTCTGGTAAAAAACCCTTTAGCTCCTTTAACCACAGCTGATAGTTTGGAAGCAGGAAGGCAGTTTAATATTAACTGCGCTATTTGTCATGGTGTAAAAGCAGAAAATAACGGACCTGTTTCTCTTAAATTGGGTGGTGTTAAAAGTATTATTGCGTTATCTCCAACATATAGTGACGGAAGAATTTTTCATGTAATGACTTACGGACAAAATAACATGGGAAGCTATGCCTCTCAGTTAAGTCGCGAGCAACGCTGGAGGATTGTGCAATATATCAGGACGCTTGAGCCAAAAGTGACAGCGGCTGCTCCTGCAGCAGCAGCACCCAAAGCAGACAGCGCAATGGCAAAAAAATAAAAGTATTAACACAAAATAAAGTTTAGATGAACAATCATTTTGAATTACCGGGCAGTTATAAAAAGTGGACGTATGGCCTGATCGTTGCCGGTATACTTGCATTACTGTATGGAATATTTGCTTTTCATCCTTTTGAAGCTGTTTCACATGCAGCTGCGGGCGAAACCCATGCCGGTTCACAAGGCACCCGTTTTTGGGCAGTGCTGTTGCAGAACAGTGTATTCTGGTTATTAGTGGTTAACGCATCAATGTTCTTTCTGTGTGTTACTACAATGGCAATGGGTGCATGGCAGATTTCATTTCGCAGGGTAGCCGAAGCTATTTCAAGTGTTGTTCCAATTTTAGGTATAGTTAATTTTTTAGTGTTACTGGCAATTGTTTTGTGCGACAGAACTGATATTTACCATTGGTTAAATAAAGACCTGTATGATGTAAAATCTCCATTATTTGATAAAATATTAGCAGGTAAAAGCGGTTTCTTAAATCCTAAATTCTTTTTGATCTGGTCTGGCATTGCTATTTTCTTGTGGTGGTTACTGGGTAAAAAAATGCGCAGTATCAGTTTAAAAAGTGATGAAGACGGGCATATGGATTATGAAACCGGCAAAAGCTGGATCTGGAAAAATACCGTATACGCTTCTTTATATTGTGTAGTATTTACTTTAACTGTAGCTTCTACCATTCCATGGCTTTGGCTGATGAGTATCGACTCACATTGGTACAGTACTATGTACAGCTGGTATACTTTTGCAAGTACATTTGTTTCTGGCATGTCATTGCTCGCTTTGTTTGTGATCTATTTAAAAAATCAGGGTCAGTTAACTTATGTAACTGAAGAGCATTTACATGACCTTGGAAAATTCATGTTTGCTTTTTCTATCTTCTGGACTTATCTGTGGTTCTCTCAGTACATGCTGATTTGGTACAGTAACCAGCCGGAAGAAACCAAATATTTTATAGAACGTATTGGCACAGCATCAAAATCAGGTCCTTATCACGTAATTTTCTTTGTAAACCTGATTGTAAACTTCCTTTGCCCATTATTAATATTAATGAGAAAAGGAAGTAAAAGAAACTGGACCATGATTAGCGTGATGGCAGTATTAATCATCTTTGGTCACTGGATCGATTTGTACCAGATGGTTATGCCGGGCACACTGCACGGTAACTGGCACCTTAGTCTTTTTGAATTTGGTGTACCTGCTTTATTCATTGGTTTAATTATGTGGGGTGCAGGAAGGTATATCAGCAGCCATTCATTAATTGCAAAAAATCATCCTTTCTTAAAAGAAAGTATAATTCACCATACTTAAAACAGTACGTATTTTATTGCCCACGGGCTGTAAAAGCGAATGTTTTAGACAAGAAACAAGAATACTATTTACTGAAAATAACTTTGAATCATGAAGGAGTTTTTACTGGTTGCTTTAGGCGTTTTGGTTTTCGTAGTCATATTTCAGATTGCGAAAGCAAGTGAATATGTGAGCGTCTTAAAAGGCGAAGAGAAAACACGCAAGCAAAATAATAAGATCAATGCTTTTCTGCTTATGGGATTTTTGGTCTTTGGACTGATAGGCGTTTGGTATTGTAATGAACTGTATTACGGAAAAACACTTTTCCCGCAGGGCTCTGCTTCTGTTGAAGGCGAAGACATTGACACCATGTTCATGATTACAGTTGCGGTAACAGGAGTTGTTTTTGTAATTACTCAAATACTGTTGTTCTGGTTTTCATTTAAGTATCAGGAAAGTGATAACCGCAAAGCTTACTACTTTGCACACAGTACAAAATTAGAATTGATTTGGACCACTATTCCGGCAATTACACTTTGTATTCTGGTAGCATTCGGTTTAAGAGTATGGTTTAAAATTACCGATGATGCACCTAAAAATGCAGTAGTGGTAGAAGTGACCGGTCATCAATTTGGTTGGGAATTCAGGTACCCCGGATCTGATAAAGTATTAGGAAAAAAGAACTATAAATTAACTACCGGTGCAAACCCGCTTGGTGTTGATTTCAATGATCCTGCAAGTATAGATGATATTCATGTTACCGGAACCATGCACATTCCTGTGGGTAAGCCGGTTAAACTGGTTATTAATGCACAGGATGTTATACATGATGTGGGTTTACCTCACTTCAGATTAAAAATGGATGCTGTTCCGGGTATTCCTACTACAGAATGGTTTACTCCCAAGTACACCACTAAGGAAATGAAAGAAAGGACCAACAACCCCGACTTTACATATGAAATCAGTTGTGATCAGATGTGTGGTAAAGGTCACTTCTCTATGAGAGGTGTGATAATTGTAGAATCAGAAGCTGAGTATAAACTGTGGCTGGCACAACAAAAAGCAGAATATTTTTCAGTGTTTCCCGACAAAGCACCTAAAACTGATACAGCAAAAGCAAACCCGGTTGTAGCAATAGTTCCGGGCAAATAATTTAAAAAATTGGTTTAGAAAAAACAATCGAATATGAGTAGCGTAGCCACATTACACGGAGTAGATGATCATGCAGCACATGACACACATCATGAGCATCATCACCATGAAACATTTATCACCAAATACATTTTCAGTCAGGATCATAAAATGATTGCCAAACAGTTTTTGGTAACAGGTATTATCTGGGCTGTAATTGGTGGTTTATTCTCTGTAATATTCCGTTTTCAACTGGGCTATCCCGAATCAACTTTCCCATGGTTGGAAGATATTTTAGGTCACTGGGCTAAAGGCGGTAAAATTGAGCCTGAGTTTTATTATGCACTGGTTACTATGCACGGAACCATTCTGGTGTTCTTTGTATTAACAGCCGGATTGAGCGGAACTTTCGCTAACTTTTTAATTCCATTACAGATTGGAGCAAGGGATATGGCTTCTCCATTATTGAATATGATGAGCTACTGGTTTTTCTTTTTAGCTTCAATCATCATGTTCTCTTCTTTATTTGTACAAACAGGGCCTGCAAGTGGTGGCTGGACGATCTATCCTCCATTAAGTGCATTAGGTGATGCCTCTTCAGGAAGTAAAATTGGTATGGATCTGTGGTTGGTGAGTATGGCCATGTTTATTGTGAGTTCACTATTGGGTGGTCTTAACTATATCAGTACTATTTTAAACTTACGTACCAAAGGTATGAGTATGACAAGGTTGCCATTAACCATATGGTCTTTGTTCTTTACTGCAGTTTTAGGGGTATTAAGTTTCCCTGTATTATTATCAGGTGCTATCTTATTATTATTCGACAGAAATCTGGGTACCAGCTTCTTCTTAAGTGATATCGTAGTTAACGGAACTAAAATATTACCTAATGAAGGCGGAAGCGCCATCCTGTTCCAGCATTTATTCTGGTTCCTGGGTCACCCCGAAGTATACATTATCTTATTACCTGCAATGGGTATGAGCTCAGAAATTATTTCTGTAAACAGCCGCAAACCGATATTTGGTTATATGGCCATGGTAGGATCATTATTTGCAATTGCAATTCTGGCCTTCCTGGTTTGGGCGCACCATATGTTTGTAACAGGTTTAAATCCTTTCCTTGGCTCTGTGTTTGTGTTACTAACATTATTAATTGCTGTGCCATCAGCCATAAAAGTATTTAACTGGTTAACTACTTTATGGAGAGGAAATATCAGATTTACACCGGGTATGTTGTTCGCAATCGGTTTTGTAAGTTTATTCATCAGTGGTGGTTTAACCGGTATTTTCCTGGGTAACTCAGCCTTAGATCTTCATTTACATGATACCTATTTTGTAATTGCTCACTTCCATATTGTAATGGGTGTGGCTTCATTCTTTGGAATGTTTGCAGGGGTTTACCACTGGTTCCCTAAAATGTTTGGTCGTTATTTAAACAATACCATGGCGTATATCCATTTTTGGATAACTATAGTTGGTGCTTACCTGATCTTTTGGCCAATGCACTACGAAGGTTTAGCCGGTATGCCACGCCGTTACTATGATTTCGCTAACTGGGAATCATTTAAGCAGTTTGCAGAATTAAATCAATTTATAAGTTTTGTAGCAGCAGTTGTGTTTCTGGCTCAGTTTGTTTTCATCTTTAACTACTTCTACAGTATGTATAAAGGAAGAAAAGTTACTACACAAAATCCATGGGGTTCAAATACACTGGAATGGACTACGCCTATTAATCCCGGACATGGTAACTGGCCTGGTGAAATTCCTGAGGTTTACCGTGGTGCTTATGATTATGCAAAAGACGGACAGGAATTTATACCACAAAATGTGCCCATAGGAGACAATGAAACACATCACTAAAATGATGATAGTGCAGATAAGACAGACTGTGAGGATAATTTTAGATTTTTGAAATAGTTAAATAAAAGGTGAAGGAATAATATCCGTTCACCATTACATACAATGCCGGACAATACAGCCATATCCAACTCAACATCGTTTAAGTTGGTGACTAAAGTGAAAGATTACATTCAGCTGATCAAATTCACTTTAAGTTTTATGGTGGTGTTCAGTACTGTAGTTAGTTTTTTAATTGCTCCTAACGAACTCTTATTTGTTAGAAGTAAAATAATATCAGTTCTTTTACTTTTTGCAGCAGGTATGCTGGTAACAGGTTCGGCAAACGCCATTAACCAGATTTTAGAAAAAAAATCTGATTCGTTAATGAAGCGTACCGCTCAAAGACCCGTGGCTAGTGGCAGAATGAGTATCAATGAAGCTGGCATTTTTGCATTTATTGCAGGTACGCTGGGCGTTTTCATTATGTGGAGATACTTCAACTTTCAAAGTGCGATGGTAAGTTTATTCAGCCTGTTTTTATACGGCTTTATTTACACCCCGTTAAAGAAAGTGAATTCTATTTCTGTATTGGTTGGAGCCATACCCGGTGCCTTACCCTGTTTAATTGGCTGGGTAGCCGCAACAGATGATTTTAGTACCGGAGGATGGGTATTGTTTGCAATACAATTTCTCTGGCAGTTTCCTCATTTTTGGGCAATTGCCTGGCTGGCACATAAAGATTACGAAACTGCGGGGTTTAAATTACTGCCTGCTGATAAAGGGCCTACAAAGTTTACTGCGGTGCAAAGTATTATTTACAGCGCATTAATGATACCGGTTGGCTTTTTACCGCATACTACCGGAATTGGCGGCATAAACAGTATGTATATATTACTCGGTTGTAATTTGTGTATGGTATATGTGAGTGTATTATTGTTTAAAAGGATGGATGCCAAAAGCGCAAGAAGGGTAATGTTCAGTTCTTATTTTTATCTGATGATTGTGTTGCTGGCTTTATTTGCAGACAGACCTCATCTGGTAAATTGATTTTGATAGTTAAGTGGAGTTGATAAAATATTTTTGAATGAGTACAGTGGCAATGGAACAACAAAAAAAAATTCATCCGCATAAGTTTACTTTGTGGATAGGCATAGGGGGTATTTTAATGATGTTTGCCGGTTTAACCAGTGCTTACATTGTTAAACGCAACCAGGCAAACTGGGTAAGTTTTGAATTGCCCGTTGCATTTTGGTACAGTACCGCCGCAATTGCAGCAAGCAGTATAACACTGTTTCTTGCAAACCGCTCTTATAAATCAAGGGAGATACCTAAATACAGGAGGCTGATGACAGCCACCATTATTTTAGGCGTTCTTTTTATGGCATTACAACTGATAGGGTTTAACCAGCTTATCAGGCGTGAAATAACATTAACAGGAAATGTATCTTTTTCCTTTTTGTATGTTATTGTAGGTATACATGCTGTACATGTTTTAGGTGGATTGATTGCGTTACTGGTACTTTTTATAAAAGCATTCCGGTCCAATATAAGAACTTATAACAGTACGCCGCTGGAAGTAGTGAGCACCTACTGGCATTTTGTAGATATACTTTGGGTATACCTGCTGATTTTTTTAATGATGATACGGTAATTGATCATAAAGAATATAGTTTTTTATTTTAGATTTAAGAAATATGTCAACAACAGCAATTCCAACAAATACCAAGTGGTGGAACGGTGGACGAAGCCCGTTTAACGCCAGCTATGGTAAAGTGATGATGTGGTACTTTTTAATGAGTGATGCCTTTACATTTGGCGCATTTCTTATCAGTTACGGCACATTACGTTTCAGTCAGAACCATTGGGTAGATCCTAACCATGTGTTCAACTCTTTTCCTTTTGCAGGACATGCAGATTTGCCCTTGGCATTTGTAAGTATAATGACTTTTATTTTGATCATCAGTTCTGTTACCATGGTTATGGCCGTACATAAAGGTCATCAGATGGATCAGAAAGGTGTTGAAAAATATATGCTCTGGACAATCGTTGGTGGTGCTGCGTTCTTAGGCTGTCAGGCCTGGGAGTGGACGCACTTATTAACCGGCGAACATGCCGTATTGGTTAACGGACAGATCGAACACTGGAATACTACTGTATCTCATAATCCATTTGGACCTGAAGTGATGTTTAACGGACAAGAAGTGGCAACACCCGGCCCAATCGCTTTTGGTAGTTACTTCTTTGAAATTACCGGTTTCCACGGTTTCCACGTATTGAGTGGTGTGGTAATTAATATTATCATGTATATCAAAACCAAAATGGGTCATTTCCAGCAACGTGGTCATTACGAAATGATTGAAAAAGCAGGTCTGTATTGGCACTTTGTAGATCTGGTTTGGGTATTTGTATTCTTGTGTTTTTATCTAATTTAACATTCTTAACTTTTTTATACAATGAGTGAACATCATCAGGTTTTATCATCTCCCGAAATAACGTTTGCAGCACCACACAAGGATGATGCAGTAAAACGATTTATGATTGTAACAATAGTGTTATCTGTTATTACATTAATTGAACTGGGCTTCGGTTTTGGTTTGGCTAAACACTGGTTTGGTCATAATTCAGGATTGATACTTTTTATCAAAGGTGTTATTTGTATTTTGTCGTTGGCAAAAGCTTATTATATTGTTTCTGTATTTATGCACTTAGGTGATGAAGTAAGAAACCTGATAATGACTATTGTAGTTCCTTTGTGTTTATTTATCTGGTTCATCACGGCTTTTTTATGGGATGGTAACAGCTGGAAAAATTTAAGGAATACCAATGCCGGAAGCAGACCAGCTCAAACTGAGCAAACAGTACCAGCTGCAAAAGAAAGCGGTACTAAAGAATAATCAACAGCAAATTATTTATATGGTATTTATAGATCGTCCCGTAAATTCGGGACGATTTTTTTTACCGGCTGCAGAACTTAGTTGACGTAAATTTGTTTTTCATTTTAATCACTTATTATATCTGATAATGAATAAAAAGGCGATACTTTCTTTAATGCTGGCAATACTATTGCCACTTACCGGATACTTTTTAGTGAAGTATTACAGTAAGGATGCTGTTATTATGCCACGAAAATTTTTTATACCGGACAGTGTGGTAGTAAGGGAGCACAATGGAAAAAATATCACTGATACTGTTTGGCATAAAGTAAAAGATATTGCATTTACCAACCAGTTGGGTAAAAAAGTAAACTTATACGACCTGCACGGAAAGATAGTGGTGCTGGATTTCTTTTTCACGCGCTGTCCGTCTATTTGCCCCGGCTTAGCAACTAGTATGAAGCGGTTGCAGGATTCTTTTGTACAAAATGACAGCATTGTACAATTTATCTCCATCAGCATTGATCCAATACATGATTCTGTACCGCAGCTGAGAAAATTTGCCGATCGCTTTAATATCAATCACGATACCTGGTGGATGGTGACCGGCGATAAAAAACAAATCTATGATTTTGCGTTGCAGGAAGTAAGAGCCAATGTTGCCGATCCCGGAGTGGACACTGCATTTATTCATACCGAAAACTTCTTTTTATTAGATACCAATCATATTGTACGAGGCTATTATAATGGATTTGATACTGCAGCACTAACCAGATTAGTACGTGATATTCCGCTGTTAATGCTCGAAAGAGACAAAACATCTCCTTCCATACTCAGAGATTTTATTCCTATACTGCCCATCATCTTTATTGCTATAGGAATCGTATTTGTAGTGATACTTTTATTAAACCGAAAAAGACAAAAATAATATTTACATGTTAACACCTTCGTTACAAAAGAACGACAAGAAAGCAAAACTGATTATTTATGCAGTATCCATTGTGGTATTTGCAGCTGTGGTATTATTAAGCAGAATTACATTACAGGTTGACCTGGGTTTTAATGTGCATCTGTTTGCAAAAGCAAATGCCATTATCAATTCTGCAGTAGCACTGTTACTGGTTGCGGGCTTATTTACTGCGAAACAAAAAAACTATACACTGCATAAAAAGATAATGCTTACTGCAATTGTATTGTCGGTACTTTTTTTACTGTCGTATATCTGCCATCATCTGTTTGCAGGAGAAACCAAATTTGGTGATGTTGACCATAATGGCATAATCAGTGATGAAGAAAAGCTGCAGGCCGGCAGTTTAAGAATGGTATATTATTTTATCCTGATCACACATATTCCCCTGGCAGGTATTATTCTTCCCTTCATTTTATTTACTGCCTACAGGGCTTTAACAGGAGAGTATGAACAACATAAAAAATTAACCAGAATTACCTGGCCGGTATGGTTGTATGTTGCAGTAACCGGCGTTGTGGTGTATTTACTCATTAGTCCTTATTACAGTTAAGGGATAAGTATATGAATAAAACAAATGGTTTAAGAGGGCTGATTATTATTCATAAGGCAATGCTGGTTGGCCAGCTGATATTTGCAGCAGTGAGTTTTTATCTGGTATATACCCATTCGGTTCCATCCGGTGATATGGATGAACTGGATAAAATATTACAGGTGATTGCCATTGTGTTTTCAATCAGTGGTTTTATGATTGGCACTTCTTTATTCAAAAAGAAATTATTGCAGGCAAAGACTTTGGAAACTGGTAATGTAGCAAAATTTGAAATCTACCGCACTGCAAGTATTATTCAATGGGCATTTATTGAAGGGCCGGCTATCTTTTGTTTGATTGGCTTTTTTCTTACATCCAATTATGCATTCATGGCTTTGGCCGCTACATTACTATTATTGTTTACCATGATGGTGCCCTCAAAAACAAAAGCTGCCTTTCATCTGGGTATCAGTGAAGCAGATATGGAAGCATTATAATACCGGCTCTACAATAATCTTTGCTGTACTCAGGAAGCTGATTAGCACCATCAGTTTATCTCCCGGTTGCAGTTGCTTATCAGCAGGGATACTGTTTTTTTCGGCCGGAATTTTCGCCTGTATTTTATCGCCAATTATATTCAGGTAAATACCATGCGGTGTTACTTTAACAACTTCTGCTTCTATTGGGGTTTTTGCTTTGTGATATTTTACCGCAGTATAAAATTCAGGTATATAATGATTGTTGAACAGCTTGGCAGTAATCTTCTCTTTCTTTTCCAGATTTTCTAATGAAAAAGTAACCGCTTCATTTAACTCCTGTTCTGTTGGCGCAATACGCCAGGGTGAATGGGCTACAGGGAAAAATAAATAACTGTCAATTTCTTTTACAAAAATTTTATCGTCGGCTGCTTTCAGGTACCCGATAAAACTGTTTTCTGTTTTAGCCTTATTGATCAATACATCAAGTGCGGTATTATAACGGTATTCTACATTAGTGGCCACCATTTTATCGCCACGGCCCGATAGTCCGGCCACAAAATCCACCACATCACCTATATGGAATACATGTTTTTTATTTGAAAAGGTTTTATCAGCCTTTTCATCAGTACTGCCGTTAATGGTTTTCTTTTTTCCGTTTACTTCGTATTCTATCATCACGTATTTTTTTTCGTGATTTACAAACGACACTTTTCCCTGTATAATGGTATGGCTCATATTATAAACTTAATTCGGTTAAAGGATCCCAATATCTTTTTTTAAAATCCACTACAGTATCATCTTTTACAGATACCCCATCTTTTTTTAATAACTCTTCCATTAATGTAGGTGTAGCAAAATGATGTTTGCCGGTTAACATACCGTTCCGGTTTAACACACGTTGTGCCGGTACTTTGGGTGTGGCATGATGAGCCGCATTCATTGCCCAACCTACCATGCGGGCCGAAAGTTTGGTGCCTAAATAAGCAGCAATGGCTCCGTAAGATGTTACCCTTCCTTTTGGAATCTGCCGCACCACTTCATATACATCCTGAAAAAAACTGTATTCTTTAACCGTACTGCGTGGTTGCTCCGCCTCAGCTTTTTTAAGTGGAGATTTGACTGCTTTTTTTGCCATAAAATCTTCTTTTCAGCGCTGAAAAGATACATCAATTATTTGGGTATTAAGCCCCACCGTGGGAGGGGTTGGGGGAGGCCAGTAATTCGCTGCGTTTTGGTTCGCTAACATTTTTATATTGATAAGGGCAGTGCCTGCAGCCATTGCCGCAACATACCCCTTTTTCCAGATGGTATTTTTCTGTAAGTACTACATAACCCTGTTCATTAAAGTAAAAATCTTCTCCCTCAGTCAGCTTGTTCATTTTTTAATTCCTCCTGTAATTGGTCATCTAAATCTTTAATTACTGCAGGCAGTGTAAACTTAAGGTAATGTATCTTATTGCTTTGGGCAATATCCAGACTTTCGTAATGCGTTTTAATTTTCAGTTCTTCCTTTACCATGGCCTGCCCGTACACATCATCACTATCTTCAACAATGGTTAAACCATAAAGTTCAATTACCTTTTTGGTAAATCTATAAAGGTCGGGCGAATCTGTTTTTAAATGAATACTACCCGATGGTTTAAGTACTTGCTGGTACAGCCTTAAAAACCGGGGATGGGTTAATCTTCTTTTTGCTTTAGACACTCTTAATTGCGGATCGGGAAAAGTGATCCATATTTCATTGACTTCACCGGGGCCGAAATAATCCGTAATCATTTCAATCTGTGTGCGTAAAAATGCGGCATTGTTCAGGCCTTCGGAAATACATTTTCTTGCCCCAATATGCATACGGTTGCCTTTTACATCCACCCCAATAAAATTTTGCTGCGGAAACATTCGGGATAAGCCAACGGTATATTCTCCCCTGCCACAGGCCAGTTCCAGCACAAGAGGGTTGGTATTTTTAAAGAATTGATGCCAGTGGCCGGGCATATCTTTCGGATACTCCAGCGTATTGGAAAATGCTGTAAACTCAGCAAAGCGAAGTAGTTTTTTTTGCGCCATGGCCTGCAAAGATAATTAAAGCAGGGCTATATTTTAAGCTGAAAGCCGGCGCCCACAATAGATTTTAACTGTAATGCCGGTGCATCTTTGTTTTCACCGAATATTCGGGTATCATCATCATAAATTACATCAAAACTCCAGTTAAAAGATAACATTTTAAAAACCCGGATAGCTAATATATTGGTCATATACACATCTACATTCCATGGATTTTTTTTATAGTTGGAGAACATATCCAAACGGGTTTTGTACGACAGGTTTTTTACAATTTCTTTCTGATAATTGATAGTGGCAAAAGCTCCCAGCTGATTTACTATATTTGCGCCGGTATCCACACCATACGCTGCTTTTGAAGCCAGACTGTCGTTACGCACTATAATCCAGCGGGATGTTAATGGCGAAAGAAATAAAGACAATTCTTTTTTAGGTTTATAGTCTACTCCAAAACTGGTTAACACAAAACCGGGGGATAAAAAATTAGACGCATAGATTTTAGATTTATCCTTAAAGGTATATCCTGCAAAAAACTGAGTCCTGAAATTAAGCAGGGTACCCACCGTCATTTTTTTATTTACAGAATAGTTTTGTTTGGACACCATGTCTATCCGGTCATCATTTTTTCTGGAACCCAGTGAAGTGGTTTTTAAAAATCCAAATGCAAGGTCTAAGGAGTTATCCCAGTTAAATTTATTTTTTTTATAAGTGGCGTAAAGATTAAGTGTGGTGCTTATATTAATTGAAAAATCATCACCACCAGCAGCCCAGTTGCTTAAACTGCCCTGTCCCAGACTCAACCGGTAAAGGCCGCCTCTTTTCCATGCTTTTCTAGAAGTATCCGGTGCAGGCACTTTTGGGGTTACACTACCCGATTCCAGCTGAAGGGTACGGATTACCTTATCCTGTGCATGGATACATTGGGGCAATGCAAAAACAAACACCAACAATATAATTTTCATTATTGGAAATTAGCGG
>Ga0194063_10001838_pt1 | contig 13500 bp, 14 predicted proteins | sample SepL3720m_MetaG_FD_155459 | JGI IMG/M metagenome (GOLD analysis project Ga0194063, IMG submission 155459) | Anoxic zone freshwater microbial communities from boreal shield lake in IISD Experimental Lakes Area, Ontario, Canada - Sep2016-L373-20m | ecosystem: Environmental > Aquatic > Freshwater... | reverse complement strand
ACTATGAATATTTGAAAATCATGAAAGAAGAACAGAAAAAAATGATACGAAAAGTACGACTAAAAACAAATGAAAAATTGCTCACTGAAAATTGACGTTCAGTATCATATTAGGATTGGAAAAGACTTTGGTTAGGGTGCTCTGTAAGGTAAGCGGCTAAATGGGCTTTGACTTTTGCGGGAGTTATTATTGTATTTGGATTTGATGCAAATTGTAGGTATATTTGTTCAAATATTGATTCAAATTGGGTTAAAAAAATATTAAAGCCGGACGGATCAGTTTGAGAGTTTGGCACATTTGGTAAATTATATACTTCATTAGTAAAATTAAGAAAGCCATTTTCATTTAGTGTTGGAGAAGGATCAGCAATAACTGCTGAATTTGTAACTTCAGGAGTAGCTATTTCGGTTGGTGAAAGTTGATTTAGTTCCTGAAGTATTCTATCACGTTCAGGAAAATTTGGATCAATTAGCGCTTCCCTGAGATAAACTAAGAAATCGGTTGGTATAGTAGAATCTTTGGTTGGAGAAATCAAATTGGATTGCCAAGTATTTAAGAGTGTATTAAGTCCCAATTCTTCAGGAGCCTTTAAAGGAGATTTAAGCTCACCTAAAAGCTTGATAACAAGATCGTCTGCTAATAGCATAGTGTCGTAAGTTGGAGTGGGCGTTATAGCTAGAGCTGCTTCACTTTGGGCACCTACATTAGCTAAAGCTGTCGGCTGGACTGTTCTATCAAGTGTTTGGCCAGCTGCTATTTTCTCCAATGTTGCAGCTTGTGATTGAGGAGTATTTTGTACAGTATCAGGCTGATTTGCAGGCTGAACTAAGGTAACGGCTACGCCGGCGCCTGGATCTGTAACTGCAGTATTAGGCTTAGCCAATGTTTGTATAGCTTCTTTTGCTGGTAGAGTAGCTAATTTTTGTGCTTTTGCAACGATAGCGAGATCTTGGCCGATGGCTGCTGCTAATCGGGTCATTTCATCTGGAGTGAAAAAGTCTCCATTTTGACGATTTATTTTATTTACAGTTAGCCAGATTGCGCTGGCTGATCCTGCAAGAATGGTTGTAATTTGTTTTCGATTTGCTTCAGGTATTCCTGTTTCTGCAGCTAGTGATTTTAGTCTTTCAAATGTTGGGATAAGAGCCCGTATTTCTGCAGGACGAATTTGATAGGATGTATACTTTAAATCTGTTAGCTCTATACCATCAGGTGCTTTATAAACTTGTCTTGCATCTAGATCAGTTAGTGCTATTATATTGGATTGTGTATTATTAAGTACACTAAATTTTAAGGTAGAAGAAGATGGGGGGATAAAATTTCCATCTTGGTTAATAGAAGCTAATTGAGTTTGTATTAAATCCACTGCACCACTTTTTTGCCCAATTCCTCCTAAAGTTAGAGACGAAGAGATATTTGGTGAATTGGGATTTGGTTGTATATCTAGTACGGCTACTATACCATCAGGGCAAGCTTTAAAGGCGATTCTGGTTTTTTGATCATCAATATTTGTATATACGTCATTTGCTTCTAACTGTTCTAGTCCTTTATTAGGATCGGGTAAACTGTTAATTAAGTTTTGAGAATTTGCTTCTGCAGAAAATGCTCCTGTAACAGATGAAGGTATGGCCATTAAAATCGTAGTAATATTTATGATTGAAGTTTAGAGTAATTTAAGGGTTTAGTCAACATGAAGAAACAGGTAATCCTTTTTGTAGCTTTATTACAGCCAGTATTTTCGCACTTTGCTTATCCTCAATGACAACTAATTCTCCTTGTGGGTATTTTTCCCTAAACCCCTCTTTCTCCCTATACATCAACCTCATCTGTTCCTCGAAGTCAGTTAGTCTACTTGAGTTTATTTCCTGATCGCGGTTGTGGATTCTCTGAAAGATAAATTCTCTACCAGCCTTAGTATCTGGTGGAAAAATGAACCAGATTCTGGAATTGGGGAACTTTTCCAGAAAACTATCTAAAACCTTGTAATAGGCGATGGCGATAGGGATCTTACCACTAGAGATGATACGGTCTACATCGGCACTACGGTAGCCATAATATTCGTCATGGAGAATGAACGTATTGATCATTTCCCCACGCTTCAAGGTGCCTTCAAACGCGATTTTTGAGATGAAATTGTACTCCTTACCAGGTGTTTCACCAGGGCGTGGTGCTCTGGTGGTGGTAGATAATAAAAATTGATGTGTTTCTTTGACTTGATCGACAATCCAGCTCTTACCTACCCAGCTGGGACCGACCAGGATATCAATGAGCACATCCGATCTGATAGGGTAGTGGGCGAGTGATTTGTTGATTTCGGTTGAAGTAAGCATTATAGAAATTTAAACCATAAAATTTGCTCCGATAGATTTTGCATACTTAATGAGCATTTTGTCGTTAGTGATCAGTGTAAAATCATTATCTAAGGCTTGTGTAGCAAGAAAAATATCAACGATAGAAAGCTTTTTAAAGGTTGATGTTCTAAGGCTTAGGTATTCTTTATATGTGGTTTCAATTTCCATCCGATTATTAATTTTTAAAATCGCTTTATCTTGAATATCTCGAATTAAGTCAAAACCTGCTTCTTGCATAAGATTTATTTCAGCAGTTTTTCCTTTGAGATAATATCTTGATGGTAATATAAATTGGAAGAAATTGGATAATTCAAATAAAATATATTCCGGCAAGATAATTTCTCTAAAATCTAATTTTTCATATGCAGATACTTGAAGCACTTCAAAATCAGTCAAGATATTTATCCTTTTCAATAGGAAATTAATATAAATATTTGAATCGACAATGTATTTCATCTGTTGAATCTAATTCCCCAGCCTTCATTAATATCATCGTTTGTAATTCTGATTTTTTTCTTGGCAGTAATTTTACCATGCTTGGCTTCCCAATTTTTATGCCATTCTCCCATTGTTAAGCTTTTTTCGGTAGCTCTTTATTTATTTGCTGTCTGATATAGGCACTCTTTGAAAGACCAGATTTTTCGGCTTGAGTAGCGATTAGATCATATGTATCTAAGTCGACAGTGATAGCGGTGTATTTTTTTTCGATCATTTTCTTCTTTTGATGCTTTTTTATCATAGTGGATAATTCTTAAAAATTTCTTAAATTGTAACAGATTGTACAGTGTACTGTATACAGTAAAAATGGTATCCGGTGACCGGTGATCGGAAAGCGGTGTAGGATAATGTTTGTTGTGACTAAAGTCCTACAATCAATGTTATTACAGGATATTAATGAAAAATTATGAAAAATACGCAATTAAAATTTAATTTGGAAACAAGTGATGAGAAAGCGCTGCGCTTTGCAAGAGTGGCGTTAGGAATCGCGTGTTTGGTTTCTTTCGGGGTATTTGGAATAATTGTAAATCAGATTTAGACTATTCCTCCTCCGGGAATCAGCAACATGACGAAGCAACCACCCACAAGTAAGAATGGGGCAATCACAAAAATAATAATCATGGCTGCTAACATACCAATACCGATGTATCTTTTGTCGCTTTTGAGAAAATAGATAATCAGTAAAATATTGGTGATTAAAAGCAAAAAACCTAGAATATAAGGCAGAAATGAAAATAATGAAATGAGTAAAGAATATCCAGGAAATGAATTATTTGTTTGATTACTACTGCTCATTCCAATATATGTAGCAAGAACGGAAATTAAAGTAACTATTAAATTCATAAAAATGTTGGCGATCAGTCCCAGTGAAAAATGCATTAATTTTTGTTTATTGCTTTGAATAGATGGGTTCATTAGTTACGAAAATTAAAAATTAAAAATTGGAAACTAGTTGTTTTTGATTTTCAAAAATTTTTTTAAAAATTTGCCATAGGAATTTAATTACATACTTCATCAATACTAATATAGAGATTAATTGAAATGCTGTAAAGCCCAAATATATTGCAGGCTCAAACTTGATAAATTCGATAAAAAAACGAAAACTGAAATAACTAATCATAAAAAAATCAAAAAGCTGACCAGGTTTAGGATGTTTTTCTTTCCAGATGACAATAATTATAAATAGTAATAAGCAATATAGAGCCTCATATATTTGTGTCGGATGACGGGTAATGTGATCACCAAAATCAATCCCCCAGGGTAATTGTGTGATGCTGCCATAACAACAGCCTCGTAATAAACAGCCGATGCGACCAACTGCAATTCCTAAGGCAGCTGCTGGTGCAAAAATATTACCTTTTCTCACTTGAATTTTCAGAATTTTTTTAACAATAATTACCGCTAAAGTTCCACCGATTAGTCCGCCAGTGATGGTGCGGCCGGATAAGATGGAAACCAGATTGGTATGGCTATTGAATATTTCGTGAAAATGGATCAGCCAGATTGGAATTTTGGATCCAATTGTTCCGCCTGTAATTGCAGCAAGTGCAAGGTAAATGGCTTTTTCTCCCGTTAATTTATCTTTATGCACATAAAAATAATATACTGCTGCTGCGGTGAGAAGAGCGAGGACTACAAAAAATGAGTACGATTCAATCTGGAATTTTCCTAATTGAAAAAGAATGGGATAAAGTCCCCAATTATCATGGTAATAGTGTGTATCAATCATTTATTTTGGTTTGTTGGATTAAGATTGCAACAGGCACCTCTACTTGTGATACAACGTCGTAATTTGGCTGCGGGACAATAACCAAGTGCACTAATTGTTTTGAGGAGGGCAAAGAGACTGATGATAATCCAGCCAAAAATTGCGTTAACAAAAATAATATTAAATGTACCAAAAATAATGATTCCTAAAGTCAATTGATGCATGAATAAAATGTCATATTCATCAACCAGGATTTTATGTGATTTAAAGATGAGATCTATTGTGTATCGATAAAAAAGCACGAAAGGAGAATATTTAACCCGGAAAATTACTGCCCAAATAAAGGCAAAGATTAAAAAATATAGAATGTATTGGTTTTTTAGAAGCAGTGCCAGCCAAAGTAACAAGGCTGAGAAATAGCGACAGAATGCGAAGGAGCCACTTGAGATTTCAACTGGTTTATGCTTTTCCATTTAATTTTTTTATTAAGAATTTAAAATACGCAATGATTTTTTCTGGTTTTATCAAGAACATGGCAGTTTGTTTTTGATAGTTTTGATAACCAGAAAATCGCAATTTAAGTAATTTTTCTTCATGATAAGCTCTCCAATACATCATCGGAATAAAGATTAATAAATTTATAGTGAATGCTAACCAATTCTCTGTAATCAGACTGAGTGCAAAAAATATCCAGATTAATGAGGCATAAAGGGGATGTCTTACAATACTATAAACTCCAGTTGTGATTAAGGTTTGATCCTGGTAAATGCGAATTTGATTGGCCCAGTTTTTACCTAAATTGGCTCTTCCGAGTAGATTGATCGTTGTAGAAAATATAATAGTTAGGAGTAAAAATAAATTAATTATCCAGCTTAATTGCCGGGGAAAAACTTCAATCACACCAATTTTAAAAGAGATGATTAGAAAAAAAATTAGAAAGAATAAAAACATAGATTCGGTTTCGACAAAATGCTTATTCTCTTTGGCTTGGCGTTTGTTTTTACGGTCATCGAGAAAATTTATCAAAATTGCGATCAATATTGCCAACCCGCAAAGTGCGATGATTGACTGAAAAATTACATTTATTAAAATTAGCGGGTCAGATAGGTTAATCAGCTTAAGATGCATAGAATTCTTTTAAATATTTTGAGCGATAAAACATATTAAACGTAGAAAAGGGAATTTTTTTGAGATCAGGAGTGATGATGTGGACACATTCTTTTTTTACTGATTTCATATCAAAATTATATTGATCAATAAATGAGCTGACACTAATTCGAAAAGTATTATTATTAATATGTTCATATTTACTACTTTTAGATTTTAATCGATAATTTGCGGGGATTATTTTACGAAAGTCTTTGAAAAATTGAAAACAGTTACCATCATTACAAATGATGATCCCCTTGGCGAGATTCTTAATAACATCTTCGGGATAAAAGGTGAAGGTATTTTCGATCATTGGTACATATTTTTGCGCAGCCATATTTCTTGTCACCGGAATAAATTGATCACCTTCTCTGTAAAGGTAAGTGAAAGCAACTCTTTCAACATGACAGGGCAGGGGAATAAAATCATTCTTTTTAATCATGCCAGAAGTTTGTGATTCAATTCTTTTGAGAATACCGGTCAGGGTAATTCGTTTCGCCTCTTCTTGTTTACCTGGTAGTCTGCCAAAATATGCAATTGGTTGAAAATTTACACCGCGGATAAATTTTGTCTTTAATCCAAAGTTGAGAATTGATCCCAGTTCATTTTCATTAACACCTGCAGCTACTGTAGTTACTAAAGTGATTGGGATTTGATATTTGGTAAGTAGGGCTATTGCTTTTTGTTTTTCTTTGGCAATATCTCGGCCCCGGAGTGCTTGATAAGTTTTAGCAGCTTGTCCATCATATTGTAAATATATTTCAAAACCGCCTTTAAATTTGCTCAACTCAGCAACAAATGCTTCATCAGCTGCAATTTTCAAGCCATTCGTATTGAGCATGATATATTTAAATTTCTTCGCTTTGGCCAGGGCGATAATTTTCAGAATATCAGGATGCATTGTCGGCTCTCCGCCACTGATCTGGAGAATTTCAGCTTTGCCAAACTCTGAATCTTGATAAAAATCCAGCATTTTTTCGATAGTTGTGAGTTCAAGAAATTTTCCTTTGCCAGAGCTGGCGTAGCATACCGGGCAACCCAAATCACAACTATTTGTAACTTCTATCAGTCCAATACAAGTATGTTGTTCATGGTCTTCGCAGAGTCCGCAGTCATAAGGGCAGCCAAGTTTAACTTTGTTTTGAGTTTTCGAAAGGGTACCGGGTTTATCAAATTGAGAAGATTTTAAATAAAAATCCTGATCTTCTTCCAAAAGATGTTCAAGCATACCATGCTTCGGACAGCGTTTTTGTAATAAGACACGTTTATCTCGAAAAATAATTTTAGCAGGAACTTTTAAGTTACAATCAGGACAGAAACTGTAAGTAAATTCGTGAAAAGTATAATTTTTTTTTCGATTCAGATCTTTAGTTGGTGACAATACCTATATGCATTAAAGTAAACTTTAGTATAAAGTTCAATTCAGCAAAAATCAATCTAGTTATTTTAATGAAATTAAACCAGAGTTAGATTACTTTTCTCATTCTGATTATTAGTTTAATATTACCAGTTTTATCAACTTGATATGTAAGAAATTTAACTTTAGCTGGCGATTCAAACAGTTCATTTGATGAATAACAACTATAATCAATAGCAAGTCCTTTTTTATCAGCCAGAACCATGTATTTACCAGGTTCCAGTTTGAAACTGAAGCGACCTTCCTGGTCTGACATTTGGACATCTATTTGTTGATTTTCTTTGATGGAGAAAATCCGAACAAAAACACCAGCTAGCCTACGGTTGGTATTGCTTTCCTGGACATGTCCCCAAGAATTACCTCGCTCAATAAGTAATTTATAACTATTGAATGCTATGAATATAAAATATATTAAGAGAATTAAGAAGCTTAATATATTTTGATTGTATATAAAGGCTAAAAATGCTAAAAGAAAACCGATTCCAAATAAAATAGTATTTAGTTTATATCCATTTTCTGTAAGAAATTGTTGAAATTCGAATTCGCTTTTATTTGCCGAAGCTGTTAATGCAAAGTCCAAAGCGACAATAGATTCATTTATTAAACTTATTGTTTTAGTGTTGAGTAGATATTTTGAATGTGCTACTTGTAATAAATAATTTCCTTTTGTAAAAGGGAACCCATATTTACCCTGAAGATCTGAAATAGCTGTTTGAAGAATTTCTCCAGTATTTTTATCAATCAAGCTAATTCGAGCAAAAGGAATTGGTTCATTGGTATTATTATCATAAATAATTCCCCATTTTTTCTTGGATCGTGTTTTTAAAAACCAGGGGAATGATAAAAGGGAGAATGTACTATATGTCATACTGGAAAGAACTGAGGAAGCAAGGAAGATACTTACTGATCCGATAATACCAATTGTATTTAGATTTCCAAAAGAAGAAAGAATACTACTCTTGTTATTATTTTCTTCACCTGTAGTAGGCAAATTTGTCAATATTGGATTTATTGTTGTAATTTTGGGGGTGATAGTTATCAGAGTAGTTGGAATTACGGTTTCTGTAGGGATAACTGTAGTAGAAATCGTAGTCGTTATTGTTGGCACCAATGTATTATGAATTACTGTAATTGGTGTGGAAGTAACAGTAGGATTTATTGGAGCTGCAATAAGCGTAATTGTGTCATTGTATGACGAAGATTCTAAATCAGCTCCATCGAGATATTTTACATAAACGGTTTTTAATCCGAGACCACTAACTAGTGTCCAGCTTTTGGAGATTGCATAATTTTCATATGAACAGCCAGAGAAATCTTCCACATTACAAATCATCATTTTATTAATACCTGAAGAAGAATCTACCGCTGTTAAAGTTAACGTAACATTTGTGGAAGATGTAGTTTCAGCACCATTTGCTATAACAATACTGCCAGTGGGCGGTGTATTATCAATGATAAAATTTGCTTGAGCATTGGAAGAAATATTATCTAAAATATCTCTGGAATTGACTTGAACATACCAGTTACCTTCTGCCAAAGGATCAGAAAAGGTATAACTAGTTGATGAAAGTAATAGTTTATTTGATTCGCAATCACTAAAATCATTTTGCTGACACCATTGGATTTCATATCCAGGATCAGCTAAACCCGAACCCTGATCTATGGATCCATCCCATTCGAGTTGGGGTAAATTGGAAGTCAGGGGTGATATTTGTTGAGGACTTCCTGGAATACTTGGAGCTTCGTTATCAATCTTATCAACAACTAAATTTTGTTCAGCAGAGCAATTATCAGCAGCATCACAGGCAAAGTAATGCATGTCATCGTTTGTATTGAAAGTTAATTGACATTGATCACTGCCAGAATTGGTTTCTGTGCTAGTGACTGCTTCGCATGTGGTATTACCAAAGCCAATGACGTTGTCAATAGCTGAAGCAGTAGCAATTTTACTTTTAGCCCAATCCGGTGATACAGTAGCATCAATTAGTGGAGCAGAAAGATCTAGAACATTTAACATTTCAGTGGATGGTTCATAATTTCCCATCTTATCATATGCTCTAATCCATAATTTCCAAAAGCCTTCACTTAAAGGAGTAGTCATCATGTAGCTATTTGTAGCAGCAGTATCAGATACTATTTCATTATTTTCGCATTGATCGGCTACCCATTTACACCAAGAAAGATAATATGGTGGATCTGCCAATCCTGAATCTAAATCGATTGATTCAGTCCAGGTTAAAGTAGGAGTGGAAGTGGTAAATCTAGTGGTATCAAACATAGGTTGTGAAGGACCATAGTTATCAGCATCGATAACGGCAAAGTATTGAACATCAGAGGTATTACCTGCTTGATCAGAGGCATAATACCAAAAATCTCCGAGGCTAGCATACATTTTTTCACAATAACTACCTGTACCTGTAAAGGTAACGCCATCATTCGAACAAAATGCATTAGGTAGATTAGTATTATCATGAGCAGTGACTGAAATGACTTTTGTGAGAGCCCAGCCAACTGGATTTTCATCAAGAGTAAGTGTAGGAAGTACTGTATCAATGTAAAAAGACCTGGTAGCGTTAGTAGTACTTGTATTGGTATAACTATCAATCGATCTGGTATGGACGGCATGGATACCATCTGCCAAGCTTAAAGAAATATAACAAATGTAGTTTTCTGTAATATTATCAAAGGTGCCGTCTTGGGGTTCGCAAGGATACCAGTTACCATCATGGTCAACTTCATATTCGACTGTACTAATATTGGAAAGATTGTCTGTGGCAGTACCAGTGACTGATGGGGGAGTTTGGTAATAATAGTTACTTAATGCATCGATAGACACAGTAGGTCCATAAATATCGAGAGTGTATTTAGTAATTCTGTTCGTACCAACATCTGTCACTAATATTTCATAATTATCATAATCGATACTGATACCAGAAATGTCATTATATTCACCTACTACAACTGAACCTGTATCAGCAGTGTTTGTGCCTGAAACCCAGTGCCATTGTCCTGTATTGAATCCGAAAGCTTGAATTCTGGAATTACCTTTGTCACCAATAATTATTAAACCTGTATTACCAGCAATTGCTATTGAAGAAGGTTGAGTTAATTCACTCACATTGGAGCCGGATGAGCCAAGTTGTACTTGAAATTCAAAAGTAGTGGCGTCAAAAATTTGAATGCGGTCGTTATTTTGGTCGACTACGAAAAGTAAGCCGTTATAATATGCCACATCTACTGGATTATTGAATTCCATAGAACCATTCCCAAGTGAACCGAAGGCTCCGATAAATACTCCTGCGCTAGTAAATTTTTGAATACGATTATTACCTGAGTCGGCGATGTAAATATTATTGCTAGTATCATGGGTAATTCCTTTTGGGCTTTCAAACTCACTATTTAATGAACCTTGTGAACCAAAAGAACTTAGATATAGACCAAATGGACTATAAATTTGAATATTGTGTTTACCAGCCCCGGAGTCAGCAATTACATATCTACCATTTGCCAGTTTATCAAAACCAGAGGGATCAACTACATCACCTGGATCACTACCAAATGGCGCAAAACTAGAATAACTTGATATAAGGGAATTGTAGAAGGTGACTGAATTTGTATTAGCTGCGCCAGTTTTGTAAAGGACATTTACTCTTCCTGCAAAATCGAGTTTTGCTTTATATGGTGAGGTGTAACCTGGGGTAATTGGATAATCACTAATTTGTGCTGGAGTATCTGTATATTGCCAGGAGGAAATTATTCTGGTGCAGCTAAAGGTGAAAACTGAGAAGATAAACAAGGCAATAGCAAATTTTGCAATCAAGACAGTATTCTTTTTCATTTTTTATTGATAATAGTAAATGCTGTTTATAATATATTTAGTATCTATGATAAAATCAAGTTAAATCAGTAATAAACCAATTCAATGCCAGAGCTTCCTGAAGTACATACCATTATTTATCAAATAAAACCTTTTGTAGAAAAAAGTATAATTCGCAATCTGGTGATATTTCCGAAGGGAGTGAAAATGATTTTGCCTTACTCTGTGGAAGAATTACGACAAAATGTAAAAGGAAAAACAATCAAAAAAATTGAACGTTTAGGTAAGTATATAATTTTCAATTTATCAAATTCAGAAAATATCATTGCTCACCTACGAATGACAGGTTCTTTACAGATCAGTAAGCATGTGTTAAATCATCAGCATAATCGTTTGTATTTAGATTTGGGGGAAGTTTATTTAAATTTTATTGATTTAAGGCGATTTGCTACATTTCATTTCACTAAAAATAAAAGTGAATATTTAAAAAAGGTAGGGATGGATGCTTTGGATAAGAAATTGAATGTGCGTGTACTACAAAATTTAGCTAGGAATTCTTCTGTGAGTATTTATAAATTTCTCTTAGATCAACAAAAAATAGCAGGAATTGGTAATATTTATGCCAATGAAATCATGTTCCTTGCTCAGATAAATCCTGAGTGTAGTGTAAATAAGATTTCTCTAAAAAAATGGCAGATTATTTTTGATAAGATAAAATTAACTTTGGAGCAAGCAATTAGTTTTAATGGCACAACAATTTTGAATTTCAAAGATAGTCATGATGAATCCGGGAAATTTCAAGAAAAATTATTTGTTTATGGGAGAGAAGGTAAATTGTGTAAGGTTTGTGGTAGTAAAATATTGAGAAAAAAAATTAATGGAAGAAGTGTATTTTATTGTTTAAATTGTCAGTGCTAGTATTATTGGTTGCCAGTTTTAATTTGTTTGTGGCAAGTTAAATTTTAAGTCAATAATTAATGTGATTTTACATGTATAACTATTATTCGCAACCACAAACTAACAGGGAATTAATTGAGAGCTTAAAGATCAATTGGGTATTAAATACACCGGCAATAGAAAAAGCGTTACTGAAATATGATCGTAAATTATTTATTCCTACAGAATTTGCAGCACAAAGTTATTTGGATCAGCCTATTGAGATTGGTTCAGGTCAAACCATTTCGCAGCCATTTACATTAGCCTTTATGTTGGAATTGTTGAATGTACAAAGTGGAGATAAAATTCTGGACATCGGTTCTGGATCATGCTGGAGTACAGCTTTGTTAGCTGGTTTGGCAGGTGAGAAAAGTCAGGTGACTGGACTGGAGATTCGCAAAAGTGTCTGGAAATTTGGTAGTAAGAACTTACAGCAATTTACTTTGAATAATGTAAGAAACATTTTAGCTGTGGATGGGCAGGTCGGACTGTCTAAGAAAAAATTTGATCGGATTCTGGTTTCTGCTGCAGCCCAAACTTTATCTGAAGAATTGGTTAAGCAATTGAAAATTGGTGGAATTATGGTAATCCCCGTACAGCATTCCATTTTCAAAATTACTAAACTTCGTAGCAGAATCGAATTGGAAGAATATCCTGGTTTTAGTTTTGTGCCAATGCTTGTTTAGTAATTTAGATACTATCAACAAATTGCTTCTCTCTAATCGTGATCTGGGAAGGCTTCTCCATAATGTCATCGAAGAGATACATATATTTTGTGCCATCGTAAATAATTACTTCAGAAGGTTCGTTTTGATTATTTGTGTTGCCAACATTGCGTAATAATTCAAGATTATTAATACTTGTACTATTGTTTGTACTATTAGCATCTGTGATTACTCCGCCAATAATAATTAATCCATTTTCCCCATCTTGGTTTGAAACAAATTTATTTGTGAAAAAGTAACCTTCTACTTTTGCATAACCAATTTCAGCTATTCCCGAATTGATAGAGGTAGTTCCTTTTACTAAAAACATGCAAGCATCTTTAGCTTTGTCACTAATTGTAAATGGAGGATAAATGTTCAAATCTCCACCGACAATAAAAATCGTTTTATTGTTACAGGTTACTCCAGTTAGTGTTAGATTATTAGGTACAGTAACAATGCTGATATTATAATTTGGATTAGTAAAAAGAGAGCTGGTAGAAACGTTACCCATGCTAAACTCTGGAGTGGTTGATTTTGTATTAGCTTTACTGTAATTCGTAGCTCGCTGACTCATCAGTGCGATCCAGCTGCTACCACCTGTAGCTGGCCTGGGAGCATAATTAAAATCAAAATAACCCGAGGCTGCGAAATTATTTTGTGAGCGATAGCTACTTCCAATCTTATCATTTTGATCAGCTTTCAAGTAAAGAAACGTTGAGGCTTTGACTTTTTTATTAACTATTAATGGATTTGTAGAAGTAATTGTATCTATAGTTAATGGATAACTAAAATCAAATGTTTTTGATGAGACATCACCACCAATTGTTTGCATCCAGGGATTGTAAATCACAGGGGTAGGGGTGGGAGTAGGAATTGATGTTGGTGTCGGACTAGGTTGTGCAACACAAAATTCTGAT
>Ga0194063_10001836_pt1 | contig 13509 bp, 10 predicted proteins | sample SepL3720m_MetaG_FD_155459 | JGI IMG/M metagenome (GOLD analysis project Ga0194063, IMG submission 155459) | Anoxic zone freshwater microbial communities from boreal shield lake in IISD Experimental Lakes Area, Ontario, Canada - Sep2016-L373-20m | ecosystem: Environmental > Aquatic > Freshwater... | reverse complement strand
AAACTCGATCGCCTTCACCGACTCTGGCAGCCGTGGTTCCAGCGCTGGGTCAACAACCTCGATGCTCCCGTCCACTGGTCCCACGGCTGGGCGCTCGAAGAATACCGCGTCTCCCTCTTCGCGCCCAACGTCCCGCTCATCGGCAAAGTCTCCGAAAAGCGGCTCGAAGAGATGATCCTCGGTTAGGCTAATAATCCATCCGCCTTGCAGGCCTCCTATAGCACACTAAGGCTTTCGGTGCGCCCACTTCACACCGGCGCTTGCGCCGCGCGGATCGATCGGTCATCCTGCGGTATGAACGACGTGATGATTGAAACGGTGAATCTCCACCGTAGCTACCAAATCGGACGCAAATCCATCGAAGTACTGCACGGGATTGATCTGCAAATCCGGCGGGGCGAACGCGTCTTTCTCTGTGGCCCGAGCGGGGCGGGCAAGACGACGCTACTCTACACCTTGGCCGGGCTGGAGCGTCCGGAACAAGGCGTAGTTCACATCGATGGGGTGGATCTGTACGCGATGGGGCGCAGCGAGCAGGCCCGCTTCCGCAATCAGCGGATCGGTTACGTTTTTCAAAACTATCATTTGCTGCCGGAACTGACCGCATTGGAAAACGTCGCTGTGCCTGGGGCGATTGCGGGAAATGACACCACAGAGCTGGCCCTCAAGGCACTGGCCCGCGTCGGTCTGAGTGAACGGGCGGACCATTTACCTGCCGAGCTTTCGGGTGGTGAGCAACAGCGTGTGGCCATTGCCCGAGCCATTGTCAACGAGCCAAAAGTGCTTTTTGCCGACGAACCGACAGGTAACCTCGACTCAAAGAACAGTGCTGAAATCATGGGCATCCTGCTGGATCTCGCCACGGAACACCAGGTCACCTTGGTGGTCGTGACCCACGATCAAAATCTCGCCAAAGTCGGCGACCGTGTCCTGATCATCAAGGACGGCAGTATTCACTCGCCGCAGGTTGACTGCTAAGAATTTGCGTTTGATTATAGCGATCCGAGCCAAAATGGTCGCTTGTATTCATTCGCGAGCGAATGAAAATCGCCTGCAATCGAATTTAAAGCCGTTTGGATTAGCCAGACTCCCCGCGCAGGGATTCGAGCCCAACGATTTCTAGGCCGTGTTCCAAGAGGATTCGATCTTTGCCTCGGCAGATAATGAATAGCTCATCAAGATCGAGTTCTTGAATCGCAATGCGCATGGATTTCGTGACCGAGGGTTGTTCCAAATATTTGAATTCGTAGCCGATGCGGCGACCATTGCGGAAAAGCAGTAGGTCCAGTTCTGCTCCACTTTGGGTGGCCCAAAAATACGCGTCTGGGGCGTCGGAAAGGCGGAGCACTTGTTCGAGCGCAAAGCCTTCCCACGAAGCCCCGACTTTGGGGTGTGATTCCAAGCCGGTCGAGTCTTCAATTCCTAAAAGGCTGTGAAGGATCCCGCTGTCGCGCAGGTAAATTTTAGGGGGTTTTACCTGGCGTTTACTGATGTTGGCGAAACAAGGTTGGACTTGCCGTACCATGTAGGTCTGGGTGAGTACATCAAGATTAGATCGCACGGTTTTGTCGCTTAACGCCATCGACCTTCCGATTTCGGAAGCATTCCAGTTTTGGCTGTGTCCGTGGGCTAGCATAGTCCAAAATCGGCGCATGGCGGGGGAGGCAACGCGCACGCCGAATAGGGGTAAATCGCGCTCAAGAAATGTTCGGATAAATCCATCGCGCCACGCGATGCTGTCGCCAGTATTTGCCGCAAGATAAGAGCGAGGGAAACCACCCCGTTCCCAAAGCGTGGCCCATGAGTCTGGTCCTGTTTCGCTTAGGTTGAATCCGTGCAGATCAACGAATTCAACTCTGCCCGCTAACGATTCAGACGAGCGCGCAACCAATTCGGGGGAGGCACTGCCCAGAACCAGAAACACCGCTTTTCTGTCTGGACGATCGGCGAGGACTCGTAAAATCGGGAACAATTCTGGCTTCGTCTGGATCTCATCGATCACCACCAATCCACTGAGATTCTGCAGAGCCAGCTCTGGATTTTGAAGTCGCAGCAGGTCCCGTGGCGATTCCAGATCGAAAAAATGCGACGATCGTTACTGTGCAATTGATCTCGCCAGGGTGGTTTTCCCGCATTGCCGTGGACCTAGAAGCGCACAAATCGGTGCCCGATTGAGGGCTTTTCGGACTTTTTCAGTGGCTGTCGGTCTTAAAATATTTTTTGTAAATTCGGATATCTATTCCGAATTTACAAGGAAATATTTCATGGAAGAACAAAGTTCGGGCGCCGTATTCGTTGCGCGTAGTCGTTCTTATTGCCTCAGCCGAGATTTTCGATTCGGAGGACGACGGGCGCGCTGTCGAAGCATTCGAGCGCTTCGGTCTCGGCGAGGGCCGCATAAAGTTCGCCGAAGGGGCTGGTGTGATGGCGATTTGGAAATTAGCGGCTGTGTGACCTCCTACATCGCGCGGATCATTCCTCGCGGGCAGGGGGCAGGATAGTGCTGTTAGGACTCGATTGTTTTTAATTTCTAACATTTGATTTCAGATGATTGACGCATTAGTCATTGTGTGGAGAATGCCGCCGTCGCGCGTAAGTGCCGCATCGACACCCCTATAAAGTCATGACCACCATTGCCATCAACGGATTCGGCCGCATCGGCCGTCTTGTTTTCCGTGCCCTCGTCGAACAAGGCCATCTTGGAACCACCTTCAACGTTGTCGCCGTGGGTGACATCGTTCCTGCAGATAACCTCGCCTACCTCCTGAATTACGATTCCACTCAGGGTCGCTTCGCAGGTACCGTTTCCTCCAAGAAGTCCTCGCCTGAGCTTGAGGAAGACGACATCATCATCGTCAACGGCCATGAGATCAAGGTGGTCAGCGCTCGTTCTCCGGAAGGTCTGCCATGGAAAGAGCTCGGTGTCGAAGTCGTCATCGAGTCCACTGGCCTGTTCACCGAAGCAGACAAGGCCAAAGGCCACATCACGGCCGGTGCCAAGAAGGTCATCATCTCAGCACCTGCCAAGGGTGAGGACGCGACTTTTGTGGTTGGCGTCAACGATAACCTCTACGATCCAGCGATTCACCACATCATCTCCAACGCGAGTTGCACCACCAACTGCCTTGCGCCGCTGGTCCACGTCCTGCTCAAGGAAGGTTTCGGCATTGCTGAAGGCCTGATGACTACGGTTCACTCCTACACCGCCACGCAAAAAACCGTGGACGGCCCGTCGAAGAAAGACTGGAAGGGTGGCCGCAGTGCTGCGATCAACATCATCCCGTCCACCACGGGTGCCGCCAAGGCAGTCGCTTTGGTCTGCCCCGAAGTGGCTGGCAAGCTCACCGGCATGTCGTTCCGTGTGCCAACGCCAACCGTCTCTGCAGTCGATTTGACCGTCAAGACCGTCAAGGAAACCTCGCTCGCGGAAATCAAGGCAGCCCTCAAAAAAGCTTCCGAGACCTACCTGAAGGGCATCCTCGCCTACACCGAAGACGAAGTGGTTTCCACCGACTTTATCCACGATAAGAGCTCGTCGATCTTCGATGCCGGTTCGTCGATCGAGCTCAACTCCACGTTCTTCAAGCTCATCAGCTGGTATGACAACGAGTGGGGCTACTCCAACCGCGTTATCGACCTCCTCACGGATGTTGTGAAAAAGGGAATCTGATTCCTCGAAATAGCGATTTAATAAAAAACGGCAACTCGCGAGAGTTGCCGTTTTTTTGGGTCGTCGTAAGCTAGGCGTTCTTCTGCTCGAACTCGGCCTTGGCGGCTTTTCGGCACTCGGCGACGAAGTGGTTGCACGCTTCGCGGCAGAGCAGGGGAATCGCCTCGGATTGTGGTAGGTCGCTAGGAATGCCGTTGAATCGACTTGCCTCGCTATCATCCAGCGGCGTGTCCGCGTCGAGTTTCCAGAGGATTTTTTTCGCGCATTGGTGGGCGGGGCCGCAGACTTGCTGGACGAGTTTTTGTGCTCCTGTGTCGCTGATGCTGCGAGCGAAACGATACATTCCGGTTTGGCGGTTGAGTTTGTCGCGCAGCGTTTCGATTTCCAAGGTGCCTCCCTGTTGGGCCAGAAAGAGACCCACGCAGGCGGGGTAAAATTGGTCCAAGGCGAGGCGCAGACCCTCCTCGTTATCCAACACCACTACCCAGCCGCGCTCGAGGTTGGTCTGGCCCTTGGTGAAGCGGTAGGTTCCGTCAGAAGCGTAAGTGGATAAGTCGCGAGCATCGGCCGGGCCTTCGTGGATTTCCAGTCCGCCGAATGCGGGCTCTTTGGAGAGTTCTGCATCCGCGCTGTGGCAAAGCACATACGGGTAGCCGCAGAGATTTTGCTGAATTTCGATTTGGCCGATGCGATGAATTCCCGAGCGCAGGAGATCGCGAAGCTTGAGGGCGGTAGACATTTTTTTAAACGGATTGGGAGTTTGGAAGTCGGGGCGTGTTAGATGCCGCGGTGCGCCAGGTCAAAGTCGGCGATTTGATCGAGGATGACATCGGCCAGCAGTCGCTCGGTACCGATCGCGGAGCTGTAGTAAAGCGTTTTGCCGCGCAGCTGGTGGGGGTTTTGGCGGAAGACTTCGCGCTGGCTGGCTGCCGCGCCGACCTCGCTATCGATTCCTAACATCACAGGGATGTCCTGATAGGAATGCAAGCCATCGGAGATGAAGAACGGCACGACCACCACATGGGGTGTCGTTGCCAGTTGGTCCCACTCGGCAATGAAGGGTGCCTCTTCCATGTAGGCATCCATCACCGCGGCATAACCTGCACCGGCGGCGATGATCCGGTCGACCTGATCGCGGATCGCCTTGGTCGAGTTTTGATTGAGCCCCGTGCCATGCCCCGTGATGATCAGCGTGGTGGCTGCGGGGTCAACCCCTGGCGCCACTTCCTTGGCTCGTTTCAAGATTAGATCGGTCATCGAGTGATGGACACCGACTGGCAAGCAATAGTGGAAGGCCTTGCCGCGCACCTCGGTCGTCGGCCCGTTGAGTTGCAGCTCCCGCGGGATGACGTCCTGCGTGAAGTAGCCCTCGCTGATGAAGTCGGGTACGACGTACACCTCCTTCGCATCAATCAGATAAAAGGCTTCGCGCAGAGAAGGTTCTTCTTTCCAGAAGCAGCAGTGGACTTCGCTAAACAAGTGGCGTCGGCGGATCTCATCGGCGTGATCGAAATATGGCGTCGAGGAATCCGGGTTCTCCGTGGAACCATGACCGACGATGAGGAGGGCGCTGTTAGGCTTGGGCGCGATGGACATGCCCCCAAGGTGGCGTGACATCGCCAGAATGCAAGACGCGGAAAGTTTTCGGTTTCCTGTTTTCGGATTTTCGTCAGAGAATCGCTGCGGATGGAGGTTTTTCAAACATTGCGCCTATGGGTCGATCCGCTGCGGCGGTCGGGCCCGGAGTCGATGGCGGTGGATGAATGGTTGTTAGAAACCGCAACGGCACCGCTGCTGCGCGTCTATCGCTGGCAGGGGGACTGGGCGAGTGTTGGATATTTCGGGAAAATCGCTGAGGCGCAGGCCGCGATTCCCCGCGTATCATGGGTGCGCCGCTGGACGGGCGGGGGGATCGTGGATCATCGTGCCGACTGGACTTACACCTTGGTGGTACCCCAAGCAGAGCCTTTGGCCTCTTGGCGCGGGGCGGAAATTTATCGGGCGATCCATGCCGCATTGGCGGACGCCTTGGTGGCTGAAGGAATTGCTGCTCGCCTCTGTGGGGGGGGCGAGGAGACCGGAGCTGCGCTGTGTTTTGAGAATCCCGTGAACCACGATTTGTTAGGTCCTGACGGCCGGAAGCTTTCGGGTGCCGGACAACGCAGATCGCGGCAAGGGTTGCTGCATCAAGGATCAGTTTTAGCCGCCTGTGGGGAGTTGGATTCCCAGCAACGGGCAGAGGCCTTGGCCGGGCGCTTGGCTCGTTGCTGGCAGCCGTTTCACGCCCAGCCCGAACCGCTGGATCTTGCTCAGCGGGTGACAGCCCGCTATGCGCGGGATGGCTGGAGCTGTCGCCGGTGAGTGGCGGAAATCGCTCCATCTGCCTATACTACAGGCGGCAGCAAAGCGGGGCGCTCTGCAGGAGAGTATTCAAATCACGCGCGACCAGAGCACCTTGAGGTAGCGGGACTCTGGGTAGTTCGAGAGGGTGGGGTGGTCGGCGCCAGCACCGGTGCGGTCGAGCATTTGCAGGCGCTTGTTGCGGCGGTGGGCGGAGGTGATGACGATTTGCTCGAACTCGCCGACACCGAGGTGGCCGGAGCAGGAACAGGTGACGTAAAGACCCTCGGGAGCAACGAGTTGCAGCGCGAGTTTGTTGAGGTCGGCGTATTTGGCAGTGCCGAGGTCGTCCTCGCGGCCGTGGATGAACTTCGGCGGGTCGGCAATGACGAGATCCCAGGTGCGGCCGTTTTCGATCATCGTGCGGGCCCAGGTGAAGGCGTCAGCGTGGGTGAATTTGACCTTGGCGTTGTTCAGGTTGGCGTTGCGCTTGGCCATCGCGATCGCGGTTTCATCCAGATCGACGCCAGTCACATCGGTCGCCCCGGCGAGTGCGGCGGATATGCTGAAGCCGCCTGTGTAGCAGCAGAGGTCGAGTACGGTGCGTCCTTCGGCGAGTGCGGCGAATTGCTGGCGGTTGTCGCGCTGGTCGCAGAAGAAGCCGGTTTTGTGGCCGTCGCTAAAGTCGACTTCGTAGCGCACGCCGTTTTCGCGGATTTTCACGGAGCGCACGTTGTCGGATTCGACGCCGCCAAAGCGCGGAATTCCTTCGATGCGGCCTAATTCCATGTCCACGCCGACGACCACGCGCTGGGTGTCGAAGCATTCGTGGAGCAGCGGCAGCCACTTGGGCAGGCGCTGCCAGGCGGCGAGGTTGGTGATTTCGACGGAGAGCACGTCAGCAAATTTATCGGCGACGATGCCCGGCATGAAGTCAGCGTCGCCGTGAATGGCGCGGTAGCTGTCAGTGTGCGCGTCGAGTTTGAGGACCTTGCGGCGGAGGTGGGCGGCGCGGCGGATGGCGTTTTCGAAAAACGTCTCGTCGTCCAGAGGTTCCAGCGAATGGCTGACGACCCGCAGCGGCATGCGCGACTTCGGATTCCACAAGCCCCAGCCGAAAGGCGTGCCTTCTTTGCCTAACACGAGCACGAAGGAACCCGGCATCGCGTCGCGGGAAACTTCGCCAATCATCTTTGGCCAGATTGAGGGGTGGAACGTTTGGTACTTAAGTTGGACAGTCGGCACGGCGGGAATACGAAGCAGTCGAGGGGAAATGTCGAATGATTTCAGTGCGGGGCCGCACGCGGCCGATCAGGCCTCCTCTTCCCATGCGCGTTTGAGGGCGGGTCCCAGGGCGCTGTCGAGGGCTTCTTGCCAATGGTCGCCGGTGCGGACGACGGCGAGTTCGGGGAGTTGTTGGAGGGGGAGATCGGCGGGAGCATCGCTGGCGTGGGCGCGCAGGTATTCCCCTCCGCCGATGGCGGGGCCGACGATGCGGTGGCTGCGGCGATCGAGTCCTAATAGCGCGGCGTGGACCCAGCGGGCACCGAGGTAGGGGCAGAGGATTTCGCCGTGGGCGTGGACGGTGAATTCGTCAGCGCTTCCCCCAAAGTCGATTTCCCATCCTTCGCTGCGAAACACATGGTCGTGGGTTTGCCAACTTTCGGAGAGGCGGGGCAGCAGCCAGAAGCGAACGGTTTCGTCGGCATCGGCGGGCGCGATGCTGAGCCTCAGCCGGGCCTTGGCGAGTCCACGGAGCTGGCGCAGGGTGGTGACGACGAGGGCTCGGTAGCGGCGCGCGGCCTCGTCGGGTCCGTGTTCAGCCATCATTTCCGGCATGACGAGGCCGGGCAGGGGTTCTTGGATGTGAAGCGTCAGCAGTCGCACGCCGACAGTTTAGCCCAGCCTATAGATCCGACCAAGTGCGGATTATCGAGGACTCGCCGGATTTTCGAGTTCTGAAAACGATCTTGCGGCCGGGGGCGAGTCGGGGAATGATTTGGGCACAGCGAAAGTCATGGCAGCCAAGGATAATAAAAACGAGGAGAAATTCCCGAGCCGACGCGGTGGACGAATGAAATCACAGGGATTCTTTGGATCGTGGGAGGATTATTGCTATTGCTGTCGCTGGTGAAATACAGCCCGGCGGATTTACCGCGGTGGGGGATGTTTGAGGCATTCGCTGGCAAGTCGGGTGCGAAGGGCGAGAATTTGATCGGCCCGGTGGGCGGGATTCTCGGGTTTTTACAGGTTTTGTTATTCGGCGCGGCGGGTGTGTTGCTGCCGGTGGGATTCATTTGGTTTGGCATCATCAAGCTGGCCTTTGATGCGCGGATCTGGCCGCGGGCAGTGCTGGGCTTTTGCATGTTGCTGCTGTCGGCGGCCGCTTGGCTGCACGCCTCTGACTTTTTTTTCAAGGAGTGGGCGTTCAACTGTGATCTGCCCAGCCCCGGCGGAGTGATTGGCGAAGGGCTGGGTGGCTTTGTGCTGACGCGGCTGATCGGTCGCGCGGGAACGCTCATTCTCACCAGCGGTGCCTATCTGATTGCGATGATCCTGCTCACCGGCCAGCAGCCGGTGCGATTCTGTAAGGCCTGCTTTCAATTGGCGCGCGAGCAGTTTCAAGCGTGGCAAGCTAGCCGCAGCGCCGCCGGCAAAGTGGCCGCGCGTGAAGCGGAGATGCAGGCTGAGCGCGACCGCCAACGCGAGCAACGACGCAAAGACCGCGATGCGACCAAATCCGCCAGCGCCAAGGCAGTTGAGGACGAACCGCAGATCATGCTGTCGCTGCGCGAAATTCCCACGCCGCAGATCATCGACGCCTCGCAGCGGCGGGCGAACGACCCGGAGATGGTGGGCGGCAAGCCATTCGAGCGCAAGAAGCCGAGCGGTCACCAGTTTCTTTCCGTCACGGGCTTCGAGAACTACGAACTGCCGGGCTTTGATCTCTTGGACATCGACGAATCCGTCGAGGCGCCGGAAGCCAACCGCGAAGAACTGCTGGCCACCCAGCGTACGATCATCGACACCCTGCAGGCCTTCGGCATCGAAGTAACGGCCGGAGACATTACCCGCGGGCCAACGATCACCCGCTACGAAATCTATCCGTCCACGGGCCTGCGGGTTTCGCGCATTTCGCAGTTGGAAGCTGACCTCGCCCGCGCCACCTGCGCAGAGCGCATCAACATCCTCGCGCCGATTCCCGGTAAGGACACCGTCGGTATCGAGATCGCGAACTTGCAGAAAGTCGCCGTGCCGCTGCACGAGCTACTGCACGACCCCGAGTTTCGCTCGGCCAAGAAGAAGATCCCGCTCGCGCTGGGCAAGGACGTGTATGGCAAGACGGTCATCGGTGATCTCGCGGCGATGCCACACTGCTTAGTGGCGGGTGCCACGGGCTCAGGGAAGTCGGTTTGTATCAACTCGATCATCGCTTCGATGCTGTTCAAGTTCGGTCCCGACGAACTGCGTTTCATCATGGTCGACCCCAAGGTGGTGGAAATGCAGATGTACAATCGCCTGCCGCACTTGGTCGTGCCCGTTGTCACCGATCCGAAAAAGACGGTGGCTGCCCTCAAGTGGGTGGTCAACGAAATGGAGAAGCGCTACCGTATCTTCGCCAAGGAAGGCGTGCGCAATTTCGACAGCTTTAACAGCCGCCCGCGCCCCGATAAAGCCGAGCCGGTGGTTGAAGAGTTCGCCCCCGAACTGGAAGATCCCGCGGACGACGAGACCATCGAGTCGATCGCCCTCGCGCTTGAATCCGGAGAACTCGGCCCGCAAGACGATTTGGACGATATCGAGATGTTCGAGGAAAAGATCCCGGATCGATTCCCCTACATCGTCGTGCTGATCGACGAGCTTGCCGACCTGATGCAGACCGCCCCGGCGGATGTGGAAATGTGCATCGCCCGGATCGCGCAGAAGGCACGGGCTGCCGGCATTCACTTGATCATCGCCACCCAGACCCCTCGCGCCGACGTGGTGACAGGTATCATCAAGGCCAACATCCCATGCCGGATCGCCTTCCAAGTTTCCTCGGCGCTCGATTCTCGCGTTATTCTCGACACCAAGGGGGCTGACAAACTGGTCGGAAAGGGCGACATGCTCTACCTGCCACCTGGTTCGGCCAAGCTCGAACGCGCACAGGGGGCCTACGTCACCGACGCTGAAATCGAGCGCATCATCGACCACTGCGCCGCGCAGGGATCGCCCAAGTTCGAGACCGACATCCATGCCTCGATTCACAGCGACAGCGATGACGAGGAGGACGATGTTTCCCAAGCCGACGAAGATCTGATCATGAAGTGCATCGAAGTGGTGCGCCAGGAGCAGAAGGCCAGCACCTCGCTGCTGCAGCGCCGCCTGCGCCTTGGCTATACCCGCGCGGCGCGGATGGTCGATATTCTCGAGCAACGCGGCATTGTCGGCCCCGGCGAAGGCGCGAAGGCGCGCGAAGTCTTCCTCAAGTAAGGCTGAAGCGTAGCTGGAGCATCCTGCTCCAGACCGTTGCAGAGGCGTCCCGCCTCCTGCCTGAATCCCTTTGGGCGAGACGCCCAAACAACGGTCTGGAGCGAGACGCTCCAGCCACTTTGGCAAAACTGTTGGAAAAAAGACAATTAAAGTCATTTTCCGATTGTCAAATCGTCACCAGCGATTCTTACTGCGCGCTCCACCCGCAAAGGTGGTTGTGTTAATGGCCCGATAGCTCAGTCGGTAGAGCAGTGGATTGAAAATTCACGTGTCGGCGGTTCGAATCCGTCTCGGGCCACTTTGCTCACTCAAGCAGTTTTTTGAGTGGCAATTGAGCCGTATTCTCGAGTGCTTGGCCGTTGAGGAGTGTGGTGTAGTCGAGGAGGATTCTTTGCGCTTCGGAAAGCACGATGTCCTCGGTGGCTGCGGTTTCGGACCCTAACTCGGCATCGTCGTCGAGATCTGCGGTGGGAGTTTTCTGTTTCACGGGGTCGCCGAGGCCGGGAAGAAAGGCGTTTTTAAGCGTCACTTCATAGGCGGGCGGTGGGGTGATGCCACGGGCCAGGCGGGCCTTTTTCAAGGCGTCGGCCCGGGCGGCGAGATCGGCTTTTTCCTTTTTACGGCGGACTTCGTTGAGCGAAGCGGACTTGTCGTCGCGGATTTTTCGGTAGTACTCGATGTCGGTTTTCAATTCCGCGAAGTCCGGGTCCTTGGTGATGCGCTGGTCTGAACGCACGCGGAGCGTTGCGAGTGAAGCGCTGACGCGATTGGACTGAGTGTATTTCACCGGGGCGATCGTGTCCCATGGCAGCGGGTTGCCGAGATCGGACTCGCCGATTTCAGGCTGATCGGTCAGTGATGGGACGACGATGTCGGCCTTAACGCCTTCGAGTTGGGTCGACTTGCCGCTGGGTCGGTAGAATTTGCTGATGGTGACTTTTAAAGCGCCAGGGTCGGAGCCGGGGATCAGGCCGTGGTCATGCATGACCTTAGTCAGCGGGACGATGGTTTGTACCGTTCCTTTGCCGAAGGTGCAGGTATCGCCCACCACGATTGCGCGGCCATAGTCCTGGAGGGCACCGGCAACGATTTCCGATGCGGAGGCGCTGAAGCGGCTGGTCAGGACGACGAGAGGGCCGTCATAGGTCACCTTGCCGTCGAAGTCCTTGCCGACTTCCAAGTGGCCTTCGAGGTCGCGTGTTTGCACGACCGGACCGGATGGGATAAACAAACCCGTGAGGCTGATGGCTTCTTGAAGAGAGCCGCCGCCGTTGCGGCGCAGGTCGAGGATGATGCCCGTGACTTTTTCCTGTTGGAGCTTGGCGATGATTTTCGAAACGTCCTCGGTGGCTGAGGCGGGGTTGCTTTTACCATCCTCCTCGCCGGCGTAGAAGGCGGTGAGGTCGATGACGCCGATGCGCTGGGTGTGGTCGCCCGTGGGCAGATCAATGATTTTGGCTTTGGCCTGCTGGTCTTCCAGTTTGATTTCTTCGCGTACGATGGTGACGGTTTTGCGGGCACTGTCGTCGGAGCTATTCGCTGGGATGAGGTTGAGGTAGACAGAGCTACCCTTCTTGCCGCGGATCAGATCGACGGCTTGGGACAGGGGTAGATCGACAATGTCGGTGAACTCGCCACCCGCTTGCTGCGCGACGCCGACGATGCGGTCGCCATTCTTGAGGAGTCCGCTGCGCGCGGCGGGCCCACCTGGAACCAGATCCATAATTTTGCAATAGCCGTCCTGGGATTGCAGCGTGGCTCCGATTCCGATGAGCGAGAGATTCATGCCGATTTGGAAGCTCTTGAGCTGCTCGGCCCCCATGTAATCGGAATGCGGGTCGTAGGACTGGGCGAGTGACTCCAGGTAGTATTCCAGCACGGCCTTGCTGTCGGACTTACGCATCGTCTCCGCCGTGCGGGCGCTGCGGCGGCTGAGAGTCTTGACGATCTCGGCTTCCTTCTTGCCTGCGAGTTTTTCCTGCAGGTACTCGTAGCGGAGTTGTTGTCGCCAGAGGCTTTGGGCGGCGTTGATATCGGTAGGGTGGGGGGCGTTTTTGCGATCGTAGGCGAAGGTCTCATCGCTGCTGAAATCAAAACTTCCAAACTTGAGCAGGTCGGTGACGAAGGCGACGCGTTGATCGAGACGTTTGAGGAAACGCGCGAAGATCGTGTGCGCGAGAGCGGAGTCGCCCCGGTCGCGTGTGGCCTCGGCCAGAGTCGGTCGCGCCTGCGCAAATTCGTCCAGATCGCTTTGGAGAAAGAGCATGTGGCCGCCGTCGAGCGTGTCGAGGTAGTGCTCAAGAAACTTGGCGGCCAGGGTGTCGTCGAGTCGTTGGTGGGCGATTTGCGAGCCTTCCAGAATTTTGGTGGTGATGACTGTCACCGCCGCGTTGGTTTCCTCCGCACTCATGGGACTGCCATCTCGAAAGCCGAACGCGTGGGCCGCTGCGAGTATGGCCACGCTGAGTGTAGCGGCGGGAATGATGGACCGGTATGAAAGTTTCATGGGAGTCGAAAGGGACGGGGCTAAAATAACGCGGACAGCTGATTCGCTGTTTGTTCAAGGATCCGGCAAGTGATCCCAAGATTCCAGCTCAAACATAGCGAAGCCATGACGCTTGGCTGTTTGAGATCTTGGTTTTTCCCTCAGGGGGGCGGTTGCGAGCGCGAAAATACCCCAGCGACTGACGCCTAAAAAACCCCTCATCTGCCGTCGCATGTGTCGAAGAAAAGCTACGCGGTGATGAAGAAAATCGCCGCGGAGCCGAAGACTCGTTTTGTGAAGATGAGGACTAGCGTCATTTCTAAAAGGCGGATTCAAGCTGCTAGCGCAATCAGGGGTGGCGCTGTGAAAATGTCATGCGGGGTGGCATAGTCGAGGCATTTTCTCGGCCGGAAGTTGAGCTTGTCCTGAACTGCGGATACCTCCGCTGCGGTGAGTTTGCCAAAACTGCTGCCCTTTGGGAAATACTGGCGGATCAGGCCGTTGGTGTTCTCATTGAGCCCTCGCTCCCACGAGTGGTAGG
>Ga0194063_10001835_pt1 | contig 13517 bp, 10 predicted proteins | sample SepL3720m_MetaG_FD_155459 | JGI IMG/M metagenome (GOLD analysis project Ga0194063, IMG submission 155459) | Anoxic zone freshwater microbial communities from boreal shield lake in IISD Experimental Lakes Area, Ontario, Canada - Sep2016-L373-20m | ecosystem: Environmental > Aquatic > Freshwater... | reverse complement strand
CTATTCCGCCCCTGTCCGCAAGGCTCCCGCGAGGGTCGCATCGTCCTCGTCCAGTTCAACTCCATGGGCGACCCGGAAAACGGCGGACGCTTCACCGTAAAAAAATACCACTCCGCGAAAACCGTCTCCGAAGACGTGTGGCAGCACGACCGCATCGAACTCCTACCCCTAAACCCGGACTACGATCCCATCCTCGTCGCCCCACACGAAGGCCCGGAAATGGTGGTGGTCGGCGAATGGGTGGCATCAATCGACTGAACCATGGACCGGCAAAAGCACATTTTCGGCATTTTTGCTGCATCAAGTCGTTTGGGCTTTCCTCGCGATTACTGCCAGCCAGCATCCAATCCAATTGATGCACTGTATCAATTTCACCACATCGGATAACTTGGTATATTCTTGCTGCATCAAAACATTACCCCCCTAAGAACGCAGCCTCTTTCTCGCATCCCGCCACGACGCAGCAACCGCAACGTAAAAGCATGATTCAGATCAAAAGCTATCCCGCGAAAAACGGTGATGCCTTCCTCGTGAAAGCGTCTGCTAATCCATTCGCCATGCTCATCGATGGTGGATATGCCGACACATTTAAACGGCACATTAGATCTGATTTGGAAAACCTCGCGGCTAGTGGCTACGCGCTCGACCTTGTAGTGGCGACACACGTTGATGCGGACCATATTTCCGGACTTTTGTCGTTCTTCAGTCTGAATGGTCCTGATCAAGCACCGGCTATAATTCCTGTTCGCCAGGTGTTGCACAACAGTCTCCGCGGTCTAGTGGCTCCAGGGGAGGGACAAACCGCAATACGACCGGACGATTTGGCGATTCTGCGGGAAATTCGCCTGCGAGGATATCCGCTGCCTGATGCCGCAAATAATCCAGGACAGGAAATTAGCGCACGCCAAGGCAACTCACTCGCACAATTGTTGCGCGATGGAGGCTATCAATGGAACACGCACGACGGAGCTATTTCAATAGGTGGAGACGGACTGGTCGATCTTCGCTTGCCTCATGCCAACATCAAGATTCTCGGCCCAAACAAAATGCGGTTGGAGGGCTTGAAGAGGTGGTGGACTTCGGAGATTCGACAAATGGGCTTCGTCGGGGCTCTAAAAGATCTCGACGATGTCTTCGAATTTCTCTGCGCCCATGAAGTGGTTGATCCCGGTGAACAATTGCTCGCTTGGTCGGATGCCGACTTGGCGGCGGCTTATTTTCCCGATAAATCGGTCACAAACGGTAGTTCGATTTCACTGATTGTAGAGATTGGAAGCCGTCGACTTTTGTTCCTCGGTGATTCATGGGCCGAAGACTCAGTCATCGCATTAGCTCCGAACGGACCGACGATTTTCGATGCTGTTAAAATCGCGCACCATGGCAGCTTGCGGAACACCAGTCCAGATTTGCTCGCGCTCGTGGACAGCCCGCATTTCTTCATTTCCACCAATGGTGATGGTCATGATCACCCGGACTTCGCGGTTCTCAAAGCCATCGTGGACCGACCGGCCGCTTTCTGCCGGACTCTGCATTTCAACTACTCCACACCAGCATCACGCAGGCTCAAAACGTATCAAAGCGATACCGGTGCCGACTTTGTGGTTGAGGAGAATCAAACAGACTGGGTAGCAATCAACAGTACGAACGCGATATGATCGAGCATCTCATCAAAGCGGCGACCTGCCGCATCTCATGTGGCGGTGAATCCGGAACCGGATGGTTGATAGGGAAAGACCGTGTTGTCACCGCTCGGCATTGCGTTCTTGCAGGCATAGAGAATGGCCAACCAGTCGAATTATTCTTCCCGGACTCAGGTGAAAGTGCCGTGGCTGGCAAGATTGTCGGCCAATCGGAAGACTGGGATGCATGCCTCTTGTCTCTTGATAACGCATCCACCGTCGAGCCATTGCCGGTGAGCTTGGAACTGCCTCGCGAAGGCGAAATTTGGCAGACCTTCGGTTATCCACAGGGCAAGATCGCCCAAGGGCATCGCTTATCGGGAACAGTTGCTCAAGTCTTATCGCCCCCAAAGCTCAAAATCGATCTCGACCTATCGATAGACACCGACTTGACGCTGAAGGCCTACAGGGGAATGTCTGGTGCCGCCGTGGTTTGCGAAGGAGCCGTAGTCGGCATGATTCGCCTCAAGGTAGATGGCACAGTTGCGGCAGTGAGTCTGAATCAATTGGAAGGCTTTTTGGTCAAAAATGGTATGGAGCTGCCAGGCGACCCAGGTTCTCCGTCGGCACCATTGCTGGCAGACCGCGGGGATTTTTCCGAAAATTTTACCGAAGCGGTGCGCGCCCGTTCCGGGAGCTATCTGTTCCTTGAGGGCGCACACGGTTACGGGAAATCGACATTCTGCCGGAACTTTCGAGCAGACGACAAAAAGCTCATCAATTTGGGCGCTTATTGTCTCTCCGATCCCGAAAGTGCGTTGGGTGCGAATCATCGAGCGCAACCTCAAGTCTTCCTCGACTGGTTGAGCACCGCTATTGCAGGCCGAATCACCGGACAACCGCCGCGAAAAGGAGAGAAAAGCTATGCCGAACAGATTCAGCAAACTGCTTATTATCTCGAAGAATTTTCGAAATATTGCGGACAAAACGGACGGCACGGAATGGTCTTCATCGACGGGTTGAATGAGATTTCCGGGGAAACGATGCTGAGTGAACTGGTAGGAATGCTTCCTGCCAAACTACCGCCCCACGTCACGGTGGTGCTGACAGCCCCGAATTTTTCCAATATCGCAGTAGCTTTGGTGGGAAGAGTGAAACAGAACAATGTTTTCGAACTTCCGCCTCTGCCCGATTCTGCATGTTACCGCTACTGCCAACAGTCATTGAAGCCCGAGCGAAAGTCTCCGTCATTAGTTGACCTGATCTGTGAAAAGGCCAAGGGTCATCCACTGTACCTGAGATACCTGATCGAGTATGCCAATCTGCAGACGACAGATGACGAGTTGAACGATTTCCTGGTCCTGTCAGAGTCCATCGAGGAATACTATCAGGTAATCTGGTCCAAGCTGCTACTGGATGGCGACGCTCTGAACTTACTGGCGTTGATGACCCGTTTGCGCTGGGGTGTGTTGCACTCAGATTTTGTCAAGGCTCTCAACCCGGCCGAACAGGCGCAGTTCGTCTCAGTCATGAGAAGGATTCGCCATTTGTTGGCCGACAACGAAAGCACGGCCATTTATCACGCATCGTTTGCGGCCTTCATCATTGAGCAAACGGCGGAACTCGATGAGTTGGCCTATCGTCGCCTTGCCAATTTCTGCAACAAAGAATTGGGTGTGCGTTACTGCGCCCTCAATCGGATCTTTCATATGTTGAGAGCTGATGACAGTGCGGTCTTTGTCTCGTGTGACCAGGCTTGGTTCGACACTGCGGTTACCCTCGGAGTTGAACCGGATGTTCTTATTGCCGATGTCGATGCGGTGGTCAAACGCGCAGCCATAGAAGCGTCACCCGATGACTTCTTCCGCCTGACGCTTTTAGCTCAACGTATCAGCTTCCGTTATGATACGCTCTTCGCTCAGTCAGCGCGATTGATCGCGGAAGCTCTTATTGTGTTGGGGCGTCCAAGCGAGGCACTCCAGCACGTTTTTCGCCTCAAAACTCTCATTGTTGACCCAGACGACGCATTCCAGATCAGTTTTCTGCTCCACCAACACGGATACGATGACCAAGCTTTGGCACTGCTTGATCGTCTCCAGAAACGCGTTGTTGAGAGTTACGAATCACCGATGCAACTGGCAGATTTTTTAAAACTCTGCTGTTTGCAAATTGAGACAGTCCTTTTTGCGCGACTAGCGGGTTGCGGAAGCGGCATGGATCAGGTCATGGCATTAATAACGATGGCTCGTGAGGCCTGCGGGACCACACTGCAGGCCGATGCTTCCACGGGGAACTTAATTATGTGTCCCGTCCTTGCAAGATCGCCGATCTACTTTCTTACCTTCAGAGACCACTATGCCGACATTGCCGGGATAAAAGCGTATCAGGTATCCGAAGGGTTGCCGGAGGTAGAAGTTTCCCAGCAGCACCTTCGAATACAATGCTTCGCTCTTTTGGATTTTGACAATAACGTTGATAGTTATCACCTATCTAAAAAAAGAAAATCTCTGGTCAGGGTCTTCGCGGATCTTGCGGAGCTAATTTCATATTCTGAGATAGAATCATCTTTAGCCGGGGCCGTTACCGACACCTTGATCCGGTTTGGCGCGCCTGCAAATCTCGTGGCTCTATTCGAGGCAAAAGGTGGCAAGCGAACGCCGCGTTCGCTAAAGATTAAGGCGAAGAACGGGGTCGATGTTAATCACAAGGACTTGTATGAATGTTTGTGCGATTGGCGGGTGGCGGCATTTCTTGACACCAATTTCCGTGGGCCGTCCGGAGGCTTGGTTCCTAGCACCGGATGGTTCGATAGGATTGAGCATCTGATTGGTTCGCTCTATTGTTACGATGGAATAGCCCGCAGAGCGAAGGCCGATTTTAATGAAGGAGCACGGAATGCCTGTCGTGATCAGATGAAAGTGCAAGTGATCGAACCGCTGCGATTCACCCTTCAGGAACGTGCTGCTTGGAGCGACAGCTACGCCATCCCAGAGAATGCGCTTCCCGCAGTTTATCGGCAGTTGGCGGAATTGCTGAGCGACTGCTTTCCCGAGTTGCTTTCCGAATGGTTGGACAACCTTGTGGCAAGTGCTGATGGCCAATGGGGCATGTATTCCGAAGGATTCCGGACCTCTGCTTATCAGGTGCTGGAACAATTGACGCGAGAGAAGCCGGACGACGAACTGGCTCCCAAAATTTTAGGTTTGCTGCAAGCTTGGCGGGACCACGTGCTTCGTGGGGTCGAGAACCGACACGAACTCGTACCCGAGATCTTGCGGATGATTCCGATCTTTGCACACCTTGGGGCAAATGAGGAGGCGGAAAGGTTATACCAGCGATTGCTGTCCGTTTCCATGGGGCCAACTTGGTATAAGGAAGATCAGCTCGGCATCGTGACTGAAGTTTTGGGCAACATCTCGGTCGGTGAGGAAGTTGGGCGGCGGCTTCCACAGATCGCAGGCTATTTAGAAAGAGCCTCCGGCGAGATGACCTTTCAGCGTTTCGTTCGGGCAGAGAAATCAACTTTACTTGGGCAGATCGCACGCCAAGGAAAATACCGTGTGGCTCTGGCATACTTTCGTCGTCAATGTTGCGGTTCGACGGCGGAACTGTGGGCCGAGGCCCAGCAAGGACCTATTGACAAAGTTGGATCATTGAAGGGAAACCGGTTTCCAGGCGGGGCCCTTGACGATCAGGCTGCCATTTTAGCGTTGGTGGGAAACTCAGGAACGGTCTCATGGGCTTTGCGTTGGGCGCTGCTGGAGATTTTCCAATGCGGAGATAGCCGCCACCTAACTGACTATGCAGAGGCTTTCGCGAAAATTGCGAACGAAGTGGGTGCTGTGCCCGAACTGGTCCGGCGTGCAGAGCTCGTTTCCATTGCAGAAACCCCGAATGATGACCGCTCTACGTTCGCATCAGCCTTCCGGCGTGAGTTGAAGCCTGAATTGCATGCGGCTTTCGCAAGGGTGCTAGCCGAGTTGCCGCCGATAAAACCGCCTGAACCGCCCTTACCACGGGCCAGTCGCGAGAAAGGCGACGATGAAGGAGACAGGGAACTCTACCATCCCGGGATATTTGGTCGACAAAAGGCTCTTCGAGAAGCGGACAAGATCCTTGAGGAAGCCGGACGCCAATGGACTTTGGGTAATCGCAATGCAGCCAAATCGGAGGCGGTAAAGGCTTTGCAGGTCACACAAGAAGGAGGCTGGGGCATTTGGGGCAATAGCCCCGATGAGGCTAAGCGAGCTGAGAAGATGCTGGTGCGAGAGGAGGTGAATGCGGCGAGTGTCATCCGCTATTACGCTCCGTTGATCGAGGCTGAACTCTATGTCCCCAAATGGATCCCGGCCCAACATCTTATCGGAAAAGTCGGGCCGATGCTTACTGATGCGGAGGGACTGTTATTGCTCGACACGGTAATTGATCATATTCGTCTTGTGGTAGGCGAGGCCCCGCAGGAAATTCAAGCTTTTGCATTCTTCATTGAGGACGCGGCCGAAGGGGCTCCAGAAGTCGAATTTTTCCGTTTTATCGTCTGGCTTTGCAATCACCCACAATGGCTGCGGCGGGATCGCGCTGCGGCCATGTTGCTTTGGCTCGTTGAGCATGTTCCTGAACTGTTTCCCGAGGCCGTGAGCGCAGCCTTTTCGATGGACGAAGGTTATGGACCCGATGTGCTCTGTGGCGTGTTTGATGGAGCTTCTGCCCGCGATCCCGTGGCGGTGTGGGACAAGATTGCAGGCGTTCTTGATCTGACAGAGGTCACGCAGGAACTGCAGCATGTCTCGCGGATGGCTGTGTTGGAGCGGTTGGCTGCTCGTGCGGATAAAACGGGATCGCAGCCGGCCAAATCCGCGATGGGACTGATTAAGGCATCTTTCACCGGTGAACGCAGAACTAGCGACAATCTGAAGTTGCCGATCTGGGCTGGTCGTCTAGCTAAAGAATGGCGTCAGTTCGCGAAGTTGGTCGACATTGACTTTGTGACCGCTTGGGAAAGGGAATTGGAACAGTTGTGCTCTCCTCTAAGCATTACAGACGCTCTAAGCCTTGAGACCGCAGTCTCAACCACTTTTCGAGAAAATCACAATCGGCCATTTAACCGATGGGAATCAAAATTGCGTCATGCTCTAAATCGGGCCTTGTGGCCGCACGTGTCACGTCACGATGCGAGTGTGGTAGAAGCCATCCTCCGAATTTACAATCCAAGCCAACCCGAACGAACTGTGGTTGGAATGAGTAATGCCTTCACTGATAAATTGATCGCGGCAATCCAATTGGGCGATTACTCAGCCGTACTTGGTTCGAATGAGACATTATTGCTCAATTATCACGACGTGGCTGTAAAACCTAGCAAAGATGGAGCATTTCACCTCGAAGTGCTGTGCCTGCTTCAGCCAATTTCAGACCAGCGGGGATCCTTCGGTCCGCGACTAGACCAATCCTTTCGATCTTCTGAATTGCCCTTGGCTTCGACAGTCAAGACGCCTTTCGAAACTTGCTGCCGATTAGAACTGGAAGTCGTGTTTTTTGGGCCCTTCACTCCGGCTACGCCATTGTCCATTTTCCAGAATTTCGTCGGAACAAAGAGCGAAGATTTTGTGCGACAGAACTGGCGATATGGTCGGCGGAACGAAGTTAGAGGGTTCGGCCAGCCCGATAAGTGTGGCTGCTCCCTCTCGGTGCCCAGAAGCGCTGTGAAGGTTCCAGCCGGATTGAAGCTTGTTTGGATTATCTGGCTCGACGACCAAGTCGTGAGCGTCATCGACGAGTACAACAATGAACTGATATAAGCCGTGAACACGAACAGCATGGACACACCACGCACTCGGGCGGAATTTGAACGAAATTTCCAATTGCTTGCTCAGCAGATCAAAGACGGGAAATTCTTCGTGCAAGAAGGCCTGTCTCGTTCAATAGCTGGCATTACCAGAGTGCGATTCCTTCCGAACGGACGGACTGATTTTCTAAGCGTCGACGAGAGCGCCCGCCTGCAAGCTAACATGATGAATCAGTTCAGCGAAGATTCCTTTCAGGAGGGACTCCAAGAATATAAAGGACAGCAGGGCGTGGCTGTGCCCGTAGATGGCGAAGATCTCTCGCCTCCCGTTCCCGAATGATATTTGAACTGATCCAACGGTGGTAGTCATTGTCGATGAGCAAAATAATCTTGGGCAGCTATGAATAGGATGAACACACCTCGGAATCGGGGAGAATTCGAACGAAATTTCAATTTGCTGCATCGGCAGCTCGAGGAAGGGAGATTCCAATTTCCGATGGATTTTCCGATGGACAGCATTTTGAGAGTTCGATATTTGCCAAATGGGCGTATCGATTTTCTCAGCGTAGATGAGATGGCACGCCTTAATGCTAATACAACTGGCCATTTTACTGAGGAATTCTTCGAGGAACTGAAGGAGCGTCATGGTCATCCGGATGTGCTGCCAAGCGTCGAAGATGATGATCGGACGTCGATTTTTTCTGAGGAGTCTTCGGCTTGATCCGTATGGCGATGGTCGTCTCGCTAGGGCAAAATGAAATTTGTGAACGGGGCCAGCTCTTTGATGGACAGAATGCCTAAAGAAGATGCGGATTCGGTCCCTGTGCTACGCCACGGCGCAGATCTTCTCCGTCATGGCTCCAAGCCTCTCCGTGAACTCATTCCTTCCCGAAGCCGTGATCAGCAGCCGTTCCTTCGCCCGGATCATCCCCACGTAGAGGAGTTTCATGTTCTGGGCGGCCTGGGTTTCCGAGGATTCGATGTGGCCGAGGCCGATGAAGATCACGGAGCGGAACTCAAGGCCCTTGCTGCTTTGCACGGACAGGATGTTGGAACGAAGAGGGGGAGATTGACGATTGATGAATGACGATTGTTGATTTTTGATTTGGGAGAGAGGCGCCCCCATGAACTTGCTGGCGAATTCAGAGTTTGTGAAATGCCTTGAGAAATTCGTTTTTCGTTTGTTCGAATCGCTGATGCCCATCGTAGTTCAATGGCCGTTCATCCTCCTTGAATGCGGGAGTGACATAGCCCCAGTTTGAGTTTCTGGCAAAGAACACCACCACGTTGCAGTGGCTGTCCTTCCAATTGTTGGACACCACATGTTTTTCTCCAGTCGCCTCCACAGTTTTGATCTGAATTCGGTGATAATTTGGCCCGTCTGAGATAAGGATGTCGGTTTTGTGGCCGTGGTCGAGCATCGGCAGGAAGACCTGCCAACCGTCTTGCATCAGCCAGCTTACCACCATACTTTCGAAGGCGGTGTTTTTCATGACCTTGTGTGTGCCGGGTTTTGTCTGTGTGGCTCGTGTTGGCATGGCAGGTTTGTGTTGGAAATCTAAGGACCCTCGCGCAGCAACGGGCTGGAATCTCACGAGTGACTCGGTTGCTGAAGTGAAAAACTATGGAATTTTGAAATCAAGATACTGGCGAAACGCGTCGAGGGTCTTCTTCTTGATTCCAGGCACCCGCATGAGGTCGTCGGGCTTTTCGAACGGGGCGTCATCGCGAGCTTCGATGATGCGGTTGGCGAGGGCCTCTCCGATTTTTGGCAGGCGGTCGAGGTCATCGCGAGAGGCGGTATTGGGATTGAGCCGAAAGTCTGTTGGCAATGGATGGGCTCTTTGGGCAATTTCATCTTCCTCGTCTTCACGCCGTTGGATGTCGCGTTCAACCGGGAATTTGTCCCAATCCGTGGCAGACCAAATGCCTTCGCCTCGTTTTGCGGCCTGAATTTCCATATCCGCGAGGATTTCCTTGTATCGTTCCCGGCTTCGTTCATCCGGACCGTCCGCAGAGACGCCGAAGGCTCTCGCGAGGCCCGCTCGGACGAGTTCGGTGGCGAGGTCCTTTTTATCAGCGGTTTCGACGAAGGCATAGAAGCGTTCATGTTTGCCATCGCCGAGCGCCTTCTGCATACGGGTGTGGACGGTGAACGGACGCTGCAATTGCCGGGCAGTAAATTCGGTAGCCTTATTGCCAAAACCTATGGCGAGGTTGATCGCATCCTGCGCCTTGGGGGCGGCATCGGTGATACCAAAATAACGGCGCTGGGCACGCAGGCGGCGAGTGTCGGTGTTACTCATCGGGCCCATCCGGTCCGTCTCCAAGCAGTCCGCGCCATACAGACGAACAGTTATCGAGCTGCCATCGGGTTTCTTGATCTGAAAACTATCGCCATCGGCCCATTTCTGTGGGTCAAAGGTGCAGCCTTCGATTTTTTGCAGAGGCTTATCGTTTGCGGCAATGGCCTGAGGCAAACAAGCGAGCGCCAATGCGGCAATCCATGGGGATATTGACATGACAACATGCTGTCAGATGCGGCCTTAGGGAGTCAAATTCTAACGCGGCTTAGGGTGCCAGGAATTGGAATCAGGTCGCATTGGAAAGCGGCACACCGGCTTTAGCAAGTTCGTCGCGGAGGGCAGGTGGGTAATAGGTCCATGCGCAGGGCACGCGCAACAGCGGTAGGCCCTGTGAGGCGAAGAGTTCATTGACGAAATCGTCGCGCTCGCTGCGGTCCGGACGGTTGTGGGAGCTGTCGTCGAGTTCGATGGCGCAGAGGATGCGGCTGGTTCCAGGTTCGGTGAGGACGAAGTCGATGTGTTTGTTGGAAATCTTGTTGAAAGCAGATTGCCAGCCACGTCCCTGGCGGACATCGAAGAGATCGGCGAGCCGGACTTTGGATGAGATGGAGCAGAACGGCCGGACGATGGGTTCGAGCACGGCGAAGAAAGACTGTTCGGCGGCGGTTAGGAGATGCGTGCGACCTTCAATGATGCCGATTTTCCCGGAGCTATGGGAAGTCGGAAGTGGCGGAGGCATGGCGGCTGGTTGGGGTGGAGGAAATCGCGAGGGAACGGTGACTCCTTTCTGTTGATCGCTGGATTTTCTGTTTTTACGATAAATGTAGCGGATTACGGCTGGGAAGATCCCTAGCATGACAATGAAAATCGCGATGGTGAGCACCGTAGTCATGATCTGATGAACGGCGGCACCCATGGGATCGCCCGGTTTTGGCAATGATTTGGCGGGGGCTTGCGATGATGGGGCAGTTGTCTGCTGTGGGATACCAACCTGCGGAGCCGCTGCCTTCGCTTGCGCGGAGACTGCTGGCTTCGTGTCATGGGGAATCAGTCCGGGATCACCATGCGCCGTAAACGCGACGAAGGAGGAAAGCATGGGGGATTGGGCGCGCCATTGGCCGTTCGTGCCAAGCGTGACTTGAATGCAAGGAGGAATCGAAAAGTTTCGTCCGTTGTACCACTGGGTCCACTTGGTTGTTTTGCCGTCGTAGTTATGAAACATCTCGGCATCGATGCTCACCACATAGCTTTCGGCGATGCCATTTGCCTGGTCGGCCATGGATACGGCCTGCGCGGTCACCCTGGTAAGTTGGAGGCCTTGGATTTCCGTCCACCGTGATTCGGATACTGGCGTGTATTGCAGTTGATAGTTTCCATTGCGGATTTTCACATATCGGGCGAGCAACTCCGCCGCCGTGGATCGAACGATGGATGATGTTTCTTCCGACACGGGAGCGAATGCACTGAACGCGCCCCGAATGCCGAGCATGACGGGGTCCTCAGCATCCACGGGAGAAATCAACGCAATCATAAGGCACATGCGTTGAATAAATCGTTTCACGAGCCGAATTATCTATCTGACATAAAAGGTTGGTCAATCTCAGAATGCTTTCCAACGAATGCGTATGATTGGCAGTTGCAGCGGCGTGTGATTGTAGGGCGTAATGTCTGGGAGGCGGTATCCTTGAATCTCCAACAGCCATGGCAGGAGATTGAGGTAGCGTTACTTGGATTGTTCAGCGGAATCCAAACTGCATGACCGGTCAGGCAAAATTACTTACCATCCTGCAAGCGCCGCCATGCTCGATGGTATTTCTGGAGTCTGGCGAAGTCATTTTCGGTGGGCTCAGGAATGCGCTTGAAGTCCATATTGTCGGTTAGGTCTGCTAGTTTCACAGCCTTGGCCAACGGATTGGAAGCGAGACGCTCGATGTATTCATCGTAGGGCGAGCCATCATTGTGGGTCAGCAGGCGGAGAGCTGCCAAGATGTCTTTGCTAAAACCCTCTTGCTCAAGATCCTCAAATGTCCAACTGGTGTCCTCGACCACATCATGAAGTAGCGCGACAATCTTCTGCTCTTCGGATTCAAGTGAAAGCGAAAGCCTGATGGGGTGAAGCGCATAAGGCGTGCCGTTCTTCTGTTTCTGGTTCTTGTGCGCTTCGACAGCGATTTCGAGGGCTCTTTGTAGATTGGACATAAAGCGTGTGGGGTTGGGGTGGCAATTTACAGTTGGCGCTCTCTATTTTGTTCCAATTCGTGGAACTGATGCAGGAGTCTCTCGACAGCGTTTACAAACTCATCCTCATGCTGACACAGGTCATCTACAAAAATGAGTCTGTCATAACTCCAGACGTTTCTTCCACTGCTGCTGCCGCGAACTTCGCCCCCCAGAGCATCAGCGATACTTTGGCGGTATGCATCAGCCATGGTGAGTTCGGCTTCCGTTTGTAATTGCCAGGAGAGGGCTTCAAACTTGATCCTGCCACTCTTGCGAATGTTGATGATATTGTGTAGGCGGCCGTCGGCACCGGTCCAACGCATGATCAGACTGCGCTTGAATTCGGGGGTCAGTCCGAGATTCTCAAGCCTTTGAACCAAGTTCTTAACAACTCGGGGAGTTTCAGGAGATCTGCTTGCAAGGATCGTGTAGAATTCCTCTTCGGTGAGGCTCGCCGGACGCTTGCCAGAGGTGTTGACGGCATCATGAACCGGGGTGACTGGAGGCGGAGTGATGGCGAGTCGGTCGTCGGAGAAGGTGACCACGCCCCGTTCAATGTTCAATGTGCGAAGAAGCGTCCGAGGTTGGACAACGAAACCTCCCTGTGGGAGTGGGAAGATTTTCAATTCAATGAGTCCGAGGGCAGCGTGAAATCCTGGATGGCGTTGGATGATTCCGGCGAGCGATTCCAAACCTTCGCGGATGCCATCGCCCACAACGAGCAGGAGCATCCGGCCTCGTCTGAGATTGCGGGTGACTGCATCCATGAACGCGAGGGGGTCGAAATCATCGTGATCGTCAAAACACTCCACAAGTCCGGTTGGTTTTCCTCCACCCGGGAGTTCAGCGCGCCTCACAGCGGCATCAAGATCCTCGAAAGTCCAGGATTGGAGCTGGGCGGCATAGTCCATGATTTGTGCGATGACCTCCCTCCGGGCCTGAAGGTTGCGCTGGAGTTTACACTCCACGAGCACAATGCCTCCTTCCGGTGTCACAAGTAGGTTGTCAGCGAACCCGGCGGGATTCGGCAGCTCGATGCAAATCGAGCGGGCCTGGTCGAAGATCGGCTCGATTTCAGAAATCGGGAGAATTCCCGGGGATCGGTGAATCAGATCACGGACGAATGCTTCGTCGTGGTGGCGTGTGCCGCCGGTGCTGTTCCGGAGAGGCTCAAGCTGAACCGGGGTATCGGTGGATTGAAGGCTTGAGAGAAACACTGGAGCGCCGATTTGAAGCATGGATCCAACTAAAGCGAAGATACGCTGGTCTGGCAAGAGTGTGGACGTTGCAAAAATGAAATTTTATCGTATCGCCCAGTGTGCTCAACATGAGGGGTGAATCATCAGACGGCTTGTCGTTATCAATCCGCTGTTGCAGCTTCGCCGAGGTCGGACGGGCGTGGTTTCATGAAAGTAGGGACCTTCCCTTGGCGGTGAGGCGATATTTCTGGAGGCGGCTGTTGGGCTTGTCCGGGATGGTGCGCTCGATGAGGCCGGATTCAAGGGCGGGGACGAGGTAGGCTTTCCGAAAATGTTCCCGGTTCGCCAGCTTCAGTCTCGCTTGGATTTCTTCTCGCGATTGCTCGCCGTC
>Ga0194063_10001834_pt1 | contig 13531 bp, 14 predicted proteins | sample SepL3720m_MetaG_FD_155459 | JGI IMG/M metagenome (GOLD analysis project Ga0194063, IMG submission 155459) | Anoxic zone freshwater microbial communities from boreal shield lake in IISD Experimental Lakes Area, Ontario, Canada - Sep2016-L373-20m | ecosystem: Environmental > Aquatic > Freshwater... | reverse complement strand
AGCCTGGGTTTATAGAAGCTTCCCACTAGATAAACCGGATGACTACGGCCGCGTTCTTCACCCTAATGCAGGTCATGAATCGTTAGCCTTCGAATGTGCTGGGGCACAGGGTGGGAATGAAAAATATTTTGCCTTTGCAAATAAATTCTATGAATTAACACCTTCTGTAACACCTAGCTCTCCTCAGGGTTTTGACCAGACTCAGTTACCTACTATAGCTAAATCTGTCGGACTGGATGTTAAAGTATTTAATGACTGTCTAGCTAGTGGAAAATTAAAGGCAAAAATAGAGACCGTTTATCAGGCTGGAGTAGATGCAGGAGTCGCAGGAACTCCCTACAGCTTCATAGTCACCAGATCTGGAAAGACTATTTCACTAAATGATGGGGCTTGGTCGGTTAGTAAAATGGAAGGAGCCATCAGTCAGATATTATTAGAGGAAGGGGTAAATACTACAGCTAGCACTACAGCAATCTAGCGAGGGCGCAGTATTCGCATTCAGAATCGCCACAGCCGTTAGACTTAAAGTCGGCTGTGGCGATTTTCTTTGCCACCTCCGCTACCACTCCCTTTAATTCCTCGACAGCACTGTCCATAATATCAAATCTCTCTTTTTTATAATTCCCTCTTTCATTCGGCTCTATAAAATCTATTTCCCCGCTTTGCATTGTAAAGCGCTTTTTCTCATCTAGTTCTAGGAGGAGCTTATAGAATACGAGCTGTCTCATGTACTTCACACCGTCGTCAGACTTAGTTTTGCCTTCCATTTCATTCCTCGACTTCGGTTTTCCAGTTTTATAATCCGCCACATTTACCAGATTTTCAGTTATAAATTCCACTCTATCTAGCTTTCCTTTTAAAAGAATATTCGCTCCGTCTATAGGCAAATGTACGCCGTTAACAGCGTACTCAGTAATAAGATTTCTATTCCAAGTTCCCATATATGTATCATAATATCCCCCGAGCGAAATCTTTCCTTTTTCCAATGCTTCTTTATAATCCTTTGGAGACAGTGGCTCTTTGCCGAGATTATGTTCAAAGATTTTTAAAAACTCATCTTTGCTCATATCTATATTTTCTCTGTATTTATTAAAGAAAGTTCTAAGTGTCTCGTGAACTGCCGTACCGTAAAGCATGTGCTTATTCTTCGCCTGAGGTAAGCGAATAAGATTTACAAAGAAATATTTCCAAGCACATTCTAAATAATTATTTAGTGCTGTAATAGATAATCCCTGATCGAAAAATAGCTCCTTAATATATTCCACATCAGTGATGGTGGCGCCAGTTTCCTTAACCTCAGAATATCTATTCCCCACTTTAGAATTTATTTCTTTCTCTATCTCTTCGACTATTTCTGGGCTAATTCTATTTATTAATTTCGAATCTATTTCCTCTATAAATTCTGTCTGCAGTTCCTCTTTTCCGCTAGTATTCTCCTTTGCAAAAGTGATTATCACATGCTTTTTCGCTCTGGTTATAGCCACATAGAAAAGACGGCGTTCATCCTCCAGCTTATCAGTCTCCGCTGAATTAGTATCACCCTCTCCGTCGACGGTGATTTTCGGCAAATGGAACATCTGGCGATTACTCTGCCCGCCCCATTTACCATTCACAGCGCCAGTTATAAAGACATATTCGAATTCTAGGCCTTTCGAACGGTGAGCTGTCATTAATCTCACACCTCTCTCAGCTTTCGAAGACCCATTTGCCTTTATAAGTAGGCCATGATTTTCTATTAGCTTTAAATAGTCTATGAACTGCGTTAAATAATATTCCTTTTTCGACTCGGCCGTCTTCCCGACCTCGCTAAAGAAAGCATCGAGCACTGATAGTCGAGAAAGTGAATTAGAATCTGAAATGGCGTCATTAAGAAAGCCTGATTCCCTAACTACAGTTTCGAAAAGTTCTAGAAAAACTTTATTCTTCGCCATCCTCGCCCATTTATCTATTTTTAGAGAAAGAGCTAAAACGTCTTTCGGTAAAGAGACTTTTATATTTTGCAAAAATTCCTCTGAGCGAATGGCATCGTATACATTCATTCTTTCTTTCGATGATGCGGAAATTATTTTAAAAACATCTAGTGTTTTAAGCCCTAAGAAATCTATAAAAAGTGCTTCACTTAATGCGGGCGCATTTGATAAATCTCCGAGCGCCTTAAAGATAAGAATTAATTTTCGAATATGCTCATCCTTTAAAATATCCTTATCTGACTCTATTCTGTGCACTATACCTTCACGGCTAAGCGCTTTAGAAATATCGAAGGCATCTTTATTATTCCTATATAGAACTGCCACTTCATCTGGCTCTACTCCCTCCGAAATCATCTTTTTAATTTCCCTAGCTAAAAAACTTTTCTCTAACTCAGCATTTGAAAATTCATAAATGTCTACGGGTCTTTCGCCACTGAACGTTCCCTTACTTTCTTTCACTCCTGAACTTAAGCGGACCCTCTCTATTCCTTCCCCCACTTTATTATTCTCTATTAAACTGTGTGATGCATCGAGAATAGTCTGCGTAGATCTATAATTACTTTGCAAATGAATAGAAAGCGCCTTCGGATAAAGCTTTTTAAAGTATAGAAAGTTTTCGAGCGATGCCCCCTGAAAACGGAATATGGCCTGCTTCTCATCTCCTACTATAAATAAATTCGGCGATTCATGGAAATTCGAAAGGAGCTCGAGCACGGCGTTCTGTGCATTGTTCGCATCCTGATGTTCATCCGCTAAAATATACTGATAAGTTTCCTGTAAAATCAGAAGAAATTCTGGATCTTTTCTGAGCGCCTTAACTACCTCTACTATCATATCCTCATAGTCATAGTATTTAAGCGCTAAGAGTTTTTCTTCATATTCTTTATAAAGCCCCGCGAGCTCTTTATTCTTCGCTATATGCTCCTTTAGCTTAATATATTCTCCCTTCATTTTGCCTTTATGGGCCCCTTTTTCGTGGTATTGGTCTGGAATTTGTGAAAAATCTTTTTCCTGTTTTTTTATTAGTGCAAAAAAGTCCTCAGCGCTTACGGCTTCTCTTTTTAAATTTCGGATTTCGCCTAGGGACGAACGGACATAATAAAACTGATCACTCCAAGGTTTCAGATATTCTAGTTTAGCCTCGGAAATAATATCCTCCATTATCTTAATTTGATCTACATCACTAATACTGACAGAGCCTATAATTCTCGGAAATCTCTCAGGAAATTCAGCGATTATTCCGTTACAAAATCCATGGAATGTTTTAATATTTACTTTATAAGCCGAAGCGCCGATTATACTAACCAGCTTTTTTCGCATAGCGTAAGCACCGGATTCAGTAAAAGTGAGGGCGAGAATATTTTCCGGTGCAGTATCAGTCACTTTGAGAATATTTACTATTCTAAGGGTTAGAATGGAAGTCTTTCCAGTTCCAGGACCGGCTATGACCATAAGAGGACCCTCCACAGTATCCACGGCCTTTTTTTGCTCTTTATTCAGGCGTAAATATAGTTCGTTAAAAGTTTCATTGTTCGTCTCTTTTTTCATAATAAAAGTATAACATGTTAAAAATAAAAAATGATCAGGAGCGTGCGCGCCTGATCAATGTGTTTAAAGTCTGCGAAATTGCAGACTATTTCTCCTACCTTCCCATCATTCGCCGTAGAAAGGCGAGGCCACCAAAGGACAGGGCGAGTAGTACGGCGGATTCACCTGCATCCGGGACCACGAAGCCAGGGTCGTCTATCAGCTGCTGATACCTTCCAGCACTGACAGTTGTGGCACTTAGAACGAATACCGCAACCGCTGCGATAATCACTACAACCGGTGAAATCACCGGTAATTTTTTTTTCATATTTTCGAGCTAAGCCAAAACGGTGAGAATACACCAAATTTGACTCAGCTTAGTATCCTACCATACTGTAAATATCTGTCAAGTATAGAAAAAAGGGGAGCCTTTTTATAAATAAAAATGGTCAGAAGCGTGAGCCCTGACCATTACTGAGTGGAAGTCCCGAAGGACTTCCGAAAAACTTCCGAAAAACTGGAAGTGTGCGACTACCCGCACTGAAACTTCTGCTCCTTCCGTCCAAAGTAGACGACGAAAGGAAGAACCGCCCCGAGTAGGTAGGCGGATGCACCTGCATCCGGGACATTATTTCCCGGAAAATCCTGGCTGTATACACCGGCGGCCAGGCGGTATTCCTGACCTGAGGCGTCACTGACTAATAGCGCTCCTCCAGCACTCGTGGCCTGAATATCGACGATATCGATTCCGGGCGGGATCATGTGACTCAGGGCCACCATCTGATACTGCCCCATATCATTAGGTTTCCCGATGGCTACTACCCCCCCCGTCTTTCCTGAGAGTTTTCCTTCGTCACTGATGCCATTTAATAGGGTGTTTCCACCGAGGCCTATGACCTGTGTCAAAGTCCCCGTAGCCATGTCATAGACCACACCAGAGCGAACTCCACCTGGTTTGGTCACATTTATGGCTATCTGATTCAGGTTGTTTATGCTAACCGCGGTCGCCGACGAAGCGCCAAATGTCCCTAGTGACGTAAATACTCCACCTTGGTACACGAAGGCGCTCGGTGCGCCTTCTGGAGTATTCACTCTCCCGACCACCACACCGGATTCGTTAACATCGGTGGCGAAGCCACCCATGGTAGACAACTCAGTGTAGACACCGGTTGCCATGTTCCAGACCATAGGCGTCCCAGTAAGGGACTGACCTGCGGCCACCTGGGAACTCATACCCAGGATGCTCATTCTAAGTCCGGGTATAAAACTTTCGAATTTCCCTGGTCCTCCACTATTATAGAAAAAGGCTGGGTCATTTCCCACCGCCCCCCCGTACAGCCCCTCATTCATGGCCACCACCCTACTTCCCGCTGGGAAAGTGAGTGGGATGAGATCACCAGCCGATAACCCCGAGGTTACCGCCCCAAATAATGACACCATTATCATTAATAGTCTTTTCATATCATCCGTCGTTTTTCTTACCACTACCAAACTTTCAAAGTGCTAGCCAGATGCAAACGCAAAGGCCAGTTTTTGAACAGCTTCCGTAATATTACCATTATCATACCGTCTGTCAACATTATAAACGAGGATAAACTAAGCCAGATTAATTCCTGCTTAAGTACTGATTAAGTCCTTGCCTCTAAAATAGAGTTATGGTAACATGCTAGCACAATGATTAATGCAGAAGTATCACGTAACCATAACGAGTCCACCGCGAGTATTATCCGCAGGTTTACACGTAAGGTTCAGGGCGCTGGAATATTAAACCGCGTCAGAGGTATTCGATATGCCGCTAGAGTCCTTTCTCACTATAAAGTAAAGGCAAAAACTCTAAAATCCATAAAGAGAAAAGAAGAAGTCACTCATCTCATAAAAATGGGAAAGATGGTAGACAAAATGCACGGCGGAACTAAGTAGTATGACTAGTGCGTCAGACCCTAATTTTTTAATAGAAAATTCAGTAAAAGCTAAGCTTCCGGGCTTAGCTTTTGCCGTCATGAAGGACGTCGTTCTAGGCAAAAAATACTCTCTCGCTCTTCATATAGTAGATGAAGCAGAAATAAAAAGATTAAATTCTACATATAGAAAAATAGATGAAGTCACGGATATTCTAAGCTTCCCTATTTCAGAAGACACAGGAGAAATTTTCATAAATTTAGATAAAACAAAAACAGAAGCAGTGAAATTCGAAAGAACTTTTGAAAATTTCCTCGCTTACTTATTTATCCACGGTTTAGTGCATTTGAAAGGATACGATCATAGTAGTACAATGGAGAGCATAGAGAAACGCATTCGCAGTAAATTTCATATATAGCACACTTATAGTTCACGGCTCGCGTTTCCACTTTTAAATGTCCAAAAGCATTATCACAGGTGTAGATGTAGGAACATATTACGTCAAAGTCGTAGTAGTGGATACTTCGCGCCTTAATGATAAAAAGATGCCGGTCGTTCTAGCGACAGGAATGGCTGAGACTAAAGGCCTACGCCACGGATATATCGTTCATCATACTGAGGTGGTTAAGAGCATAAGGTCCGCCATGGCACAGGCCGAAAAGATAGCGAAAATCCCTTTAAAGAGAGCTTATGTCTCGATCGGCGGAATCGGTCTTCAGAGCATTACACTAAACGGCTCCACTTCAGTCACGAGGGCAGATCTAGAAATTACGAAATTAGACATAGCAAAGGCACAGGAAATCGCAGAAGCAGAAATGCCGAGTTCTTTTGCCATGAACAGAAAAATCGTCCACACTATTCCTATTCAGTATAAAATAGATAGCAAAGTAGTGCTCGGAAATCCTGAAGGAATGCGCGGAACAAAGCTAGAAGTGAAAATGCATTTCATCACCTGCCTCGAACAGCATGTGAGTGAACTTATTCAGGCTGCCGAAGAAGCGGGACTGGAAGTGTTAGATGTCATGGCAGCGCCGATAGCCGCTAGTTTAGTCACTCTTACGAAAGCGCAGAAAATCGCAGGATGTGTTTTAGCAAACATAGGAGCAGAGACAGTTTCTATCGCCGTATTCGAAGATAATTTGCCGATTTCTATAGAAGTTTTTCCGATAGGCTCGACGGATATTACAAATGACATCGCACTCGGGCTAAAAGTACCGCTAGAAGAAGCAGAGCAAATAAAGATTGGCAGAATCGCCGGAACTTCATATCCACGAAGAAAAATAGAGGAAATCGTTTCTGCTCGCCTCTCTGATATCTTTGAGCTTATAGAAGCTCATTTGAAAAAACTCAGTCGCGGTGGCCTACTACCCGCTGGAATTATTATAGCCGGTGGTGGCTCAGGACTTTCAAATATAGAGGATTTAGCTAAGGCTGCCCTTAAATTACCTTCTAGAGTGGCTAATATAGGCGGTGGAACAGAAATTAAAGAAAGTGTGAAGGAATCTACCTGGGCTGTGGCATACGGCCTTTGTCTATTCGGTATGCATGCAGATGAGGGGCAAAGTGTGGACGCAGGATCTTATCTTATTAGGAAGACTAAGAATAACTTTGTCAACTGGTTCAAACAATTTTTGCCTTAATTCTGCCCTTCTGATATGATGGAGAAATCAATAACCACACAAAGGACTATGCCTAATATTACTCCAGAAATAGAGACGTTCGCACGAATAAAAGTTATCGGTGTCGGCGGATCAGGAAAGAATGCAGTGAATCATATGATCAACTCCAAAGTTCGAGGTGTTGATTTTATTTCCGTAAACACAGATGCGCAGGATCTTCACCATTCATTGGCGAAGAAGAAAATTCATATAGGTAAAAATTTAACGCGTGGCCTCGGAACTGGAATGAATCCAGAACTCGGAAAACGTGCAGTTGAGGAAACTCGTGAAGAAGTTCAGGAAGCTATTAAAGGCGCTGATATGGTTTTCATAGCTGGAGGACTAGGAGGTGGTACCTGCTCTGGCGCATCGCCGACTGTTGCTAGGATAGCGAAAGAACTCGGTGCACTAACTGTAGCTGTAGTCACTAAGCCATTCTTCTTCGAAGGAAGAAAAAGACTTCAGGTAGCAGATGATGCTTTAAGCGAACTCAGAAAAGAGGTAGACGCTATAATCATTATTCCAAACGACCGTCTTCTTAAGATTATAGATAAAAACACTACGGCAAAGAATGCCTTTGCAATGTGTGATGAAATCCTTCGCCAGGCAGTCGAAGGTATTTCTGATTTGATCACCACACCGGGAATGATAAACATAGACTTTGCCGACATTCGCGCTGTTATGGAAAATGCTGGATCTGCTCTTATGGGAATCGGCGCAGCTACTGGAGAAAACCGCGCTGTCGAAGCGGCTAAACAGGCTATTAATTCCCCATTACTCGATCTCTCTATTCAGGGGGCAAAGGGTGTTCTATTCTCTATCGCTGGTGGTGAAGACCTAACAATGTTTGAAATTCAGGATGCCGCTAAGATTATTACAGAATCTATAGACCCACAGGCAAAGGTTATTTACGGTACAGTTATCAGTGATAAGTTAAAGAAGAATGAGGTTCGCATCACTGTCATCGCCTCAGGCTTTCCAGAAAATCAGGGTGCGGATGGTCAGATAAATACTGAAAGCTCAATGCCCCTTTTCGAATCAAAGCCATCTCAGAAGATAGAAGTTCGCACAGAACCAGAAGAGCGAAAATCTAGATTCTTCTCTTCTTCTCCGGCGCCAGTTCAGCCGAAGGAAGTAAAGGTGGAGGAAAAGAAGGAGGCACCAAAGCCGTCTGTGGACGACGAAGATGATTGGGGTGCTGTACCAGCATTTCTACGCAGGTCCAAAATCAAATAGAGGATTAAACAAAAAATTAGATATTTCAATGCCCTTGCGGAGCGCGACGGCGCGAGCAGAGCAAATCGCTAGCAAGCGATTATGCGTGGCAGTGAAAATATCTAATTTTTTGTTTTTTAGTGTATAATAATGTGCACTATGATTTACGATTTAGCTATTATTGGTGGTGGGCCGGCGGGAGTAGCGGCTGGAGTTTATGCTGCCAGGAAACGCTTAAAGACGGTTTTCATTACTAAAGACTGGGAAAGCCAGAGCACAGTTTCTACGGGAATAGAAAACTGGATCGGCACACCTAAAATATCCGGTGCTGAATTAGGTAAGAATCTGGAAGCCCATCTAAGGGCCTATGCTGGTGAATATGTAAAGATTCAGACTGGAGAAATTTGCAAAAAAATCACTAAAGATGAGGCTAGTAAAGCCGGTAAAGCTGGCACTTTATTTAAAATAGAAAGCTCGAAAGGAATGTACGAAGCCCGAACTATATTAATAGCAAGCGGAAGTTCCAGAAGAAAATTAGACGTGCCCGGAGCAGATAAATTTGAACACAAAGGCGTTACCTACTGCGCATCATGTGACGGTCCCCTCTTTGCCGACATGGATGTAGCTGTAATCGGTGGCGGAAATGCCGCTTTAGAAAGCGTGGCTCAGCTATCCGCATACTGCAAATCAGTTACTCTTTTAAACAGAAGTGAAAAATTCCGTGCAGATGAAGTAACGGTGGAGGCAGTATCGAAAATTAAGAATGTAAAGATTATAAAAAACGCAGTGCCGACAGAAGTTAAGGGAGATAAATTTGTCTCTGGAATTTCATATACAGATGCGAAAAATGGCAAAGACATAGAGCTTCCTGTTTCAGGAATCTTTGTAGAAATCGGCTCTATTCCCGCTACTGAATACGCAAAAGATGTTGTGGAGCGAACGGCAGATGGATATATAGTGACGGATCCTCGAGATCAAAAGACGAAAACTCCGGGAATCTGGTCAGCTGGAGACTGTACGGACGGGCTTTATCATCAGAATAACATTGCGGCTGGAGATGGAGTGAAGGCACTCGAAGATATTTATCTCTCTTTACACGCTAGATAATAGTGATATAGTAATCTCAGAAAATAAAAAAAATATGAATGACACATATTCGACCCTAGAGGCCATACTGGTCTCTTCTTGTGCTTTGCTATTCGTCTGGATAACTATAAACATCACGATGTGGCTAAGGTCATACGGTGACGAATGGACAAAGACCACTCACTTCTGGAATGATATGGGAACAGCCCGCTCATTTACCACGAGCATTGTCATATTATTCCCAGTAGGGATTATGGCGTTCATGGCGAAGGATATGCCGACTGGGAAGATGATGTTCTTAGTATTTGTCATTCTCTCCTTACTCATTTCCATTTCAGCTCTGAGGAAGCGTGTGGTCTCTGAAGTGAAGAGTCTGAAAAGCTTTACGGTGAACATGCTCGCCACATTAAACATCGCCTATGTGATAGCTGTGACTTTGTACCTGATCTTTTACCACGGTTTTTTCGCGGTATTACTTACCGGCTTCGATATCCTAGCTGGCAGAGGCTGGATAGGACCGACGCTTTGAAAAGTAGTGCTCGTAAGCCGCAAAGAGAGAGAGTGAGAAAGGGAGCGAGAGTGAGAGTGATTTCCAAAATTCCGCCAAAAGGTGGAATTTTTTTATTTTCAATTTGCTGACCATAAGTGCAAAAGGTTTTGCAAAAGGCCTATTAATTTTATAAATTCATTAAAGTTATTCTTCACTTTATCAGTAAAAGTAAATGCTCGCTGACCACCGGCTCCATCTGCTGAATACCATTCTACGCTTTCGAAACCTACGTTTTTTGCTATTAAATAACTACGAAGGAGGTGGAAATTATTCGAAACGATTATTATGCTTCTAATATCAGTCGTCGTAGCTGATTTCGACTCTAAAATATTTCGGACATTTACTAAATTTTCATAAGTGCTTTTAGAATTTTCCTCAAGTATTACAGGTGGTGTACTAGATGACTGACTTTTAATATATTCTGACATGAAAAGCGCTTCACTTTTCGGATAATTCGTCTTCCCTCCCGCGAAAATTATGACAGGTGCCAGTCCTTTTTCATATAGTTTTAGGCCGGCCATTGCCCTATCCTTTGCCACATCCATATATCCAGAGCCGAGGACTAGGATAGCTCCGGCTGGTTTTAAATTTCCTTGAGAATAAGAGAAATATACGACTGGGATTTCATATATAGCTATGACAAAGACGATAAAAAAGAGTATTGACCATAGTATCTTTTTCGCGATTTTTAGCATAAATTCTGGTAGCCCTACAGAGAATCGAACTCTGATTAACAGATTGAAAACCTGTTGTCCTAACCATTAGACGATAGGGCCAAATCGGACAAAGAGAATATAGCATTTTTTTGAAAAAATGGCAAAATGTGCTACCGTTAACATTGTTTTCCCCACGGAGAGGTGGCTGAGTGGTTGAAAGCACCGCTCTCGAAAAGCGGCAGGCTCGTAAGAGCCTCGGGAGTTCAAATCTCCCCCTCTCCGCAAATGATTCGCGAGAACGGCTGGGTAGCCGTTCGAGTGATTATCATTTCGAGAGAGGAAGGGATTTGAAAAGCGCAGGCGCGACGGCGCCGAGCTGGGGTCGCGGAAATTTTCAGCAGAAAATTATCCGTGACCGAATCCCCCTCTCCGCAGTTTTGAACGAAGTGAAAAACCAGGAGGGAGGGGAGATTTGAAAGCCGGAGAGAAGGCGCGATGTAAGCATAGCGAATGCGAAGCGCACCGCGCCGAGTGAGGCGGAGTCGCGGAAATTTTTCTGAAAGAAAAATTATCCGCGACCGAATCCCCTTCTCCGCCAAAATTTACAAATTTTGTATTTGAATTATGAATTTACATAATAGATGATAAAATACAATCATTGTTATGGAAGAGAAAAATAATAAGATTATCATATACAACACTGAAGACGGGCAAACCAGAATTGATGTCCGACTTGAAAATGATACAGTCTGGCTTACCCAAGACCAAATGGCTGAACTTTTTGATAAATCAAAGTCCACCATAAACGAACATATTCAAAATATTTATAGTGAAAATGAGCTTATTTTAGAACAAACGATGAGAAAATTCGGAAATTCCGAATTTTCTACTAAAACCACTAAGCCTACTAATTTCTATAATTAAAATGAAAGATTTCGAGCAAAAAATAGAAAAAGAAAGGAATGTAGAAAAAGACCGAAGCCAGTTCCTCGAAGCCGTTTCGGCAACTGTTATAGAAGAGATTGACACTGAATTCGACGAAATTTCTTTGCAAAAATTAAAAGAGAGTATAGAAAGCAATACTCTATTTATTCTCGGCGAAGTACACGGTGTAAAAGAAAATGTAAATATTATCTATACCCTTTTCAAAAAATTCGGTTTTAGGCAGCTCGCTTTGGAGTGGAAACCTGCGCTAAAAGATGTTATAGATAAATTCATCGAGACGGGAGAGATTGATTTTAACGTGATTAATAAGGCGTCTGATGGACGTATCACCGCCGGCCACTTTGCTCTCATTAAAAAGATGAAGACAGAGGGAATTCTCGAAAATATTATATGTTTTACGGGAGATCCTGGCCAAAGGGACTGGAATAAGGATGATGAAATTATGGCAAATAATATTCTTTCCTCACTTTCCTCTTCACCTATGCTAGCTGTCGCTGGGAGATTACATACAAAAACAGAGACTATTACTTCTGACGATGATACAGATGAGAAACATCCAATGGCTCAAAACGTTAAAAAGAAAATTCCGAATGTATCTACGGGCGAGATAAAGTACTTAGGAGGACATTACCATAATATCGGGACAAAAGAATTTGACGCTGTGCACGAAAGCGCCGAGCCTAGAAAGGCAAAATTCTTTCAGAATGGAGACGGCCTCTACATATTCGAATTACCTTTTGCACACGAAGCTGTGGTGCCGAATCCGGGGGATATTTTAGTGTAAAAGCTGAGTTTATTTGCAAATATTTTTTACTACTTCGTTCCACCCATTTACCACTGTTACCTTTGCCAAAAACTGTTCAAATTCATTTATCTCGTCCTTATCAGGCTGAAAAAGAAATAAATTCGGCGTAGATTCTATCATATGACTTAAAACTTCTAGACGATCATCTACGAAGTGTGTAATTCCTAGTTTTCGGCAAATGTCATCTTTCTCATGACGTTCTCGGACAAAATAGACATTCTCAGGCTTCACTCCGGTTTTAGTATAAAAATTATTATCTAAAAGCCATTTCAATATCTTTTCTTGGGCCCACTCAGTGCACTTTGAGATTAAGTATACTTCCCCATTAAAATAATCATTTAAAACCTTTATAGATTCATAAGCGCCATCTGTGGCTGGAATAGTCGAATATCGTTCTTCGTGTAAAGTTTTATCCTCTGGGTCAGAAAGGCGATGATTTATAATAACATTTCCTATGTCTATACCTAATACTTTTTTATTTTCCATATTTATAAATTATACCACAATTTTGCAAATAAAAAGGTAGCCCGGCAAAATGAATCGCTCGGGCTACTTGTGGTTCAAGACATTCTCGATTTCCATCCAAGTCTCTACGACATGGACGTGTGTTAAGGCTCCTGTGCCCTCAAAATTTTTCACCTCACTTTGCTGTGGGTGAAAAAGAAAAAGATTAGGAACCTTACCGACGAAGAAGCTGAGAACCTCAAGACGGTCATCCACCACCACAGTAGTACCGTGATGAGTAGAACTAGACTGATTTGAGTGTGGAGTCTTATCTCTCCCATTCACCGTACGACAGACCCTATCAAAAGGAATATCTGTGCGTTCAGTGAATCGGTGATACGAAAGCCATGAGAGAATTTTCTCAGTAGCAATGTCTGTGGCTTTATAGACCACAGTTACATTTCCACCGAACTTCTCATTCAGCTTCTTCAGGCTATCGAAAACACCTGGTACTTCGGGGATCGAATTATAGTCGATCGTGTCGAAATTCTCTGGAGTGATATTACTCATCCAGTGGGCAATGATGACATTACCCAAATCGACGATTGCGCCGCCTAGTTTGGTTGTCATTTATTGCCTTTTCTTGGTTCCAACTTTCGCTTTTGAAGCCGAACACTTGTATCATTCATAAATGAAAAAAATTCTAAAAAATACTCACATATTTCGAACGAAGAAAGAAAAGAAATAAAGATTCTTTTGAATAAGGGATACTCTCA
>Ga0194063_10001833_pt1 | contig 13532 bp, 14 predicted proteins | sample SepL3720m_MetaG_FD_155459 | JGI IMG/M metagenome (GOLD analysis project Ga0194063, IMG submission 155459) | Anoxic zone freshwater microbial communities from boreal shield lake in IISD Experimental Lakes Area, Ontario, Canada - Sep2016-L373-20m | ecosystem: Environmental > Aquatic > Freshwater... | reverse complement strand
ATCTAGGAGATCATATTTAGTTATATAAAGTATATCTGCTTTATTTTTTCTAAGTGTTTCTCTAAGCTCTACTGTGTCATAATATCATACATCTCTTGTTCTTCAACTTGTTGCTCATACTTCGTCTTTGCAATAAGCTCTATATTCATCGGCTTTTTCTTTTTCAAATTTTGTAGGAAAATATCATCATCAAACTTTTGATTTAATTGCTTTGGTAACCATGATGTGAGTGTGGATCTCTGGTAAATTCAATCAACTAGAAACTCAATTTGAAGTTGTATCTGAGCTTGTACAATATGGATAATTTCATCCGTCTATAGCAAGTCATGATGATTGAGAATGTTCTATCAATATTTTTTCTCATCTTTGAGCAGCATCATTTAACATCATATTGCTTTGATCAATTTGAACATATCAATCGTCAATCATTTGTTGTAATAGTTCTTTCTCTTCTCTTACCTCACTCATTATTTCTTCTAAATCTAGTCATGTGAATAATTCTGCATTAACTTTCATAAACTCATTTAATTGATCACTATTTGGATTTGATAATATATTGAAATTTGGTCAAGTTCTAAGTGCTTTTAGTGCATAAGCTGGTCAGATTCATTTTGCTGTTGTTCAGACTTTTTTTGATTTCAATCATTCTATAATTTTATCTAATTTTCTTTGTAAATTATTGAAAATTATTTGAGCTCATCATGCTACGAATGTCCTTCATTTCATATCATATCATTTTGATTCTAATAATTTTATTTCTTCATACATTCATTTTATATTTACTACTCTTCATTGTCATATATATATTTTTGCATTTTCATTTACTGCTCAACCAGGTAATTCATGAAGTGCAATTTTTTCTCAGTTTTTACAAACAGCTTGGTGTCATGCATTTCATCATCATGTAGATACTGCAACTCGGTTATTTTTTTTAAATTGAGATGTTACTTTACCTTTTCATTCGTCTCATTGTTGTCATCCGTATATAACAGCAACATTTCACCTTTCCCAAACTTTATCTTCAAAATTTTCATTATTTAGATTTTCTATTTTTTTTGGTTTATTGTAACTGATCTTCTGTTTATCCAATGTTTCCATTATAATATCTAATTATAACAATAAAAAAGCTGATGATTTATATAAATTTCAGCTTTTAAATCAAGTATTTATTTTTTGTCAACTTATTATTTACTATTTATTGTATTTACTCAATAATGAGTAACCAAAAAATATCTATTGGTTTTTTTGTCTATTGATATTCAGACTCACATATTTGAAAAATTATCCATTACTATTCAATTATAATGTGGTTGTCGACTTTTATATTTTTCATTCATAAAAAATTTGAATGTACTTTTAATAGACTTTATAAGATCTTGAGTACAATCTGTTTTATTGCATTTGTAATATCCTCGTCATATACTTTCAGTAAATAGTGTTCAACTTACATCTTCAAAACCTACTCATAGGTTTTCAAATCGTGATTTAATGTTTCAATAGCTGTAGTATCAGTCTTTACTAGTTCTTTGGTGTGTAGATTTTCCTAATTTTGAGAGTCTATCTGATCGTGTTTTAGCTGTTTTATTTAAATTATTATCTAAAATATATCAACTCAGTCAGTATATTAATCTTTCTTGATTATGTCGTTTTGTCCGTTCTTGTTTAACTATATCTAGATTTACATTTTCTATCTTAGAAAATTGTATTCCTGTTGTGTCTGCAAAAGATATTCATAATGTACCAAAAAGTAGCCATAAACCCAATAATAACTTGAATTTCATTTTCTTGATTCTATATAAAACATATGTTTATATTAATTATTTGGGATATTTAATACAAGTATAAAAAAATCCCTATAGTAATGTTGAATTTCAAATGAATTTTGTTAATAAGTTAATGTTTATTATTTTGTTTGTTGATGTTTGATTATATTATTACTATAATAACCGATATATTTAAGTTATGATTTAGGATGCATCCTATATTTATAGTTTTTATAGTTGGTTTTTTGGTTCAATGAACAAAAGTTGTCATTGATGGAATAAAATATAAGCGTCTTTATCGATGACATATTTTTACAGCTTGATGATTTCCATCTTTTCATAGCTGAATAGCAACTAGTGTGACTTTGTTGGCATTGCTTGAATATGGATTTGATAGTACTATTTTTGCAATAGCTTTTGCATTTTCTATATTGTTTGCATATGATGCTATGAATCTTAGGTATGAAGCTGGTCAACATGCACATTATATAAACGATTTGAGAGTGGATTTACAATGAGTTTTGACAAGAAAAGAAAAATGACCATTAAAAGAGAGAATCTGACATACTCGACAAGAAGTTGCATGATGAATAATATTCTGATTGATTTTGACTTTTTTGTTGTATTATTATTTTGTAGTAGCTTAATATAGATGATAAATATAGTAAAACAAAAACCTTTTAAAAGAAGACACAGAAGGTTTTTTGTTAAATCAAAAATCCATGTGAAAATCCCATTTAAAAATATAATGAAGTGAATACTTGTATTTGCTATAGTTTTTGCTTTTGCTTATTTTGTTGTTTATATATTTAGATCTACTTTATTTAAATCTGAATACTATATTTACAATTCTAGATACTCTGTAGAAAGTGTAAAAAACTTTGATGATCCTGCTTTGTATAAAATTATTAAAACTCAAACTAAATGAGAAAATTATTATATCTTAAAATATTTTAAGAGAAGAGATATATTGGATGTAATAAAGGCTAAATATCCTTTTGTAAAAGACATAGAATTTCGTTATTCTCAAAAAAATACAGTAGATGTTAAATTGATTTTTGACCAGGTTGATATTCGTTTTAAATTATGAAAAAAATTATTTGGTCTATATAAGTGAAATACATTTTTGCTTTATAGTTGAAATATTTTAGGAAATAGTACAAAAATTATTGAGTTACCTTCATATCTTTCAGGTTTAAATAATTTAAATTGATTATTTTTTAATTATTCATATGAAGATTTTATTGTAAATACTGATATAATTTCACAAGTTTTTGGAGACGGGGTTCGTTTGGTTTATATGCCAGGTTCCAAAAGAATAGCTGTTTTTGTCGGTAAAAATAAAGTTGTTTACATAAATCTTCAAAAAGATATAAAATTGCAGATGACTGAATATGATTTTTTGAGAAAATATGATATGGATTTTGCTAATTATATTGAAATTGATCTTTGAAGTCTAGAATGAAGTATGGCAATAGTTAAGAGATAAAGAAATTTATAAATTAATTTACTATTATGAAAAATTTAAAATCTGATTTCCCTATATTTGCAAATAATCCTGGGTTGGTTTATTTGGATAATGCTTCTAGTACTCAGAAGCCAAGTTTTGTAATTGACTGAGTATCAGAATTTGTTTCTAAAGATTATGCAAATATACATAGATGACTATATTCTTTGTCTGAAAGATCTGAAGATATTTATTATAAATCAAAAGAAGAAATTGCAAAGTTTATAAATTGTAAAGCTAGTGAGATAATATATTCTTATAACTCTACATATGGTATAAATATTATTGCTCAAGCTTTGGCAAATTCTTGATTCTTAAAAAAATGAGATAATATATTGCTTGGTATATGGGAGCATCATTCTGATATTTTACCATGGATGATTTTATCTGAGAGATTTTGATTTTGAATTAGATTTATTCAAATAGGAGATGATTATAATATTGATTGGGAAGATTTTGAATCAAAATATGATGAAACTGTAAAACTTGTTGCTTGTGCTCATGTTTCAAATGTTACTTGATGAATTTATGATATAAAAAAATTAAAATCAAAATTAAATTCTGAGACATTTTTTCTCGTAGATGGCTCACAATCTGTTCCAAATATAAAAGTGGATGTTCAAGATATATGATGTGATTGTCTAATATTTACATGACACAAAATGATGGCTTATACTGGTATATGAGCTATTTATCTTAAACTTGATCGAGTTAAAAAACTTATGCCAATGTTTGGCTGATGAGGGACCGTACAAGATATTTCACAAGATTCTTATGAGTTTTTTTCTACAAATGATAAATTTGAATCTGGTACTCCAAATATTATTTGAGCTGTAAGTCTATTAAAATCCATAGAATATATAAATTCTATATGATGAATTGATTTTATACGTAGTAATGAATTTGATCTTATAACTTATACTTTGGAGAGATTTAAACTTTTGGATAAAAAAGTTAGTCTTATATGACCATTTGATGCACAAAATAGAGTAGGTGTATTTTCATTTAATATAATTGCAAATAAAAATCAGAATATGATATGAGAGGTATTTGCTGAAAAAAATATATGTGTTCGTTGTGGGTGACATTGTGCTTATCCTTTACATAAATTTCTTGGTAAACATTGAACTTGTAGGATGAGTTTGTATGTTTACAACGATAAAAAAGATATAGATAATTTTTTTGAAATATTAGAAAGTATTATATAGTATAAATTTGACAAATTGTCTCTTTCTGAGTATAATTTATTATGCTTTAATTTTTAATTGAATAAAAAATGCTTTGATTGGATAAATTGTCTACTACATTGACCGATTTTGTTAATTGAATTGCTTGAGAATGAAAAGAAATTTTAGATCCCAAAGAGGCCAAGGAAATAGATGAAAAATATGCCAAGGAAAGACAAGATTTGCTATGAGAAGTAGCTGAATCTGCTGTAGCTAGGTGGTTACCATGGCGATGAAAAGTTGCAGATCTGTTTACATCTTTATGAATAAAAGAATGAGATCCAGAAGTAGTTAGACGACAAAAGGAATTTGAATCAATTACAGCACGAACTATGTTTGTTCCAGATTTTCTTTTAAAAAATGTTACAAATCCAATTACTCAAATACCATGATTTCAAATATTATTGAAAAACTATCCTATTGGTGGTAAAACAAAAGACAGATTATTGGACGAATCATGAAATTTAGTAAGTACTCCTGACCCAGATGATGTTATAAATTTTTTAAGGCTGGTTAATCAAGATTTGATAACTGGTAAGATTGTTGTTTGAAAGGTTTTATAAAAAAATATTTATATATTAATTTATTAAAAATGAATGAAACTAAAAATCAAGATGTAGAAAATAAATTGGCAGAATTAAAAAATAAAAAAGAATTACAAAAAAAAGTACTTACTTTGATACCATCGTCAAGGATGAGTATAGAAGAGAAAAAAATGTGGATAGCTATGCTTCCTTATATGGAAGATAGATATGTGATAAAACTTATTGATATACTTGAAAGGGAAACAAATGAATTTGCTACATTGTATATAAATGCACTAAATTCTAATATTTAATTTTTTAATAATATAATTATGTCAGACAAATCTAATGAAAGTAAAGAATATGAAATGAAAGATCCCCAGAAGAAAGAAATTTTGGAAAAACTTGCAAAATCTCAATCTACAAAAGAACGTGTAAAATTGTTTTGAAAAGTTATGGATACTTATGGTGTAGATCCTATAGTTTCTTTGATACCAGAACTTGGAGATGCATGAATAGGCTTGATAGCTACTACATATCTTCTTGTAGAATGAAAAAGAATGTGATTGAATTTTTGAGATATGCTTAAAATAGTATGATATCAATCTGCTGATTTATTGATTTGAGCTATACCATTGTTGTGAGATATTGCTGATTTTTTCTTTAAAGCTAATAAATGGTCTGCTAAGATTTTTGAAAAGCATTTTGAAAAACTCAAAAAAGAAGCTTTGGCAAAATGAATAGATCCACAGGATATAGCAAAAATAGAGACCAAAAATAAAGTATTTTTGGCAGCTATAAATAAACATATAGATTCCAAAAAGAAGACTAAAACTGTTTAAATTCTAATCTTAAATTAAAATGTCTATAGAGGTATTTGATCAACAAATAAATGAAATTAAACTTTCTTTAGAAGAATTAAAGAAAGAAACTTCTGTAGAACAAAAAAATAAAAAAAGTGATGCTGCGAAAGAAAAAATAAATAAAACAAAAGAGGATATAAACAAAAGATTGGCAGAATTAAATGCTTTATGAGATGCTACTAGTCTAGAAGAAGCCAAAAAACTTGAAGAAAAATTAGTCGCTTTAAATACTTTTTCATCTGAAGTAACATCTTTGGAAGTGGAAGTTAAAAATAATAACAATGACAACAATAATAATCCAGATAATAAAGAAAAATGATGGTTTGGAAGACAACGAGAAGGTGTGACTAGTTCACAAGAATGGAAAGATAATACTTTGACAAATGTTTGACGTGTTGCTATGTGAATATGAGCTGTTTCTGTAACGTGGCGATGAATCAAAAAACTTTTTGGTATATGAAAAGATAAAGAAAAAAAAGACTGAGATAAGACAGAAAAAACATCACGATGGAAAAAGGCTTTATTGCGATGAGCATGAATATGAGGATGACTCCTTGTGTGGAAAAACCGAGATAATATAAAAGATTTTTTATGATTTTGAAATAAATTAAGTTTTGATGATTCTTTGATTCAAGCAGAGTCTGAACTGGAAACCATATCTGAGTCTGAAAAAATTAATGTAGATAGATGAAAAATAACATATGATCCTGTATCCAATCAACTTAAATCCTATGATCTAGCTACGGCTTTAAATAAGAATTGAAAAAAAGTTGAAGGTTTAGATATAAAATTTTCTGATTATAAACAATTGGTACATGCTGCTAATATAGTAAATTATATAAAACATAATTTTAAATGAAGATGTAAAAATGATAATCCATTTAAAACTAAAACAACTACTTGAGATATATATATAGAAACAAAAGATTGAACAGAAGAAATTATAAGTTGAGGTATATGGTCCTCTTTATCCTCAATTTGTCCTGATGTTTTAAATGGATTATTTACTGATAGAAACAATAAGGATATTTTTTTGGCTTATCTAAATAAATTATGAATATGGAAAGAATGAACCCCAAATCAACCTGATGATAAATGAGATAAAATTCAAAAAGCAGTTAATGATGTTGTAACAACTATAATAGCAACACCAACCGAATTTGATCCTTTGTGAAATGAGAGAAATGCTGTAATTGCTGAAAAAATCGATCCTAAGTGAGAACAATATCTTATAAAAAGCCGATGAAATCCTAGTAATGAAACAAAAATAAATTTAAAAACAGATTCCAATTGAAATATTTTAAGTTGACAAATTGAATGATTAAATTCTGTTTTTAATAGTTTGGAAGAACTTGTTAGAGTAGCTAATCTTACAAATAAAATAAAATATCAATATAGATGAAAGTGTGGAGATAACAAAGAGCCATTTTCTTATAAATCTCTTTTTACTACATTGTATCATCCATGATTATATGTTTATAATGATTGAATGATTCCAGATAGAGTATGTATATGAAGTAATTTGGAGAGTTTAACCCCAGTTTTATATCAATGAAGAGAAGATTATGTTAAATATCTGAACTGATTGAAAAAAGATGGAAAAAGTCGATGGGTAAAATATTGAGTTTAAAAAATTTATTATATATAATTTTATAACTTTAAATTATATTTATGTCAGAAGATAAAGAGAAAGTAGATAAATCAAATGAACAAGAAAATCCTGAATGATCTCAGCTTTTGAATTTAAAAAATGAAGTAGCTGATGCATATATAAATAAAATCAAAGATGGATGATTTTCATTTTGATCATTAATCTTATGAAAATGAGATATGATAAAAGATTATTTAGTATCTGAAAATATTGCTGATAAAATTTCAGATGAAGTTAAATGAAAATTTTTATTTCAACCTTTTATAAAACCTTTGTTGAGTGAAAATATAAACTATAATTGAAAGACTATAACTATATGAGAATATTTAGAAGAAGCTAAAAAAGAGCTTGATAGTGCAAATACTGAATCTGCACTAAGTGCTTTAAAATCTAAAATTATAAATGGAGAACCTAGTGAAAATACTCCTACCACTACACCTACTACTACAGTTAATACACCTGAACAATCTCAATCTAGTTGACCAGTAAAAACAACTTGATGAGTTACAGAGGCAGTTGATTTATGAAATATTACAAAGGGTAGTGTGTCTAGTTCTTTAGCTATTTTATCTTGAGTAAAAACAACAGCTTCTCAAGCTAAAGAAAATATTGAAGCTAAAGAAAATATTGAAAATAATCTTCAAGAAATAGAATTTCTTTGAAAAAAAATGCATGTAAATAAATTGATAATACCAAAACTTGAAAATGTTGAAAATGAAATGAAGTCAAAAGGTATTGATTATAAAATAACAGAAAGTGGTTCTTGATCGTATAATCGAAGAAATATTAGATGAGGTAATACATTGAGTTACCATGCTTTGTGAATTGCAGTAGATGTTAATCCATGAAAAAATCCAATGAAGCATTCTCCATTAAAACAAGGAGAATCAAAAGAAGATATTTGGAAGTATAAATGAATAAATTTTGATGTTCCAAAAGAATTGGTGGATGCTATGATAAAGCAGTGATTTAGATGGTGATGATATTGGACAAGCCCTTTTGATCCTATGCATTTTGAATTTTGAGATGAAAATTATCTTGCTCAAGCAAAACAGGATAATTCTGATTATAGAATGGTAGCTTAATTGTTTTATATTTTAAATGGGAGTTCATGTCTGAAGATAAAGAGAATGAAAATTCAAATGAAAATCATTGAAGTGAAATTTTGGATTTAAAAAATGAAATTGCCGATATTTATATAAAAAAAGCCATAGAAAAATGATCTGCTGGGTCTTTTGTTATATGAGAATGAAAAAATATAAAAGATTATCTCGTATCAGAAAATGCTATTGACAAATTTTTTGATAAAATTAGGGGTAATTTAGCAGCAAATGTTCTTTCTCCTTTGGATCCTGAACTTGTAAATTATTTTACACAAGCAAAAGAGACATTAGATAACTATACTACAAAAGAAGAACTTTTGCGTTTAAAGACTGAGCTTAGTTCTACTGAGAATACTGATGATAGTCAAACTCAAACAACTGATAATTCTTCACAAACTACTAATCCATCAGAAACTCCGAGTCAATCAAGCACAAATACACCACAAATCTGAACAGTTGTTCCAATTTATTCTTCTTATGAAAAATTTAAAGTTGATAATGATATTACAAGTGAAGATATCAATTATGTTAATGAAAATTCTAAATATATTGTAGAGAAGCTTCAAACAAAATGAGTACTTACAAAAATAAAAGAAATAAAGAACAAAAATTGAGAAGTTATATTAAAATGTAAATGAACAAATCCTTATGTTAATTCTCAAGCTGTTGTGGATTTAATTTGACTTTCTCTTTTGTTTTATAAAAAATCTTGAGAGTCTCTTGTGATAAATAGTTGATACAGGACAGTAGCTCAGCAGGCTGCTGCAGCAGCAAAAAATCCTGACAGATCTAAAGTAGCTGCTGCTGGTTATAGTGCACATAATTTATGATATGCTATAGATGTTGCTGATTCTAGATATAATAAGAAGATATGATGAATATTATGATTTAGAAAGATGGCAGAATCATTTAATTTTGATCCATATAGTGCAGAAGATTGGCATTTTAATTATAAAAAAATTAAAGAATTTAAAAATAGAGAAGAAAAGCCAGCAATCGCTATGTCTATTAATCAAAGTTATGATCAAAATTGGGCACAGGCTGCTTAATTATATAATTTTACTTATTATTGTTTTATTATGAAAAAATCTAGAAAATCTCTTGAAAGTTTACTAAAGTTTTTGGAAAAAAAGCGAGTGACTGGATGAACTCTTCGTATTCTTATGAAAAAGAGCATGCTTGATGATTGACAAATAGATCAAATAGAAAATATTTTTCAAGAATCTTTAGTGAATTCAAAAAAAATAAAATAGAAATCTGATTTTACTTTTTTTATATATAATGTTTGAAAAACTTATTAGTGAAAACAAAGCTTTGGATGAAAAACAAGTCGCTGATTTTATTAAACAATGAGATGAAAATCATAAAGAAGTAGGGGATTTTATAGCAGAAATGAACAAAAAAGAAAATTTAGATAAAGTAAAAAATATTATAAAAACTCCATTGGAAAAATTATCTAAGGATTTGGTTAAAAACTTTGATCAAAACACAAAAACTTCAAAAATAAAAATAGGAGATACTGAATATTCTTTTTCTACCCAAGAATGTTCAGAGGTTTTACTTAGTTATTGAGTCTTTTGTCAAAATAAAGAAATTGCAAAAAATAGACAAGAATATACTCAGTGAAAATTATTAATAGATTTTGATAGAGGCTCTATTTCATTTTGACGTCAAGTTAATGCAATTTTAGATTCACTAAAAGAAGCTGAAACTAGTTCTGTTGTATCTCAGACTAAAGCTGATGTTAGTAAATTAAAAAAGGATGTACAAAAAAGTGAGGCTGTAACAAATACTGGTGAAAAAATTCCAGAAGGTAACTTTATTGAAGTAAAAACATCTATGACAGATAATTTGATGTATATACCAAAAAATTTCAACCCTGAGAAGCAGCAATTAAATATATTTTTTTGTTGATTTGGTATAGATATGGAGAGCATGAAAAGGGATGTTTTTTCTCGCGGCTTAATGCCAGATCAAGCTTATTGTATAGTACAATGAGATGCAGATAAAATATCTAGAACATCTTCACAAAAAGCTTTTAGATATAATAATATAATAAATTCATTTGGAAATTTTAAGTCTAATTTGGAGACTAAAACTATAAATGGTCAGCAGTTTAAAAATATTTGTCTTATTTGACATAGTGCTTGATGAAGAGTCGTAGATGTTATTACTTGAAAGATTAAAAACGACTCAAATATACATCTAAAAACAATTATAATAGATGGTACATATAGTGCTAATCAATGAGCTCAAACAGTACAATTATGATCAGATTGAAAAATATATTATGTTCCAAATACAACTACTGAAATGTATTCTAAAAATAAGTGAGGTGTAGCTATGGCTTGAAAAAATCATATGAGTATTATATCAGCTGCACTTCAGGATGCTGGTGTGTTGTCAGTCTAATATGTTATAGTTTATACAATTTATAGGTTACATTTTCTTTGGGATTGTTATTAGCTTCTTCTATATACCTACGAAATCGAGTCCTTTGTTTTTTGGCTAGATGGTGGGTATTTTTTTTAAGTGTTTCTTCTAATTGTGTTATATCATAATTTCAATTTATATATTCAATTGTTTCTTTATATCATATTCATTGCATTGATTGTAAATCTGGTTTATATCATTTTTTAATTAAATATTTTACTTCATCTATTAGTCATGATTTTATCATTTCTTTTATTCTTGTATCTATTCTATTATCAGTATCTTCTTTTTCTCTCCATAGTCATATCATAAAAATTGGCCATTTAGTCTTGGATTGTAGATAACTTTCAGTTTTGGTTTTATTGGTTTTATAAAAAATTTCTAATGCTCTGACAATATATCTGGTTGAATTTGGATGTAATTTTTTTGCTTCATTTGGATCTATTTTCATAAGTTCTTGATATAATATTCATGGATTTTTTTCTTCTTTTTCTTCTAGTTGTTTTCTAAGTTCATAGTCAGGAGGACAAGATGGCATAGAAAAATTTTTATAAATTGTATCTATATAGAGGCCAGTTCATCAGACTATCACTGGTATTTTATTATTTTTTTTAATTTTTTCTATAATTTTTTCAGTATTTTCTTTCCATTGTCATGCTGTATAAATTTCATCTGGATTTACGATATCTATCTGGTGATGTGTTATATTTTTACGAAGTTCTAGTGATACTTTATCAGTTCATATATCCATATATTTAAAAATCTGTCTACTATCTGCAGATATTATTTCTATGTCAAAAAAATTTGATATAAGTATCGATAACTTACTTTTTCAAGTAGCTGTCGCTCACCGAATTATGATAATTCAGTCAGGATTGCTTTTTTGAAAAATTTCAATTTCGTCTTTTACCTCATTTACTATGTCTTCTATTTCCATAATGATTGTAAAAGCATAAAATTGTAGTCAGGTAAAATAGTCTATTTTTTTTAGTATTTTTTAGGATTGAAAAATGGTGTTAGAGAGCATCATTTATTTACACACATGATACTTCATATTAGATTTTTCTCGTTTTTATAAACAACACTAGCATTTCGTTCTTCTGAGAAAAGAGTATTTTCTGTCTTTAATTTGTATTTCAGTATATATTGATATTTTTTTGCTTTTCATCAGATGTTTGGAATCTCTTTTATGTTTGTAATATATATTGTATTGTTTGATATACTATTCAAAAAGCTTGTTAATCGGACAGAGTTATAATAAGTCTTATATGAATTACTTTGTTTTAGTGGTATATCTATCAGGTTGTTTAGATTTGTAAAGTTTTTTGCATTTATATTTTGATAAAAATCTGATATTAACTGTGCTTGTATACTTAGGTCTTTGTTATCGTTTCCTATGATTTCTGGTGCTGGAGTTTGTGATCATGTATTTGTTTGTATTGAATTTGCTGTTTGTTTTATAGTCTCCGTATTATTTACGGTTTCTTCTTTTACGATTGGAGTTGGATTATTGTTTGATTGAGTGATTTGAGTAGTGTCAATATTTCTTGATTTAAATAACATAGAAAAAATAAATAATAATATGGAAAAAACCAATAATCATAATGCCATATTATCTACCTTTGAATTTTTTCTAATATTGTTTGCGACAAAAGATATTGGAATCTTTTTGATATCTTCTAATTGTAGAAATTTCTGTGATTTTTCTATGTGCTTTCTAGGTCTTCAACGAGATCTTATAATATTCTCTTTCGGCTTTGCTTTGAAAGTTTTTGCCGGTCTTCAAACTTTATTTTTTGTGACCATGATTTATAGAAAATTTTAAAATTTTATTTAGGTTTGTAATTTTATAAAGATTTTAAATAATTATGCAATAAAAAAACCACGGATTTGCTCCATGGTAAATGAAATTATTTTTGCTATTAAAGTTTATCTTACTCTGATTGTATAACTATATCGATCCAAAAAAGCAGTATAAAAGTCATTGTAATTATCATATATAGAATTGTCTCAATTTACTATATTTTCCATCTCAGTATATAAATCATCTGACATATTTTGTCGTGTATTGTTTGTTCTTAGTTTTGAATAACTACTTTCTAATTGACTTATTGTATCGGTCCATCCATCATATACGGCCTGTACTTTATCTATTTCGCTTGACGAAAATCCATTGCTAGATGACGAAGAAGAAGATCAAACATAGAAAGTAATTTCTTTATATATGCTAGAATCGTTCTCATCATAAACTCTAACTTTATAATCATAGTTATTTTTCTTAAATCTTATAAAATCAGTAAGTGTTTTTTGTCAGTTGTTTGAGGTTGTGAAAGTATATCAGTTTTTGTATGTGGATTTCATTTCATAGTAAGTAGAAGAAGAAGTTTGAGTCCAAGAAGAAGAACTAGAAGATCTGTAATAAATGTTATAATTTATAGTACCATCATAATCAGTAATAGTAC
>Ga0194063_10001832_pt1 | contig 13536 bp, 14 predicted proteins | sample SepL3720m_MetaG_FD_155459 | JGI IMG/M metagenome (GOLD analysis project Ga0194063, IMG submission 155459) | Anoxic zone freshwater microbial communities from boreal shield lake in IISD Experimental Lakes Area, Ontario, Canada - Sep2016-L373-20m | ecosystem: Environmental > Aquatic > Freshwater... | reverse complement strand
AGGGTGTCTCCGTATCGACGGCGATCCGCTCCTCGGCGTCGGGATAGGTCATTTCCTCCACCTCCTGCGCGGTGAACTGCCGATGCGGCTTGGCTGCGACGTTGAGCTGCGATCGCGCTGCACGCACGCCCGCGGAGATGCTGTGCCACATTCGGTCGGGTCCGAGCTCCTCGATGAATCCGGCTCGGTCCAGGCACTGCCGGGCACGGAAGAACACGCGCACCATGAAAAGTTCGACCTCTCGTTCGCGAAGCTGAATGAGAAGCTGCTCCAGCATGTCGATGCTGGTCGTGTCCAGTTGGCTGGAGGCCTCGAGATCGATGAGGAGTGCGCGGGTTCCAGGCTCGGCATCGACGAACCCCAGCACTTGATCCTGGATCTGCGTGGCATTCGCCCAGAACAGTGGAGCATCGAGGCGTACGACGACGATGCCGTCGATCGTCCGCCGCTCCGGGTGGTTGGTGATTGCGCCCCAAGCGGCCTTCTCGGACGGCACCTTTCCCATGACGTCGAGCTCGGCCCGGCTGGACCGGTAGACCAGGCCGAGGACGGCCAGGCCGATGGCGACGAGCAGGCCGTACAACGGACCGAGCAGGAGCACCCCGACCATCGCGGCGAGGGCGGCCACGAAGTCGTTGCGCCTGATGAGCCGGTAGCGCTTCAGAGCGCGCACGTCCATCAGGCCCCACACGGCCTGGATGACGATGGCGGACAGCACTGCGCGGGGGAGTGGCGCGAGGAGCTCAGCAAACGCAGCCAGCACGATCAGCACGATCACCGCGGCCGTGACGCCGGTCAGTTGCGTATTGCCGCCGGCCCGTCTCGATGCGGCAGTCTTCGACAGCGAGCCTGCCACGCCCATTCCGCCCGACAGTCCGCTGGCGATGTTCGCGGCCCCGGTGGCGAGCAGTTCCTGATTGGTGCGGATGCGATAGCCCTCGCGCGCCGCGAACAGGCGGGCGGCGCTGAGTCCTTCGGCGAGGCCGACCAGCGCCATGGCGATACCCCCGGTCACGACCGGGATGATCGTGTTCGCGGGGATGGTGGGCAGGCCAAGCGGCGGCAGTCCGCGGGGGACCGGACCGACCGTGACGACGCCCAGGTCGGCCAAGCCAGTCCACGACGAGACGGCGATGGCACCGACCAGAACCAGCAGGGCCCATGGCACACGTGGCGCGAGCTTGGCGCCCACGAACAGCACGGCCAGGGCGCCCAGCCCGAGCGCCGCGGTGATCGGCGTGAAGTCGGCCAGTTCGCCGACGATCGACCAGGCTCTCGTCATCACGTCACCGGTGACGGGTGGCAGGCCGAGCAGGCTGGGGATCTCGCCCAGGATGATGAGCAGGACGAGGCCGAAAACGAAGCCGGTCACGATGGGTCGGGACATGAATTCCGCCGCCCAGCCCAGACGCGCCACACCGCCCACAAGCAGGCCCACGCCGGCGCCAATGGCGAGTGCAGAGGTGAGGGCGACGGCCAGCACGGGGTCGCCGTTGGAGATATCCGCGACAAGGGATCCCGACAGCACCGAGACGGTGGAGACGGGCCCGACCACGAGGTGCGGCGACGACCCCAGCACGGCGTAGGCGATAAGTGCCAAGGGGATCGAGTACAGGCCGACGAGAACGGGAACCCCGGCGATTCCTGCGTAGCCCAGTGATTGCGGAACAGCGAGGGCGGCAACGATCAGGCCTGCGAGCAGGTCCCCGGCCACCATCGCGCGCGGATAGCGCGGCAGCCAGGCCACGATGGGCACAAACCGCTTCCAGCCCTGCTCACCCGTTGCGGCCTGTGCAACTCCCGACATCGATCACCCTTCGATCGGCGCAGTGCTGTAGTGCACGGTACTGCGGACTAGACGTTCACGGTGCTCATGTCGGGATAGCGGTCGCCCACGGCGAAGCCGGGCGGCGCGGCGGCATCGAGTTTCGCCACGTCGTCGTCGGCGAGCTTGATCTCCACGGCGGCGACGTTTTCCTCCAGGTAGGCGATCCGTCGAGTGCCCGGGATCGGGACGACGTCCTCGCCCTTGGCCAGCACCCAGGCGAGTGCCAGTTGCGACGTCGTCACGCCCTTCGCGGTCGCCATTGCCTCGACCCGCTTCACCAGTTCCATGTTCCTGAAGAAGTTGTAGCCGCGGAAGCGAGGATTGACTCGGCGGAAGTCGTCGGGATCGAGCACGTCGATCGTCGCGATCTTGCCGGTCAGGAAGCCACGCCCGAGCGGTGAGTAGGGGACGAACCCGATGCCGAGCTCGCGAACTGTTGCCAGCACGTCGTTGGACTCGACGTCGCGGGTCCACAGGGACCATTCGGTCTGCACGGCGGTGATGGGATGAACGGCGTGCGCGCGCCGGATGGTGGCGGGTGCGGCCTCAGAGATGCCCAGGTGTCGTACCTTGCCCGCCGCCACCAGCTCGTGCAGGGCTCCCCACGTGTCCTCGATCGGCACGGTCGTGTCGACGCGATGCTGGTAGTACAGGTCGATGTGGTCGACGCCTAGCCGCTGGAGCGAGGCATCGCAGGCGGCCGCGACGTACTCGGGTCGGCCGTTGATGCCCAGGCGAGTGCCGTCGGGAAGGCGCTCGTTGCCGAATTTCGTGGCCAGCACCACGTCGTCGCGGCGTCCGGCGACGGCTCTTCCGACGAGTTGCTCGTTGGTGAACGGGCCATACATGTCCGCGGTGTCCAGAAGGGTGACTCCGAGATCGAGCGCCCGTTGGATTGTCAGGATCGACTCAGCATCGTCGTGCGCCCCATAGAACTCGCTCATCCCCATGCAGCCGAGGCCTTCGGCCGACACCTCGAGTCCTTGGCCCAGTGTCCGCGTCTTCATCAGCTGCCTCCTACAGGCGTTCGGGGTCGGGTTCGATCTCAACGTGCACGGTGTCGCCCTCCTCGAACGATCCGCGTATGCGCTTGGGCACCGCGAGGAGCCAGCCTCGCTGGGTGTCCCGCCAGGCACTGGTCGTCCAGCGCTGGCCCTCGACAGTGGCCATGATCGGGCTGCGTCCCCACGCACCGGCTCCGTCGGGCGCGTGGTCGTCCGGGATCCTCACGAAGTGCCAGCCGCCCGGCTCGCCGACGCGGAACAGTTCGGCCTCGAACCCCGCCATGCGCCCGGCTACTCGTCCCAGCCCTTCTCGTGCTCCTCCTGCTTGACCGACGTGTTGAAGAACTTCATCCCGAGCGTGACAGCGCCAATGATGAGGATCGCCGCGACGACGATGAAGATGAGGATTTTCATGACGCTCCTGAATCGACGGGTTTCGACCCACCCTAGCGCCCAACTCCCTCACGCGAGCCGAGGTGGAACCCGGCGCGGGGGTGCCGCGTCACACCCTCTGACAGCGCTTGCGGCCTGACCGACCGCGGCCCGACTGAGGAGGACTGAGCCATCGACGACCTGAGTGACCTGTCTCGCATCCTGGGCGTGCCCAGACGCGACCTGAGGGTCGCGATCGGATCACCGTGGCGACGGGTGCTGCCAGCGAGTTACGACCTCGCACTCGGCCCCATGTTCGTGGGCCGTGATGACGATTCGGTTGCCATCTTGTGCCTGGCGAGCAGCGTCGAGACCATCGGCCCTGGTGGGGTGGTGGGACAGACCACGGGCACCGTGCTGGTCGGCTCAGCGATGGCCAGCACTCTTCCGGACGGCCAGGTCGGCTGGCGGTTAGGAGGGGCCCAGCGGATCCTGAACCGCGGAGTCGGCCTTGAGTCCCAGACCTTCCTGACTGCACTCAAATCGTCGGTCACCCGGGCGGTCGCCCAGCGTGAACCCGTGCGATGGGAGAACTTGGCCGACTCGCGTGTAGCGTCGGCGTAGGGACAACGAAGAGGGGTGCCATGCACGGGACCGCGCGCCGCTGGACGTCGACGGCCGTCGCGTGCGGCCTTGTCTCGTTGAGCGCCGTGGGGATCGCCAGCAGCGCTTCCGGTGTCACCGGCGGACCAGTGACGGCCCAGCAGAGCCGCGCGATGCTTCGCCCCACGGATGTCAGTCCTGATTACGGTCACGTCACCGCCCTCAGCACGGAGGATCTCGGCAAGGGCCGGTATCCGGTCTCGTGCGAGAACCCGCTCGACGGCAGGACCGCATCACCCAAGAAGGCGGCGCGACTCGGGTTGCTCAAGCAGATCGGATTCCCTGCTGGCATCGAGTGGCAGAACACGGTGTTCTACTACGCCTCCGCCTCGCAGGCGTCCACGGCTTGGCACGAGTTGCTCAAGGAGACCCTGGCCTACTGCAACATGAGCAAGATCATCAACATCGGAACTGATGGTGATGTGGCCATGGCCCGCGTGACGCTCAAGGCCGTGGCTCTGCCGACCATCGACGGAGTGGAGCGCGTCGGCATCCACTACTGGGTCAGCCTGACCAAGACCGATGCGGTGAGCCCCATGTACCGGGACTCCTACGACTACTCGGTCTACGCATTCACCAGCAACCTCATCACGCGCGTTGGGGTCGTGCAGGGAGCCACACTGGAAACCGTTGAAGTCACGGATGCGCAAGAGGCCGCAGTGAAGGTAGCCAAGCGCGTTGCCAACCTTGGCCGGTGACCGAACTGCCACGGACGGACTCTGGGGGTTTCTTGATGAAGATCGTCGCGTTGGTGTTCGTGCCAGTGGTGTGTGCCGGCGCAGTCCTTGCCGCGGCGCCAGTCCAGGCATCCGTGCAGGCATCCGTGCAGGATGCGCAGATCACCAAGGCGCTGCTGTCGGCAGGTGACCTGTCGACGAGCTATGGCAAGCCGGCCAAGGTGTGGGGCAATGACCTCGGCCGAACCATCCCCGAGGCGTGCTCGCTGCCCGCGGACGGCTCGCAGAAGGTGCTGGGCAAGGAAGATATCGGCACCGCCTACAAGCAGCTCGACTACAAGGCCGGTAAGGCCATGTGGCAGGACACTGTCTACATGTACGCGAGCGCCACGAAGGCGAAGGCGTCGTACGACCAGATGCTCAGTGGGGCGAAGGCGCGCTGCAACTCCGACTACCCCACGGATGTCAGCGACTTCGCGGAGACGTCGATCCCGGCCACTCAGGTTAATGAGACCGAGGTCCTTGACCCTGTGACCGGGATGCCGCGCTTCGCCGTCCTCTCCAGCACGATCCTCGACGGGCGGGAGCCAGCACCTAATGGATTCGAGAACCAGTGGTCGTACACGGTGTTCCTGCGGGACGGAACGCTGATCCACCAGATCTCGGTGATCCAGAACGTGCCGCTGCGGGCTGTGCAGGCGAAGGACGCGCGGCGAGCGGTCGTGACCACTGCCGATCGGTTCTCGCGGCTGCCGTAGCCAGAGGTTGGTCGAGGAAGCGCGGAGGAGGGCTACTCCTCGTCGGCGACCTCGACCGTGGGAGCGCCGGGGGCCGAGTTCTTGACGGACTCGATGCCGTTCAACGCGCTGGCCTTGGACTCGTAGCTCTGGCTGGCCGCGACGATCTGGCCGTTCGAGGCCTTCAAGCGGAAGCGGAACTTGCCTGCCTTGTCCTGGAACAGTTCAAACGTGCCAGCCATCTTGGGCCCCTTCGTCGGTTCGGTGCTGTGCGGGTCGACAGTAGGGCGAGAGTAGGGGCAGACGAAGACCCCTGCCATCGCTTGGTGTCCCCTGCCCCGGAACGGGGGACAGCACCCTGCGTCTGCGGGATTGCGACTTACGCGAGCGGGACCTACGTTTCTAACGGTGCGCTTTCCGCTTATGGATGGCGCATGATGGCACCCGCTGAGGGTGGACTCACACTGGAGGAATCATGGGAATCACGGACAGCGTGAAGGGCCTGCTCGGCGGCGCTTCGGATCAGGTTGACGGCGCAGTTGACGCGGCTGCGGGCGCAATCAAGGAGCAGACTCCTGACCAGATCGACGGCGCGGTGGATCAGGGCGCCGACATGGCCAAGGACGCCATCAAGGACCAGCTCGCCTGAGCTGAATCCAGCAACGTCGAAGGCCCGGTCCGATTGGACCGGGCCTTCGGCATTCGGGCGTTCGCCGACTAGGCGGCAGCCTTCCCAGCGCGCACCTTGCCGAACACCCCGGCGACCAGCCAAACGGCGGCAACGCCGACGACCAACTGCAGGCCATGACGGACCCAGTCGAAGCCGAAGGTCTCCTTGACGTTGATGAGGCTCGCGAGCCAGTCGCCGATGAACATGCCGACGATGCCGGCGCCGATGACCGACCACCAAGGGATGTTCTGCCGGCCGGGAAGGATCAACCGCGCGATGACGCCGATGATGGCACCGCCGATGATGATCCAGAGGATGTTGCCAATACTCCAGTCCACGTGAGCCCTCCGCTTCTTGCGGGACGCACGCCCGCGCGGGGCACAGTCAAGTCCACTTCGGGCATCGCCATGTACCGGCAAAGGGGTGAGTCGCGGCAATGTATCGAGAACCGGGGACACCCACTTGGCGTTAAGGAACGAGGCCTTCGTTGCGTGCCATGCGATACATGTCGGTCTTGGTCGGAACGGGTGTGCCTGCCTTCACGTACTTCGCGCGTACGCGCTTGATGTACTCCTGCGCCGTGCCCTCCGTGACGCCCATGCGTCGTGCGACTGTGCGCATCTTGAGGCCTGACGCGTAGAGCACCATGGCACGCCGCTCCTGATCGGACAGTCCCACACTCGTGGTGGCGGGGCTGGACAGCAGTGCCGCCGCCACCTCCTGGGAGGTGAACGGCTCGCCGGCGAGCGTCGACCTCACCGCTTCCATCATCTCCGCGGGCTCGGCCTGCTTCGAGACGAAGCTGATCGCACCTGCCATCAGCGTTCCTCGGATCGTGGCCTGGTCGCCCAGAGCGCTGACGATGAGAATCGGTACGCCCAATTCGACCAGGTCCAGGACGTTGGCCACCGGGTTCCGTCCGTCGCCGAGGTCGAGGTCGAGGATGATGCAGTCCGCTCCGTGCTCCGCGATGGAAGCGATCGCGTCGTCTACTTTCGCACCTGAATAGGTGACGGAGAGTTCCTCGAATTGGCCGGAAAGCTGATTCAACAGCGCCTCACGGACGAGAGGATGATCCTCGAGCAGTACGAAGCGCGCCGGCGTCGTCATGGCTCTCCAAGCGTCGATTTCCCCGAAGGATACCCATGAGTGAGGCGGAGATCCTGCCGAACGGAGTGGGACCCGAGCATGGGGCATTGCTGGCCACGCGACGGTGGCTGATCGTCGTCAGCGCCACGGTCGGCGGTGGGCTGACTGTCCTGATCGGGGCGCTGCTCTTCCCCCGGCTGTCCATGGTCGAGCACGCTTCATTGGCACTGGCTGCAGTGCTCCTGGTCGTTGGTCTGATCGGCAGTCGCAGACAGGGGTACCTCTGGCTCACGGCGGCGGGGCTGATGGTGCTGATCCTCACCGCTCTCGTGGCCCCCAGCACCCAGGGTCGGTGGATTCCGCTCAATGTCCTGGTCGGCTACACCAGCTACTACATCGTGATGCTGACACCGCGCCGGGTGGGCATGTTCGTCGGCTTCGCCAGTGCCGCCGGGCTGGCGCTGATCTGGTCCCGGCGCCCGGCGAACGTCATCGTGGCGAATCTCGCTCTCGTCGGTGGCTGGATCGCCGTGCTCCAGGTACTGGCGAGTTCTCTGCTCGTCTGGTGGACGTGGAACGGCTTGCGCGATGAAGCGAGCTCCACCGATGCCACGCTGAGAGGCGTGCAGGCCCGCACGCTGGCCGCGTTGCAGATACAGGAGCGGGCCCGGCTATGGCGATCGACTGCAGTGCACCTTCACGAGTCGGTGCTGAACTCGATTCGCTATGTGCTCACCGCCCCCGACGTGGACAGGGAGCGGTTGTCAGTGGAGGTCGAAGGGGAACGCGCATTGACGCAATCGCCTACGCGGCGTGAGTCGACGTCTCTTACCTCGCTCGTCCACGCACTCCAGCAGGATGCCGGTTACGGCGAGGTCGTCACTGTGACCGGATGGATCCCTGATATCCCGATCGACCCTGACGTATACGAAGCCGTGCGTGCTGCGGCGATCGAACTGGTGCGGAACGCGGTCCGCCATGGCGGGGCGAGCGTTGTTTCGGTAGGGGCACTGCTGGATGTGGAGGGTCGCGCGGTCCTGCGCCTCGTCGATAACGGCGCCACGGCGGCAGTTGCCCACGACCCCAGCGTCGGACGATCGACGACCCTCGGCACGGCCCTGTCGGAAGTCGGTGGGCAGTGGGAGGCTGCGCCGGCGGCGGGGGGAGGCTGGGTGTCGCGAATCTCGTTCCCTCGGCCTGGTGAGGGGCCCCCCGGGCCGTACGGCCAGTCCTATCCGCCCTTCGACAAGGGGCGGCTTATCGTGACAGCAGCGATTGTCGGAATCATCGTCTGCGGCTCCCTGTACTACGTCCATATGGTCATCGTCGGGCCGGTGGCCGAGAGACTCGCCGGGCTGCTGGGCCTGGTCGGTACTGCATGCGCGGTCGGCCTGTTCCTACGGCGCAGGCGCGTGCATCCATCACTTGGCCTTGCCCTGGTGATGGCGCCGGCCATGGTGCCGTGGTTCCTTCTCGGCGATACCTACACGTGCCAAGACGCAGCGCCGCTCAGCCCGGTGCTCAACATCGCGGGCTACACCGTCCTGCTGATCGCCACCTGGTCGGGGAGGCTGCCGGGCGTCGTCGGGATCATGATCTGGGGGATCAGCGGGGGTCTGCTGGTGCGGTCAATCCCGGCAGGCTGCAGAGACTCAGTGGCAGTGGCGTTGATCAACTCACTCGTGGCACTGCCGGTCATCATCGCGGTCACCTATGCCGGCGCTCAGGCATATCAACGTGCACTCGACCAGGGGCGCGAAACCCGACAGAAGGAGATCGTCGAGCGATCGACGGCTGCCGCTGCCGAGGACATCAACAACCAACTTGATGCGTCGGTACGTGAGGCTGAGCTGACCCTGGCTCTGATCGCGAGCGGTGCGCATGTGGACGCTGAGTCGCGTGAGCGGCTCATGCGACTCGATGCCCGGATCCGGGCCGGAATACAGGTCGATCCACAGTCGGATGGATCGATGGCGGTACTGGCCAAGGCGTTCGTCGACGTGGCCGCCGATCAGGGTCGAAGCGTGAGTGTGCGGGCGATCACGTGCTCATCAGACACTCGGCCAATCCCCATGGAGGTTCAGCGCCTGCTCTTCCGGATTCTCGTCACCCCAGCGCCACTGCCGCCGCGACTGCGCGTCTTCACCGATGGCGAGGAGGACCACCTGTCCATCATGGCGACCATGGCGGCACTTCGCTCCGCTGGGCTGCGACCGGGCGAGGATCGGCAGTTCGAGGACGTCGTGATCGAAGTGGAGGACGGCGGCGACGAGGACGCCGGCAGGCTTGCCGTCGTCGTCAGCCGGCCGATCGTGACGTCAGTGACGAAGACCGCGTTCGTCCACGCCCAGGATTCAGCTGGCACCTGAGGTCAGCTTGCGGGCTCGGTCGACGAGCACATTGACGCCTGCGCCGAAGCCCGCGAACGCGGGGTTGCTGGTGTCACCTCGGCGGTAGCGGAACCAGATCTGCTGGGCGATGCCGGCGAGCCTGAACAGGCCGTATGTCTCGTAGAACGTCCAGTCGCCCATCGGCAGTCCGGTGCGCTCGAGATAGCGCGCGACGTACTCCTCTCGCGTGGGCATGCCCGGAAGGTCGGAGGGCTGCATGCGCATCAGTTGGAAGGCCGGCTCGTCGTCTGCCTGGACCCAGTAGGCCAGTGACGCGCCGACGTCCATCAGAGGATCGCCGATGGTGGCCATCTCCCAGTCCAGCACGCCGATGACCCGTGGCTCGCCCGTGAGGTCCAGCACCAGGTTGTCGAGCCTCCAGTCGCCGTGGATCAGGCGCGCTGCCACGTCGCCGGGCTGATGATCGACCAGCCAGGTCATGACGTCTTCAGCGTCCGGGACGTCGTCGGTGCGGACGTCCCGATACCGCCGTGACCAGCCGGTGACCTGACGGCCCACATATCCCGGGCCGCGTCCAAGGTCGGACAAGCCGATGCTCTCGGGATCGAGGCTATGCAGGTCGGCCTGGGCGTCGATGACGGTGCGGGCGAGGGCGGCCGCCCCTTCCGCGGTGAGGGTCATCCCCTCGGGCAGTTGCCGTCGCAGGATGGTGCCGTCGATCCGGTCCATCACGTAGAACTCGTCGCCAACGATGTCGGGATCACTGCAATAGGCACGGATGCGCGGGACCAGTGGGTAGTAAGCAAGCAGTCGCTGCTGCACCATCACCTCGCGCTTCATGTCGTGAGCTGACGATGCCTTGTGCCCGCGAGGTGGACGCCGTAGGACGTAGCCAGCGTCGCCGTAGGCAATGAGGTAGGTGAGGTTTGACGCGCCCTTCGAGAACTGCGTGACGATGGGCAGTGCTTCATCCGCAGACACGACCTCCGGCGCGTTGGCCCGCAGCCACGCATCGAGCCGGGGGATGTCGAACGCGTCCTCGTCGCGAACCGCCGTGATGTCTGCGCTCACGCCGTCAGGTGCTTCTTGATCTCGACTCTGGCAATGTCGCGCAGGTGAACGGCGTCCGGGCCGTCGGCCAGTCGAAGCGTTCGCGCCGCTGCCCACATGGCCGCCAGCGGGGTGTCGTCGCTCACCCCCGCGCCGCCGAAGACCTGGATCGCGCGGTCAAGCACAGACAACGCGGCTCTCGGGGCAGCGACCTTGATCGCGGCGATCTCCGCGCGCGCGCCCTTGGCGCCTACCTGGTCGATCATCCATGCCGCCTTGAGCGTGAGCAGTCGGGCCTGCTCGAGTTCGAGTCGGCTCTCGGCGATCTGCTCCTGGACGACGCCTTGCCGCGCCAGCGGCTTGCCGAACGCGCTGCGAGACAGCGCGCGATCGACCATGAGGTCGAGGGCGCGCTCGGCCATTCCGATGACCCTCATGCAGTGATGGATTCGACCGGGGCCGAGCCGAGCCTGCGCCAGGGCGAAGCCGCTGCCCTCGTCGCCCAGCAGGCTGGTGACCGGGACGCGAACGTCGGTGAGCAGGACATCGCCGTGCCCGTGCTGGTCGTGGTAGCCGAACACCGGCAGGGATCGCTGGACATCGACTCCGGGAGTGTCGACGGGGACGATGACCATCGACTGCTGGTGATGACGATCGGCCGTCGGATCGGTCTTGCCCATGACGATCATGAACGCGCACCGAGGGTCGTTCAGGCCAGTCGACCACCACTTGTGGCCGTTGATGACGTACTCATCTCCGTCGCGCTGGATCGAGGTCTCGATGTTTGTTGCATCGCTGCTGGCGACGTCAGGCTCGGTCATGCCGAACGCCGAGCGCATGGTGCCGGCGAGCAGCGGCGCCAGCCAGCGCTCCTTCTGCTCATCGGTCCCGAACATATGAAGAAGTTCCATGTTGCCGGTGTCGGGGGCGGCGCAGTTGATGGCCTCGGGGGCGATCTCGCCGGATCGGCCGGACAGTTCCGCGATGGGGGCGTAGTCGATGACCGACAGGCCGTGCGCAGGATCGTGCGAATCGGGCAGGAAGAGATTCCACAGTCCTCGCGCACGGGCGCTCACCTTCAAGCCCTCGACGACCTGCGGCAGGGTGAACGGCGCGCCGCGGGCGATCAACTCCGACCGCTCAGCGGCGTAGACCGGCTCAGCCGGGTACACCTCCTCGTCCATGAACTCCTGCATGCGCGCCAGGTACTCGCGGGCTCTCTCGCTCGGGGCGAAATCCATTGGTGTCCTTCCTCGACGTCCGCCATCGTGCCACGGTTGCGAACCCTTCGGCCGGCCGAGTCGCGAAGCGGCTACGCTCCTGAACGGCGAACCGATCTACGACACGCCCCGGGGGCGTCTCCCGGATCAAGTGTCCGCCACCTGACCTGGAGGAGACGTCGTGCCCGGCCTGTTCACCCCGCTGACCATCCGTACCACCACGTTCGCCAACCGCGCCTGGGTCTCGCCCATGTGCATGTACTCGGCAATCGAGGGCGAGGTTCAGGACTGGCATCTGGTGCACCTAGGCGCACTGGCGGCCGGTGGCGCAGGCCTCGTGATGGCCGAGGCGACAGGTGTCCTGCCTGAGGCTCGCATCAGCACCCACTGCCCGGGAATCTGGACAACCGACCAGACGGCCGCCTGGGCTCGCATCGTCCGATTCGCGCACGGTCTGGGAACCGCCATCGGCCTGCAACTGGCGCACGCGGGACGCAAGGCCTCCACGTCGCCGCCATCGACCGGCGGCAGCCCCGTTGCCCCCGATGATGGCGGGTGGGAGACGGTCGGGCCGTCGGCCGTCGCCTTCGGCGCCATGCCTGCTCCGCGGGAGATGTCGGCCGATGACCTCGACCGCACCATTCACGGCTTCCGCGAGGCGGCAGCCCGTGCGGTCTGGGCCGGGTTCGATGTCGTCGAGGTGCACGCCGCACACGGCTACCTGCTGCACCAGTTCCTTTCGCCGTTGTCCAACCATCGCACCGACGAGTACGGCGGGTCGCTGGAGAACCGCATGCGGTTCCCGCTCGCGGTGATCGCCGCCGTACGCGAGGTGGCGGCGGACAAGCCGCTGTTCGTCCGCATCTCCATGACGGACTGGATGGTCGGCGGCTGGGACCTGGACTCCTCGGTCCAGTTCGCCGGGCGGTTGAAGGACCTCGGCGTGGATCTGATCGATGCCTCGTCTGGTGGCCTGCATCCGGACCAGGCCATCCCCGATCGAGTGGACTACCAGACCGAGCTCGCGGCCCAGCTGCGTCAGCGGGTCGGGATGCCCGTGGCGGCCGTCGGGCGCATCACCGAGGCACGCCAGGCGGAGCAGCTCATCGCGAGTGACGAGGTCGATGCCGTCTTCTTGGCCCGTCAGATGCTGAGGGACCCGCACTGGCCGCTGCGAGCCGCTCACGAACTCGGAGTGGACGTCGCGTGGCCGCCTCAGTACCTTCGTGCGGCCTCCTGGCAGTCATGACCCGGTCGGCTCGCACTGCGTTCGGGGTCACGGCCGTGATCGCCGCGACAGGCGTCCTGTTGAACCTCGTCACTGTCATGCTCGGTCTGTATGCGCGTCCGCCGAAGGACCCGCACATGCTCGGGAACAATCCCGAGGGCGTGGCCGGGCTGCTCAGTCGTGTGGTCGACTACTTCAGCTACTTCACGATCCTGAGCAACGTCATCGTCATCATCGTCTGCGCCCTGCTGGCGATGGATCGAGTCCGCCCCACACCCGTCATGCGCGCGCTGCGCATGGACTCACTCATGATGATCTCGGTGACCGGATTGGTCTTCGCCATTGTGCTGGCTCCGACCTTCCATCCCGTTGGCCTCGAGAAGGTGACGAATCCGCTGGAGCACTACGTGACACCGATCCTGACGGTGATCACCTGGCTGGTCTGGGGGCCTCGGGGCTGGCTGCGGATCTCGTCGGTGTTCACCGCACTCGTCATCCCCGTGATCTGGCTGGCCTACACGTTCGCACGCGGGGCGATCTTCCACGCCTACCCATACCCGTTCCTCATCGTCGACACGCTCGGCTGGGGTCAGGTGTTCGTGAACGTGGCCGGCGTGCTGATCGTGGGGGTCGTCCTGGGCTGGTGT
>Ga0194063_10001831_pt1 | contig 13538 bp, 12 predicted proteins | sample SepL3720m_MetaG_FD_155459 | JGI IMG/M metagenome (GOLD analysis project Ga0194063, IMG submission 155459) | Anoxic zone freshwater microbial communities from boreal shield lake in IISD Experimental Lakes Area, Ontario, Canada - Sep2016-L373-20m | ecosystem: Environmental > Aquatic > Freshwater... | reverse complement strand
GATCATGGCACACGCCAGATCCAGATGCTTTGCGGTCAGAAACTCCGACAGCGTCTTGGCCTTCCAGGTGCGCTCCTTGTTAGGTGCCTCCTCCCAGAGGCCGGAGGCTTTCCGATACCGGGCCAGAATGAGCTTGAGATTTTTGTCCGACAGCGGGCTTTCTCTCCGCAAGTTGACGTATTTCCGGGCCAAGTTCGGCGGCCAGTTTTGCTCGTCACGGGGAAATAGTCTAGCCACAGCAGCGGCATTCTCCGGGTCAAACATGAGAACAGCTTCAGTCCAATCCTCGTGGCCTCCTGCCCGGGGAAATTTGGGGTCGTGGTTGGCCGGGAAAGGAGAGGGACACTCCGAAGTTCCCGGAGAGGAAAAAGATGGAGCCCCTTGCTGGCAAGGGGTAAGGGGATTCTTCTTCTGTACTGTCTGCTGTACTCTATGGTATATCGACTCGCCATTTTGGCTGCTGCCACTGGCCATTTTGTCCGGTGCCTCCTCCGCATTTTCCTGGTTTTGGCCAGTGCTTTCCACAGCATTTCCGGTGCCACGAATGTCTTCCATGAGCTTCTCATAGACAGGCATCACTACCCGGAAAAACATCTTGTGGGTGGGGCGGTGGTAGGTCTCTTCAAGGAGTCCGCATTTCTTGAGATTTGATCTCACTCGGTGCTGGCTCCGAGGCGGGATGCAGAGCTCTTGCTTCCATTCCGCCGCAGATTTGAATACCCATCCATCTTTCTTGCTGCGCTCCATCCAATAGAGCAGCTGCATGAGAAACTCAGTTTCGATTCTCCCGATTTTTTCGATCAGAGGCGTGCAGGTCACGCGCTGGCGGAAGCCTGATAGGGCCGGGGTCCTAGAATACTTGGGCGCCTTCATCCTCTGATCCTGTTATACCGTTTATGCGTTGGAGACGTCTCCACGCGCGTGCTTGTCTCCCGTCTTCGCTGGGAATCATGAAATAAATCGAATAGCTGTTGACCTCAACAGGCACAACCAAGGCATTTGCCGCCGATGGTATGCTGCTGGTGGAAAAGCCGATTTGCTTATTAGTTACCATACTTGTATTAAGATAGGTCCCGCCGCCGGTCTCCCGGCGACGGGACTGTTTGTTTTTTATCTGGTTGATGACCTGAGCCAGGCCTCAAAATCGCTCTCACGAATTCTGTAGTTTCGTTTGGAAAGCGCTACGTGACAGAGCTTTCCGCTTCGACACCATCCCCAAACCGTCTCGACTTTGACGTCGAGACGGCGAGCGATATCAATAGGTTTGAATACCCGATCCCAGGGATCTTGATTATCGTTGATAGCCACGGATCAGGAGCGATCTTCTGGATCATACCCGTGCATGATCCCTGCGGCTCCAATCCGGAAGCCGGCAACATACATCCGCGCCAACTCAAGGCGCTCATCGGCTGACATTGTCCCATCCGACAAGAACCGGAAATGTCTTTCCGAATTGATGGCAGCGAGGAAGTCATGCGTTTGGATGATGCTGGCCAGGACTCCTACCCCAGAATCAGATCCGAGAAATTCATCGAATGCCTCGAGGAATTTCAGTTCGTAGTAGGGAGCTTTTCTGGCGTATTCAGCGCCATGGAAGGACCCTTGTGCGTAAAACATCCCGCGGATGTTCGTGTTCGCGCAGGCTGATTTAATTTGATCAATCAGCGTTGCTAGTTCTCTGTCATTCATAATTTTATGTATTTTTGTGCCGCAGCCATAGTTGGTCGCTGGCTTGTTAATTAGTTGCGAGTTCGAGTCATCCGGACTTTTCGCAACGAATGCTTCCGAGGAAGCTGACGATCCGGGCGTCGTGCCGGATTCGATTTGGGCGTTTAGGTTAGTGGAGTTCAGGCACCGTGAATGGCAGCCCCCCAACTGACCCAGCCTGTGAAGCGTGCTCCCCATTCCCAGGGACATCCTGCGGTGGGTTCCACTGGCCATGCCAGGCACGCGCATCCAGCGGCGGTCCATCTCGTGGACACCAGCGGGAATTTTCCAATCTGAATTTTGATAATTTTTATACATAACTGTGATTTCAATGAACCGCGCGCCCGATTTCTCACTCCCCTGGAGTGATCACAGACGTGATCCAAGTCTAAGGTCACCGACCTTCGACTTGGATCAAAAGCGCACCCGGCGTTCCGGGCTTCAGTCATGTAGTTTAGCCGCAAACCTCTAGTTTCGGCTTTTGCCGGAAATTCTCGAACTTCCAGCTGGAGACTCACCCTTAGGCGGTCTTGGCATCGCGCTTGGTATCTTACGATCCCGCACGATGGCAATCAGAATATGCATTCCCCGGATAAACGCAAGTTTTTTTCGAGGCAACTTTCCGGCAGTTGAATCTGCCGTGTTTTTGAATGCGGAAATGTCTGATTTCTACGCCGCCTTGCCCGGCACCCGAATCACCTTCTTGGCTATCTTCTCCCGCTCTTTCCGCTTCTGCGCCGGAGGGATGGAGCCCGGGGCCACATCAAACCAGTCCAAGGCTTCCTGCTCGGTAACGAGCTCGCGGTAATTCTGAAACAACTTCCGAGGAGAATTCCCCATTTCGAGGGCAACCTGATCGGCGGATTTCACGGCGGCGAGCCGGTAGGAGGCAAAGCTGTGCCGGAATCCGTTTTGTTCGGTGGTTTCCCCTGCAGTGTTGAACGCACGGTGATAGAAGCGCGGGAAATGGGACTCGTTGTTGTTCGTGTGGAATATCCGCCCATCCGTCCGCTCGTAGTCGTTGAGCACGGTCCGCAGCGCGGGGAGGATCGGGACGATGCGGCGGCTGGCCGTCTTAGCCTTCTCCGCAGAAACAACGATGTGGTCGGCCTTCACGTCCGTCCATTCTAGACGGTGAAGCTCCGCCGAACGCATGCCGGTGAACGCGGCCATCGCCACGGCGAGCCTGTCCAGGCCCGTGGCGGCGTCCAGAACGGACTGAAGCGTGTCAGGAGAGTAGATCCCCGGCGCGGACTCCTTCACCTTCCCTACGGTCAGGTGCGAGGCTTCGGTTTCGATATTTCGGGGAAAGTAGCCGCGCTTCTTGGCAAACTCGAACAGCGTCTTGATGCCGGAGCAATGGTTCTTCTTCGTCCGGCTCCCGCCCTTCAGCTTGTCCAGCCACTGCTGCAGGTCTGCCGTCTGGATGGAGTGGACGGGGCAGTGGAACGCCTTCGTGAAATGTGCCAACCTGACCTTACAGTCGTTGTAATAACGGTCCGAGACCCCGTCCTTGCTCTTGGCGGCCAGAAACTCCTTCACCAGATCGACGGCGAGGATAGTTGGCAACTTTTTTGCTTCTGCCTGCTGCTGGTATAGCTTCGCCGCGTCGGTGATCCGCGCCGGGTCTTTAAGAATTGCTGCAGCCTGGGTGAAGATGGAGACGGCCTCAGAAAGTTGGACCCCCGGCAACGGGCGCAGCAACCGCACCGCTGCCGTGTAGTCCGCCACCTCCCCCGGTGTGAGGGAATGAACGTGCCCTGTCCCCTCGGAGAGTTGGCGAGCAATCGCCTTCGCTGTTTTTATTGCCTTGTCGAGGTTGGTGACGAACTGCCTTTTGCGCTTACCTGCTTCGGTGTAGGCTAGGGTGTGAGCGGGATAATCCTTTCCTGCCTTCCGGGTCGGGGTAAAGTAGATCGCCACGGACGCCCCCTTGATTGTGATCGTTTCAATAGGCTGTTTCGACTTGGATCTCATGCCCTGTTTGTCAGGAATCCGTCAGGAAATGTCAAGCAGGCTTTCGGATGCCCATGAATACTTGAATTGGCGATGTGTTCGAATCCTGTCGCCCCGACCACTTTTCAAAAAGTGGTTTTGCCTTGGGAAACCGCATGAATACAGGGTCTGCGGGCCACCTCTGATTTTTGACCAAGTTGGGAAAAATCGGATCGAGTTGGATCGAGTTCGCTGCGAATGCTGCGAAAATCTTCGGCCTGATTGCCCCTCCAAGCAACGCCCCCTCTCCCTGCGTTATATAAATTTGAGCAGGCCTTGGCTAGCTCCCCGGCGGGAAATGTTTTCCGTCTGGGTTCACCACAACAACAACGCATGCGATTCGCACACTACCCGGACTGGCGTGTTCTATAGTGCTTCAGCCAGAAAGAAGCTTTGGATTGGAAGAAGCGTTTCCCCGGTGCTTGATTTTGATCGGGCGAGATTCGGTCAATTGCGTCGGGAAAATGAAGATCGTATTTCAATCTCGGGAATTCAGGACAAAATTTCTCTGTGCCTTGATAAAAACCGTCTGGTTCCAACCACCGAAGATGGCGAGTTCATCCTGAAACCGATTCCGGGCCTAGAAGGCATCGATCAGTTGGAGAACTTTCCGGCGAACGAGCATGTGACCATGCAGGTCGCCGCGCAGGTATTTCGGCTGCCAACCGCAGTGAATGGGCTGGTTTTTTTTCAAGATGGGGCGCCTGCTTACATCGTCCGTCGTTTCGACCGACACAGCCAAACCGGTGAGAAACTTCACCAGGAAGACTTTTGCCAGCTTTCGGGAAGATCTTCGGACACCGGCGGACCAAATTATAAATACGATTCCAGCTATGAGGAAATTGGCGAACTGCTCTACCGCTTTTGCCCGGCGGCTCGTGTCGAGGTTCTCAAGCTTTTCCGGCTTGTTGCGTTCGATTATTTAATCGGGAATGGAGATGCGCACCTGAAGAATTTTTCCCTGTTGGAAGGTCCTGATGGAGACATGCTGCTTTCTCCGGCCTACGACCTCCTCAATACGAATGTTCATTTTCCGAACGAGAGTCGAACCGCATTGGAGTTCTTTCGAGATTTTGAAACCCCGCAATTTTGCGCGAACGGGTTCTACTCCTCCTCCGATTTCCGAGAACTGGGAAGCCGGTTCAAGCTTCCAACCAAGCAAATCGAGGGAATGCTTGTCGAGTTCGGTCGGAGTTTTCCTGCCATCGAAGAGCTGGTGAAGCGTTCCCTTCTTTCGGAAAAGGCACAGCACAAATACCTGGCTGTTGTCGTAGACCGCCTGAAAGCATTGGAAATTTAGGCTCCTCCTTTTTGCCGAGGAAACAGGCCCATTGATATTCCGACGGTCTCAGTGCTCATTCGGGCAGCTTGATGAAACGATGGCGAGTTTGTCGCAAACTGTCGCAAACTTTTTGGCTCTCATAAACCGCAACACCCGCTTCCCTTGCGTTATATATCCATGAACGGGGGCTGCCTGCAGCTCCCCGTCCCGGCGATTTCCGACGGGGCACCCAACCGCAACGCCAGCCCGGAGACGATTATGCCCCGCAACTCCTTCTGAGCCATCTCATCACCGCCTGCGTGGTCGGGCTCGGGCTCGCCGCCGTGTTGGGCGCGCTACTTTCCAAGGTCGCTGAGCTGAGAGGGCATTCCTCGCCCAATTCTAACCTGTCGAACGCTCAGAAATTCCTGTCTGCAAGGGTCGGCATGATGTTGGCGACCGATGAGGGGATCGCACGCGGAGCGCCGGTTTTCGCATCGACAAAAACCCAGTCTGTTTCCCCCCGAACAAGCAGCTTATCATCCGATCTGCGAACGAATTTGTAGCAGCGCAAAGAACGCACGCGGCGCACGTCCGCGATCCATGTCTGAATTTCAATCTCCTCGCCCTCGAAAGCCGGGAGCAGATACTCGATCTTGTGTTCGTGGACGACCCATGTGGAGTTCGACCCTTGTGCTGCAACCCCGTGGATGGATGCGTAATGCTCGACCGCGATGTCCTGCATCCACTGGACGTATGCCACGTTATTCACATGACCGTTCCCATCAATGACGTTCGCGGAAACGGTGATGAGCTTCTTGAATATCGGATCGGGAAGGGAAACGGACATGGAACACATAGAGTGATGGAAAGTCGCTCCGTTGCCAAGTCATCGGCACTCTGCACTTCTGGTGCCCCCTTATTTGCAGCGAGACGGGATTTTTCTCGCGGTATTTTGGTGGGTTCAATTTTCTTCTCGTTCGCCGCCAAGCGCCCACCCATGGTGGCTGAAACATGAAGCGCACACCTTCCAAGCCGACCGGGATACGGAGAGTCCTGGTTCTCGTCGATGAATCCAACGTCACCAGTTCCGCGAAGGCCGCCAACCGCAAGCTGGACTGGCTCAAACTTCAGGAATTTCTCGTCAGGGGGCGCGAGTTGGTGGAAACGGTCATCTACGCCGGACTACCACCCGCGATGCCCGAATGGCAGGCCGAGCGTGACAGGAAAAACAAGTTTCTGCACTGGCTGCGCTCGCACGGGTTTCTGGTGATGGCCAAGGACGGCTCGCCCGGTGCCGAAACACACTACAAGGCCAATGTGGATGTATTGATGGCCGTCGATGCCGTCGAACTCTCCATCGAGATGCGACCCGACGTGGTGGTTCTCATCACTGGCGATGCCGACTTTGCGCCTCTGGCGCTCCAGTTACGGCGGCGGGGCATTCGCGTGGAGGTGGCGTCCGCCGCGCCGAATTTGGGCGCTGGCCTGAAAGCGTCCGCAAACGAGGTGATCGATCTCTCCCCCTTGCTGGATACTTTCGATCCGCTGAGCTGATCAGTGGCCTTTCTTCCATTTTTTGGCCAGAGCCACCTTCTGTGTCCGGTTCATGGATTTCACAGAATACTCCAAGCTGGAGGCGGCAGATCTGTTATCCGCTGCCGTGAAGGCGACCAGCTTGGCAGGCCGGTGGGCTCGGACATACGCGGACCCTTTACCGGAGTTGTGGACCTTGAGCCGCTTCTGAACGTCGGTCGTGATCCCGGTGTAGAGGCAGCCGTTTGAGCACCGGAGCATGTAAACGAACCACGGTTTAGGGAGTGTTTTTGGCATGTGGCCGAGGGGACTATACCGCCCGGATAATTCTGGCGGCCGGGACAGTTGTTCGGTCGCCGACCCGTGATCCGATCAGTTGTGAGCCCAGCGGGGACTCGGGCGTGATCACGGTCACCAGGGTCCCTTCATGCTGGACCTCGGTTCCACCGCCAGAGGGAGCGAGGAAAAACCATTCCCTTGCGCCGGGGAAATCGATTTCGACCAATGCGCCGAGATCAATGGGATCGTCCTTGGAAAACGTGCGCAGGGGCATTTTCTTGATCTCGGCCATGGCCTCGGCGGCGGCGAGAGCCTGCCTTGCCAGCCCATCGGCCAGGTAGTTTTCCTCAATGGCGAGGGTGTCGTATTTGCCCTCGGCCTTGCTCTCGGCATCGTTGCCGCCCGCCCGCGTGATCTTCGAGACGCGGCTGCGGTTCTCAAACTCCACCCGGAGCCGTTCAAGAATGTTCGCGACGACTTTCGATTTATTCATGGGCTGCCGAAACTACGGCATCCACCGGGTCCAAATCCGTGGCGCAGGCTCCGGCCTTCGGAACAGGCTTCGAAGAAATTCAAAGAGAGCTATCATGCGTCTGATCAATGGTGCTCGCACGCAGGAGATTCACCGGGGAAAACGAGGCCGTCGCGGAGTTGGACCTTGTCCCGCTCGCCGAGGAATGCCAGGAGTTCCGGCAGGGTCATGTTCTCCGCCGAACAGGTGAAGAACCGTGCGCCGGTCCCAAATTCGCCCGCCACGATGTCCGCGAGCATCCCGGGCACGATGCCCTCCGGGTATTTGGCGACAAGTTCGATGATTTCGTGCCCGTGGATCTGTTCGGTGATCATGCCGCTAGTTTACCGGATGCCTGGCGACTCGGGACAGAACGAAATCTCTGAATCCTGCGATGCCGGAAACAAGATGCTGCATACCTCCGTGACCCGCCCCCGCAGATCTTCTTCCAAGACGCCCGCTTCCGTTTTGCCGCCAGGCGTCTCCGCGCACGGAAAAAAACTTTTCGCAGGAAGCCTGCACATTTAAATTATAGGCCTGACCCCATCTGCATGACTGACCCCATCTGCATGACCTCATCTGCATTAGTGGCGATCCGCCGCCCACTCCGCGATTTTCACACTTTCGAGTTCCGCGGCAAAGCCCGGATCAGCCAGGAGCTTGTCGAAGATGAGGCGTCCGACCGCGCGGGAGGCGATGGTGTCGGTCTGGTAGTGGACCCCGGCGACCACGCGGTCCCAGCCGACCGCGACCCCGCAGTTCAAAAGCTGGTGTTTTTTTGAGGGGTCCAACCGGGCGAGGACAAGGGCCGTGAGCCAGCCGCGCAAGGCATGGCCGCTCGGATACGAAAAGCTCACATCGCGGGGAACATAGGAAACGACCCCGTCCTTCTCGTGGGCGTCCACCGGGCGCTTCCGGGCATAGTGGGCTTTCAACCCCGCCTTGACGCTCTCGCCGGTCACGGTAACCTTCGCGAGCAAGACTTTCGTCAGCGGATACCTCTCCGCAGTGAACCCCGGTCCGAGCACCTCGCTGAAAATTTCAAAAGGGTCCAGCCTCGCGGTCCTTTTCGCGTGCGCCACCTGCTCCGGGGTCGCGCTCCCCTGGACCGCGAGCACATACTCCAGATCGCTCAAATCCGCCGCATCCCCCTCCTTCGGCGGCGGCGGCATCCGCTCCACAAAATACGCGACTGGCGGCATCGGCCACGCCGGAGCCTCCTTCGCGTGGCAGAACCCGGCGAGGAAGAGTAAAAGAATGATGAATCTGGCGGCGCGTTTCATGGGATGGGAGAAAATGGATATATTTACTGCGGAACCTTCATGGACTCCTCATCGTGCGCCTGTATTTTTGGCCGCTCGGATGCCGCATTATATCGAACGATGTCAGGCCTGTCCGAACGCTCTGCGGATGGGAAAATAACCGCAGTGTAATTGCCACCCTTTTCGGCAACCATGCCGGATTGCAATCGTCTTGTTACTCCGCGCGAATCCGAAAAAAAGAGCCCGATGTCAATCGCTCCGGGAGAGAAAACGAACTCCCGGAGTTCACCAAAGGGCAACCTGATTGACTTTTCTTTGTTGATGCCAATTGCGATAGGATATTTCTCTACGGCATTGAGTAACTGGAGGCGACACGAGTCCTTGAGTTGGTCTTCGTCCGGAAGCGGATACTCCTCGACAATCCGGACATCCAGCTTGGCGGAACCGGCGTCGAGCTGCCCGAGAACAACCAGCGCATAGGCTCCGCCGGGTTTCAGATTTGCAGGGACCCGTGCGAGAGGCAGGGTGTCCGCGCCATGCCGAAAGACTTCGATAAAATTCTTTCCAGTAAACGATATCTTACCGTGCGGCCCGCGCTCACCGATACGGATATCGCTTCCTATTGTTCGATCCTTGAATCTCAAATCAAGCCCCGTGCGCCAACGCTCGCCTTGGGCGGTATCACAGGCATTCAGGATTTTGATAAACGCATCTTGTGGCTTCTCCATAGAACTGCCCGGCTTGGTCTCCTGTGCCAGGGTTGCGGAGCTTATTGTGGCCAGAAGAACCAATATGCAACACAGAACTCGGATGGTCATTTTGATCAGTAGTTGATTGTGCGCGGGCGCAACACATTCCACCCAACAGGAGTCGATGGAACAAGCGGTGAACCTCCCGGCGCATAGGTTGGTTGGATTTGAACGACCATCTCCCGCGACATGGTGGCCCTGACACGGAAACGATCCCCTCCCACAGAAGTTCTCTCGAAACTCCCTGCTTGCGCTTTTATGAAGACAGTGAATGCTAAACTCTGTGTGGATAGAAGATTCGCCGAACGCCTCATGAATTCTTCTCTTCCCGCATCGGATACATTCGTCATCGAAACGCCAGCCAAAGCATTTGTGGCGGCGAAGAATAGAGGTGCCCTTGACAAATCCCCCACCGAAATAAAATAGCCGTTTGAAGGATTGGTCGCGAAGCTTCGAAGTGAGGAGAGGGATGTTGATGCGTTAAGGCTTAACCCAGACAAAACCGAGGATGCCTGATTAGTTGCCGCTGACTCGAAATCGAACTTATCCAGCACGGATCGAAAGACAATTCCTACAGGATCACGCACAAGGGTGTTCGGATTCACCCGCCCGGAGTTGACGTCGTCGGTCCGGAAAACATCCATCAGCAAAAATGCATTCTTCATGTAATTTGTGGAGGTCACATCGTCGGCACCGCGCCCGCCAAGCCAATTCTGGTAGTCGATAACGGTCGAGTTCGCGCGGTTGTTAGTCGGTGAATCGGATTGGCCGATCCGAAGCGTCGCCCCCTGTGAGCGGAATCCGTTGATGTCATACCGCACCGGATCATAAATTGCTCCCAGTTCTCCAAGTGACCTGATGGGATTGTTGGGAACAAAATGGTTCCCGGCTGGATCCTGAGTGTATTCATACCACCACTGGCGCCATCGTTGGACGCCGGTTTGATTAGTCTGGGTGGTGTTGTAATTGGTTGTGCCAATACTTGAGTAAATACCGGGCAAACTCACACCATAGCCTGCCAAACCTGCCTTCCAGCATGCGGTTGTACCTGTCCCTATGGAAGACGCTTCCGTGTTAGAGCAAACATCACCTCTTGTGAATCGAGGCTCAGCGTTATCACTGTTTGGAGTGTTTTTGTTTATAGTTTCTGAATCTGATAAATACGTGGAAACCCACGTTGGATTATTTTCATTACGGCCAACACTGATTCCTCCGGTGTCCGAGTAAATGCGCAACGTATAGTCTATAAGCCCATTTTGATTTCCGAAAGCAAGCCGCTCCCTCTGATCAGTATAAGTTGCACCCGAACTCACCGCACACTGAAGCCCATATAGGTTTCCAGTTATTGCTGCTACGTTAACCGTATAGTCCTCATAATCGAAACTTGAAGGCGCATTTCTGCCTCCAGTATTGACAAGTTCCCAGTGACCTGCCCCTGTTCCCCCGGTGATTTCGAATCGATTTGAGGCTGATCCGATAAAATCCGTTTGTGAGTCTCTCCAGGGAGGGCCGTCAGTTGTAAGAACAGCATAACCATTCGCCGGAATTGAAAATGTTGAGGGAAGATGAATTTTTATATCTGCCAAGCGAAAAACAGAACCAGGCGGTAAAGAGTTATTCCATGATGTCCGGTTTGATAATATAACAAAAGGATCGGAGCCGAGATCAGCATATGTGATTGTTCTGGATGTCGGATTGTGAAGTTCGATGTAGTGGGCGAAGCGAAGTGTAACACTAACCGGCGTGGTAGAAGCGGTGCTGGTCGGAGATAGGGGATCGATGACGCGAACAATCCGGAAATACTCGGAGAGAAAAGGCCCGGATTCCTTTCCAAAAGCTATTGGAAGTTCGCTGTCCATGGTGTTGTAGGGAATAAAGTCCGGAGAATTCGCCGCATAAGCCGTTCCATCGAATTTTATGATAGTAGCAATGTTGTTGGTATCAAGAGCATCACGAATGTTGGCCGCGATCTTTGTGGCATATGCCAACTGGTCATCCAGAGTCGGCGTGACTGCAGATCCGCTGTTCGCCGAATAATATCGAAGCCCAAAAGATGGAAGGCTGTTTGTTATGGCATCACGTATGGCGAATGTCTCCGCTTCGATTCTCTGGGCTGTATTTGTCAATGTCACAACCGCGTTCAGGTTCAGGCGCCGCTTCCCGTCGGGTGAACGGTCGTCGTGAAGGGAATATGAGGTCACGTATGGTCGCATTTTATGCCAGGTATTTATATCAACTCCAGCAGGCGAACCCGCAATGGAATATTGGACAACAGGTGGGGTTGCTGGTCCATTCGTGAGCGTCTTGAACTTCAGGAGATTTGCAACATCATTGGTCGTAGCGCCGACGGGTGCGTTGGTAAGAACAAGGAGTGAGATTTCCGAAAAGTTGGTTCCATTGCTTCTCGTATGATTTCCGGCGGCATTCGCCGAGTGGCCTGCGAATCTCAGATCGAGTTTACTGCATTCATCATCCACCCAGAACGCATACCTGCCGATAACTCGGCCACTTGTGTCCCTGACATAAGTCCAATTCACCGGCAGGGCGAGAGGACTGGTTCCATCCGTTAAACCTACCATTCCGTTGGACTGTCCCGCAAGCTGCGAATTTATCTTCGTAACGATTTCAATCTCTGCTGATAGAGATCTGGTGACAGAGTTTCCGTTATTGTCCAAATCCGCGACATTCTGTGAGTTTGTAGAAATCTGGACGACTGCTAGGTTTTCAAAATATGCAAAGTTTCCTGCCGCGCTTGAGAATAGCGGCACTCTGGTTGTCACGACATTAGCCCCCCTAATAATTCGTTTTCCGAGAAACAGATAAGGATTTCCAGCCGCATCACGATCCCAGACAGCACCAAGGGGCCCGTTGGTTGTGGTGATCAGCATTCTCTGAACGGCTTCATCGCCTGCAGCATCAGCGAGCAGCTTTGCCTGAAGAATATTTTTCGCGCTCCGGGCGACATTTCTTTCCACGGTCATGCTCTGCATAAAGACGACGACGATGGTGGAGAGGACGACAAGGACGAGGAGGGTGGTGACCAGCGAAGAAGCCCGTTGAAAAGGCTGAAGGATGAAGGATAACCCCGCGCGCGATAGCGCTTCGTGCTTGTCAGGGAAAGTCGAATGGGTGGCCGGGCACGCAACAGGAGCGACAGCGGAGCATGGATGAAGTGGGAAACCCGGGGGCATCCCTGCGCGGTTGTCCGGTTTTCGCGTTTTTCTGTCGCTGTGGTTCCTGTTCATCCTGAAAATCCTGTCATCCTGTCAAAATGCTTTATTGAGCCTGATGCGGGTGGTGAAGGTTTGGAGGGCGGAGCTGATGGTGGAGCTGTTGGTATTCGTCCAGTTATCGACGTTGTTGGGGAGGCGCTTGGCGGTTTCCTGGTTGATGGCGGAAACGCGGATTTCGACGAGGTCGGGAAGGGTGTTCGTGGTGAAGTTCGTGAGTGCGTTATTTGTTGTCCAGCTATATGCGGTAATTTGAAAGCCAGTGATGTTTCGGGCGAGGAGTTCCTCGCCGGCTGCGCCGATCGTGGCGTTTTGAAAAAGCGTATTGGCGGTGAGGTTCGTGAAGGTGGCGTCGCTGCTGCGGAAGTAGCGGTAGAGGTTGAGCGACTGGTTGGTAGAGGCCCCGGTCCGGTCAAAGGCCAGAAAGTATCCGACCTGACAGACATCGCTTTTGTTCGAGGATTCCTGGGCGTTGACCGGGAGGGCCGCGAGAAAAAAGACTGCGCCCGCCGAGTTGGAGTCCTTGACTGCGGAGGATGGAAGCCCGTCAAAGGCGTCGGCATTCAAAAGAAACTGGCTGTTGGTGGAAGCGAGGGCGTTCTGAAGATCGCGCGACATGATGCCGAGGGCGGCGCGGGCCTCGCGGTAGGAATCGACCCGGTTCTCGTTGGTCCGCCAGAGCTTCGCGCCGCTGTCCAACATGTTCAGGAGAAGCACGAGCAGGATCGCCGTGACCGCCATGGCGACGAGCATCTCGAGAAGGGTGAAGCCGGATATCGGAGACTGTTTTGACAGGATTTCAGGATTTTCAGGAGGAACAGGAGGGGGTTGGGGGCGATAGATTCTGTGCTTGCGTTTGATCTGCAGCGAGGGCGCGCCGAAGTTTAAAGCCAGCCCGATATCGAGTCCGGTGGCTTGAAGGTAATTCACAAGTTGGGCTTCATGCGCGCGGTGAATTTCCTGGGCGGCCTTGAGTTCCAGAACGATATTCTTCGCAACCAGGATATC
>Ga0194063_10001830_pt1 | contig 13542 bp, 11 predicted proteins | sample SepL3720m_MetaG_FD_155459 | JGI IMG/M metagenome (GOLD analysis project Ga0194063, IMG submission 155459) | Anoxic zone freshwater microbial communities from boreal shield lake in IISD Experimental Lakes Area, Ontario, Canada - Sep2016-L373-20m | ecosystem: Environmental > Aquatic > Freshwater... | reverse complement strand
AACTTATAGAGAACATCCGTTATCGCTTCAATCTGACTCTTAATATCAATCCGCCACCCTGTTAATTTTGCAGATAAACGGGCGTTTTGCCCATCCTTTCCGATTGCAAGGCTCAACTGATCTTCGGGTACTAAAACTGTCGCTGTCTTAGGACCTTTTGCATATTCATCTAAGTAAACACCTATTACTCTTGCCGGGCTCAATGCCTTGGCAATAAATTGTTTTGGATCAGGATTCCACTCAATCACATCAATTTTTTCGTCGTGCAATTCACGCACAATAGCTTGTATCCGGACTCCCCTGATACCAACACATGCCCCTACCGGATCAATTCCAGGCTTTAAAGCCGCTACAGCAACTTTTGATCGATACCCAGGTTCACGCGCTATTGAACGGATTTCCACAATACCATGATAAATTTCTGGGACTTCATTCTCTAACAATCGCCGTAAGAAATTTCTATGCGCTCGAGAAAGGGTTATTTGGGGACCTCGAGGTGAATTTTTTACATCCAAAAGCAATGCGCGAATTCGATCATGAATACGAAAACGTTCACCAGGAATTTGTTCTTTGCGTCCAAGCATACCTTCAGCAGACAAATCCATGCCCAAAGTTACGTTTCCATTATTGATCGCTTGGGCAATCCCACTGATTATCTCTCCAGTCTGCTTTGCAAAATGCTGATACTGTACATTTCGCTCCGCTTCACGGATACGTTGCTGGATAACCTGACGCGCTGTCTGAGCAGCCACGCGCCCAAAATCTTTTGGGGTCGATTCGATAACCACCAAATTTCCCAATTGAGCATTTGCATCGACTTTTAAAGCCTCTTCGAGAGTAACTTCAGTTCGCTCATCCTGAACTAGTTCAACGACCTCTTTTTCTGCAAAGATATCAATTTTTCCAGTCTCAGGATTAACTTTAGATTCAACATGCTGCGCATCAGAGGCACCAACCGCCTTACGATAGGCATTCGCCATCGCTGCTTCAATCGCCTCTAATATTACTTCTTTAGGTAATTGCTTATCTTCTAATACTTGGTTAAAAGCCAACACAAATTCGTTTTTCATTACAAACGCAATCTCCAACCAACAACACAATAGGGTTTATCACAAGAATGAAGGGAGCCAATCTCGGATTTTAATATTAAACCAAAATCAACAGGAAACAGGTTACCTCCCTAACCCGCGTTAATTCTAGCACGGAAACGTGTCTAATGCAAGGTGTATTTATTTTATTCTTGATTATCTTCAGATTCTGAATAACGGTATGTAGGTTGTAAAGCCTGAATTCCATTGTGGACTTGATGTAGTATCTTACTTAATTCCCCTTCTAATTGTGATAATGAAGTCAGCACATATTCATCTGCCTCACGTTTTATCACATTTGCTTCTTCTTTTGCTTTACGGGTTATGTCATCCGCTTTGCCATGAGCAGCCTGTGCAATTGGATCTTTATCAATTAACTCTTCCCCTTTTTCGCGTGCCAATTGAACGGTTCGATTCGCTGCTTCCTGAGCTTGTGCCAAAATACGATCTCGCTGGCTGAGGATTTGCTGGGACTTCTTTACTTCCTCAGGAATAGAAACTCGCATTTGATCGATCAAATCGAGCATCCGATCCTCATCCACAACCACACTATGGGTAAAAGGAATAGGACGGCTCTCATTAAACAACTCTTCTAGGCGATCAATCAGATGCATGATATCCATAATGTCCTCCACGTGGAAGCAACTCTACTCTAAACGATTATATTCTGCGACACTATTAAAGTTAAGTTGCAATTATTATGCCAGTCTATCATTCTCTTAACCCTTTTACTCTCTTAATGAGGTCATATAATCCATTTTCAAAGCATCGCTATGTTTTCCTTGAAAACGTGTATTTACATATTCAGCTACATGGGGGGGAACCATACTACTCACATCCCCGTCCAATGAAGCCACTTCTCGGACTGTAGTAGATGAAATAAACATATGCTCTTCACTTGTTATTAACGCAATGACTTCGATATCCGGCGTTAAATGCTTGTTGGTTAATGCCATACGAAATTCATGTTCAAAATCAGAGAAAACCCTCAATCCGCGCACGATCACTTGTGCACCGATTTTTTGACAAAAATTGACCGTCAATCCATTGTAACCTATAACCCGAATATTGGGAACATCTACAAAAGCTATCTCAACCATTCTTAAGCGGTCTTCTGGGCTGAATAGGAGAGACTTCAGGGGACGATCATAAACTGCTACGATCAGTTCATTAAACAGTCTCGCAGCCCGGGTGGCAATATCAATATGCCCTAAATGAATAGGGTCAAAAGTACCTGGAAAAATCGCTTTTACAGTCATTAACTAACATCTCCTGATCCATACACTCCCCAAAAATTCTTGAAGGCTTCAGCCAATAATTGATGCTCTGGTAAAGAAAGATCCGGGTCTCTTTGAAAGAGAAATTGTGCCTGGTTACGCGCTTTTTCAATCAACCGTACATCAGTCAGATTTGCCATTTTAAGATCAACAAAACCAGATTGTCGTGTACCAAGAAAATCACCTGGACCGCGTTGCTCTAAGTCACGCTCTGCCAGAATAAAGCCATCATTCGTTTCGACCATAGCCGCCAGACGTTCATTTTCTGCCTTATCGGCATTTTGGGGAATAAGCAAGCAATACGATTTCTCGCTTCCACGTCCTACTCTCCCGCGAAACTGGTGTAATTGGGATAATCCAAAACGATTTGCACCTTCAATCAGCATCACTGTCGCATTAGGGATATCAACACCCACTTCAATGACGGATGTAGAGACAAGGATTTGGTATTCTCCATGAATAAAAAGAGTCATTGCTTCGTCTTTCTCGTCTTGACGCATCCTTCCATGCACTAAACCGATTTTAAGCTTTGGAAATATTTCTTTTTGCAATCGCTCATGTTCTTCGACAGATGCCTTAACATCCAGATTTTCACTCTCTTCGACCAGCGGATAAATAATAAATACCTGCCTACCTTGCTCTACTTGACTGAGTATGAGGTTATAAGCCCGTTCTCGGTCACTTGGGTAAAGTACATATGTATCTATTTTTTGTCTTCCAGGCGGCAGTTCATCAATTACAGTCAAATCAAGATCTCCATAGACTGTCAACGCAAGAGAACGCGGAATTGGTGTCGCTGTCATAACGAGTAAATGTGGATTGTTTCCCTTTTTACGCAACTTCGCCCGCTGCTCAACCCCAAAGCGGTGTTGTTCATCCACGACCACAATTTGCAGATTTTCGAATTGGACAGGGTCTTCAAGTAATGCATGTGTTCCAATGACTAAATTAATTGTCCCATCTTGCAAACCTGAACGAATTTCCTGTTTTTCTGCTTCTGTTGTAGCGCCAATCAATAAACGGATAGAAGTATCTTTCAGATTTTTTGAATCGGAGAATAATCTCAGCATAGTCCGGTAATGCTGTGCGGCAAGGATACTGGTAGGTGCCATCAGTGCAGCTTGAGCGCCATGCTGAATAACCAATCCCATCGCCAGTCCAGCCAAAATCGTTTTTCCAGAACCAACATCTCCTTGGAGTAAACGATTCATAGGCTTCCCAGAAACTAAATCACTGCGAATATCTTCCAGGGAACGCTGTTGTGCGCCAGTCAATTCAAAAGGTAACTCCTGTAATTCGGACTGGATCCACTCATCTGTAACCTGGAATATGGCTGCATCACGACTCTGCCAAGCACGCTTCTGGTTTAATACTCCCAATTGCAACATAAATATTTCATCAAAACCCAAACGATGCCGAGCAGCTTTCAAGGCTTCACTTGAATCCGGGAAATGTGACTGAAACAGGGCTGTCGATAAATTCATCAAATTAGCATCTTGCAATATTTTTTCAGGCAAAGGGTCTGGTATGCGCGGAGCCCAATAACTTACTACTTGATCCATTAATGTACGCAGCTTACGTTGTTTAATTTCGCCCGCTAATGAATATATAGGAACAATCCGATTCGTATGTAATTGTTTATGATCTAAACTTTCACATTCAGGTCCATTCATCACTAATCTACCCAAATATTGTTCTACTTTCCCTGAAAGTACTACTTGCATTCCAGCCTGAATTTGATTAGCCTTCCATGGTTGGTTAAACCATGTAACTCTGAGCGTTCCACTGCCATCTCCAACCAGCGCTTCTGTGACTTTCATTCCTGTCTTAGCTGCCCGCGTTGATATATTTTGGACAGTCCCGATAATCGTAACATCTTCGCCGTAGCACAAACGATTAATTGGCTTTAACGTTGCATAATCATCATAACGCCTTGGAAAATAATACAACATATCCTTCAGCGTATGAATTCCTAAATAGTTAAGAATTTTAGCATGCGCTGGTCCAATGCCTTTAATCACTGAGACAGGAGCATTTAATGCTACTGGTTCTCCCTCAGGTATATCTTTCTTGAGTTTTTGCCCGGAGCTATATCTTGGAACTTCAACTGGTTCAGTTTTTAACAATGTCTTTTCCGGTTGTTCTGTCTTTTCCTCATCACTGGTTTCTCCACTTCCAAATCTCTGAATTCGACGAGTAACACCCAAAAGAACATCTTTGCGAGAGGCTGGACTGAGACGCCGATAATCCTTCAATCTACCACTTACCGCTTCTATGAGATCATCCGGTAATTGATCAGCACGAGCATCATTTTCCCAAAAGGAAAGTAACTTTTCTAACCCACCCATGACGGCTCGGTCCTCATAACCAAGATCCGACTCATGTTTAAACACTCTTAGCAGTTTTTCTAGAGAAGATTTCATTAGTATAATTTTACCAGTTTTCTATCAATGTGAAACAGTTCATACCTTTGCATTTTTTCCGCATCAGGTAATGACTATCATTAATTATTTTGAAATTAGACACTTCTAGTCAATTGGATCACACGCGACTGCTGTAAGTCCAATTAAATTTGGTCCCACATGAGCACCAAGAACTGGTGTCATCCAGATACACATTTGAGATAATGGTTTAATCTGTAAAGATGAAACGATTGTTTCAAGTATTTCAGGCGCTTCGTACTCAGCTCCTCCACCCGTATGAATAACTGCAAGATGTTCCAACTCGCCCATACCTTTAATTTGTTCTAGCAGACGATCTAAACCAGCGCGCTTCGTACGGGCTTGTCCTAATTTATCCACATGTCCATTTTTAACTTCAATCATTAACTTTAAATTGAGCAATGAACCTAATGCAGCTTGCATCCAAGATACCCGACCGCTTCGTTTAAGGTATTCAAGTGTATCCAAAATGCCTACAACACGTAGACGAGTTCTCATATTCTCCATTTTTTTTATCATCGTCTGTATTGCGACCACAGAGGATACATCATCATTATGGTCTTTATATTTTTTTAGAATTTCCGCGCAAGCCAAAACTTGATATCCAAGAGCGAGTGTTACCTGTCGCCCATCAATGACGTTTACTTGATCCCCAAATTCCCTTGCTGCTAAAATTGCAGAATTGATCGTACCGCTCAATTCTTTAGCAAGGTGAATCGAGATTATGTGTTGATAACCATTTTCAAATACTCTCTGATAAACTTTTTGAAACGTACCAATCGAAGGTGCCGCAGTCGTTGGAAACGTTTTTAGATGTGGCAATTGTTGATTATAAAATTTCTCGCGGGAAAGACGATTCACGTTCCCATCTCCCCCGCTACCATCTTCCAGACTCTCTCCATCTAAATTTATGGTAATAGGTACTGTGTAAACATGATACCTTTCAGCAATCTCTTCCGGAATATCGGCAGTACTATCAGTAACTATAGCGATCTTTTCCATACCAAATTACTCTATTCCAATAATAAAATGGTAGTGAGGTTGTCCACCGTCTTGGACCTCAACTTCTTGGTTATTATATTTAAATCGAACTGCATCAGCGATTTGATAGGCTTGTTGTTTGGAAATATCCAATCCGTAAAACAGGGTAATCAATTCGTAATTCTCTGCTTTCGCATATGCCAATAGGTTGAGACAAGTTTCTTGCAGGTCAGATGAACTGACAACTAAATCTCCGTTTAAGAGACCAATAACTTCTCCTTCCTTAATTGGAACCCCATTTAGATCAATACTTCGCGTTGCAATTGTGATCTCTCCACTGAGAATATCCGTTAATGCCGAGGTCATCTCGTCTTTCAGAGAGTCAAAATCTCCATCTGGTTGCCAATGCAACATCGCTGATAATCCTTGGGGGACGCTTCGGCTTGGAATTACCGCGACCTTTTTTACGGTCAGGCTCGCTGCTGTTTGAGCTGCCAAAATTATATTCTTGTTATTGGGAAAAATCATAATTTTTTCGGTCGGTAAATTTTCAAAAGCTAGAAGAATTTCTTGAGTACTTGGATTCATGGTCTGCCCCCCATCTACAAGAGCTGCCACTCCCAGACTTGCAAAGACCCGAGCAATTCCTGGACCAGGCACAACCGCAACCGATGCAATTTGACCAGGTTCAACAAATGCAAGCGACATTTTGCCAGAATCGGATGTCTTTTGTTTATCATCAACCTGAACAGATAGATTCTCAATCGCGATTTTCGTTACACTTCCAAGTGAGATAGCATAGTCAATCGGTTCATAACGCTTATCAGCGGGAACATGGATATGAAGCCGATACATACCATCTCCTTCACCAAGCTGGATGGAAGTACCCATTGTTTCAAGGCTAGAATAAAAATCCTCCAAATTCAAAGAATCATATGGACGAAAATCAAGCACAATTTCATAGTCTTGCCCTTCTTCAACCATACTCATTATATGCTCATCCATTTTCATTGATCCCAGGGCTTGTACAGTACTGACACCCTCCAATGGTAATCCTTGTACATGGCGCAGCATTCCTTCTAAAATATAAAATAAACCTTTCCCACCCGAATCGACAACGCCCGCACTTTTAAGCACAGGTAATAATTCTGGTGTATGTTGCACAGATATATCCGCAGCTTCGATAACACACTCAAGAAGAGATATGAGATCCGATTGATTATCTCCATCCTTATGACAAGCTGTTTCCGCAGCAGTCGCAATATCTTTCGTTACGGTTAAGATCGTTCCTTCTACAGGGCGTACAACGCCTTTATAGGCTGTGTCACGCGCGGTACCTAACGCATGAACAAGCATCGGAACATCTAATAAGTCAGAACTATCTAATGAGCGTGCAAATCCACGCCAAATCTGCGATAAAATTACACCAGAATTGCCTCGTGCACCCATTAAGGCACCATGTGCAATTGCTTGTGCCATTTTCCCAACATTTCTTTCAGCCGAGTCACTGACTTCGTCATAAGCCGACTGCATGGTTAAAACCATATTTGTACCTGTATCACCATCCGGTACAGGGAATACATTATATGAATTAACGACTTGTTGGTTAGTTCGTAACCATACTAAGCCAGCCTCAGTCAAGTGTTTCAGATCCTGTCCATCAATTACATTTTTTGTCATATAAAACCATAATTATCAATTATTAAAATAAAACATAAATTACACTCAATAAATTCAGAAATCCCCTAATTTAATCAGGGTCACTGACGCGTAAGCCCTGCACATGGACATTGACCGAATTTACAGGTATCCCCAGACATTTTTCTACCTGGAAACGGACTGTACCGGCGACACTATTGGCAACAGACTTAATCCTAGTACCATATTCAATAATAATATATAGGTCTATATCAATTTTATTACCATCGTAATTTACATCAACACCTAAGGTTGGGTCTTTAACGAGGGTTTTTGCAATACCATCTGCGATATTTTTGGGAGCTAATCCCACAACACCATAGGATTGCAAAGCAGCGTACCAGGCTATTGTAGCAATAGCACGCGGCGAAACTAAGATACTGCCGATTGGATTCTCTTCTCCGTTGGTCATATTTTCGTAACCTCTCTACAATATTAACACTCCGCTTGAAAATAGATACGTTCTATGGTAAAATTATTTTTTGTGTAGTCAATTGATTAGTTCTTATCAATATAATAATTAAGGAAGGATAGCATCAACCATGGCAAAGTGTAATTCTTGTGGAAAACACACAACTTTCGGAAAAAACCGCCCTTGGTCAAAAAAGGCAACCCGTAGAGATTTTCGTCCCAATCTTCAAAAAGTTACTGTATTTGTGGAGGGGAAAAAAGTGCGCAAGACTCTCTGTACGCGCTGCATTCGTACTCTAACCAAGTCTACAAACGGTTAATCTCCTTTCCTGCGTGCATACTGGCTTGTAAAGCATTTACGCCAGCCTTTATTCCCGCAGGATTCTTAAAGATGGCGGTAGCCGCAACAAACACCTGAGCACCCGCGTTCATAATACCGGGTAGGGTGTCTGATGTGATACCGCCATCCACTTCAATCAATGCTTGCGGATTGATATCATCTAACATCCGCCTTATTTGAACAACTTTCTTCTCCATATTTTTGTTGTATTTTTGTCCTGAAAAACCCGGGGTGACCGTCATAACTAGCACCAGATCAACCAGGTGCATAACTTCCATTAGAATATCAGCGGGTGTACCCGGATTAAGAGATACGCCTACCTTACACCCTAAAGCCCGTATCTCTTCCAGAATATGATACACATGCGGACAGGCTTCAACATGAACCGTTAAGATATTAGCGCCAGCCTGCGAAAACATCTTAATATAACGTTCAGGTCTCTCTATCATTAGATGAACATCCAAAGGCATAGTAGTTATGCTTCGGCATGCCTCTACCAGAAAGGGTCCCATTGTAATATTTGGAGCAAAATGCCCATCGATTACGTCGATATGAATCCAATCTACCCCTGCATCTTGTGCTTCTCTGATCTGCTCACCCAATCGTGTCATATCCGCAGATAAAATCGATGATGAGATCAATAATGGTTTTTCCATAGTATGCCAATCATACCCCGACTGAGCAAATAATGCAAGAATTTACCTGGATAAGCGCATCTTTTCATCTTTTTCTAACGAAAATAGATCCATATCCAAAATGGAATCAGTCCTCCAGTAGCCAGTAGCGCTAACAATCCTAAGCCAATCGTAACCCAATCTATATTTCCTTGATGGTTGAAATCAGAATCATCTCTTTCTGATCTTATAGTTTCTTCAGATGTATCTCCATGAATAAATACTGGATTATCCACTTCCTTGATAAGGGAATTTGTATCGCCTTCTTCCGATATGGGTTGTACTTCATGCAAACTTAATAGGGGAATCAGAATATGACCTAACTGGTCTGCAGTTCGATATCGAGTCGACGGTTCTTTTGAGAGCAGTTTAAGAATAATCTTTTCTAAAACGAAGGGAATATCTGGATTAAGTTTGCGCGGAGAAAGTGGCTGCATTGTCTGATGGTAATAAGCCAACACGGACGGCGAATCACCATGAAAAGGCAGTTGACCAGTCAACATTTCGTACATCACAATCCCAAGGGAGTAAACATCGGACGCGGGTAAAGGAGGAGCACCCGCCGCTTGTTCAGGGGAAAAATACTGAGGGGATCCCCAAACAAATTGTGATTGTTCGCCAGATTTAATCGATGCTAAAACACGAGCAATCCCAAAATCGGTAATTTTTAGCCGCTGATCAGGGCTAATAAGTATATTTTGGGGTTTGATATCACAATGGACTAAACCAGCCCGGTGAGCATAGCCTAATCCAGCACAAGCCTGAATCATCAATCTCAGGGTTTCCTTCACCGAGAATTGCCCTCTTTTTTGAAGGATATTCTTTAGATCCGTACCGGGGAGATATTCCATTACGATATATGGATAATTATTCGCTAATCCAAAATCATGTACTATTACAATATTTGGATGGGAGAGATTTGCGGCTGCCTTTGCTTCCTGACGAAAACGCTCCCGAAAACGCGCATTCCTGGAAAAATCCTGACGTAAGATTTTTATTGCAACCGGTCGTTCCAGCATTAAATCATAGGCTTTATAGACAACCGCCATACCACCTGTACCCAGGCGGTCATCCAAGCGATAACGGTCATTTAACATTCTGGCAGATGACATACTAAAAATAAGTTGCCTCAATTCAATGGTTTTGTATTTTTACATCCAATCTAAATTATATCATATCCCCTAAATAACAATTTTCAAGTAGAATTATACCGTTATTATTGTTATTTAAATTACAAAATTTAATATTTACAGGATTGAATTCTTATGATGTCTGTGGTCATTAGGCGCGTGCAACAACATCCATTAGATTTATTACTATTCTTTTTTCCCCTTGCTATTCTCGGAAAAGTAATTGCATATAACCCAATTTGGATTTTCGCTTTATCTGCTATCGGAGTTATTCCTTTAGCGGGATATATTGGCGAAGCGACAGAAGCTTTGGTAACCCATACATCTCCGCGTCTCGGAGGATTGCTTAACGCCACACTCGGAAATGCAGCCGAATTGATAATTACGATTGTGGCTATCCGAGAAGGGCTTTTAGAATTAGTCAAAGCCTCAATTACTGGTTCTATCTTAGGAAATTTATTATTAGTGATGGGTACATCTTTTCTTCTGGGTGGCTTGAAAAACGGATTGCAATCCTTCCATAAAAAACAAGCTACGCGGAACGCCATTCTTTTGATACTTGCTGTCCTTGCTCTGCTTATTCCTTCCGTACTAAGCCATTATATTGGGCAAGACAACGATCCACGGGTTGAATCACTTAGCATTGGTGTTGCCGGAATTATGATTATCTTATATATCCTGTCACTAATCTACAGCTTCAAACCTGATAATTCTCCCTTATTACCTGATAAGAACCCCAAAAGCATAGAAAAAACATCATGGTCATTGTATAAATCAATAACCGTTCTTGCAGGTGCTACGATTGGTGTTGTCATTTTAAGCGAATTACTGGTCAGTACAGTTGAACCTGTCGTTACAAAACTGGGTATATCAGAATTCTTCCTTGGAATAATTTTAATACCCATTATTGGTAACGTAGCGGAACATTCGATTGCGGTTTCTTCGGCAATCCGAGACAAAATGGAATTAAGCGTTGAAATTTCAATTTCATCCTCTTTGCAAATTGCTCTCTTTGTCGCTCCAGTTTTGGTATTTTTATCTCTGTTTTTAGGACACCCACTTCAACTCATTTTTAGTTCTTTCGAATTATTAGCTCTCATTGCAGGGGTGGTTATTACAGCACTTGTCTCAGCAGACGGGGAATCAAACTGGTTGGAAGGCGCTGAACTCCTAGCAGTTTATCTTATTTTGGGACTGGCTTTCTTTCTTCTCCCATAGTATCCAATCCATAGATGGATATCGCTTCTGGTCAATCTGTATACACTTGTCTTGTCTATTAACTACCTTCCAATCAATTATTATGCTCAAGAAATCTTCCGCAGATTCAACTATTTTTATTATCCAAAGTTATTGGGATGTTCTCTTGATACTGAGGAAAGATACCTTGTTGCTTGGAATATTCTAAGTCCTTTTCCGCTACATTCATGAGCTCATCAAATGTGACCGCATCATCAGGAAAAGAAGCAATCCCACAAGATACTAAAATCCCGGCTCGTTTAGCAGACTCTTCAACTTTTCCCAATATTACAGCAGACGTATCTCGACTAGTATCTGGATAGACAATCATAAACCGGTTATTATCCAACAAATCGACTAGGAGATCAGGACGTCTTAATTGTTTGCGTATTTTCCGTAATAGATTAACACCGATGTAACGATTCATCATAGAATTCTGAACTTCCTTTACCGCCTCATGAAGTTTATCATCCATCTTGCCAGTTTCAGGTTCAATTACCATAATCGTCATGGGAAGTTCATGTCTTAGACTTCGGTAGAACTCTGTCTCGATATCCTCAATCGATTCCTCCAGAGTACGGACATGATTTAAATCCCCCAAAGTAATGTTTTCAATTACTTCCTCAAAATCCACTATCCTACCCGCCAAACTTCGCGCTAAGATAATCCCAAGGATCAATAAAATTATTTCTATTATTGTTACAATAGAATAAAGATCAGAATAGTTCGGTATCCCTGTAAAAATTAGCCAATCACACAATAAAAACACTAATACACTTGTGATAATTAATATCCCTTGAGATAGACGACGCAACCATGGAATAGCAATGATAAGCACAATTGATAATGGAAGAAAAACATATAAGAAACTAAAATTTTTATCCAAATTCCAATTTCCCCACTGTATCCTTGAGACATTCATCAAGAATGCCATAAACAAAATCAATGATGTAATAAGTCTTGGTATTTGTTTCATTTGTCAACACTTTCCGTTATTAGATTTAGAGACTTAATACTCTCTCGAACGATAAAGATTTCTAAAAAAAGATTCTCTGCATATTCCTGTTAAATAGGTATACTTATCTAACAGCCTTCCATAAAATCCTTTTCAAATTTCATCGTATGATACATCCGGTAAAAAAGGCATTTCCGGACTTTTAACAGATAGTAACTCCGCCAACGCAGCACGCATTGCAATGCGATCATCCCAGAGATATTCTGTTTCGCCAAAACACATCGACTGCTCATGCCCTTTCCCACATACAATTACAGTATCCCCAGTTATAGCCATTCTTACCGCAAATCTTACTGCGTCTCTTCGATCTGGAATACGCCAAAATGATTCAGTTTCTATTCCACCTTTTGCGATAACTCCATCCGCCATCTCAGCCAAAATCTGTTTAAGTGACTCTGTACGCGGATCTTCTGCCGTTAAAATTGTTATATCTGCATACTCCGCTGAAACCTCTGCCATCATCCTACGTTTGGCACGATCCCTCAATCCAGCCGACCCAAATACTGCGATCACCCGTCCTCGAGTCAATGGACGCGCTGACTTAAGGGCATTCAGCAAAGCATTCGGGGTATGGGCAAAATCAATAATCGCTATAAAGTCTTGCCCCATTTCAATACTTTCCATTCTTCCTGGTATGCCTGTCATCGAAGCAATCCCTTTTTGAATGATTTCCTCAGTCAACCCTAAGCCATACTTTCCAGCCGAAGCTGCAGCTAATATGTTCGAAACATTATATTCACCCAGCAATGGACTTTCTACTCGAAATCTTACGCTGCCTGTAACAATATCAAAAGACAAATTTCTCACACTCGAGGTAATATTTTCAGCCCGAACATCTGCTTCAGGACCAGTCCCATAACTAATTACCGGTACGGTAATGATCCCTTTTAGATATTCAAAAGACGAATCACCTCGGTTTATAACTGCCAGACGCGTCTCCATATGTGGTTTTTGTTTCGTCTCTGCAAGATATGTCAATAAACGAGCCTTCGATGACCTGTATGCTTCATACGTTCCATGGTAATCTAAATGCTCATGGGTAATATTTGTTACCACCCCAACATCAAACTCACACGCTTCTACTCTTTGTTGAGCTAAACCATGAGAGGTTGTTTCCAAAATAACGTGCGTAATGCCTTCCTCGACCATCATCGCCAGATAATGCTGAACATCTGGTGCGTCAGGGGTTGTTACATGAAACCCTGTGTCAAGTATTTTATCTCCAATGATGGCATTCACGGTTGATATCAT
>Ga0194063_10001829_pt1 | contig 13545 bp, 9 predicted proteins | sample SepL3720m_MetaG_FD_155459 | JGI IMG/M metagenome (GOLD analysis project Ga0194063, IMG submission 155459) | Anoxic zone freshwater microbial communities from boreal shield lake in IISD Experimental Lakes Area, Ontario, Canada - Sep2016-L373-20m | ecosystem: Environmental > Aquatic > Freshwater >... | reverse complement strand
TTGTGGTTAGCGACCTGGAGATCGACCGCGCGCGCCGGCAGGCGCGCCATTGTTGCGTGCTGTCGCTCAGCCTCTACCAAAACAAGCTTCGTGGCGAGGGAATCAAGCGGCCGGGCATTGTCGAGGTCCTCCTCGAGATTCTGAGGGAGAGGCGCATTCGGAGCGTGGTGGTGCCGCACAGCTTTCCGTGCGGCCTGGCGGCGAGTTTGCAGAAGCGCCGCATCACGGTTCGACCCCGGCCGGGCAATTGTTTTCCGCAGCGCGAGCAAAAAACCGCCATCGAGGTGAAGAAGATCAGCGCGGCGCTCTTGATGGCGGAGGTGGGCATGGCCGAGGCCATCCAGGTTCTTCACGTCGCAAAGGTTGGGCAGGGCGGCCGGTTGATGTACCGCGAGGCGCCGTTGACGTCGGAAAAACTCCGTGCGGTGATCGACACGGCGATTATCCAGGCAAATGGGCTTGCCAGCCACACCATTGTCGCGGGCGGCAAACAGGGTTGCGATCCGCACGAGCCTGGCTACGGGCCATTACGGGCCAACGAACCCATCATTTTGGATATCTTTCCCCGGTCGCAATCGACGGGTTATTTTGGCGACATCACGCGCACGGTAGTTCGCGGACACGCCAGCGAAGCGATTCGGAAGCTGTATCATACTGTTCTGGAGGGCCAGAAGCTGGCGTTTAACCAAGTGCGACCCGGGGTGGAGACCGCTGAGGTGCATCGGACAGTCCAGGAATTCTTCGAGCGGGAAGGTTACAAAACCGGGAAGTTCCACGGTCGGATGCAAGGTTTTTTCCACGGCACGGGTCATGGGCTTGGGCTGGAAATCCACGAAACGCCACGTTTGGGGCCGAATTCGGCTGGGGTATTGAAGGCCGGCCAGGTGGTGACGGTCGAGCCCGGATTATATTACCCGGAGCTTGGCGGTGTTCGTCTTGAGGATGTGGCGCTGGTGACGAGCAGTCGTCCCCGAAACCTGACGCGATTTGACAAAACTCTTGAAGTAAGGTGATTTATTTGATTGCCAACCATTGGCCGGAAGATAGATTCTCAAGGCGTCATTATGGTTGCTCACAATAAAAGCCACGAGGCAGACCGGGGAAAGGAACTGGATCGAGCGCGCAAGCTGCGGTCGCACAAGACACACGCACCGTCGAAGTTGCCGGCGGCGCGCACCCGGGGTGGAAAGCATGAGGTTTCCGAGGACGACCGGGAGCCGAAGGCCGGAGCGGCAGAGAAAGAGGAGGTATTGAAGCCAGCGGAAGTGGAAGCAACGACCGCTGTTCCAGCGACCGAAAAACCGCTTGCACCGCCCGAGCGAGAGCGAACGAGCTATGACGGCGACACGGCGATCAAGCTATATTTGCGGGAAATCGGCCAGGTCAAACTTCTGACACCGCAGGAGGAAATCGAGTTGGCGGCGCGGATCAAGAAGGGGGATAGGAAAGCCCGCGAGCTAATGATCAAGGCGAATTTGCGTCTGGTCGTGAAAATCGCCCGCGATTACGAAGGCATCGGTCTTCCGTTGCTCGATCTCATCAGCGAGGGGAACATCGGTTTGATGAAGGCCGTTGAGCGTTTCGATCCCGCCAAGGGAGGCAAGCTTTCGACTTACGGCTCGTGGTGGATAAAGCAATCCATCAAGCGGGCGCTCGCCAATCAATCCAAGACCATCCGGCTGCCCGTGCATCTGGTGGACAAGATTTCCAAGATGCGACGGACGGCGATGCGACTGCAGGAGGAGATTGGCCGTGAACCAACGGACGAGGAGCTCGCGGAAGAGATGGGCATCAGCCCAGCCCGCGTCACCCAGATGCGCATGGCGGCGGTTCGGCCGGCTTCGCTCGATGCGCCGATTGGCGATGAAGATTCCAACAGTTTTGCCGAAGTTGTCGAGGACGAGAATGCGAACACTCCGTATGAGCAACTCGAGGAGAAGACGGTGACGCAGATGTTGCACGAAATGGTCAAGACGCTCGACAAGCGAGAGGGCACAATTCTGCGCGCCCGATTTGGTCTCGACGGGGGCCCCGAAAAGACGCTGGAAGAGGTGGGCGATAAGTTTGGGGTGACCCGCGAGCGGGTGCGCCAGATTCAAAACATCGCGTTGAAGAAGCTGCGCAGAATGATTGAAAAAATGGAGATAACCAAGGCCTAGCCTGGAAACAACAAATCCCGACCCTCATGAGTCAAACCCATCCGCCGATTTCAGAGATCGAACGCGCCATTCGCAACATCCCGGATTTTCCGAAACCCGGCATTCAATTCAAAGACATCACGCCCGTGCTTGCTGACGCCCGGCTTTTTTCTGGCAGCATTGACTTGTTAACCGAGAGCTTCAAGCCCGGCACGGTCGATGCCGTGGTGGGCATTGATGCGCGCGGTTTTATTTTCGCCGCCGCCGCCGCAGTCAAGCTTCAGGCCGGCTTTGTGCCGGTTCGCAAGAAGGGCAAATTGCCCTACCAAACTCACGAACAGGAATACGCCCTCGAATATGGTACGGCCACGATTGCCATCCATGTCGATGCGCTCAAGCCCGGAGCTCGAGTGCTGCTCATCGATGATTTGCTGGCGACGGGCGGCACCGCGGCGGCGGCGGCGGCGCTGGTGCATCGCCTCGGTGCCCGGATTCTGGAAATCGCTTTTCTTATCGAACTCAGTTTTCTGGGAGGCCGGCAAAAGCTGGAGAACTACCCGGTGCGTTCGTTAGTTGTGTATTGAGTTGCCCTCCAGGCGCAAATGTCCCAAGCACCGCGGTCCGGAGCTGTTTTGGCGTTCGCGAGGGGAGCGGCGAATCTGTCTGGCACCCCGAGGCTCGCAGGGCTGCTCGATTTACTTTCTGCCGGCCAATGATCGCGGGGACAACCACGGGCGTATTTCCGGCGCGAGACTATGACCTGACCACCACGCTCACCTGTGGTCAGGCGTTTCGCTGGGAATGCTGCGAACGGGGCTGGACCGGCGTGATCGGCCGGCGCTGGGTCTGGCTCCACGCAGACCAATTCTCGATTACAGCGGAAACGGCGGAGCCGGTTGCAGACTGGGGCTGGCTGGCGGATTACTTGCAACTGGAGCTTGATTTGAGCGCGGTATTGCGGACCTTTCCCGACGAAGCCCCCATGCGCGCGGCGGTCGCCGCCTGCCGCGGTTTGCGTTTGTTGCGCCAGGATCCTTGGGAGTGTGTGGCCTCGTTCATCCTGTCATCAACCAAGCAGATCAGCCAAATCCGGCAGATCGTCTCGTTGTTGTGTGAACGTTACGGCGACCCGCTGCCCGTGCTCCCCACCCATGCTCCGGCGCACGCGTTCCCATCCCCGGCCCGACTGGCGAGGGCGACGGAGGCGGAGCTGCGCGCCTGCAAAATGGGATTCCGCGCTCCGTATTTGTTGGGGACCGCGCGCACGATTGCGAGCGGGCATCTCGATCTGGCCCGCCTGCAGCCGTTGTCAGTGGAGGTGGCTCGTTCCGAGCTGATGAAACTGCCGGGTGTGGGGCGGAAGATCGCCGATTGCGTCCTGTTGTTCGCATACGGATTTCAGCCCGCATTCCCGCTGGACGTATGGGTTATGAAGGCGCTGCGCGAGCTTTACTTTCCACGTCGGCGAGTCTCCGTGCAACGGCTGCACCGTTTTGCCGGGGCGCATTTCGGTCCCAATGCCGGATATGCGCAGCAGTATCTTTTCCATTACGCGCGAGTGCATAAGGAGCCTGGGTCTTGACGTCTGGAGGCGCAGCCCGTGACCCAATTTCCCTAAAATAATTCAGTGACGCCCGCCGTCCGCCGTGTTAAAAAGAGCACCAGAATTCTTACACATTGACCAGATTATGAAATCGATACCTTCACTAAAGCCCAAGCACACTTACCTGATGTCCAGTGGCGACCTGCGGCTCTCGGCCAACCAGAAGTGCTGGCCCGAACAGTTAAAGATGGAGACTGTGCTAGGCAAGGCCCTGAAAGCCGAAGGCTGGACGGTTGTCCGCGCGCACCCCTTCGACAAACAAAAGGAGCACGGTTTTATTGATTCGCAGAAGATGGGGATCGAGGTTTTTCGCAATCTTGACTCGAGTGCGCCGCTGATCGTTGCCGAAGGTGTCTGGCAGTATAGCCATCACGTTTTGGCTGGTCTTTCCACGCATTGCGGTCCGATTCTGACCGTGGCCAATTGGAGCGGCACCTGGCCCGGCCTGGTGGGCATGTTGAATCTGAATGGTTCTCTAACGAAAGCAGGAATCCGGTATAGCACGCTGTGGAGTGTGGATTTCACGGATGAGTTTTTCAAGAATGGCCTCCGCCAGTGGCTGGACGAGGGGGCGGTTACGCACGATCAGAGCCACGTAAGAGATTTGCGATTGCTGAAGCTGCCGCTTGCCGACGAGCAACTCGGCAAGGGCGCTGCCCGAGAGTTGCGGCGGCAGAAGGCCATTATGGGAGTTTTTGACGAAGGCTGCATGGGCATGTTCAACGCTATCATTCCGGATGAACTGCTGCATCCGACCGGCGTCTTCAAGGAGCGCCTCAGCCAGTCCGCCCTTTACGCCGCCATGCAGCAGGTCACAGACGGCGAAGCCCGCGAAGTCCTGAATTGGCTGCTGAAGAAAGGCATGACATTCTGCTGGGGCAAGAACGAGGAGACGGAGTTGACAGAAGCCCAGACCTTGCAGCAGTGCAAAATGTATATTGCTGCGGTTCGTCTTGCGGACGAATTCGGTTGCGCGACCATTGGCATTCAGTATCAGCAGGGGCTGAAAGACCTCACCCCGGCGAGCGATCTGGCGGAAGGTCTGCTGAATAACGTGGATCGGCCGCCGGTGAAGTGCCGGAAATCGGGTGGCGTGTTGTTCGCTGGCGAAGCCATTCCTCATTTCAACGAAGTGGACGAGTGCGCGGGCTTGGACGGCCTGGTGACCAATCGCCTGTGGCGGCAGCTCGGATTTGCGCCGGAGAACACCCTCCACGATCTCCGCTGGGGCCAGCACTACAATGGCGATGGAGTGGACGATTATGTTTGGGTGTTCCTGATCTCGGGAGCGGTCCCGCCGGCGCATTTGATCGGCGGCTATGGGGGCGCCACCAGCGAGCGCCAGCCGCCGATGTATTTCCGGCTGGGTGGCGGCACGATAAAAGGCATCTCGAAACCCGGTCACATCGTCTGGAGCCGCGTGTTCATCATGGACGGCACATTGCATTGCGATCTTGGCGTGTCCGAGGTGGTCAAGCTGCCCGAGAAGGAAACCGAACGTCGATGGCGCGAGACCACGCCGCAATGGCCGATCATGCATGCGGTGCTTGACGGGGTGACGCGCGACCAGATGATGGCGCGGCACAAGGCCAACCACATCCAGGTGGTTTATGCGCCAAACGCAAAACAAGCCCATCGTGCCTGCCGCATCAAGGCCGCGATGCTCGCCGAACTCGGTCTCGAGGTCCACCTGTGCGGCAATGTTGCGATGGATTAATGGAGAGCTGACATCAAGGAACCAGCAATTCTCCGTGAACTTGGAGACGGAGATGTGAACTCAAGGTCTGTGAGCAGGTTTAAACAGAACAGGAAACTCATTATGGAGTGCGCCGTCGCCGCCTGAACGTTACACGCGCAATTCCGTTGAGCTCAGCCAGCGTGGAGTGCTCGGAGAGTCGCCGTCCTTTTTTTTAATGTGGCGCGAAGCACGGCCAATTCTACTGGCGTGTAAAAAGCGGCGGTGGGCAATTCCGGATGGGTTCGCCCTGCTTTCAGACAGGCCATCACCCGCCAAGCCACGATCAGGTCAAACGCCAATACTCGTTGCAGATTCTGCGCACTTTTAAACTCGCACTTTTCCACCCCGCAGCCGCTCTTTAAAACCCGATGCCATTCTTCAATGCCCCAGCGCCGACAGTAGCACTGCACTTTCTCCCAAGCTCAAGAAGCGTGTTGTTACTGACCAACGGGTCGGCTTGTACCTGCTCGTTCAAGTGGCTGATGAGCTCAGCCGTGAATACTTTCCCGCATAGAATCAGAGGCTTGCCCATTCCGGCAAGCTTGCCTGGCGTGGAATCAAAAGTTTGGGCCTCATTATCTGCGTGTAAGGCTCAGTCGTTTGCCGCCGCACTCCATAATCTTTGGCCTTCTCTCCTTCGAGGAGCAGCGTGGGGCAGTTCGGAGAGCTGCCTTACGTCCTGTCAAAATGAGTTGCTGTTTTTTCTGCCTATTTTCTGCTGGCGGTTGGGGAGCGGATGGAGTAGGGTTGGTGCGTGGAATTAATTGGCAATCGTTAGCTTCAAAACGCGAAAAGACTTATGCAAATCACCAAACAGCTCGCAATTTTTCTCGACAACCGGCCTGGCACGCTGGCCCGCATGGCCGACGCCTTTGCCGAAGCCAAGATCAATATTTATGCCATCACGACCAGCGATACGGTGGATCACAGCGTCATCCGCCTGGTCGTCAGCGATTACCGCAAAGCGATGGGCCTTTTTGAAGAGCACGGCACGCTGGTGGTGGAAGATGACGTGCTGCTCTGCGAGGGCAGCAACAAGCCGGGAGAACTGGCGCGCATCGCCCATAAACTCGCCAGCGCTAAGATCAACATTGAATATTGCTACAGCGCCACCCCAGCGAAGGCAAAAAATGGCCTGCTGATTCTGCGCGTCTCGAACCCGGCCAAAGCCCTCAAGGTATTGAGCGAGTGACAATGCTTTATGCTTTACGAAATCAACACCCGCTGCTGGTTGCGAGGGCTTTCCGAAAAGGGCGGCGCAGCCGTTACGCTCGCCAATGTTCCCGCTGCCGAATTCGCCGGATGGCAAGAGATGGGTTTCACCCATATTTGGCTGATGGGCGTTTGGACGACCGGCCCGCGCGCGCGCGCAGAGGCATTAAAGCACCTTGACCTGCGCGCGGCCTACGACGCGGTGCTGCCGGGTTGGACGGAGGCAGACGTTGCCGGCTCGCCTTATGCGATTGGTGACTATCAAGTTCCGCCCGCTCTGGGCGGGGAACCTGGCTTGAAAGAGTTCCGCCGGAAACTGGGCGAACATGGGTTGAAGCTGGTTCTTGATTTCGTGCCAAACCATCTCGGTCTGGATCATGCCTGGGTCAAGAGCCAACCCGAGCTGTTCGTGCATAGCCCAACCGAGGTTTCCGGCGCGTTTTCTCAAGAAACCCCCGCCGGCATTCGTTGGCTGGCCCACGGCAAAGATCCCTACTTTCCAGCCTGGTCCGACACCGTCCAACTGGACTATCGCCGCACGGCCACACGAGTTGCGATGACGCAGTTGCTTCAATCGGTTGCCAGCCGCTGCGATGGAGTCCGCTGCGACATGGCCATGTTGCTGTTAAACGACGTTTTCGCCAAGACTTGGGAACAGTTCCCAATCGCTGGCCAGCCATCAGCAACTCCAGAGTTTTGGCCTGCCGCAATTTCGGCGGTCAAACGAGCGCACCCGGCGTTTCTCTTTCTCGCGGAGGCCTACTGGGGGTTGGAGGCGCGCCTACAGGGACTTGGATTCGATTGCACCTACGACAAGACCCTCTACGACGGGTTGGTTTCCCGGGACGGGGTTGGAGTTCAGCGCCATTTGCTTTCGATGACCTCTGAGGCGCTCGCATCGAGGGCGCATTTTCTCGAAAATCACGACGAACCCCGGATTGCTTCCATCCTCTCGCTGGAGGAGCACCGCGCGGCGGCCCTGGTCGTGCTGGGTTTGCCCGGCTTGCGTTTCTTGCACGAAGGCCAGCTATCCGGGGCCTGCCTCAAGGTTCCAGTGCAACTGGCGCGCCGCCCCGAGGAGCCGAAGCAGGCCGCCATCGAGACAATTTACCGCCAGATGTTGAGCACGCTGCCAAGCACGGCGGTTGGACAAGGCAGAAACCAGTTGCTCAAGCCCCGCGCCGCGTGGCCAAACAATCCAACCGCGCAAAACTTCATGATCGTGCAATGGCAGACTCAGGGGCCGGAGTTCGATCTGGTGGCCGTGAACCTGGCGTCACATCGCAGCCAATGTTACGTTCCGCTGACCGTTCAGGGTTTGGCGGAGCACAACTGGTTGATGAAAGACCTGCTTGGACCCGAAGAGCACAAACGCTCGGGAGATGATCTGCAAAACCAGGGTTTGTACCTCGACCTGCCAGCCCAGGGCGCTCAGTTGTTCCACTGCCACCCCATAAACTGACCTGGGATGCAACTGCTCGCCAAACTCGGCGTCGTGCTGATCGCCGCGCTGCTGGTGCCAGCGGCTTATGTCGATGCGGCGGCGTCTGGCCCAGCAACCCAACTGCCCGCCGGAGGTCCGGCCCGGGCCATGGCATTCTCCGAGCCTGCGATGGCGGGCGTGGAAGAAGTTGTTTTCGCCGCGCGGCCACTGGGGCGTGACGGCCACTGGTACGCAAATTTTGGCTATTACGCCGCCGATACGGACCGCAAAGCCTACCGCGAGGGCGCCAAGCTTTATCGCCTCAATCTGCGCGATGGCAAGCTCGACACCTTGTGGGCTGACCCCCGGGGAGGGGTGCGCGACCCGCAAGTTCATTACGATGGTCGCAAGATTCTCTTCTCTTGCCGCAAGGCGGCCGAGGATCAATATCATCTTTACGAAATCAACTCCGACGGCTCCGGCCTCCGGCAACTGACTGACGGGCCGTTCGACGATCTCGAGCCAACTTACCTCCCCGATGGCAGCATCGTGTTTGTCTCGAGCCGCTGCAAACGCTGGGTCAACTGCTGGCTCACACAGGTCGCCGTCCTCCACCGCTGCGATGCCGACGGTTCCAACATTCGCCCTCTTTCCAGCAATAACGAGCAGGATAATACCCCATGGCCACTGGCCGATGGCCGCATCGTCTATACCCGATGGGAATACGTGGACCGCAGCCAGGTCCATTTCCATCATCTCTGGACGGCAAACCCGGACGGCACGGACCAGACCATCTGGTTCGGCAATCTGCAACCCGGCACCACCATGATCGATGCCAAACCCATTCCCGGCTCGCACAAGATGGTCGCTTCCTTCTCCCCCGGACACGGTCAGCGAGAGCACGACGGTGTCATCACGGTTGTGGATCCAAGCGCCGGGCCGGACGCGGCTGCATTCGCCAAACCGATTAGCAAGGCCGCCAACTACCGCGATCCGTGGGCCTTTTCGGAAGATTGCTTCCTCGCCGCCTGCGGTCCCACGCTGGTTCTGCTGGACGGCAGCGGAGTCGCCCGGCAGGTTTTCAAGCTGCCGGAAGAAGACCTTCGCCTCCGATTTGAATGCCACGAGCCGCGGCCCCTGATGAGCCGGCCACGGGAGAAAGTCCTCGCCCCGCGCGCTCGTCCGGACGAAGCCACGGGCCGGATGATTCTGGCGAACGTCTGCGAAGGACGAAACATGGATGGGGTGAAGCCCGGCGACATCAAGAAGCTGCTTGTGCTCGAAACCCTGCCGATGCCGATTCATTACACCGGCGGGATGGAGCCGGTCAGTTACGGCGGCACCTTCACGCTCGAACGCATCCTGGGCACCGTCCCCGTCGAACCCGACGGCTCCGCTTATTTTGAAGTTCCCGCCCTCCGCAGCCTGTTCTTTGTGGCTTTGGACGAGCGGGACTTATCCGTCAAGCGAATGCAAAGCTTTGCCGCCGTGCAGCCGGGCGAGATTCTGAGCTGTGTGGGTTGCCACGAGCACCGCACCCAGGCGCCGCGCTATTCGGCGACCGAGCTGGTGGCGGTGCGCCGCGCCCCGAGCAAGATCGAGCCCATCACCGACGTGCCGGATGTGTTTGATTTCCCGCGCGACATTCAGCCGATCCTCGACACCCTTTGCACTGACTGCCACGGCTATGGAAAAACCGCTCGGGGCGGACCCCGCGCCGGACGCCTCGTCCTGAGTGGCGATCATGGCCCGCTTTTCAGCCACAGCTACTACATGCTGACCATCGCCCGGCTTTTCTCCGATGGCCGCAACCTGCCGCGCAGCAACTACGCCCCGCGCACACTCGGCTCGTCCGCCAGCCGCCTCTTGACCATGCTCGACGGGACGCATTACGGGGTCAACGCCACCCTGCACCAGAAGAAAATGCTGCGGCTCTGGATCGAGAGCGGCGCGGCTTATCCCGGCACCTATGCCGCGCTCGGCTGCGGCATGGTCGGCAATTACGACGAGAACCAGCAAATCAACACCGACCCGGACGTTGCTGCCACCCGCACCGCCGCCGCGGCGATGGAGAAGCGTTGCAACCACTGCCACGACCAACCTGCGCGCCTCCTGCCGCAAAGCCTTGCCGACGAACGGGGCGTCTCCTTCTGGGAACCCAGCCTCGATGATCCCCGGCTGCTCACCAGCCGTCATATCGTCTTCAACCTCTCCCGCCCCGAGGACTCCCTCATCCTGCTCGCGCCCCTGGCCGAGTCCGCCGGCGGCTGGGGTCTCTGCCGCGACCCAAAAACCAATCAGAAGACAATCGTTTTCGCCGACAAGACCGATCCCGCCTATCAAAACCTCCTGGCATTGTGTGTCTCTGGAAAAGACTTTCTCGCCCGGGACACCCGTCGCTTTGACATGCCCGGTTTCCAGCCTCGCGCCGCATGGGTCCGCGAAATGAAGCGCTACGGCATCTTGCCCGATCATCCAGGCTCATTCACACAGCTCGATTGTTACGCCACGGAACAGAAGTATTGGCAATCCCTCTGGTATAAACCTCCATCCCCTTAGCTATTCCGCGCTCACCCGGTAGGCTTGTTCGTCCAGCTTTTGTTTCTCCTTTGGCCACACCCGTCCTGCTCTTCACGGCACCAGCCGAGTACGGTAAAACTCCTGTGGCGGAATGTTAGTTAAATCCCGTGTCTGCAGGAGGTAAATGGTCCCGGAGTGGTCGAAAAGCTTCAGGCTGGCGTTGGTGTTCCAGCCGGCCATCGCCAAGTTCGTGCAGGACTGAAAATCGAAGAACTGGTCGGGCTGTCCGCCCAGAAGGAATAGCTCGTAGGCGCTGACGATGGCATTGGCGGTGCCGGGTGAATTGGTCGCCACACTGTAGTCATACGCGAGAAAATCCACGGGCGTTGTCCGCGGCACAATCTGGTTGCGTAGGATGACCCCCTCGATGCCGGTCAATACGAGTTGCCCTTCCTGGGTAGTGGCACCATAGAGCGACTTAATGGAGGGCACGTAGAGACTGGTCCAGTTCACCAGGTTGCTGCTCGACAGCAGCAAGCCCTGCGTGCCTACCACAAACCACGTGTCACCCACAAACGTCACATCATTCAGCCAGCGGGTTGTTCCACTGGCGCGCGATGTCCAGTTCGTTCCGTTTGCGCTGGTATAGAGCGCCCCATTTTGGCCAACCACCACGAACTGGCCGCCGACCTGGCGGACCCGATAGAGCCAGTTGGTCGTCCCCAGGGACACAGTGCCCCACGAGCTGGCGTCGCGTCCGGAACGCAGGAGGGTTCCGTTCTTTCCAACGGCAATCCAGTTGCCGGGCCCGGGGGCCACGCCCGAGAGAAAATTGGTCGTGGGACTCGTGCAGGCCGTCCAGTTCGAGCCGTCCGGGCTGGTGAAGATGCTACCCCAGTCCCCGGAGAGGACAAAGAGGTTGCTGACCGCGGCGACCCCTTGCAGCGTGTTGGTGGTAAAGGGGGGCAGATTCGTCCAGATCAGTCCAAACACATCGAAAGTCGTGTTGGTGATCACGATGTTCGTGCCAACGTAGTTGGTGATGGCGAGGTTGGTAAACCCGGCACGGCTGATGAGCACGTTGCCGGCGTTGCCCGCCGCCACCAGCAGGTTAGTGGTGCCTCCCACGCCCAGCAGAACAACGTTCGTATGCGGCAAAGGCACTACTTCTCTGGCCCATAGAATCCCGTCGAGGCTGGTTTGTATGGTCGCCAGGTCGCCCGCGGCGACGTAGATGCCTCTTTGGATCGTAACGTCCCAAAGCCAGGCGTGGGAAGAATCGTCGGGCGAAGGCTGCCAGCTATACAGACTGGCACCATTAGTGCGGCTGCCTTCGATGAGCAGGCCCGTGCGCCCTGCAACGAGCCAGGAATTGGAGATGCCATAGGCCGAGAGATAGACCCAGGCTGGCGGCGCGTTAGTGGGAAGGGCCGTAATATGATTGGTCCACGTCGTTTGCCCCGAGGCCCGGAAACCCACTTCCTGGTCCCCCACAACCAACAGCCCGGTGTCGTTGAGCGCCACGTCAAACAGGTTGTTCGTTGAACCCGTATTCAGCGAGGTCCAGGGTGTAGCGCCGGTGCTGCTGGAGAGCACCACACCGCCGTTGCCTACGATGAAAAATTGTCCCGCTCCGCTTGTAGCTAAATAGCGAACCCGGTTCAAATGGGCTGTCCCGCTTGTGGTCCTGCTCCACGAAGTTCCGGAGGTGCTGCGCAGAATGGTGCCGTTTTCGCCGACCGCCACGAATGTTCCACCGCCAAACGCGACACCGCGCAGCCATTCTGACGTGCCCGAGGTGGTCTGCGTCCAGTTGGTACCGTTGGTGCTGGTGTAGATGGTGCCATTGTCGCCTACCGCCACGGCGCGCTGCGCAGAAGCCGCCACCCCCTCAAACCAATTGGCGGTCGCAGGCAATACCTGCGCGGGTTGAAAGCTGTTCCCATCCTCAGACCAGCGAATGCAGCCGTTCTCACCAACGACGAGAAACCGCTCGCCCATCAGGGCAACCCCGCGCAGGTAATTGGTGACGCCGCTTGCCGCGGGAGCCCAACGTTCATCCAAGCCCTGGACATAAACCGTGCCTGCGTCTCCAACCTGGAGGGCAACGTCACTGGCAACCAGCATGTCCATCACATTATTGCCATGCGGTGCGGGATTCGACCAGCGCCAGCGTCCGGGTTTGACGTCCACCGCGGCAGCGTTCATGCCGAGACAGGCTGCGACCAGAGCGAATGTATTCGACGGCTCCATAAGTACACTCAATGCAGCGGTTTTCAGTAATGGCTTGTCTGGAGGGTGCCAAAAGCGTGGGCTAAGCCGGGCTAATCACCTCTGCGCTCACGCTGCTGGACCTGTTCGCGGGCCTGCTCCATGAGTTGCTGGTGACTGGGCAGGGATTCGCGGAGGGACTGGAGCCGTTCGCGGAGTTGCTCGCGATCCCGGGCCTGCTCCCTGACCACCTCCCGCAATTGTTCCCGGAGGCGTTGCCGCTCTTCGTCCGTGCTGGCCGTCAGCTCTTTTCTCTTCTCTTGCATCTGTTGCTGGTACTTCTCGCGCGCCTGTTGCATCTCCTGGACCGCTTGCTGCACGGTTCCGGGCAAAGACTCCTGCAGACGAGTGCCCTTCTGTTCGAGGGCCGAACCGCTGGCCTGCAGCCGTCCCTGGTCCTGCTTCTGGGTTTGGCCGCCCTTGGCGCTGCCGCTGCTGGTGCTATTGGTGCCTCCGGCGAATGCCGTGACCGAGGCCAGGACCACTCCGGCCACAAACGCTCTTGCCACATTTTTTTTCATGTCATTGCTCTCTCCGCGTTGCTCGATGAGTTTCATACCAGGTTTCTCCTATGCACGCCGCGTGCCAGACACCGGTTTCCTCAAAACCCCTTTGTTTCGGCCATTCTCACAGCCATCAC
>Ga0194063_10001827_pt1 | contig 13550 bp, 12 predicted proteins | sample SepL3720m_MetaG_FD_155459 | JGI IMG/M metagenome (GOLD analysis project Ga0194063, IMG submission 155459) | Anoxic zone freshwater microbial communities from boreal shield lake in IISD Experimental Lakes Area, Ontario, Canada - Sep2016-L373-20m | ecosystem: Environmental > Aquatic > Freshwater... | reverse complement strand
TGGTTTTGATTTTTCAATTTTTTCAAACATATTTTTTTAGTATACAAATAATGCTTAACTGGCTATCAAATTCTTAATAATCCCAACCATCATCTCTTTTTCCTTCGGATCACTTTCTGCAACTATTAGTTGCAACCTGTTCCAAAATGGAACATATTGATTTATCCAAATTTGCAATGTGTAAAAAATGCATATTACTTTTTTTATCGATAATTTCAAATTATTTATTCAAACTCGTCTGCTTGGAAATATTAAGTAGAACTCCAATTCCGGCCATAAGAAAAACTAGAGATGTTCCGCCATAACTGATAAAGGGCAATGGAATTCCTGTGAGTGGAATGAGACCGGAAATGGCCGAGATATTGATGAGCGCCTGAAAAGTGATCCAACAAGTGATGCCAACTGCTGTGAGTTGGGAAAAACGATCAGGAGCGTTTTTGGCAATGCGAAAACCAATCATCGCAAGAGACAAAAATAATAAAACCAGAATGACAACACCAATCATGCCAAGCTCCTCTCCAATAATAGCGAAAATGGAATCGCCCACTGGCTCTGGCAAATAGTTGAATTTTTGGAGACTATGCCCTAATCCCACTCCAAAAATTCCACCGGAACCGATTGCGAGAAGTGCTTGATTGATTTGGTAACCAATCCCGCGCGGATCAAGTTCGGGGTGAAGAAATACCAAAAAACGATCCATACGATAGGATTCAAATTTGATAAGAATGGCCAGCGCGGCAAAGCCAGAAGCAGCAATCATAAACATATGCGAAAGTCGGGCGCCTGAAATGAAAAATATTGACATGGCAATAAAAATAATCACGCCCAATGTTCCCATGTCTGGCTGTTTTTCCAAAAGAAAACTGACAACTCCCACCACAGCAAGAAAGGGAATTAAGCCTTCATAGAAATCTTTCACTTTTTCGGCGCGACTTTCGAGCCAGGCTGAAAGATAGATAATGATCGACAATTTCAACATTTCCGAAGGTTGAAAAGAAAATGGACCCAATTGAAGCCAGCGACTCGCGCCATATATCTTTGAGCCGACTCCTGGCACAAAAACCAAGACAAGAAAGAAAATGCTTAAAATAAAAAGTGGGAAGGCGATTTTTTTCCAAAAGTTATAATCAATTTTTTGCGTGACATATAAAACAAGAAATCCTGGCAAAACACCATAAAAAAGTTGATGCTTGAAAAAATAATAGGAGTCGCCAAAACGGCTCCGAGAATAGGCAATTCCGGCTGAAGCAATCATCGCCAAGCCAAAAGTAATAAGAAGAAGCACCACGAAAAGTAAATTTCTATTCACTCCATGTCTTTCACGTTTGGCCATTTTTTTCGAAATTAAATAAGCTTAATTTTTTTCTCGCCATTTTTCTATCTCACCGTGATTTCCACCCAAAAGAACTGCCGGGACCTCCCAACCGTTAAAACTGGCTGGTTTGCTATATTGAGGATGTTCCTTATAATCTTTTCGACTGTGCGATTCGTATTTGGAACTTTCATCATTACCCAAAACTCCTGGGATTAGTCGCGTCACTGAATCAATCACAACCATTGCCGGAAGCTCACCTCCCGTGAGAACATAATCTCCGATGGAAATTTCTTCATCAACAATATTCTGCGCTACGCGCTCATCCACACCCTCATAGCGTCCGCAGATTAAAATCAAATTATCATATTTCGCGAGTCGCTCCGCTGACCGCTGGGTATATTTCTTGCCTTTAGCGGAAAAAAGAATCACACGTGTCTTACTTTTATTGGCAAGTTGCTCTTTTATTTTTTCGACACAAGTATAAATCGGCTGAACCTGAAAGACCATTCCTGCTCCACCACCATAGGGAGTGTCGTCAACTTTTCCATGCTTGTCTATCGTGCTCTCTCTTAGATTATGAGCAAAAACCTCAATTATTCCGCTTTTTCGGGCGCGCCCAATTATAGACTCACAAAGATATGAGTCTAAAATACGCGGAAAAATTGTAACAATGTGGAATTGCATAATACATTCATAATAGCAAAACAAATCAAAAAAGGCTAGCATCCGCCAGCCTTTTTGCATATTTCTAAGTTTGGGTAGTATTAAACAATATCACCTACGACATCGTCAATACTTTTTCGCACTTCTTCTCTTGGCTCTCTTGCTTCTCTATCTTCTCTTGGTTTTCGCTCAGATCCTTCTGGTTCGTTAATCTTGAGATTAACTCGAGCATTATTCCTTGCACCAATTACACGCAAAAGTGTTCGCAAAGCTTTTGCTGTAGCACCCTCGCGACCGATAATCATTCCCATGTCTTCAGGATTGACATCAAGCGTAATTAGCACACCCATTTCATCAATCTTCCTTTCCACTCTAACATCATCTGGTTTGTTAACAATTTGTTTCACAACATATTCAACAAACTCTTTGTCAGTAACTTGGATTGTAGTCATAAACGCAATTCTAGATTAAAGATTATTAACTTCTGAGTAAGAGGGCTTCGGAAGATCGACCACCCACCATCGCTGTCATTCGCTAAGCTGTAAGATAGCCTTAACGAAATTCTCCTACTTCCTATACTATACTATTTATCAATTATTCTGTCAAAAAAATACGTGCGCTAAGAGCATCCCAATCCCCACTCCTATTGGAATATGAAAGTTTTCAAAATTTTGTTCACATTGTCCATCGTTTCATCGCCAAGTTCCACTCTAATTACCCGCTCCTTAGTACTACTAATTGAATAGTAACCGGCTTTCTCGCATTCCGTTTGGCTGGAGTTAGGGTTGACATATTTTGTCTCATAACTTCCCACTTTCAAGGTCGACTCTGTGAGCGTGCAATTCTTTCGTTCCTTTTCTGAAAACTCCTTATTATACCAAGATTGCAAATCCAACTTATCTTCATCGGAATACGCCCTAAACTTCCAAGTTTTATTATTTTGAGAAACACGGACTAAACCCCCACCATAAACTACCTGCGCATCGCTTGGATACTTAAATTCAAATTTATTTTTTTCATCTATATAGGTTTTCCAGTCCTCCGTGCCATCCTTCGGCTTTTCTATTGTACTGTCTGGAGTTTTCTCTGGCTCCTTCACTTGTGGGTCAGTATTTTTTGGAGGCAGGCTCTGAGCAACTTCTGATTCGCTTGGATTATTTTCTGGCACAGCATTCGTTGAAGCACCCAATGCAGCCGGCGCGCCTGAAGCTGGCGAAGTAGCGACAGCAATTTGTTTTTTTGCCAGGCTGGCATCTGTTTCTTTTTTGATTTTTTCGAAAGCTTCATCGTTGCCATGACTAAACATCTGCCAAAAAACATTGCCAAAAATCAGGGCAACCAAACAAAATACTCCTACTAATAATATACTGCTATTCCGGCTCATATGAAAGCTTTAGTTAAATCACTTATTGCTAAATTTATTATAGCACAACCCCGCACTAACCTTGCACTTGCACCTCCAGTGTAAATTAGCCAAGGGCCAGTGCAAGGTTAGTGCGGGGCTGGACAAAACCACAAAATCCCGCTAATATTTATCCATGGAAAGATTCAAACGCACTCTATTTTTTTGGTCCCTCGTCTTAATTTTCTTCATAATCACCCCAATTATCGTCTTGGAAGCCCGCGGTTATCGCTTCGATTGGAATCGAGGTATTTTCGTTTATAGCGGAACGATTTCTTTTAAGGCCAACCCGCAAAACATCACCACGACTCTCAATGGCAATACCAATGAAACGGCTACGCCAAACAGAATCAATAACTCATTCAATCTCTCAGGCCTCCTTCCTGCAGATTACGAAATTGAAATCTCTGCAAAAGATTTCCATTCCTGGAATAAAAAAATTGACGTCCATAGCGGCATCTCTAGCGAATTTTGGAATGTTGTCCTGACAAGAAAAAATTACGAAAAAACCATCTATGACTCAACGCGGGAAATTGATAAATTCTTCACGTCACCAAAAAACCGCTTCATTGCCTTCACGACCAACACGAAAAATGCATTTTCAGTGAAAGAATTAGACCTAAATAGCAAACTCATCGTCAACGATTACACACTTACCGGATGGAAGCTTCTTGCAGAGGATAAAAAGGAAAATATCGAGTGGTCACCAGACGAAAACTATCTTTCTGTCCCTGTGGAAAAAAATGATGCGGCAGAATTAAAGACAAGCTCATTGGAAAACTATTTCAAAACCGCCTATTTCATCATCGATCTTAGTGATAATAGCACGACAAACCTAAATACTTTTTTTGGAAAAAATGATATTCGCTATGTGAGATGGGATCCAAAAGAAAAAGGCTATCTCTTCTTTCTAGAGGGCACATCGCTTTTTCGGGCAAATATCAAAGACGCGACTGATATAACCGAAATCGCGAGAGACATCAGCGCCTATGACCTAGCCTATAACGGTGTTTATTTTGTCCAAGCGCCTAACAATCTCATTTTCAAAACCAGTCTTGATGGAAAATCGGAAAAAATTCAAATTACCAATAGCTTTCCTGACGCAACGAACCCAGCCATTAAAAGAATCACTGTCTATGACGAATCTCGCATCGCCTTTCTTGACCAAAATCAAAATCTTTTCATCTACAATAATGGAGAAAATGAAGAATATTTCAGAGCACTTGGAAGTCAAGTAGCAGAAATGCACTTTTCTAATGATGGGAAAAAATTACTTTTTTATAGCAACAATGAAATCTCCGTATACTACACTCGCAATTGGACCGTACAACCGATTCGCTATGAAAATGACTTGAACAATATCACGCGCTATTCCGAAAACCTAAAAAATATCCAGTGGTACAAAGACTATGAACACATCATTTTTAGTGTTGGAAAATACACAAAAATAATCGAGCTAGACGCGCGCGATCATCGCAACTGCCTAGATCTAATTAGTGGCAGTCTAGACACGCCTTTCGTCATTCATAATAATGGCCTTGAGAAACTCTTCTTTACTGATGAAAAAGATGGTGTCACAATCCTCAATTCTTTTGTTTTCCCCGAACCAGTTCCAATCCTAGGAATTGGAGGAGCATAAAAAAATCCCCTGCCAAAGCGGGGGATTTTTATTAAGTGTCATTCCCGCGAAGGCGGGAATCCAGGCTCCACCAGTTTTAAACTCTGGAAAATCTAGTTACCAATCTTCTCACTTTATGTTATCGTCAGCTTTTTATTTAATAGCTCGTTTTTCTATATATTAAGCTCGAGGCGACTGGATCCCCGCCTTCGCGTGGATGACACCCCCTCTATTGATTATCACTCAATTTCCAATCGCTTGAGAGATCAACCTGATAGACCATCTTCTTTTGACTCTTATATATAATCATCACTTCGCCTTTCACTTCGCCAGAGCCAGATTGTCTTTGAATTAAGAGGTCATAATTTTCCACCGCTGCTCTTGGCAGATCATAGAAAAATTCAATCGTCTTTGTTTGACCCAAAGGAACGCCAACTAATGTCCCAAAATATTTTTTGCCCAAGTCATCACCAAATCGCTTCTCGCCCAAATTCTTCGAATCTGTAAGCCAACTACTTTTTGGAACATAGACTCGCAGATAAGTCAGATAATCTTTTGTCATCCAATTTTTTTCCTTCCCAGTATGATTGTAGGTCACTTTCAAATTAGCCCGAAGAACATCTCCTGATAAATCTACCGTATAGTTAAATGACCGGCGCATGTAATAATCGCTTTTCAAAGATCCCATATTCGCATCAACCAGCATCAGATAGTCCTCTGACCAATTCTTGTCCACACTACCGTCCCACTGCGCAAGCTGGGCCTGTCTTTCCAACTTATCATCCTTGAAATACAACTGAATATCTTTGCGATTCAAATCATCCAATATGATTTCTGCAAGCTTTATCTTCTCACTCATACTAAGCGTGAAAACTTTTTTCTGAATTTCTTTTGCCAGAAGATTCATTATGCTCTTTCTCTCTCCCCTTTCAATACCCTGCTTATAAGATCCTTGTTCGACTTGATATTCTAGATCGAGAACTGCATTTTCGCTGTCATAAGTTCCCGGATAACCTGGAATCTCCACGGGTCCAGTCACTTTGAGAAAAGAAGTGAGCACATTACTATTAATTGCTACAATCCCCGCGAAATCTTCTTGCCCCTGACCCAAACGATAAAACTCATCGACTTTCTTAGCATTCTCCAAAAAGTCTGGAGAAAAATTTGAGTCGCGCAACTTCCAATCCGAAACGCGCAAAGTTTCTTTGATCGGATATGGAGGAGCAGTGCCATCCGGAACGCGTCCGTCAAAATTTGAAAGGTCATGAGTGGAAAGATCCATAACCTTTCCATCTTGCATTTTTAAAACTCCAAACGAACCGATATATCCTCCGCCGGGACGAAGCTCCATATTATTTTGAAAAAGCAACATAAACGCTTTCGCCTCTCCGTCTTTCGCAAAAAGATACTCAGCAAAACTAGCCATTGTTTTGAACTTGGCCTTTTTAAGTTCGTTCATTGGCAAAAAATCAATAACAGCACTCATTGTCCCAAATTCCTTGTTATTTTTCACTTGCCAATAAAAATACCAGCCTACGAGAAATAGGATAGAACAAATCCAAAATAGAATAAAATTGCGATTGCCTTTTTGCATAAAAATTAACTCTTTACAAGTTATTATAGCTAAATTATATCAACTGATTATTTTACACCAAATCCAACCTACTGTCAAGCGCGCGCAAACTAAAACAGACCCTCCTATCTGCTTTAGTTTCAAAGCTTTATAGGAAAGTCTGCATCCGACTCAAAAGTGAGTCAACTATTTTAAAAAAGGTCAGAGGCTACAATGCCTCGTATCGCAGCTATTCTGTTTTGGTCCAGCTTAAAGGCAAACAAGTCGCCTGTGCGTGACCATACCAACACATACTCTTCCCCATTTATCATAATGGGTGAAGTTGTTTGGCCAGTTGTCGTCGCACTTGCTCCCACAGTTCCCTGGAAGAAGTTTATCGCCGCTGCACTCCCTTGAACTACGTAATCCTTAGCCGGTGCAGCACCACCCGTAGACGAAAATATCCAGGGAGAGGGATATCTAGTCTTGCCATCTGAACCCAAATCTGTGTTCGCCTGAGTCATGGCCTCAGCTGCCTTCCAACAAGGGTTATCATATCCCGGAGTAGGAGTCCCATTGAAAGGATTCATTTGCTTTTCCCACACCCCCTTACTATTTAAGTAAAGCTTGATGCCTACCGTCCCATAGGCATACGTCTCTGACTCCCTGGGAACAACCCTGATGTCCTCATACTGCGCGAACGCAGTCGAAAACATCGCCATTACCGAGAAAATAGTCATTGCCAAAGTAAAAATGCTTTTTTTCATGGTAATTCTCCTTTTTTTATTGAGGTTAATTTTGGCTCGGATTTGAGCCAGTTTTTTTGTCAAAAATCTGTCAAAATCGGTAACAGTCGAGCATAGCACATATTTAAAATTTGTCAATAGCCCAAGACCTCCTGCTATTGACAAAGAATGAAAAATGCGCTATGATTGACGGTTACTTAATTGACTAATTTTGACGTTATATGCATAGACAAAACACCGAAAATTACCTCCAATACGCCTCAATCAGCATCGCAAATAATTCCAACAAATTGAATTATTTCGGAATCAGCTCAGCTTCAAGTTTTTTCAAACGCTTCCTTGACGTCTTTTTGTCTTTGGTAATTTTAGCTTTTTCCACCCCCCTCATGCTTTTGCTCGCCATTGCCAAAAAGTTAACTTCGAGCGATCCGATCATTTTCTCTCAAAAACGTGTTGGCAAAGACGGCAAACTTTTTCGCCTCTATAAATTCCGCACGCTCTACGCCAATACAAATCCCTATGCCGTAACACCAAACAAAAGCGACGACCCAAGAATAGCTCCTTTGGGAAAATTCCTGAGAAACACCGGGCTAGATGAATTGCCACAATTCGTAAATGTACTCAAAGGTGAGATGAGTATTGTCGGACCAAGACCAGAGATGGAATTTATTGCAAAAGATTACAGCCTTTTTGAAAGAACAAGACTCTTTGTCAAACCGGGAATTACCGGGCTTTGGCAAATTCATGCTGATCGCAAAAAACCGATCCATGAAAATATTGACCACGACTTGCATTACATCGAAAATTATTCAATCTTTTTGGATTTTGCTATTATAATTGAAACGGCATTATTCATGCTCAGGAAAATTATCAAATCCTAAATCAAATGAAAAAATCAGTTCTATTTTTAGTTCAAAATTTGCCCGTCCCCCAGGACCGTCGGATCATGATGGAAGCGCGAGCCCTTGAAAAATCTGGCTATGCTGTTTCCATTATTTCCCCAAGAAAGCCAGAGCAGGCTAAATTTGAAATAGCAGACGGCATTTACATATACCGCTATTTAATGGCACCCAAATCGCTCGGCTATCTTAGCTATCTTTGGGAATATTCTTACTCTTTTACGTTAACTTTCTATCTAGCTTGGAAAATTTTTTTCACGCGTGGTTTTTCTATTCTACACTCTGCCAATCCACCGGATTTCTTTTTTATCATCGCTCTATTTTTCAAGCCTCTTGGCGTCAAATTTGTTTACGATCAACACGATCTGATGCCAGAAATGTTGCTTTGCCGTTTTGGCAAAACCAAGGAGCACTTTCTCTATAAAATCTTGCTTTTCATGGAACGAATGAATTACCGCTTTTGCGATATTCATCTTTCAACTTGCGAGTCTGGTCAAAAGAAAACCCTCTCGCGCGTCAAAGTAAGAGCTAAAAATTTCATCGTCCGCTCCGCGCCTGATCCGACTCAAATCAGCCAGGCGCTAGTTAATGCGGACATGGCTAAAAAGATTCAGACCAAGCACCGCTTTCTTTGCTCCTATCTTGGCGTAATGGGTCCGCAAGACGGCGTCGACAAGCTGCTGCGCAGTATTAGGGTAATTATCCACGAACTGAAAAGAACTGACATTGGTTTTGTCCTGATGGGCGATGGCGATGATTTTGAACATTTGGTAGAAATGGCTTCTGAGTATAAAATAAAAGATAATGTCATCTTTACTGGCTGGGCTGATGCCAAACTCATCTCGACCTATTTTTATGCCTCTCAAATTGGCCTTATGCCAGAACCAAAAAATGACTACACAGATAATTCTCTGCACAATAAAATTCTCGAGTATATGACTGCCGAACTGCCAGTTATCGCCTACGATTTGAAAGAAGCCAAAGAGACAGCGGGCAACGCAGCAATCTACGTCAAAAATAATAATGAAAAAGAATTTGCCAGAGCGGTAGTCAGCCTTATTGATGATTTTACTTTACGCCAGTCAATGTCAGTTGAAAGCAAAAAACGCTCCGGGAGCTACCTCTTTAGCCAAGCCTCAGCGCAAAAAGAACTCTTACGCGCATACGCTTTATTATTTTCAACCAAAAGTTCAGAGAAAATTTAAAGAATAGCCTTCCCCCGCAGAAACGGGTTCGAAACCCGTTTCGCATAGTTTACTATTTTACAAAATCTGTAAATCAAAAGGACCAGGTTACAAACCTGCTCCTGCACTCCTATTCGTATATTCGTAATAATTCGTAATTCGTAGATAATGAAAAAAGCATTTGTAATCTGGGTCCAAGAAGTTAAACTGAGTGAATTTCTCGCTCGAGAAATTGACGCCGAAATTATCATCTCTTGCAAAAAGTATTGGGGTAATTTTTCCATTCCCACGATTGTACGCTATATCATTCAAGGTTTTGACACATACAGAAAATTGAGAAAAATTAGACCACAAATCATCTTCGTGCAAAATCCGCCCATTATCGCTGTCGCCGTTGTGTACCTTTATGCCAAATTCAATTCGGCCGAATATATCATCGACACACATACGGCTGGCTTTATCGACAAAAAATGGACCTACTTTCACCCACTTCACAAATTCCTAGCCAAGCGGGCAATTTGGAATACGGCGCATAATTATAAGAATTTAGAATATCTCAAAAATTGGGGAATTGAAAAAAGTTCTGTTTTGCAATTTTACACACCGACAAAGCTGGAAATTCTAAAGGAAAATATAGCACTATCCGATGAGTTAGAGGCAAAACTAAAAAACCAAGCTGGTCTAAAAGTTTTTATGGTCAATCGCTTTGCCGAGGCTGATGATGCCTGGCAGGAAGTAGTTGAGACGGCAAGGATAATGCCACAGGCACTTTTTTTTCTCACTGGAAATGACGAAAAGATTAGCCAAAAAATCAAAGACGCTTTCCCGGCGAATGTTACCACCACGGGGTATCTAAAGCACAAAGAGTTCATGACTCTCATGGACCGCTCGGATGTCGTTCTTGCGCTTACTAAGAGACGAGATACTGTTCTTTGGTCGATCAGAGAAATCATGGCGCTCAAAAAACCCTTTGTCACTTCAGATTCCGAAACAATTAAGCATTATTTTTCTGACGTCGCACTCCTTACCAACCACAAAGCAAGCGATCTGGCAGAAAAAATTCAGCTAGCCCAAGAAAAGAAAACTGAGATAGAAGAAAAAATAGATACCTTCCTAAAAAAAGATACTATTCGCTGGAAAAATGATATACTATTTATAAACCAGGTTATCGAAAAAAACCTAAAAGCAAAGAACATGTGACTTACGCGTTTGCCAAGAATAAGCTTTTCTATAGCCAAGGTTGATCCGGAAAAACTTTAATGGTTTTAGAGGCTAAAATAAGTAAAAAACAAACTCCAAACAGCCACGCGCTTTAAAGATTGTTTTTGGTAAACACGTAAGTCATAGAACAGCTAGAATGAAAAAGATTTTATTTCTATCAGAAATGCCAATTACTAATGGGGTTATCCAAGCTCAGCTTCTTCCTGTTCTCTTGGAAGCTGCTCGCCTTGGATATGCAACTGAAGTCTTGGAAACCATCGGAAGATTCGACGCCCAAGAAAAATATCGAACTGAAGCAGAAAAAAAATTGACTGGGGCGGGAATAGTTTTGCAAAAAATCAATGTCCCCCGTTTCACCCTACTGCCCTCTATTTTATATTTCTCACTGAAATTATATCAGCTTTTCAAAAAACAACTCAAAGATACAGAAAGTGAATCGCCCGTCATCTATGCCAGAAATTATAAGTTTATCCCCTTTCTCCTCTGGGCCAAATATTTTTGGCACATTTCTTTCATCTATAGCCCGCGCGGCGCCTATGTGGCAGAACGTAAGTACTACAGAAAATTCAAAGATCTGCTCTATGCCAACGCGATTGGACTTCTGGAAAAAATCGCTATCCGAAAAAGCTTCTCTACTATCGTAGAAACTGAAGAATTCAAAAAACATCTGGAAAAATTATACAAACTCAATGAAGGACACCTCACAATCATACCGAATTATTGGGATGCCACACTACTTCCTGACAAAAACTGGAGACGAGAGGAAATGCGCAAAAAACTCGGATTTACAGGAAAAAAGGTAATTGTCTATACTGGCACAGTTGAAGCTTGGTATGAATTTGAGCAGATGGTTGATCTTGTGTCTCGACTTAGGAAAAAAAATCCTGCTATTTTTTTCCAACTATTTCTAAAAGAAGATTACGTCCGAACAGAATCCTGTGGGATCCTAAAAACTCTACCAGAAATTTTTGAAAAATATGGATTTGAAAAAGACTCCTATGCTATTTCGTCCTATGCCCCCGAAGAACGCTACCGCTACCTCTGCGCATGCGACGCAGGCATTTGCCTGACAACTACCGCCAAGTTCAAAACCATGATGCTTTACATCAAGATTGTAGATTTCTGGGGGGCCGGACTACCCATTATTGCCAATAAAGAAATCGGGATCATCGAAGAGATGATTGAAAAAACTGGCACAGGAGCACTGGTTGATTACACAAAGTGGGAAGAATCGATTGCAAAAATCAACCCTGAAAAACTTTTTGAGAAAAACAATACTTATCTAGAAGAAACCGCGAGATACTCATCCGAAAAAGTTTTGCCGCTCTATTTCGATCTATTTGATAAATTTTTTCAAAAATAACCGCACAAAACAATATGCAAAGCCTAACCCCAAAATTGAATAAAAATTCTCGCTTCTATGCTTACGTACTGTTTTTTTCTGTTATTTTTTTTCTTACTGGACTGCTCTTTGGACAGCTCGCAGGAAACGTCCGTTTAGTAATGGGCGCCTTTATTTTTATGTTTCTCACTGCCTTAGCATTTTTTGATATGAAAAAAGTGCTTTGGACAATTCTATTTTTTCTTCCCGTGGTTGTCGGGCTCAATAACTATCAGATTAATATTGGAACTCTTTTTCAAAATATCGTAAATGCAGGAGATTTATATGTCAATCCTTTTTCATTAACTTGTCTCTTTCTAATCTTTCTGGCAATCATCGAAATCCTGCGAGTCGGCAAGAAAATGGCAAAAATCCCCTTGTTTTTCATCCTACTCATATCAGCCGCTTTAAGCATTACAGTTCTCCTGCCATCTAAGTATCTTGCCATTGGCCTTATCTTTGAAGTTTACCTTCTGGCTGGATTCTCTGCCTATTTTCTGGGCTATCTCTTTCTAAGCTCAAAAGAGAATTTTCTCAAAACAATCCTTGTGATTATTTTTTCCGCTGTAATCCCAGCCCTGACTGGCACCTTTCAGCTTCTGACTGGTAATTATTTTTTTGAAAATGATTCAAGCCTTGGAAGAATTGCCGCCACATTCCCCCATCCCAATACTTTCGGTTCATTTCTCTTCATTGTCCTCACCCTATTCCTAGTAACTTTTTTCGCCGTAAGTTTGGAAAATAGAAGAACGAATCTCTCCAAGCTTGGAATCTATTTTTTTGCTTTTATCTTAGGCCTGCTTTTCATCCTGACTTATTCTCGAACCGCTTGGTCAGGACTTCTCATTTCAGCTTTAGCAATCTTCATAATGAAACCACGCGTTAGAACGCTAATGGTCTATTGTGGGCTACTGCTGTCTTCAATTGTTCTACTCTTCGATAAAACTAGAGAGAGAATTTTAGGGATTTTTGAACATCATATGTACGACTCAATGTATGGACGTTATGAAATTTGGGATATGGCGCTCTTTAAGGCCTGGAAAAAACCCTTTATCGGCTATGGTATCGGCTCATTCAGCGAAATCATCAAAGACACCCAAGGCAAAGAGACTGGCAATGTCTATCCCCACAATGACCTTGTTCGCTTTTTTCTGGAAGGTGGAGTCCTGGGAATTCTTCTCTATCTCATTTATCTGATTGGAGCACTTTATTACGCCAGCAAAAGCTTCTTACGTTACCCAAAAGTCAATGAGAAACTTCATTTTTGGGGCAAAGATTTCAATGTGGAGCTGAAAACTCTAGGCGTTGTTCCGCTCGTTCTTTTTGGATCAATGATCATAATCTCAATGGTCGAATCACCATCAATGGATTTCACCTATCAAATCATCAGCTGGCTACTCCTTGGCAGTTGGCTGGGAGTAAGTCAAAAACATTGGCGGAAAAATAATAAACAATTAAATTAAAATTATGAACCAAGACCCAAAAACAAGCTCCCCGAAACAAAAGAGCTATGACAAAATCGCCATGTGGCTGCTGAACCTGGAATGTAATTTCAAATGTCCCTATTGT
>Ga0194063_10001826_pt1 | contig 13554 bp, 3 predicted proteins | sample SepL3720m_MetaG_FD_155459 | JGI IMG/M metagenome (GOLD analysis project Ga0194063, IMG submission 155459) | Anoxic zone freshwater microbial communities from boreal shield lake in IISD Experimental Lakes Area, Ontario, Canada - Sep2016-L373-20m | ecosystem: Environmental > Aquatic > Freshwater >... | reverse complement strand
ATTTTTTCAACCTGAGTCTTTAGGCTCAGGTAATCAACTAATATTTCTCTGTTTTTACAATATAATAATTTGGTTCATGATCACAGGCAGGACATTTTGCGGGTGGTGTTTTTCCTTTGTGCACATATCCACATTTGGTACACATCCATTCGATATCTTCTGCTTTTGCTGCTAAGGTACCTGCAGATAATTGGTCACGAACTGCTTGATATCTTTCTTCATGATGTTCTTCTGCGTGAGAGATAGCAAGGATTCTTGCAGCGATTTCTGGCAATCATTCTTCTTCTGCAATCTTAGCAAACTCAGGGTAGAGGTCACTATTTTCATGATGTTCACCATTGATTGAATATTGAAGATTTTCCAATGTTGTTCACATTTTGACAAATGCTCCGGTATCGATCATTACTTCATCCATATCTTCACCCAATTTTGATTTTACGATCTGGATCATTTTGAAAAATCGTTCTGCATGTTCTTTTTCTTGTTCTGCAGTTTCCAAGAAAATATCTGAAATTTGGAGATATCATTCTTTCCTCGCGATACTTGCGTACATAGTATAACGATTCCTTGCTTGTGATTCTCCCACGAATGCTTTGGTCAGATTTTCTAGTGTTTTTCTCATCGGTAATTTCGATAACGAAATAAAATGTGTATGTTTTGTATAGTGTTTTTTTTTGTGATTGGTAGAGAATTTTGGATCTGAGGGTTTGTATATTATTCTTGGATTGTTCAGTTTTGTTCTTTATCGGAATATATAGAAGCGCACGGTGAATTTTTTGGTTCTATTTCTTTTGTGTTTTTTATATTTTTATCCTGATATTCATGCATAAGTTATTTAGGAATTTTCTAATGTCGGTCATGGTTTTGGTCTTCTGACTTGCTTTATATCAATTAGGACAGAGTGTAAAAGCTGCTGGAGTTTGAAGCATAACTTCCGTATCAACATGAATATTGACCTATACGGGCACTAGTTTTGTGGTTCAAAGTATAGTTTTTGATACATGACTCATTGCTAGTGGTGATCTTATTACTGTTTTTCTCAGTACGGGGAGCTCTAGTGGCACTATTACAAGTTCATTTTTGACGGGAATATTATGAATAGCACATACTATGTGATCACCTTGGACAGGGACAATAACTGTTACTGGATTTTCTAGTTATGCATGAACTGGATTATATCTTCATGCGATTATAACGACTAGTACCTGATCCTTTACCTGATATAATTATGGGCTTATTACTTTTGTCCCTCCAGCATTTGATCGGGCAAATTTATACAGTGGCGTCATATGAGTTACAATTACAGCAGCAGGAGTCATTAACAATATGAATACGGTAACCAATGATAACGTTACAAATTTTTCAGGATTATATTTTGCCAAGATGTCGTGATCTGATGAACTTGGAAGAATATCTTTTGCAACAGGACTTGATTTGACCGATGCAGGTACACAACTATTTCTTTCCTGAGAACTTCCCACATCTATCGGTATGAATCAATGACAAGTTTGGTTTAATCCATGAACTGGATTTACCAACAAAAACGCTACCTTGACCATGAATCTTCCTTATATGTTTTCTGGGTATCTTGCTACTATAAATTCCTGAAGTTTTGTTGTTAGGGCTTGAAGTTGAGGAGCTGTGACGTGAAATAACATGATTAGTAGTGTGACATATGGAAATTGTACGGGTACATGAAATTTTGCTTGTCCACTCTATATCAATGTAGATCATTTCACCCAATTTGATCTCAAACCATTTTTGACTAATGTTCATCTGACTTCCAACAACACAAATACGACTTATGCAAGATCTTGAAATGTCGTTACTTTAAGCTTTACATGAAGTGAAGCGCTCAGTGGCGTGACCGTGACTATGAGTTGAATTTCCATAACTACTACGTGATGATGAAGTTTTTGGTATGCGACAGGTTTGGTCACCTGACATAATGGAACGCTTACCTTTACTATAGATTATTTCGATATATATAATAATAGCTGAACTCAGGTAATAACTACAACGGACTCTTCTAGTGTAATCATGGATAGTATCGCACCATTGATAACGATTAGTACAACCAGTTGAACGCAATTTACGTGAAGTAGTATGACTATTACAGGAACATGAAGTGATGCGGGTAGCGCATTGTCAGGTATTGTAGTCAGTGGAAATTTAGCAACATGAACTACTGGACGAACGGTCACTCTGACATGACTCATGGGTGGAGCAAATAGCTTTACCGTAACATGAACAGATAATGCAGGGAATGTGGTGACATCTAGTGGTACCGTAGTAAGAATAGCCACTATACCTACAAGCATATCTGCTACTATTTTGAGTTGAACTTCAGTCACTATTGGATTTACTACAGACCTCTCAAGCACATGATATATTGCATACGGCACCTCTAGTTTGAATTCTCTAACTACTTCCGGTAGTACTACTGCTCATATAATCACGCTTACCGGCCTTTTGGAGTCCACTACCTATTATTATAGAACGTATGGTATGAATAGCTGATACACAGGTAGTCTTTCAGCTACGTGAACTTTTATCACTCCTAGTGCTACAGATACCATAGCAACAGGAGCATGAACATATACGGGAGATACCTTCCTTTCCTGATCTACGAGTACATGATTCACGTCCACAGTAACAGGAACTTTACAAATAAATTCTGGATCTAATTCTATCAGTTTGAATTTGAGTTGAATGGTTATAACTGCTAGCTGAGGAGATTGGGATGGAGTCATTCTTCCTCCTGATGTAATTACATTTTCATGAACTGCACCAAGCGAAACCAATTATACTCATGTTCCTGGTTTAAGTTTTCTCATGGGTAGCGATACTGTTGAACTTACTTTGGGACAGGTAGCTACAGTCAATCTCTTCGTCGGAACGACCTATGATGACAAGAATATACGTATATATAGATCTACTAATAATGGTTCTACATATTCTTATCTAGCAAGTTGTACTGTTTCTGCAGGAGTTTGCTCCTTCACTACTGACCACTTTTCGCTCTTCTCTTTGATGCAACAAAACACTACTACAAGTGCCGGTTGAGGTGGTAGCAATTCAATACCAAAAGACAACTGTCCTGATGGAGATACATCACTAAGTTATTATGATGGAATATGTGAACTATCAAAAACAATAAATAAAAAATTATTTGGTGAAGTACTATGAATATGAGATAAAACATGATCTCTTTCATGATCACCATTTACTACAGAACTAAATAACGCCTATTTGTATGCATACAATCTTGGCATCGTTTCTAGTCCAACTATTCTCTGAGCAGATATGGAAGGTAAATTGATTAGATCACATATGGCCAAGATGATAGTAAATTATGCAATCAAAGTGATGGGACTCAAGCCTGATACTACAAAAACTTGTAACTTCAGTGATATAGGAAATCAAGCATCAGACTTACAATTATATATCAAATTGTCATGTCAATTGGGATTGATGTGAATCGGTGTAAATTCTTTTGATCCTGAAGCAACCATAACGAGAGCGCAGTTTGGTACTGTTCTTTCGAGGACATTATTTGGAAATACATATAGCAATGAAAAACTTTATTATACCGATCATCTACAAGCGTTGAAAGATGAAGGCATCATGAATGACATTAGCAATCCAGAATGGAAAAAAGAAATCAGAGGATATGTTCTTCTTATGATGATGAGAGCTGATAAATAAAAAATCCATATACAAAAATCACAAAAAAACCTCGCCGAAATGGTGGGGTTTTTTTTTACGTATATCTTTTTTACAATGATAATTTTTTTCTAAGCGACAAATACACATCAGATATACTAGGTGATAAGCCACAAAAAATTCGTATCGACAATCAGTGACATGAGTAGCCAAAGATACTAGGTAGTATCTACGATATCGGTATTTTCAATAAAAAATATATTTCTCTGAAATACTAATGCAGAAGCTATTTTTCTCGATAGTAGAAATTCCTATTTCTTTTTTTTAATATGATTGTCAATATATCAATCTATAATATAAATTGTGGAGGTTGACACGAATACAGTCTATACCTACAATCGCTTGTAAAAAAATATACAATCAACATTTATTATATTGATTAAATATTTTTTATGTTTTAAATTTAATCTTTTTCGTTTTATGATTCTATATTATACTATATCTTCTATTCTGTCAATTGATTTCTCTGGTATATAGGTATTTGTTTTGCTTCTTCTTAACGTGGCCAATATACTTAGATACTTACCTTTACACATATTCTCATTGGCATGAAAAATCTTTTTACTCACATACATACTCAGGCGACTAAAGTCTTAACTCACCTGCATACCCACAGACTCAAATATGTAGGCTGATTTTTTGCATGATTTGCTATGGTCAAGCTAGCAATTTTGCTTATTACAGGGTTGTGAATTTATGGCTCATTAGAAAATACCAATGCGGAATTTATTTTTTGAAGCCGTATATGAACTACAATGACTGGATTCCATTTCAAAATCTGAATCAACGGCAATGGATATTTCAAGGTACAAAATCCTATTGATGACACTATTATGTATACAAGAAATGCTACATTTTATCTCAATAGTCAAAATCAAGTGGTAACTATCGAGGGATTTGTCATGATACCAACTATTACTTTCCCAGAAAGAATCACCAGCGCCCCACAAGTCAGTACCGATTGAATACTCACATACAGTGGTCAACAAATAGAACAACAGATAGAGATTGCTAAGTTTAGCAATCCTACAGGACTTGTTCCTTTTGGTTTCGGACTCGGATATTACCTCGAATCTCCGGAATCATGAAATCCCCAAGTTGGATATCCTGGGGCTAATTATTATTGATCGCTCATACAAGGAACAGGGTCATCTGCTGTTATGAATTTTGTACATATCGGAATACATGGTAATGGATATTTCCAGGTACAAAATCCTGATTGAAGCACTCTTTATACAAGAAACAATATTTTTCATATAAATAATCAAGGAAGGTTGGTTACCCTAGAATGATATATATTATACCCAAGTATCATTTTACCCCAACCCATAGAAAGTACTACTACACAAATTGGTATGAATGGTATGGTTAGCTTTGATCATCAAGGTGTTGGAGTAATCCAACTTGCAAAATTTATCAATCCTGCAGATTTAACAGACGTATGATCATGATATTATGCAGCATCCAACAAGTCATGAGAACCTAGTGTCTCAAATCCACATACCAATGGTATGGGCTTATTGGTAAGTGAGTTATCTTACCAAAATAGTTGATTCAACTTTGCTATGGGTATCACGGGCAATTGATATTTTCAGATACAAGATCCTGATGGATCCATACTTTATACGAGGAATAATACCTTTTATCTCAACAATCAAAATCAATTATCAACCAAGGAATGATTGTTATTATCTCCAACTATTACCTTTGCAGAAAGTATCACACAAACTCCCGAGATAAGCAGCGATGGTACTATTATGGAAAATAATCAGGAAATAGGCCATATCCAATTGGCAGTATTTACCAATCCAGCAGGGCTTACAGAATCTGATCTCGGACTTGGATATTATAAAGTAACATACAAATCGGGATCACCCCTGGTAGGGAATCCAGGTGTTGATATCTATGGATCGTTGGTGTTTGGATCCAAATCTAGTCCCTTGATATTGGGTATTGATGTGAGTATTACCGGCAACTGATATTTTCAGGTACAAAATTATGATGGCACTACACTCTATACACGTAATGGAAATTTTTTGTTGAATCCCAATGGTGAGTTAGTCACTACCAATGGGGATATCGTTCAACCTGGTATAACCTTTCCTATCGGTTCACTAGCCAGTACACACATAACCAGTGAAGGTGATGTATCTGTAGCAAATGGTATGATAGGAAATATCCAATTAGCAACTTTCGCAAATCCTGCGGGATTGTTAGTTTCCAATATCCGATCAGAGTATTATACAGCAACCCAAAATGCTGGGTCAGCCTCAATTGGTAGTCCTGGACAATGAGGGAAATGAGCACTGACCTTTAGATTTAAAACAAGCTCTTCCATCTCACCTACGGTCAATTTGGACCCTACACCATCATGTTCGGTCATGACCTTGACGATTACAGGAAATGGATCTTTCCAGGTACAAAATCCTGATGTATTGATCCAGTCCTCAAACGATAATAATTTGCAACTATCTAATCAGGCTGCGCTAGTGACCCCTGGAATAGGTGATGGATATTTCCAGGTACAAAATCCTGATGATGAAACCATTATGTATACAAGAAATACTATATTTCAACTAGATAATCAAGGTAGAATAGTAACCCCTGAATGATATGTACTTATGCCAGGGATTACCTTACCCAATGCTATCGATAAAAATACCTTAATAACCAATAGAGGTGTAGTAACAGAAAAAATCCAAGGAGTACAATATGGCACCATACAACTTGCCAAATTTGCCGATCCAAACTGACTCAATGCAATTGGTCAAGGATATTATACTGAAACGGAGGATTCAGGAACACCGACAGTGGGAACTCCTGGAGAACAAGGGTTTGGTATCTTACACTATAATAACATCTGTGGTGTTGCCAAGACCATATCTCTCATCCCTGATTCTGATAATCCGACTGATACCATCAATGCCATGAGGGATAATGGATATACATTGATTGGTAATGATCTTGTATGAAATTGAGATATCTCTCTAGAAGAGACATGTGGAGCAATTCCTACCACGATTAATCTCAGAAGCAATAATATAAGGATACATATTCCCCAAGGTATTAGGTTTATGAAAGCTGACTATACCTGTGTCTGAGCATTTTCTCCTCCTATAATTACGGACACATCATTGGTTGCAGGAGAAACAATACTCTCTTCGTTCAAAATTGGTGATGATTTACAATCGATTACCATGACAGGAGGAGTTGTAACTATCTATGTTCCTATGCCAGATTATGCCATTGGTGATGTTGTAAGGGTATATTATTCTCATAATGGTTGATTGGATTGGCAACGACATACCACTACTAGAGTTACCACCTATGATGAGCAACCATACGTTATATTTACGACTGATCACTTTACAGATTTTTCTGTAACCCTACCTGGTGGTACTCTCGACTGAACGTTTGTAATCAACAATGATGATACCTCCACCGTCTCTCTAGACACAACCTTCAGCATCTCATTTTTGCCTGTTGATCCTATATATATGAGATTTTCCAATGATGCCATCAATCGAGGCAATTGGGAAAATTATGCTACTACGTTTCCATGGACGCTTTCTAATGATTATGGCAACAAAACCGTTTATGCGGAATTTGATGCTGATGGCGATTATAATGGCGATATATCTACCAACGATAGTATAAACTACATAGATCCTATAGTCGAACACTATTACTGACCAATTTCTCTCTATACTACTAATTGGACAAGCAATGCTTGTGATGCCACAACTATGATATCACAAGAAATTGCGCCATGAACCGATCAGATTCCAGATATCTTAAATCCGAATACCATCTATGTCCTCCTCTCATGATCACATATTACTTCAAGAACCATCACTATGGCCACTTGTTCTGCTGTCGTAGGCAGTGGAAATGTGATGCTGTATTCTAATGCGACATTGACTGGTGGGATGATAAACATACAGAATATCAGTAACTTTATAGTAGACAATGTTGGACTAGATGGACAAGGAAATGGAGATTGAACTCTCCGTGCTTCATGATGTACTGATCCTAGCTATACAGATCAAATTGCTTGTGAAGTTTGAGGATGGTGTAGTGATCCTAATTACCTGGATCAAACTTCTTGTACAGATGCTGGATATTGTAGTTGTGATATATTTGACTCCCCATCTACTTGTGAAAGCGTTCATAAGGGATCATGTCCAAATTAATAATTTTTGCCTTTATAGTATTATTTTTATTTCGATATAGAAAATTACATCCTCATGCAGGATACCCAGAAGCATCACACAACATATATATTCTGATCACTCTTTGAGAATGCTTTCTTCAAGTGCATGTTTTTCCTAATCATATTGGTATGACTTTTATTCCAAACGACAGAAGCATTTAACCGAACCTATTATGACTATACCTGGACACCTGCTAGTAATTCTCGATCTGTATGAACAAATACCTATGGAATACATATAGAATCTTCTACCAATGGTACCATCAACAATGTCCAAGTGTCCAATGCTAATGATGGTATCTATGTGGACGCATCAGCAAACAATAATACATTCAATACTATCCAGACACACAACAATCTGACCCATGGAATGTTTATAAATACATCATCCAATACTACGATAAACAATATACAATGATATAATAATGTTGCAGGGATAACATTGAATTTTTCTCCAAACAATACCATCAACAATTCCCAATTCTACAACAATAATATCTGAATTGAGTGACAATCTGCTTCAAACAACCTCATCCATAACGTACACACCTACAACAATGACCAGTATGGAGTGTTTTTCAATAGTTCCGACAATACTATCTTCAATGCCTCACTATCATATAATAACGGGTATTGACTCTATCTCTATGCTTCAAGTGTCAAATATTATGGGAACATACAATTATTTTCCAATACCCAAGGAAATGTGTGAACTAATGCATGATCTTTTGATGCATGATTTGAATGGGAATACCCTAGCTTCTTCTTATGATGACTACTTGATGAGAATAATGGAACTATGTCGTGTGATCAAGTGACTAACCCGAGAAATCAAGACGGAATATTCTTAATGGATACCTGAACATATACTACGTGCGAACTCAAATGACCAAATACTACTCGATCGTGAACCGCCATCGATTATCTCTATGGAAGTGGTATAACCAAACAAACTCAGCCTATCGTAGATGATTGAAGTATATGAAATCCTTCATTTGCTTGGTCAAATGTGCTTTTTGATGCGAATAAATTTATCGCTGAAGCACATAGTATTACTCAAGAAAATCCTATCGATACAATACCACCCACGGCAGAAGTTGCTTACTCTACTATGAGTATCACGAGCTGAGAAGTAATCGCTACATTGATCAATATAAGTGAAGAGATAACCTTACTCAATACCAATGAATATATCTTTACATGAAATGGATCATTTACCTTTACCTTTGAGGACTTAGCATGAAATACATGAAGCGTTATCGCTACGGTCACGCGAATACGTGCACCTTGGAATAATGATAATTTTATAGATAACACGTTTTGGAATACCAATCCAATATCAGGTCAAATTATAGCTGCACTGTATGGTAGTGATACCGATAAGACTGCATATACAACACATCGAATATGAACTACTTGTAATCCAAACGATATGACCGTTATATATGTAAATCCACAAACAGATAAAATCCCTGCTAATGTATCTACTAACACAATATATGTCCTCCTCCCATGATCACATATCACTTCAGGGACTATTAATTTGGCCACTTGTTCTGCTGTCGTAGGCAATTGACAGGTGATAATGTATTCTACTCAGCCATTGAGTGATGGTATACTCTATGCAAATACTGGTAGCAACATCATCATTGATGGTATTTCAATAGATGGGGGAGATAATGGTAATGGATCTAGTCATACACAAAATACCAATGGAATTTATTTGAATCACTCTTCTTCAAATAATACTATCAACAACGTGCAGACATATAACAATCGACAATGAATATACATATCCAATAATTCAGACAACAATCTTATCAATAACGTTCAAACATTTAATAATGAATCTAGATGACTACATATTCGTGCATCCAACAACAATACCGTCAACAATACACAAGTTTTTAATACGTTTGATGTTTGACTTTTAATCTCTTCCGGTGCCAACAACACTATCAACAACTCACAAATTTATAACAATAGGATGGTGGGAGTATATTTTTATCGACATTCAAACAACAACACACTCAACAATTCACAGGCATACAACAATATGTATTGAATCTGGGCTAGAGATTCTTCAAATAGTAATATCATTAACAATGTTCAAGATTTTAATAATACCTATGGAATCAGCAATTCTTCATCATCCAATAACACCTATTATGGTACACTCACAATGTTTGCCAATACAAACAATGGATGATGATTTATTACTGGAGATTATTGATATCTTCCTGATTTTTTTACAGGAGGGACCTTGGATATATCCTGAGTTATGTCGTGTGATTGGATTACCAATCCCGTAAATCAATTTTGAATATCTTTAATATATACAGGTACACATCCTACGTGTAATGTAAAATGAGCCATTACTTCTCGATCTGGAACTTATGATAGTTCTATCTACGGAGATACCATTCTCAGACAAACTCAACCCATGATAGACAATGGACATTGATCCTTTTCTTTTGCTTGGATAGATATTTCTTTTGATATCAATCAACCTATAGCTGCTATTGTCCCTGTAGGTTTATATGCCCATATTTCTTATTCTACAACCTCTCCAATCAATGGTGATGTGACTGCACATATTTCATTCAATGATACTTGAATTACTCTTACCAATAATTATTGATCTGCTGAATATACCTTTACAGAGAATTGAGAGTTTATATTTACTTGGGAGGATAGAGATTGAAATCCTGGTAGTACGCAAGCTAAAGTGAATTGGATAGACAAGACACCACTCGTTTCATTCATTTCTTATTCTACCACATGAATCACTAGTTCACATGTTGTCGGTATGATATCATTCAATAAAAGCTGAGTAGTTGTCACCAATAATGGGTGATCTACCTGACGTGTCTTCACATCAAATGGAGCATTTGAATTTGTTTTTCATGATTTAATCTGAAACACATGAAGCGAAATAGCTTCAGTAGACTGGATATTTTCCTGAGGGGTTTCAATAGATACAAAGACAAGCAATGTAAATACTGCGACTGTTACATTATATGCTAATATGCTTGCAGATTATACGATTACATGAGATTTTTTAGAATCACCTGTGCATTGAAGTGTATATGACTCTTGAGCTATACAAGTAACACTGACTGAAGGCTATGGTAGTAAACAATTTTATGTTAGTTTTTCTACAGGAGACTATATATCAGACACTTGGCTAGCAGAAACCAATTACAATCCAAGTGATAGGAATATTATAGATACCTACTACTGACCTACATCTCTGTATATAACCTGATGGATTATAAATATTTGTAATCCAAATACTATGACCGTCAGTACTATTGAACCATGAACAGATTTACTTCCTGAGACACTATCTGGGAATACATTATATGTCTTACTCTCATGAGTACATCTTACGTCAAGAACCATCAATCTAGCAAACTGTTCTGCGATTATTGGTAGTGGTGACGCTAAATTATATTCTACTATATATCTCAATGGCGCTACAGTAAATGCACAAAGCATCAGTAATTTTATTGTAGATAATATAAAGATTGATGGACAATGAAATGGAGATGGAACCATTCGTAGCCACTGATGTACTGATACGCAATACACCGATCAAGCCACATGTGAATCTATCTGATCATGTACAGATAGTCAATTTGATAACAATCAGGTATCTTGTGAAGGAGTATGATCATGTACCGACACACAATATACAGATCAATCCAATTGTATAGCAAATTATCTTTGTTCAGACCAGGCATATACAGACCAGACAAGTTGTGAAACCGCTTGAAATTGTTCTGATGCACAATATACAGATCAGACAAACTGTGAAAACAATGCTGTTTGTTCAGATACACAGTATGGAGATCAGATAAATTGTGAAGCTAATGTATGAAATTGTTCTGATACTCAGTACACCTACCAACCCAATTGTATCGCTAATTATTCATGCTCAGATCTACAGTATATAGATCAGACAAGCTGTGAATCTAATATATGATCATGTTCAGATAATCAATCTTACAATAAAGCATCTTGTGAAGGAGTATGATCATGTTCCGATACACAGTATACAGATCAGTTAACTTGTGAAAGTAATTGATACTGTGCAAATTCTTTAGAATATCCATATCCAGTTGGTGGATATTACGATAAAGATTCTTGTGAGGGGGCATGATGGTATGATTGATGATTTATAAGTTGGTGATATGTGCGAATAACAAATACACGGACCTCTGCTGGATATACATGGACTCCTTCTGGTCGGAATGCCAATACACGAACAATAGCAGATAACGCATGGACAAACAACACTCGAACACCAGCAAATAATACTCGAAATATCAACACGCGAACACCAGCAGGTAATACATGGACATCATCAGGGAATGTCCGGTCTCGATGAAAAAACCTCTATGGAATTTATGTAAATGCATCTTCAAATAACACTATAAGCAATACTCAAATATCCAGAGCTAATGATGGTATCTGCCTAGATTCAGCTGCGAATAACAATATGTTGAGCACTATTCAGACGTATAGCAATCATACAAATGGAATCTATCTCAACGCATCTTCCAACAATACCATCAACAACTCTCAAGCATATAATAATAACAATGTTTGAATGTATGTGTCTAATTTTTCAAACAACAACACGATCAATAATTCTCAAGCGTATAATAATTTATCTGTGTGAATGTGATTGTATTCTTATTCTTCAAACAATACTATCAATAACTCACAAATGTATAATAACGGTAATTATGGAATGTACTTACAATTTTCTTCAAATAATTTTATAAATAATGCGAAAATCTATAACAACAATACCTATGGAATTTATAATGACTGAAGTTCAACAAATAATACATATTATTGAAATCTAAAATTATTTGCTAACGGTGTCTCTGATATCCAAATAGATGGATGATGATCTCTCGATGCTTGATCAGAGTTGTCTTTCCCTGACTATTTTTCTTGATGAACTCTTGATTGAAATGAAACCATGTCGTGTGACCAAGTTACTAATCCAAGAAATCAAGACGGAATATTTTTAATTAACACCTGAACATATTCTACGTGTGAACTGAAATGACCAGATACTACTCGATCATGAACCTCCATCGATTATCTCTATGGAAGTGGTATACTCAAGCAAATACAGCCTATTGTAGATACTTGAAGCATATGAAGCTCTTTATTTGCTTGGTCAAGTCTCTCTTTTGATGCGAATAAATTTATCGCCGCAATCAACCCTATAATCCAAGATAATACTATAGATCCTTTGATCGAGCTATATTACTGACCAGACTCTGCATATACCACAGGACGAAGTTGAAATGCTTGTGATCCTGCTACTATGTCCGTACAATATATCAACAACTATGAGACTGATAGTATCGATACTATTCCACAGACCTTGACTGCAAAAACTCTCTACGTCTTACTTCCATGATCACATGTCACCTCAAGAACTATCAATCTCGCAAACTGTTCTGCACTCGTAGGTAGTGGTGATGCTATGCTCTATGCTAATGGATGATTAAGCTATCTATTATATGCGAGCAGCAATAGTAACATCATCATCGATAACCTCAAGGTCAATGGTGCTATAAACAATGATA
>Ga0194063_10001824_pt1 | contig 13565 bp, 8 predicted proteins | sample SepL3720m_MetaG_FD_155459 | JGI IMG/M metagenome (GOLD analysis project Ga0194063, IMG submission 155459) | Anoxic zone freshwater microbial communities from boreal shield lake in IISD Experimental Lakes Area, Ontario, Canada - Sep2016-L373-20m | ecosystem: Environmental > Aquatic > Freshwater >... | reverse complement strand
CTCTACAACGCCACGCCAGCAAGCTGGACGGCAGCGAAGATCATCGTGAATAGTGGCGCGACTTTAGCCTTGAATCTTGATTCCGCTGGGACCAACGGGTTCACTAGCTCCGATCTCGACACGATCAAGGCTCTTGGAGGCGCGGCCACCGGATTTAAGAGTGGATCAGTTCTTGGGCTTGATACCAGCACGGCGACGGGCGGCACATTCACCTACGCCACCGCGATCACCAACACGAACGGCGGCGCGAATGTTATCAACCTGACGAAGCTCGGTGCAGGCACGCTCGTTCTCTCTGGCACGAACACCTACACGGGCGTAACGACCGTTCAGGCGGGAACGCTCCAGTTCGCCAACACGGCAGCCCTTTACAACTCCACCCCGGCGAATTGGACGAACACCAATATCATCGTGAATGCAGGGGCAACATTTGCCGTGAACGTCGATTCCGCAGGAACCCACGGGTTCACGAGTGGCAATCTTGATTCCCTTGGTGCAGGCGGGCTCGGCGGATTTGCCGTCAACTCGACGCTGGCATTTGATACCAGCACGGCGACGGGCGGCACGTTCACCTACGCCACGGGCATGGGCAATTCGAGCAACGGACTGCTCAACTTTACCAAGCTCGGCGCAGGCACGCTGATTCTATCTGGAACGAATACCTACACAGGCACGACCACCGTTCTGGGCGGTTCGCTATCCATCCTTGGCAACATGAATGTGACCAGCGGACTGAACCTGAGCACTGGCTCCTCACTGACTGTCGGCGGGACGATCACCCTTAACTCTGGCGCGATTGCCCAGGTCAACGGAACGCTGACAAGCCAGCAGCTTGATGTCCTCGGGACAGGCATCCTGAAGGGATCTGGAACCTACAACGGAAACGTCGTCAGCTCGGGAACCGTGGCCCCCGGCAATTCTCCCGGCACGTTGAGCATCGTCGGCGACTTCACGCAAACCCGCGCCGGCACGTTCAGCATGGAAATCGCCAGCCTGAGCAACTTCGACCGCCTGATTGTGAGCGGCAAAGCGAACTTGGGCGGCACTCTGCACGTTCAGAACTACGGCGGGAATGTCCTCTCCTTCGGCCAGCAGTATTCGTTTATCCAAGCCGGAAGCATCGTCGGCAGCTTCGACAATATCATCATGCCGGACCCCTCGAAGTTCCGTGGACGTTTCCTCGTCGATGGCGGAACAGGCACGCTGTTGGTTGCGCCAGAAAGCTACGCCCTTGTTGCTAAAACCACCAACCAGAGGAACGTCGCCAAGGCATTGGATCATTTTATCACCGCAGTCGGCAATGACCGCGAAGTGGTGAGCACGGCATTGGATAAGCAGAGCGAGACTCAGTATCCCGCCGCATTCAATGCGATCTCTCCCGCATTCCACGAAACCATTGCCAACATCACGATTGAGCAGGCGTTCGACCAGACCCAGATGCTCAACCAACGTCTGAGTTCCGTGCGGCTCGGAGCGCAAGGGTTCCAACTGATCGGCATGAACGCCGAACCGCTGGCCTACGACAAAAACGGCAAGAAGTCGGCTGACCCGAAGGATCTTAAAACCGTGATCCAGCAGGACAACAATCCGAACTGGTCTGCGTGGGCAATGGGCAGCGGCATCTTCGGGAAGACGACCGATGTGAGCCAGATTTCCAACTACCACTCCGAAACAGGAAGCTGCCTGATCGGGGCCGACTACCGCTGGAGCGAACATTTCTCGACCGGGCTTTACGGCGGCTATCAAGGCACGTATGTGGACTACGCCAACAAGAGCAACAACCGGATGAACTCGGCTCTCTTCGGTGGGTATGCGACATACACCGCCGGAGGATTCTACACCGATGCTGTCGTTGGCGGGGGCTACAACGCCTACAACGTGCGCCGCACGATTGATTTCAGCACGATCAAGCGCACGGCCCATAGCGACCAGCAAAGCGGGCAGCTCAATGCGGCCCTCAACTTCGGGTATGACTGGAAAGTGGCGGGCTTCACGCTGGGGCCGGTACTCGGTGCGCAATACACCTATGTGGGCATCGCGCCATTCACCGAGACGGGGGCGAGCAGCCTCGATCTGGCCGTGAAGCAGCAGAACGCAAACAGCCTTCGGACGACGCTCGGCGGACGCATCGCCTACACATGGAACGTCACATCGAAGATCGTCCTCATTCCTGAAATCAGAATGCTTTGGGAGCAGGAGTTCATGAATGGCTCGCGAGCCATTGGTTCCTCCCTCGCAGGTGGCAGCGGCCCATCCTTCTCCACATGGACGGATGCACCCCAGCGCAGCAGCGCATTTGCCGGAGCAGGGGTGAGCACTCAGATCGGCTCGACTTGGAACGCCTCGGTATTCTACAACGTCGATTTCGGACGCCAGAGCTACCTCGCCAACATGGTCAGCGCGAGCTTGGGGCTGAAGTTCTAACCCCGAACGGCGCCCCCTCGATGCTGCCGTCCATTCCCAGGGGCGCATCTCCGAAAAGTGCAAACCGCAGAAAGAACGGACGTCGCGACCAATGCGGGCTGCTTTTCTGGAGTGTAGCACAGACAATCCTGTCTGTGTCCGGGGGTTGGCCATCTTGTGCAACTCATTGAACCCCGGAGGGGTTTTTTCAATTAGCCCAAGGTTGCGAAGCTACCTTGGGGCATACGACCAGGACGACCTACTCTGAAAGAGTTGCCTCCGTTCAGAGAAATAACCCTTTCAGGGTAAGCGCATTTTGCCATAGAACCCAGGGTAGCTCGTTCCTCGCAACCCAGGGCTTACAGATATATCCCCGTCGGGGATGATGAAAATGGCCAAGCCCTAGTCCGGAAGAGAAATCTTCCGGGACTCTTTTGCATTTGTGGCGCAGCAGCGGCACGTTTTGGACGGGCTCGTTGCCGTGATGTTCACGAGAGTCTCAGGGCATGACCTTCAATCCCACGGCCTTTGCCAGCACGGCTTGGTTTCCGTCAAAAGTCAAAAACTCCCGTGCCTTCAAATGAAAGGCGGTTGCCACGTGGAGCACGTCGAGCGTGCGGTGCCCTCCGGCCAGGGTGTGCTGTGCGGAGATCTTCTCCGCGATGCTGTGAACGTCCTGCCATTCCACCGGCGAGACAATAATGCTTCCAGCCGCGATGTTCGCTTGCAGGGTTTCCAGCATTCGCAGGGCTTCCGGCTTGGAGAAGCCCTGTGTTCGGTCTTTGGAGAAGCAGAAGGCTTGCAGGCGCGTGGACTGGCGAAACTCGAAAAGCACGAATGAGGAAACATGGACGAAGTTCCTTCTCATCAGCCGGTCGGCATCCGGAGAGTTATCCTGATCGCGATAGAGTGCGCACAAGAGTGAGGTGTCTGCAAAGATCATCCTTGCTCTCCTTCAATCTCCGCTTCCTCCATCGCCTTCACCTCTGCCGCCGAGAAAACACGGCTGCCCCAGATCGCCTTGCGCTGTGCCGCCCAATCCACCTTCACGGGTTTGGGTTTCAATTCCGCCGAGGGGACGAGCCGGGCAAATGGCTTGCCGCGTTTGACGATTTGAACGGGTTCGCCGTTTTCAATCCAAGCGGCCACACGGCGGAAATGGTTGCGAAGGTCGGCGACGGTGGCGGTTTTCATGTGATAGGGGAATCTATCATAAGGCTTGGCAGGATGTCAACGGCGTTCGGGCTTGTCCGCCCGCCTCGAGTGCAGTGTCTGCAAAAGGAAATTCTTCCAACGGAGGGGGGACATTCCTGTCCCACCGGGAAACGTTTCACCGCCCATTTCCCTGGAAGAGGCAGCTTTCCGTTCTGCTTTGTTACGGCTGAAGGCAGTGGGTTCCCTCGCTTTGCTTCGGAACTTCAGTGTCGCTGTTCCTTTTGAGTGTTTGTTGACAAAGTGGTCCCCTTCGCCGAATACATCGGCAACCAAAGAGAAAATGACTCCACTTATCCTGCTCGTCGGTTTTCTTGGTTCAGGCAAGACAACTTACCTTCGCCATCTTCTGCCCCAGCTCCAAGCCTGCGGCCTTGATCCTCACGTCATCATCAACGACTACCAGAATGCCCGGGTTGACGCGGAGCTGCTTCGGGAGCTCTCCAGCTCGATCGTCCCGATCAGCGGCAGCTGCGTCTGCTGCGGCTCGAGGGAAGAGCTGCTTGGCGTGCTTGAGAAATTCGACCACGCGCCGAACCGCGTGGTCGTTATTGAGACGAACGGGACGACCGATTCCGAGGAGCTGATCGAGCTTCTCTCGCTCGATCCCTCGCTCACATCCTTCACGCAACCGATCCAGCTTTCCATCATCGACGGGCAGCGCTGGCAAAAGCGGTTTTGGCACAACTCCCTCGAGCTCGAACAGGCTCGGACGGCCAGTTTCCTGTTCGTCTCGCGCTGGGACGAGGTCGATGTAAAGCGGCGCGATAAAGTCGAGGAGTCGCTTGTCCGCCACTCCCTTCACGCCCGGCGCGTAGGGCCTGAAGATTTCGCAGGAGAAATCCTGACGGTGGTTGCGGAAGTGTGCGATCTCGCCAGGCGGGGGGAGCCTGTGCATGCGGCCGGATGCGGGTGCGGGCACCATCACCATGCCGAGCCCCACAGCCACGATCATCACAAGGAGCCCCATGCCTCACATCACTTTGCGTCGATGCAAATCGACCTTCCGGGAACGGTCTCGAAGGTGGTGTTGACGGAGTTCCTGAACGGCCTGCCGCGCGAGGTGATCCGTGTCAAGGGCCTCGCCCGGCTTGCCGACTCGCCCGATGAGTACCATGTCTTCCAGCGGGTTGACGATGGGGCGACCCAGTGGCTGCCCATCGGGAAAACAACCCGCTTGAGCCACCCCGTGATCGTGCTCATCGGCCCGGGCATCGAGCAGGCGCAGATCCATGCGCGGGCAGCGGAACTTTTTGGCAGCGTGCTGGCTGCGGTGTGAACCTTTAGCGAATGGACAGCGCATTCAGCTTCAGCCTCTCTAGTTTCAGCTTCGCGTTTTTAAGCATCCTGCTTGAGGGCCTCCCGTTCCTCTTGCTCGGCACGATCATCTCGGGGCTGATCGACCAGTTCCTTCCTGTCCGGCTGATGACCCGTCTTCTGCCGCGAAATCCGGTCGCCGGGGCGTTTGTTAGCGGTTTGCTCGGGCTGATTTTTCCGATGTGCGAGTGCGGGGTTGTGCCCATTATCCGGCGTCTGATGGCGAAAGGCTTGCCGCCGGCAAACGCGATCACCTACATGCTCTCCGCACCGATTGTGAATCCTATCGTCGCAATCAGCACCTACGCCGCTTTCCGGGGCCAGGCGCCGATGGAGATTACGCTGATGAGGCTTGGTTTGGGATATAGCGTGGCGGTTGCTGTCGGGCTGATCGTGCACCACATGCCGTTGGGCCGGGTGCTGCGCACAAATATCATCGCTGATATCGCTCAGCCGCAAGGCCTCTCGGGCGGCATGGCGTCGGGAGGTGTTGTTGCCCGGCTGTGGGCGGCGCTCGCTGTATGCGTCGGCGATTTTTTGAGCATGACCGTCTATTTTGTGTTGGGTGCGGGGGCGGCGGCCCTTTTCAATACTTCGGTCAACCAGGACTTCATCGTGCCCTTTGCGACAAACGACTGGCTGGCCACCGGCTCGCTGATGGCCCTGGCGGCCACCCTTTGCCTGTGCAGCACGACCGACGCCTTTATTGCCGCGACGTTCACGATGTTTCCGACCATTTCCAAGCTGGCATTTCTTGTCTTCGGACCGATGGTTGATTTGAAGCTGATCTTCATCTACTCGTCGGTATTCCGGAAGCGCTTCGTTTTCGGCCTCGTCATCGGCTTGTTCCTGCTGGTCGGGCTCCTTTGCATGCGGCTTCGCGTGATCTACCCATGAGCTCCACCTTTCATCGCTATCTCACCGCAGGCGTCCTGGCCGTTTGGGGAGGTGTCCTGCTCACAATATATTTCACCGGACGGATCGGCGCATACCTGCATCCGAGCTTTCGGCCGTTCGCGCTTGTGGCGGGCTTTGTGCTGGTCGCTTTTGCGATCCTCATGCTCATCGCGCCGGAGAGCGCCTCTGCGCATGGCGGCGGCGCGCGCTCGACCATGCGAGGCGTGATTGTCTCTCTCTTTCTCGTTTGCCCCCTCCTGCTCGCATTTTACAACTCCGCTGACAGCATGGACGCCACCGCCGTAGCCAATCGAAACTACGTTCAGGACATCTCTCAGCTCCCGGGGGCCCAGTCGTCTGCGGCAGCACAGCCTGCGCCTGTCGAACCTGCCTTGCCGGACAACGGGTCAACGGCACCGCCAGCGAAGGCCGCCCAAGCCGACCCGTACAGCTTGCCAATCAATAAGGAGGGTCAGGTTCAGGCGCAGCTCGTGGACTTTCTCTACGCGGTACAGCTGCCCGAAATTCGAAGCCAGCTTGAGAATAAACAGGTCGCTGTTATTGGCCAATTGATGCCGGCAAAGACCAATAATCCCAAAGGCGATCGCTTCGTGATCATCCGCATGATGATGTCCTGCTGCGCGGCCGACGCCCAGCCGGTCGCGCTCCCGATCGAGCCGCAGCAAAAGCCCGGCTTCCCGGAGATGACCTGGGTGAAGGTCGTCGGCACAGCGTCGTTTCCCGTAGTTGGTGGCAAGCGCATGCCGCTCATCCAAAATGCCTGCCTCGAAAAAATCCCCGTCCCCGACGAGCCCTACCTCTACTGACGAGCCGTAAATGAGACAGTGATCATGTCTTGAATTTTCGGATGGAATCTGGCCGGTTATTCCTTTACCAATAATAAAACTATGCGTGCGCTCCCCGTTCGAATTTCGATTTTCCTTCTCGCGGCCTCCTGTTTTTGCGGCGTGCTTCGAGCACAGTCGAAGGCCGCCGCCGATGCCAACGAGGCGGCCTATTCGCTCTTTTCAAGCAGCGACTACGCCGGGGCCGCTGCAGCCTATGAAAAAGTGCTCAAAGATTATCCCACCGACGCCTGCGTGCCGACCTCCACTATCCAGCTTGCGTTCTCGCAGTTTTACAATGGGGAATACGAAAAGTCGGAGAAGACTCTGACAAAGGCAATTTCCGGCCCGCCGCTGCCGCCCGAGCTGATGCAAATGGCGGACAACTTCCTGCCTCAGATCCTCTTGGCAAAAGCCGGGGCCATGAAGGCCGGAGATGCCCAGCGAAAGGCCGCCTTCGAGGAAGCTGTCAAAAAGTTCACCGATTTCATCACCAAATACCCGCAATCTCCCGAACAGGAAAATTCAGTTTACGGCCGAGCGATGGCCAATTTTCAGATTCAAAACTACGACAACGTCGTGGAGGACATGCAGTCGAACATTAAGCGGTTCCCGCAGAGCGGAACGATTGCCAGCAGCAAGGACCTCCTTGCCCTCGCATGGGCCACGCAGGGAAGCCTGGAGCTGATGAAGCCTTCGGGCGATAAGGCCAAGGGACTGGCGCTCTTGGGCCAGGCAGAGGAAATTCTCCGCCAAATCCTTGCGGAGAAGAAGGACAATGCGCTGGTGAACGAGGCCTATTTCCAGATCGGGGAGATCCTGTTCAGCCAGGCTGCATTCTGCTCCGACGCCGAGCGGGCTGCGGTTTTCCAGAAGGCCCTGGATGCCTACCGTGCGATTCTCCCCAAAGACGAGATCGTCGCCCTCCAGAAAGAGAAGATCAAAGCCTTCCCCTCACGGAGGGTGGACGCGATCCGGGCCAACAACATGGCGCTCAAAAAGCAGCTCGAAAAGGATAACGAAAGAGATATTCGGAAGCTCCAAGAGATCAGCTCCAAGCCGGACCAGGTCGCCACAGCTTACCTCAAAATGGGCGAAATCTTTTTCAACGGGCAGAGCTACAACGAAGCCCGGGTGCTCATCGGGCATGCGAACTTGTTCCTCGCCGACGAGACGGAGAAAATGCGCGCCTCCTACTTTACGGCAATGACCTACGCGCTCCAGAATGCCAGAGAAAAGGCGGTTGCGGCGTACGACCAGTTCTTCGCCGCCTACAAGGCGGATCCGATTGCCGAGACCCTTCCCTACGCCATGGGAAATATGTGCCTCGCCCTCAACGACCCGCAGGCGGCGATCCACTATTTCGAAGAGTCCCTTTCCCGCTATCCCTCGGGACGTCTGGCCGGGCTCTCGGTCGCTAGCAAGGCCCAGGCCGAAGCGGCTCTGAGGAAGTTCGACGAGGCGCAGAAAACTTTCGAAAATTGCCTGGCGAAAAGCCCATCGCCGGACGTCGAGCTGGTTGCAGGGTTCGGGCTGGCCGGAATCTTCAAAGAAACCGCCCGCTGGGACAAGGCCATCCAAGCTTACACCTCGGTGAAGGACAAGTTTCCAAAGACTCCGCAGGCCGTAGAAGCCGAGTATTGGGTTGCGGTCTGCACGCAGCAAGCCGGCAATAATGCCGCCGCAATCCCTCTCCTCGAAGCCTTTATCAAGGCTCATGAAGGCCATGCGTTGATCCCGCTCGCAATTTATGGTCTGGGCTCGGCGCAAATTGCGACCGGAGCAAAAGATGCCGGGTTTGCAACCATGGAAAAGCTGGCAAAAGAATTTCCTGAGAGCCTCCCTGCGCCGTATTCCTATATTACACGAGCGCAGCTTCTTGCAGCCGATCAGAAGGCGGACGCCGTCAACGCGCTCCTGCGTGAGTTTCTGGTGAAATATCCGAAAAATGACGCCAATAACTCCATCTATTTCGCCTATGGCATGATCACACAGAATGAGATCGTCGCGTCGAAACCCCAAGAGGCGATCAAGGACTACTTGGAATTCGTAGAAAAATATGCGGACAACCCGAAGGCCGCCGAGGCGCTCGTTAAGACGGCGTCGCTCCAGCGGGGCCTAGCCGAGCGAATGGCGATCAATTACACCTCGCTCAGCGTCGACGACCAGCCGAAGTGGAGAGCGGCCGTCGAGCAGTCGGTCGCGACGGCGGAGGCTGCGCTGGAGAAGTATCCGTCCAGCCCCGACTTCGCTTCTGCTCTCCAGGCTCTGATGGCCTCCCAGCGCATGCTCCTCCGGGCGCAATTGAAGGATGACGCGGCGGAGGAAGCCTACCTCCAGGGGCAGGCAGAGAAATGCACAGATGAGGCCGGCAAGAGTAAAATCCTCTTTGCGCTGGCCGGGTTCGTCTATGAAAAGGACAAGGTGCGCGGGCTGGCAAAGATGACCGAGGCGTTCAACACTAAGGTTGTTTATCTGCCTGCAGATCTTCAGGTTTACGGCCAAGCCCTCATTGCAAACGCGAAATTTCCCGAGGCGACTGCAGTCTTCCAAAAGCTCGCAAGCGACTACCCGATTCCGGCCGGGATGGCTCCGAACCAGACTCCTCCTGCGGTGCAGGAAGCCCAGGCGACCGCGCTTTTCGGACTGGCCTCGATTGCACGGGAGCAAAAGCAGATCGCCGAGGCGGGCAAGCTTTTCCAGCAGCTGAAAGCCACTTACCCATGGTCGCCTAAAGTTCTTGAAGCCGACCACGGCATTGCGGATTCCCTGCGTGCCGAAGGCAAGCTTGACGAGGCCTTGAATCTGCTTCCGGCAATTATTCGTTCCCAGACTGCGACGGGCGAGCTCCGTGCGAAATCCATGCTTCTGGGCGGATTTATCTTGAAGGACAAAATGAAGGCGGCCACCGATCCCAAGAAACAGGAGAGTTCCCGGGGGGCGGCGATCGACTACTTTATCAAAATCTCACAGTTCCACGCGGACGTCCCCTCTGCTGCTGCGGCTGGGCTCTGGGAGGGGGGGCAGCTGATTGAGGAGCAGGTGGCTGCCAGCACCGATCCGAAGTTCAAAGCGCAGCAGATCGTCCGCGCCAAGGCGATATTTGCACAGCTCATAAAAGAATACCCCAACAGCGAGTTTGCTCCTAAAGCCCAGGCGCGCCTTGCTGCACTTGGAGGTTCATGAAGCGTGCGGAGCTTGCCTGCGAACTCCTTCGGCGCCTGCCTGACATCTATCCTGATGCACATTGCGAGCTGATCTACAAAAATCCGCTCGAGCTGCTTGTGGCCACGATGCTCTCGGCGCAATGCACCGACAAGCGGGTCAATATTGTGACGGAGGATCTTTTCTGCCGTTGCAAGTCCGCCGCCGACTATGCAGCGATCCCGCAGGAGGACCTGGAGGGGATTATCCGATCGACCGGGTTCTTCCGTAACAAGGCTAAGAATATCCGTGCGATGGCATCGGTTCTCCTCGAGCGGCATGGCGGCGAAGTCCCTCGCACGCTCGATGCGCTGGCCGCGCTGCCGGGCGTCGGACGCAAAACGGCAAATGTCGTTCTTGGAAATGCCTTTGGCCTCAATGAGGGAATGGTTGTCGATACCCATATCGCGCGCCTTTCGCAAAGGCTCGGGCTTACAAAACATTCCGATCCCGTCCGCATCGAGCGGGATCTCATGGCCGTCATTCCGCGCGGGCAGTGGACCGACCTTTCCCACTGGCTGATCTTTCACGGCCGCCGCCGCTGCATGGCACGCAATCCCGACTGCTCGTCCTGCGAGCTTCAGGATATCTGCCCGTCGGCCTTGTTGCAACGGGCGCATCTCTGATAAGTACAAATACGGCTGCGCGTTGACGCGGAGGTTTGAAACATCCCTTCGCCGGATTCCGGCGGGAGCGCGGCCATCTTGGCCGCTGCGTCAGGCATCTTGCCTGGCGATCTGCTCTTTCTTTTCTCTCTCGCCGGCAGGATGCCGACGAGTGCGGGCTGGAAGCCGCGCGCTCCCGCCGGAAAACCGGCGCATCGGCGGTCTGTGACCGTCGACATCAGGATTTGCCAGTGTCGCCACGGGGGAAATATGGCGGCGGCCGCTACCGTTGCAACTTTCAGGCATGCGCGTGCGCCGGGCCCTCGAAAAAGTCATTGCTGTACTGTGCACATTAGGCGTTGGCCGGCGGGACGTCGGCCCTAGTGAGCCCGGCGAGAATCCGTCGTTTATCAGATGTTCTAAGGATCAGCCATTTTCCTCACGCCAACAATTGTCCCCAGTGAGGTCAGGATGCGTAAGCCTCCTCTTCCGTGCCTTTGGCGGCACGGATTTGGAGGGTTCCCTCTTGACACTTTCCGGCCCGCAATTTATCCAACATCGACCCGTTGCCCTCCTGACGTTTTGCTCCATGATTGGTTCAAGAACGCTGTTGGTTCCAGTCGCAGGCACAAATGCTGGAGGGCAGGAACATCTCGAATTTTCATGGAACCAAAAACTACACCTCCCTCGTTACAAACCCTGCCCTCCGACGAACTTCGTGCGATCCTTTGGCGATTTTCCGACCGTTACGACCTTTCCATGCTTGTGCAATCCGTCCGTGCGGTCGCCCGGGGACCGGTGGCCCGGCTTGTCGCCAATGGGGCGCGCAACAGCCACGAATGGACGGACGAAAAAAACTCCCTCCTCGAAGTCTTCGACGGGTCCGGGATCAGCTCGGTTTTTCTGGGGCCGGAATACGGCGGCTTCATTGAGGGGCCGAAGAATTTGGCGCTGGCGCTGGTGGCTTATGAGCTGTCATGGGTCGATGCGGGCGCGGCGACGTTCAGCCTGGCCGGCAATCTGGGGCTGGCGCCGATCCATGAGCGGGGGACTCCTGAGCAGCGTGACCACTACATGTCGCTTGCCGCTCCGGCTGAGGGCCGGGCACCGATTCGCGCTGCGTTTGCGCTGACCGAGCCGATTCCATTTGTTGGTGTCGAGACGGGGCTGCTTGGAGGCAAGCTGCGTGTCGTCTCCTGGAAGGAAGGCGAGGAGCCGGTCCTGCATGTGGACAAGCGCGGGAGGTTCATCACCAATATGGGATTTGCAAATGTTGTGACTGCCGCCGTGGACTCCGCCGATCCCCGCATCAAGGGAAGCTGCCTCGTGATTTTGGAAAAGGGCGACCAGGGCATCTGGGACCGCGGCATTCCGACCCGCAAGCTTGTTCACCAGCTCTCCTCAACGCGCGACCCGGTCTTCAGCCTTCAGATTCCCGCAAGCCGGATCGTCGGCGGATACACGGTCAAGGACGGGGTGATCATCCCGAATTACAGCCACGGCGAAGTGATCGAAGCTGTCTTCCGTCGCACTCGTGTGACCGTTGGCCTGATGACTTCGGCCAAGCTGCTTTCCTCTGTCGAGCCGATCATCCGGTACCAGCGCGCGAGATTTCGCGGGGGCGAAGCTGGCGAGCCTGGCTCTCCTCGTTACGACCTCGGCCTCCAGACAAAACAGGATGTTCTCCACCGGCTTACCGATGTCTGGGCGACCGGCGAGGCAAGCGCCGCGCTCGGCTTCGAAGCCGCTCGGCTTTTCGATACGCTGGATCCGCTGGAAAAAGAAAAGGATAGGATTTTTGCCGAACGGAATCTTTCCGGCCGGGCTGCCTTCAAGGCGATTGCGAAGCTGGGAGACGAGGCGATCGAGTTTCTCGCGCTTTCCAGCGAGGCCGCACCGGATGCCTCCCGTCTGGCGGCTCTCCGCGACGATCCTCTGGTTCAGTTTGCGCTTCTTGATGCCCAGGCAAACGTCTTCTGCCCTGCCTGCAAGCTCTGGAATACCGGATACGGTGCCACCATGATGCGCGAGGCGGTGAGCCTGATGGGCGGCTATGGCGTCACGGAGGATTGCCCCGGATTCCTCGGCCACAAGTGGATGGACGCCCAGCTTGAGGCGACCTATGAAGGGCCCGAGGCCGTGCAGCGCCGCCAGATGTCGCTCACGATGACAAACCCAGTCTTCCTTGCGCAGTTCGAGAATTGGATCAAAGAGCTTCGCGAGAGCGCCTCCGAGCATCCGGGAACCGGGGCCTGTCTTCTTGCCTCCGCGATGCAGCTCTGGCTTTGGACGCTCCGCTATCTCCAGGGGGCAACCGATGCCAATGGCCAGAAGCTCTACCAGAGCAACCGGCAGGGGGTCACTTTCCCGCTGGCCGACGCGCTTTGCTGGCTGCTTGCCTCGCGCCAGCAGATATTCGACGTGGTGAACCTTGGGACATCCGAGCAGGCTCGCGCTTCCATTGCCGAAGAGCTGCCAGGCGCACATGGGTTTTTGACATTGCTGTGCCATGTGCAGGCTGCGCGCGCCGGGGGCGAAGTCTCCAGGATTTGCACCGACCTTGTTTTTGGCTACAGCAGCCATCCCGAGTGGACCGAACAGGCTTGCGCAGCGTGCTATGGCGCGACCGAGCTCGACGAGCTGGAGGGGGTCATCCCCGGCATTTCCAGCGGCGCACGAGGAACCCCGTCTTTCCATGAGGACGCGCAGGCTCATCCCATCAAAGCTGGGCCATGCCCAGAGGTGGTTGCCTTGCAGCCGTTCTTGCGCTTGAGCGGCAAGCTGAGCGCATGCCTCTCGGGCTCACGCCTTGCCAAAGACCGCGCGGCCACCGCGCTGTCGCAGGTCATGATTCCGGAGGCCCTCGACTACCCTCAGTGACAAGCGTGGAAGACTCCGACATGACGGTCGAGCGGCCTCGCATGGATGCCGATATTGTTTGCGTAGGATTCGGGCCGGCGTCGGGAGGGTTTTTAACCACCCTCTCTCGCGGGATCCTTAATCCGGATGGATCGACGGCCATTGAGAGCCCGTCGGCGCCGGGCCTGCCACTCCAGGTCCTCTGCTACGAACGGGCGGACGA
>Ga0194063_10001823_pt1 | contig 13567 bp, 9 predicted proteins | sample SepL3720m_MetaG_FD_155459 | JGI IMG/M metagenome (GOLD analysis project Ga0194063, IMG submission 155459) | Anoxic zone freshwater microbial communities from boreal shield lake in IISD Experimental Lakes Area, Ontario, Canada - Sep2016-L373-20m | ecosystem: Environmental > Aquatic > Freshwater >... | reverse complement strand
GGGTGATCCCCTGCTCCTCGGCTTCAAACAGCGCATAGACGATCCAGCGCACCGCATCGGCCCAGGCCGGATCCGACTGCACCGTCGCCGGTGCCAGGGGCTCCTTGCTCAGCACCGCCGGCAGAATCCGGTGGGCGGCGGGATCGGCCAGCCTGGTGCGGCGGGCCGCCAGCCCGGAGCGATCGCTGGTGATCGCCCGGCAACGACCACTGGCATAGGCGCTGAAGGCCTGATCGGCGGTCTGGAAGCGCAGGGGGGTGTAGGGCACCTGCAGGGCCCGCAGGCTATCGGCCAGCACACTCTCGTTGCTGGTGCCACTGAGCACGCAGATGGTGCTGCCCGAAAGCCCCTTCAGATCGCTGATGCCGGCGGCCACCGGCACCATCAGGCCGCCGCCGTCAAAAAACACCACCGGGGCGAAACTGAGGGCATTGCCGCCGGGGGCATCACGGCTGAGGGTCACGGTGGTGTTGCGCGACAACAGATCCACCTCACCACTGGCCAGGGCGGCGAAGCGATCGGTGGTGTTGAGCGGTCGCAGTTCGAGCTTGGCGGCATCGCCGAGCACCGCGGCCGCCACCGCACGACAGACGTCGACATCGAGACCGCCGTAGCTGCCATCGGGGCGGATGACGCTGAAGCCGGGCAGCTGACCATTGCTGCCGCAGACGAGCGAACCGCGGCTGCGGATCGCGGCCAGGCGGGGACTGGACACCCCCGTGGCCCCCTCAGGGGCACAGCCGCCGAGCAGCAATGGCACCAGAGCCGGCAGCAGGGTTGCTGAGGGCCACCATCGGCGCGAAGTCAAACGCCGTCGCGAAGGCCACTGGAATCGCACGCCGGCAAGATCCGTCAATTTCGAAAGCTTGGCATGGTTCGTCGCTGCGAACACCCTCAGGGCAGGGCCACCAGCACGGCCCCCAAGCCCATCAATCCCACGCCCCACCACTGCAGCGTGCCGAGGTGCTCCCCCAGCCACAGCACCCCCAGCAAGGACACCAGCACGACGCTGAGCTTGTCGATCGGCGCCACCCCGGACACCGGACCCAGCTGCAGGGCATGGAAATAACAGAGCCAGGAGATGCCGGTGGCCACTCCTGAAAGCACCAGGAAGTTGAGGCTGCGGCGGGAGAGATCGGGCAGGGAACGCCACTCGCCGGTGACACTCACCACCGCCGCCAGCAGGCCCAGCACCACGACGGTGCGCACGAAGGTGGCCAGATTGCTGGGAATGCCCTCCACACCGACCTTGGCCAGCAGCGCCGTGACGGCGGCGAAGAAGGCCGCCAGAACGGCCCACACCTGCCAGCCACTGAACAGTTGGGGCATGAGAGAGCAACCGGGGGCTGCCCCCATGCTGGCGCCGAAAGCCTGAGCACGCCCCTTCGTGGACCTCGACCCAGACGATGGCAAGGACATCGACGCCGGGATTGGCAAGGAGATAGGCGAGGAGCTCGGGGGCGGGGCTGCAGCTCTGGCCGCCCGCGCCTGGATGCGGGACCATCAAGAATCAAGGAGCGAATTGCGGTGCTGCTGACAACCGAGCTACTGAAGACAGGAGAGAACGGGCTTGCGAAGCTGCGCCGTCATCGCGGCATGCTGGCCGCCTTGCTGCTGCTGCAGATCGTCGCCTATGGCTACCTCTTCACGGTGCCGATCTTCACGGATCACACCTTCCCGAACTCCTGGCTTTATCCCTATCCCAGCTTCAAGACCGACGGCGAAGGCCGTTGGCTGGCCGATCTGGTGATCATGCTCCAGGGCGGCAGCGGCGTGCCCTCGGTGCAGATGGCCGGGGCCGCTCTGTTTCAGGCCATCAACGCCATCCTGTTTGCCTCGCTGCTGGGCCTGCGGGGCGGCCTGGCTCTCTTTCTGCTCGGCGGCCTGATCTGCCTCCATCCCGCCTTGCTCGACTACTACTCCTTCGCGGCAGACCACCTCTCCTTCGTGCTCGGTGACAGCTTCGCCCTGCTGGCGGCCTGGCTGCTGCTGAGCCGGCGGAGCGCGGCCGTCCGCCTGGGCGGCGCTGCCCTGCTGAACCTGCTGGCCCTGGGGCTCTATGGCCCCAAGATCTCCCTGGTGCTGGTTTTGGCGCTGCTGGTGATCGTGCTGCGCCTGGTCGATGCCGAACCGGCGCAGGCTGGCCAGCGGGGCCGGATCGGCAGGCACCTGCTGGCGGGGATCGCCGCCGAGATCGCCGTCGTGGGCGGCTCGCTGCTGCTGGCCGTGCTGGCGTTCGGACTGAGCGCCAAGCTGCTGATCCGCCATCCGATCCTGCCGGGAGCCCATCTCAATTCGCTGGCGGAGATGGCCACAGCCGTGGTCGAGTCCTACGGCAAATGCCTGCGCTATCTGAGCGGCATGGCCGGCCTGCCCGCCGGTGCCCTGCAGCTGCTGCCCCTGCTGATCGTGCTGCTCGGCTTGCTGTGCCTGGCGGCACGGCTGAGACGGCACCGCTGGCCGCAGCGGGCCGTGGTGGTGGTTGCTCTGCTGCTGCTGCCGGTGGCCCTGAACGGAGCCGCGATCATCAACAACGCCTCGCCAGCTGATCGGGGCCGCTTCGTGGCCGCCTACGCCTACGCGCTCGTCTTCTTTCTGGCCCAGGCCCGGCGCCTGCCCAGGCTGCGGCGCCCAACCCTGGCCCTGGCGGCACTGGTGCTGTGGTTCTTTCTCTCCCTGGCGATGCAGCAGGCCAATGCGGCCCAGTTCAAGAGCACCTATGACCTTTCGATGATCAACCGGATCCTGACGCGGCTGGAACCGCTGATCACAACGAGCTCCGACCAGCCGGCGCAACCGCTGCTGATCGTCGGACGCTACCCGGCCTTCTCCCTCGATCCCTATGTGCGCTGGCCGGGCAGCATCGATGCGCCGCACTTGCTGGCCTGCGACACCTTCGCTCCCTATCGGCAGACGGAGATGCTCAACTACCTGCTGGGACGATCGCTGCTGCGGCAACCCACGACCGCCGAGATCGACCACGCCCTCCCCCAGATCAGGCAAGCGCCGGCCTGGCCCGCCCCGGAGTCTGTGTTCCGCGATGGCCGCACCATCGTCGTCACCCTTGAGCCCTGGCGGGCCGAGCTGCCGATGACCTGGGCTGAGACGCCCTGAGCCGGCGGCTCAGGCCGCCCCATCCTCGTCATGGGCGAAGCGGTTGTAGAGGAAATCAAGGGCGCAGTTGCGCAGCTCGTAATAGCGGGGATCCTCCATGATGTCCTCGCGGCTGCGGGGCCGCGGGAAGTCGATCGCCAGCACCTCACCGATACCGGCGGCGGGGCCGTTGGTCATCATCACCAGCCGATCGGCCAGGAACAGGGCCTCATCGATGTCGTGGGTGATCATCAGCACCGTGCACTTCTGGGTGTTCCAGATTTGCAACAACTCCTCCTGCAACTCCTCCTTGGTGATCGCATCGAGGGCACCGAACGGTTCATCGAGAATCAGCACCTGCGGGCGGATCGCCAGGGCCCGGGCGATCGCCACCCGCTGCTTCATGCCGCCGGAGAGCTGGGTGATGCGCTTGTCGGCCGCCGCCGTCAGACCCACCATCGCCAGATGCTCCATGGCGATCTCGCGCTTCTGGTGCTCGCTCAGGTTCGGCTTGACCGAATCAATCGCCAGGTGGACATTGTCGTAGGCCGTCAGCCAGGGCAGCAGGGCATAGCCCTGAAAGACCACCATGCGATCGGGGCCAGGGCGCTGGATGGGTGCTCCATTGAGCAGCACCTGGCCGGAGCTGGGGGTGGCGAAGCCAGAAACCATGTTGAGCAGGGTGGATTTGCCGCAACCGGAATGGCCGATCACGCAGACGAATTCACCGCGATTCACCTCCAGATTGATGTCCGCCAGCACCGGATAGGGGCCGCGGGGGGTGGCATAGACCTTGGAGAGCTGCTCGAAGCGCAGCAGGGGCAGCTGAGCGGCAGCGCCGCCGCCGGTGGCGGCCTGGGAGCGGGCCAGGGTGTCAGGGGTGGACATCGAGGGAATGGGGGTGGGGTGACGTGAGTTGACGTTGAACTGGGGATGACGTTGAACTGGGGTTGAGCGCCGCTGGGGTGGAGCTGAGCAGGCCAAAGGATCGCCGTGGCTGCAGCCCTCAGCCGGCCAGCGCCCGGGGCGCGCCGATGGCGATCTCGGCGATGCTGAAGTCGCGATGCACGGGCACGGCGTTGAGGTAGTCGATCGGATGGTCGACGTCAAAGGGGCGACCGTCGAACAGTTCGATCGGACCGCGCTGATAGCTGACCGCCTCGAGCCCCAGTTCGCGGGCGGCGGTGCTGAACACCCCCACAGCGCAGATGCGCTCGAGAATCTCGACATAGTTGCGGGGGAAGGGAATCTCGCCCCAGCGGGCCAGCTGAGTGAGGATCCAGAGATGCTCGCTGCGGCTGGGCCGGTTGACGCCCTTACCGAAGAACAGATGGTGCGGAACGGTGGAGCTGCCATCGGCGCCGGTTTCACTGAACCAGATCAGCTCCTTCTTCATGCCGAGGTAGCGGCGATCGCTGAGCAGCTCGCTCATTTCGCCCCAGTGGCTCGGATCGGCGCAGTACTGGCAGGCCTCAAGCAGGGCCTTGGTGAGAGCGATGTGGGTGTTCGGATAGGCCAGGGCCCAGTCCTCGCGCACCCCCAGCACCTTGCCGGGGTGACCGGGCCAGATCGCCAGATCCCCCGCCACCGTGAAGCCGTGACCGTCGGCCAGGGCCCGATCCAGCCAGGGGGCGCCGATGCAGAAGCCGTCGATGCTGCCGTCCTTGAGATCGGCCAGCATCTGGGCCGGCGGAATCGTCTGCAGGTGCACATCGTGATCGGGATCGATCGCGTGGGAGGCGAGCCAATAGCGCAGCAGCAGGTTGTGCATCGAGGCCGGATGGACAATGCCGAGCCGGTGCGGTTCGCGCTGATGGCTCTGCAGATAGCGGCGGTAGTCGTCGACGTTGTGGACACCTTCAGCGGCCAATCGCCTGGCCAGGGTGATGCCATTGCCGTTGCGGCTCAGGGTCAGGGAGCTGACCACAGGCAGCGGCATGCCGCCATGGCCGCCAGCCGTCATCCAGGCCGGCATGCCGGAGGGCATCAGGGCCGCATCGAGGGTGCCATCCACCAGGCCAGGCCTCGATCAAGTGCAGCTGGTTTCGCGCACCAGCTGCACTTGATCGAGGCCATGCTTGGCGAAGAACCCCTTGGCCTCGGCCACCGCCAGGGGCGCACAGGCGGCCAGGGGCACGAAGCCAAGGTCGAGATTCACCTTTTCGAGGCCGTGGCGGGCCAGCACCTTGTGGGGCTTGGCCTGCCACTGCTTGACCCGCTTCTGGCGGTTGAGGAAATAGATGATCTCGGAGCGCAGGCTGTAGTAGCTGGGGTGATGAACCACCGAGAGCCGCTGGCGCGGCCGCGGCATGTCGACCTCGAGAATGCCGCCGATCACCGAGCCGGGCCCGTTGGTGAGCATCACGATCCGGTCGGAGAGCAGCACGGCTTCATCGACGTCGTGGGTGACCATCACGGCGGTGAGCTCGTGCTCATTGCAGATCTGCATCAGCTTCTCCTGCAGATTGCCCCGCGTCAGCGCATCGAGGGCACCGAAGGGCTCATCGAGCAGCAGCAGCTTGGGCTTGATCGCCAGGGCGCGGGCAATCGCCACCCGCTGCCGCATGCCGCCGGAGAGTTCGCCGGGACGCTTGTGAGTGGCAGGCCCCAGACCCACCATGGCGATGTGTTCATCGACCACGGCATCGCGCTCGGCCCTGGGCAGGTGGGGCATCACCTCATCGACCGCCAGGGCGATGTTCTGGCGCACACTCAACCAGGGTAGCAGCGAGTAGTTCTGGAACACCACCATCTTGTCGGGCCCAGGGCGACGCACCGTCTCGCCATCGACCAGCACCGTGCCGCCCGTGGGCAGATCGAGGCCGGCGATCATGTTTAACAATGTGCTCTTGCCGCAGCCGGAGTGGCCGATCAGGGAGATGAACTCCCCCTTGCGGATCTGCAGATCGATGCCTTTGAGGGCAAGGTACGAGTTGCCGCCACTGAGGGGGAAACTCTTGTCGATCTCCTGGACTTGGACGAGAGTTGTCATGACAGATCAACGCTTCAGGGTTAGGGAACAGCAATCAGAAAGCAGTGGAAAAAGCGAGATAGAAACCGAGCAGCATGGTCGCCATCAAGGCAAGACGAACAACCAGAAAAGGCACAACGATATCCTTACGAAACAGGGACTGCTCGAAGGATTGAAGGCGTTGACCAAACTGATGCAGCCGCAGGATGAAGGAGCTGAACATCCGCTTCACTGCCCTGCAGCGAGACGGCTCTGCAGCCAGACCATCAGGCGATCGAGGATCAGGCCGATGGCACCGATCCAGATCACGCCAAGGATGATGTCGGACACATAGCTGTTCTGATAGGCATCCCAGATAAAGAAGCCGATACCGGGCGTGCCGGGCATGACGATTTCAGCGGCGATGATCGCCAGCCAGGCCAGACCGATCGAGATGCGCAGACCAGTGAAGATGTAAGGCAGAGCCGAAGGGATCAGAACCTTGGTGAAGAAGTTACGGCTGGACATATTGAGCACCAGGGCGACATTGCGGTAGTCCTGGGGAATCTGGCGCACACCTTCAGCCGTGTTGATCAGAATCGGCCAGATTGAGGTGACAAAGATCACGAAGATGGCAGCGGGCTGGTTGTTCTGAAACAGCACCAGCGCGATCGGCACCCAGGCCAGCGGCGCCACCATGCGCAGAAACTGAAACAGCGGATCCAGGGCCCGATCCAGCCCCTTGTTCAGCCCAACGGCAATGCCCACGGCAATGCCGACGACGGCCGCCAGGCTGTAGCCAAGTGCAACGCGGCTGAGGCTGTTCATGGCGTGCAGAAACAGGCCTTTGTCGAGGCCGCCGCGATCGAAGAAGGGATAGAACAGCAGCTCCCTGGTGCGCTCTTCGGTGAACAGGCTGAGCGGACCGGCCAGTTTGGTGAGGCCGAGCGTGGCGCTGAGCTGCCAGAAGAGCAGGAAACCACCGATGCCGAAGAGGGGCGGCAGCAGTGTTTTGCGAGTCTGTTTCCACCACAGGGCCAGGCCGGTTGGGGGCCGATCGCCGCGACTGGAGCTGGAGCTGGTGCTGGTCGTCATGGGAGCAATTCCTGAAGTTGGAGAGGCAGAAAAAGGCGCTCGTCGAACGAGCTCAACCAGGCGAGGAGCCGTGAGGAGGGAAGGGCCCGCCACCGGCCTGGTGGGCAGCGGGCCCGGGGTAATCACTTCTTGATCTTCAGGGAATCCAGATAGGCCTGGGGATTGGCCGGGTCATAGACAATGCCGTCAAAGAAGGTCTCCTTGCCGCGACTGGATCCCGTCGGAATGTCCTTGGCAGGCACCCCAAGCTCCCGGGCGGCCTGCCGCCAGAGATCCTCACGGGTGCCCTTGTCGTTGATGGCTTTGGCCTGCTCGATGGTGTCGACCGTGCCGGGGAAGAACTTCCAGCGCATCGACTCCAACAGGAACCAGAGGGTGAGGCTCTTGTAGGGATAGGAGATCACACCGCGATCGCTGTTCCAGTACAGAGGACCCATCCTCGGATCGCTCTCGGGCGTGCCACTGGCGCCGATCTTGTACTTGCCCTTGAGGGAGTCCTGCAGCACCGGCAGTGGCACGTTGTACCACTTGCGCGAGCTCAGAATCCTGGCGGCCTCCTCCTTGTTCTCCGGTTTGTCCAGCCAGATCTGGGCCTCGATCAGCCCCTTGAGCAGGGCCACGGCCGCCTTCGGATGTTGATCCACCCAGTCGGAGCGAACAGCCAGATACTCTTCCGGGTGAACCTTCCAGATCTGGGCGGTGGTAGCGGCGAGATAGCCGATGTTGTCGCTGGCGATGCGGGACGGCCAGGGATCTCCCGTGGAGAAGGCCTCCATCGTGCCGTTCTTCATCCCCTGCAGCGTTTCCGGCGCCGGCACCTTCAGCAGTTCGACCGCCTTGTCGGGATTGACGCCACCAGCAGCGAGCCAGTAGCGGATCCAAATTTCCTGGTTGGCTTTGGGGAAGGTGTAAGCCGCGCGGAACTTTCGCCCCTCTTTCTGGTTGAACTTCTCAAAGAAGCCGGGCGAGGACGTCTTGAGATCGACGCTGAGATTGCCATCCTTGACGGAGTTGGCGGCGGCGATGCCATTGCCCTGGCTCATCAGCATCGCCAGCACGACCATCGGCACCTTCTTGCCGTTGGTGATCGCTCCAGCGCTGATCATCTGCGGCATCGGCAGCTGCCACTGGCCGCCATCGATACCACCGCCGGCCGAGCCCAGGACGACGTTGTCGCGGGCGGCACCCCAGCTGGCCTGCTTGCTGAGCTTCACCTCCAGGCCGTAGCTGGCGAAGAAACCCTTTTCAACCCCGATCACCAGCGGAGCGGCTTCCAGAATCGGAATGAAGCCGAGGCTGATGGTCCTGGTTTCGAGCTTGGTGTTGCTCGCCACCGGGATGGGGGGCGAGCCGGAGCCGCTGATGCTGCTGGGTGGGTTGCCCAGACAACCTGTTAGCAGCGCGGTGGAGCAGAGTGTGGTGCTGAGCAGGGCGAGAAAACGACGACGCTTGGCCATGGTGAGACTGCGAAGTAGAGGAAAAAAGGAGACAAGGGAGCCGGACACAGCCGCTGAATGCAGCCCATAGCCAACAGAAAGCAGATCAGGATTCAGCCGTGATCAGCTGCGGCCATCGCGAGCAGCAGCCAACACAAAGCCGGCAGGAAAAATCCTCTGAGCTCAACGCTCCATCTGCACTGATAGGCAGAGTCAACAAGCAACTCAATCAGCGAAGCAGCCGCCATCAGGCCGGGCCGATCACGAACCCATCCGCCAGCAACACCTGGAAGCGATGACACAAGCTGACAGGCTGGGCATGGCCGCCATCCAAGACTTGCGCACAAGGCCCGCAACATCATCAGCACGGGCCGGCAGCCTGGAGTGAAGCTCAATCACAGCGCCGCAGTTCAGACAAGCCATCAGCTCTCGCTGATGGCACAACGGGTCGCTGAGAAATCAGGCTTCAGGATGGAAGAAGCTGCTTGCAGTCAGGGAGATGGCGATCGATCCACGATGAGGAACCGAAGCTTCTCGCTGATGTGATCAACAAGGGAAGTCCCGCAGTTGGCCTGCCCAACCGGGGCTTCCGCATCAACTCTGGGGCAACTCATCACCACAGCCCCGGCAATGGATGCGGCGCTGGCCACGGCGGCAGCGGCGAGATCCACAGCGTTGACGCTGGGCGGCCTGAATGGTGGAGGACATGGGCTGGGAAGCTAGAGAGATTGAGCAGGGAATCGGGTGGAATCACCACCCAACCGGGGGCTATTCATGCCTCCCCTTCGGATGACGTGAACCCTAAGAGTCAGTGACCGGGAGTGGGTGTGCCGAACGCCAAGACTTGCCAATGCCGTCGATCAGCCCCGGTGATCAATGGCCGCGATCCTTGACCCCAGCGCGGCTGTCACTGGACGGCAAGGCGTGAGTACGGCTGCAGCAAGGCATCGCCGTCCTGCGGCCCGATCGTGATCCGGGGCAGGATTCCAGGCATCGCCTTTACGTTTCAGTCAGGCTGGGCCTGCCTGGAGCCGCTCCAGCACCAAAACCGGCCCAAGGCCCCTTAAATACGCGCACGCTGTTTCCCCGACGATCCAATGCCGCAGCCGGGCTCTCCAGCCCCACAAGCCAAGGCCGCTCCCGGACAGCAGCAAAGGGATAGGCAGGAGGTGCTGCGACAGCCCAGCAGCCCGGGGTGGTCCGGCGCTGTGCGGCACAAACTGGTGGCTGGCGAACGGCAACTGCCGCTGATGGTGCTGTTGATCGGCCTGTCGATCACCGCGGTGGTGACCGAACAGAACCGCAGCCTCAACCAGCAGACCCACGAACGCATTGAAGCGGCCCTGATGGGGGACGTCTCCGACGCGATTCAGATGAAATTGCGCAAGGCCGTCGACACGATCGGCGGCGTGGCCGGCCTGTTCAACGCCTCCAACCAGGTGAGCCGGCAGGAATTCCGCCGGTATTACGACACCCTCGACCATGAAGAGGGTGGCCTTGAGGGCATCCAAGGCATCGGTTTCAGCGCCTTCGTGCCCGCCAGCGGGCGCCAGGCACTGATGAGCCGCATCCGCGCCACAGGCTTCCAGGACTTCACGATTCACCCTGCAGGAAAGCGTCCCTTCAGCAGCGCCGTCGTCTATCTGGAGCCCTTCAACCTCCGCAACCAGCGGGCCTTCGGCTTCGACATGTACAGCGAAGCAACCCGGCGCACCGCCATGGACCTGGCCGCCAGCAGCGGCGTTCCCGCCATGTCCGGCAAGGTGCGGCTCGTGCAGGAACGCAACATCGGCATCCAGGCCGGTGTGCTGATCTACGACCCCATCTATCGCGAGGGCCCGATCGGCCTGCCCCAGGGGCCCGGGCAGTATGCCGGCAAGCTGCTGGGCTGGGCCTATGCGCCGATCCGGGTGGGTGATCTGGTCGAGGAATCCCTGCGCAGTGTCAACAACCCGGATCTCAGAGATTCGGCGGTGCTCGTCTACGACGGCACCAGGGCCGGCAAGGGCCCGCTGTTGTTCGACAACCAACAGCTGCACGGCAGCGATCGGCTGAAGGATCCCCAGTACAAAACGATTGAGGTGGCAGGCCGCCGCTGGCTGATCGGCATCCAGCTGAGCCGCCAGCTGATGGCACCCACCGGACTGACCGCCAATCTGCTGCTGATGGCGGTGGCGGGTTGCCTGGCCTCCTCGGTCGCGGCGATGAGCACCCGCATGCTGGTGGACAACCACCTGGCCATCCAGCAGGCCCTGAAGCTGGCCGAAAAAGCCAACAACGAACGGGCCCTGGCCGCCGTTGTGTTCGAGTCGTCGCCGCAGGGCATCGTCGTCACCAACGACAGGGGCGAGGTGCTCTCGGCCAACCAGAGCTTCGCCCGGATCACCGGCTTTTCCGCCGCCGAAGTGCTGGGCCGCACCCTCAGCCTGCTGAAGTCAGGCCGCCATCAACCGCAGTTCTACGACGATCTGTGGCGGCAGGTGAAGGAGAGGGGCTCCTGGCAGGGTGAAATCTGGAACCGCCTGCGCAACGGTGACATCCGCCGCCACGAACTCAGCATCACCACCGTCAACAACCAGAACCTGCAGACCACCAACTACGTCGGCATGCTCCAGGACGTCAGCGAGCGCCACCACACCCAGGAGAAGATCCGCCACAAGGCCTTGCATGATCAGCTGACGGGGCTGCCGAACCGGGGGCTGCTGATGGAGATGGCCGACCGGGCGCTGGCCAGGGCGGAACAGCATCCCGACCGTCACGTCGCCATTCTGTTTCTCGACCTCAACGGCTTCAAGCCGGTCAACGACAACTACGGCCACGCCGTCGGTGATCAGGTGCTGAAGCTGGTGGCCCGGCGGCTGCGGGGCGCCATCCGCACCGATGAACTGCTCTGCCGGCTGGGGGGCGACGAGTTCGTGGTGCTGGTGCCCGATGCCTCCACCCTGGAGGACCTGCAGATCTTCGCCACCAAGTTGCAACAGGTGGTGGCGACCAGCCCGGCAGAGGCAGCCCAGCCGATCGATCTCAGTGTCAGCATCGGCATCGCCCGCTCCCCCGACCATGGCGTCACCGCCGGCCAGCTGCTCACCGCCGCCGACTTCGCCATGTACCGGGCCAAGCAATCTCCCCTGACGCCGATCCAGGTCGCCAACGAACAGGATGGCCAGCAGGATCTGATGGCGGCCGCCGCCGGCAGCGAACTGCAGGCCCCAGCCTGAGCCGCGGCCGGCAATGGGGTCACGGTTGGGATCAACCCGGCAGGATCACCCGGTCGATCACATGCACCACCCCGTTGTCGCAGACGATGTCGGCAGTCACCACCGTGGCGTTCTTGACCTCGAAGGGCTCGCTGCGGCGGATCGGCACCGGAGCCCCCTCCAGCGACGGCCATTCGGTTCTGGAGATCAGCTCGGCGCGGCTATGGGCGCCGGCGAGCACGTGATATTTGAGGATGCGGGCCAGCTGGGGCGGGTTGTCGACCAGGGTCTGCACCGTGCCGGCGGGCAAGGCGGCGAAGGCATCATCCACCGGGGCGAACACGGTGAAGGGACCAGGACTTTCGAGGGCGGCCGTCAGTCCGGCCACCTCGACGGCAGTGAGCAGGGTGGCGAAGCAACCGGCGGTCCGGGCGGTTTCAACGATGTTGGCCATGGCGGGATCAGCAGGACAGCGGAACGAGGGAGAGGACGGGGACAAAAGATCAGGGCGCCATGGCTCAGTCCATGGCACGTCGATCAGCGGTAGTCCTGACTCTGGATCGCGCCGAGCCGGGCCTCGGGCCGCAGGAAGCGATCCATCTGGGCCTCGAAGAAGCGGCGATTGGCGAGCAGATGCTCGGGATCGGTGTCGTCGAGGGGATAGAGCAGGGCAGCGCGCAGGGCCTGGATCACCGCCGAGGTGACGTTGTACATCGAGCGCTGGAAGGTGATGCCCAGCTGGATCAGCTGGTCTTCCTCGCCACGGCGATGCTTTGCATAGAGCTCCTCAAGATAGGGCGGCAGAAAATGCAGCATGTCCTGCATCAACAGGGTCGGCGGAATACCGGCCGAGCCCACCGGAAAAACATCGGCATAGAGAATACCGTAGTGAAAATCAGCCTGATCCATCGGCACCTGACCCGCCTGGGCATTATAACTCTTGGTGCCGCGGAAGGGAGAGGTGCGATAGAAGACGGCCTCCACATAGGGGAGGGCCGCTTCATAGAGCCAGGTGAAGCCCTCGGATTTCGGAATCACCTCAATGCACTCATCACCGATATAAACATGGTGATAGATCGGCCGGCCGGCGACGGCAAAGATGCCATTGACCAGGAAGTTCATCGCATCGGGAACCCCCTCGAAGCCGCCCTCGTCGTAGATGTCGCTCATCTCAAAGAACACCGGCGCCATCACCTCCCAGAACAGGCCGAGATTGGCGTAGTAGCTCATCTGCTTCACCTGCTCCATGAACATCTCAGGGAACAGCTTGTACAGAGCCAGCATCACCGGATTGCCCTTGAGATAGGCACGGATCGCCCGGTCGGCATTGGCGCGGTAGGCATCGCCTTCGAGATAGGCATTAAAGCGGCCGCCCATGCCCTGATGCCAGAACATCGCCTGCATGCAGGCCTCGGCGAACTCCATATTGATGCGGTCATGCCAGAGATGATGCAGCAGCTTCGGCATCGCCACTGTTTCGCCTTTGGCCATGAACGCCAGCAATTCCGGATGGGCCTTCTCACCACCACGCCAGATGCGCAGCTGCGATTGATCACCGGCATAGGCATTGGGGCGATCGAGATACTCCTGGCTGGGGAAGTACTTGAAGGCCGGCAACGGATTGAGAAACACCCGCTCGGCGATGTAAAGCAAATCACGCCAGTAGAAGTCCATCGGCACGGCATAGGCCTTGTAGATACCGATGATCTGCATCAGATTCTCCGGCGTGTCCGGCAGCATCGAGCCGCCGGCTTCGAGCCGGTGAATCACCTCGGCCCAGGGATGCTCGGAAGGGG
>Ga0194063_10001821_pt1 | contig 13572 bp, 7 predicted proteins | sample SepL3720m_MetaG_FD_155459 | JGI IMG/M metagenome (GOLD analysis project Ga0194063, IMG submission 155459) | Anoxic zone freshwater microbial communities from boreal shield lake in IISD Experimental Lakes Area, Ontario, Canada - Sep2016-L373-20m | ecosystem: Environmental > Aquatic > Freshwater >... | reverse complement strand
TGGTGGGGCAGCGTGATCGTGTTCGTCGGGGCCAGCCTCGCCCCAGCAGAAACACCACCTCGGCGCCGAGGCTGGCCCCGACGAACACGATCACGCTGCCCCACCAGGTGCCATAGAGGGCGCCGGCCAGCATCGAGGCCCAGATCCCCGGCAGCAACAGGGTGACCCAGAGGGCATAGAGCGGCACGAACACCAGGCCCCCGAGCGGGGTGCGCAGGGCGGGCAGCAGCTGATCCAGCAGGGCGGATCCATCCATCAATGAACCGTAGCGATAGGCAGGGCAGGCCCGGCGCCCTATAACCAGCCAAGGCGAGGAGCCATCGAGCGATGACCATGCCCAAACCCAGCGATCGCAAAGGCGGCACCGGACCCTGGCCGCTGATCGCCGGCCTGCTGGCCCTGGTGCTGCTGGCCGGCCTGGGCCATCAGCTGTGGCAGAAGCGCGAACAGAAACAGCTGGCGGTGCAGAAGGCCGTGCCGCTGCTGCCGCGCCAGGTGTCCGCCCTGGGCCGGATCGAGCCGCTCGATGGCATCAGCAAGGTGTCGGTGCCCAGTTCGCTCAGCAACGACCGGGTGCGGGAGATCCTGGTCAAGGACGGTGAGGAGGTGGTCAAGGGCCAGCCCCTGGCGGTGCTCGAAAGCCTCGACACGCTCGAGGGCAGCGTGCGCAAATCCGAGGCGGCGATCCGGGTGGCCCAGAGCAAGCTGGCCGCCCAGGACAGCGTCATCGCCCGCTACAAGGCCGACCTGGGCCAGGCCAGCGCCGAGGCGCGGCGGGCTGAGCAGCTGTTCGCCGCCGGGGCCACCAGCGCCAACCGGGTCGAGAAACTGCAGGCTGATGAGAGCAGCGCCAAAGCCCAGCTGGCCGAGGCGATCACCACCAAGAGCACCCTGGCCGAAGAGCTGCGCGAAAGCCGGGCCTCCCTGGACAAGGACAAGGCCGAACGGGCCAAGGCCACGGTGCTGGCCCCCTTCTCCGGCACCGTGTTCAAGGTGCACGCCCATCCCGGCGACAAGGTCGGCGAGGACGGATTGCTGGAGATGGGTGACAGCAGCCGCATGGGCGTGATCGCCGAGGTGTATCAGAGCGATCGGCCGATGATCACCCTGGGCCAGAAGGTCACCATCAGCGCCGATGGCTTCAAGGGCCGCCAGGTGCAGGGCCAGGTGGTGGAGATCGCCCGCGAAGTGAGCCGCCAGACCGTGTTCAGTGGCCAGTCCGGCGAGAACCTCGACCGACGCGTGCTGGAGGTGAAGATCGGCCTGCCGCAGGAGGCCCTGCCGATCGCCAGCCACCTGAACTACCTGCAGGTGAACGTGGTGTTCGCGCCGTTGAGCGCGGCCCAGAAGGCCAGCAAGCAGACCGTGCTGGACGCCGCTGGGGCAGCTCGATGAAGCTGCTCACCGCCCTGCGCCGCACTCCCCTGGCCTGGCGGCAGACGAGCCATCGACCGATGCGTCTGCTCGCCGCCATCGCCGGTGTGAGCTTCGCCAATGTGCTGGTGTTCTTCCAGCTGGGGCTGGCGAGCGGCCTGTATGCCAGTCAGAAGCGGCCGCTGCAGCGGCTCAATGGCGAGCTGGTGATGGTGAGCCGCCGCTACACCAACCTGGGCGAACCGCTCAACCTGCCCCGCAGCCGCCTGATCCAGGCCCTGGGGGTGCAGGGGGTGAAGGCGGTGACACCGCTGTACATCGGCAAGACCGACTGGCTCAACCGCGACAGCCGTGAGAAAAAGCAGGCGCTGATCTTCGGGCTGTCACCGGAGAACCCAGCCCTGCGCATCCCCGAACTGGAGGTCGATCGCAGCAAGTTGCTGCGGCCCGATGGCCTGTTCTTCGACATCCTCTCCAAGCAGGCGGCCGGCCCGGTGGGCCAGGTGGTGACCAGAGACGGCTACTACGACACCGAACTGCGCGGCAAGCGGGCGGTGGTGAACGGCCTGTTCACGATGGGCCTCACCTTCGCGGCCGACATCAACCTGCTCACCTCGGCCAGCAACTTCAAGACCTGGTTCCCCGATCAGAGCAGCGACGACATCCAGCTCGGTGTCATCCAACTGGAAGCGGGCGTCAGTGCCCAACAGGTGCAATCCACCCTGGAGAGCTTTCTCGATCCCTCGGTGAAAGTGCTCACGCTCAAGCAACTGGAAGAGGTGGAGGTGGATCACTGGCGCAACAACACCTCCTTCGGACTGATCTTCAATCTGGGGGTGCTGGTGGGCCTGGTGGTGGGCGCGATCATCGTCTATCAGATTCTCTATTCCGATGTCAGTGATCACCTGCCGGAGTACGCCACGATGAAGGCGATGGGCTATAGCGATGGCTTCGTGGTCGGCATCATCGTGCAGGAATCGGTGCTGCTGGCTGCCCTGGCCTTTGCTCCCAGCCTGCTGCTGTCGATGGGGCTCTATGCCTTGCTGGCCCGCTCCACCTCGCTGCTGATCGCCATGACCCTGCAGCGGGCCCTGGCCGTGTTCGCCCTCACCCTGGTGATGTCCGCCGGTTCGGGCTGGCTGGCCACCGGCAAGCTGCGGCGGCTCGATCCCGCCGACATCTTCTGATGGCGCCCCTGACCCCTGCCGCCGGGCCGTCTGAAGGCGCCAACGCCGACACCATCGCCGACCGCGACACCAACCGCGAGCTGCGCATCGAGGTGCAGCATCTCGACCACTGGTTCGGCGCCGGCGAGACGGCCAAGCAGGTGCTCTGTGACATCAACCTGACCGTGCAGGCGGGCGAGATCGTGATCCTCACCGGCCCCTCCGGCTCCGGCAAGACCACCCTGCTGACGATGCTCGGCGGCCTGCGGGCGGCCCAGAGCGGCAGCCTCAAGGTGCTCGGCGAGGAGCTGCTCGATGCCGACAACACCAGCCTCACCCGGCTGCGGCGCCAGGCGGGCTTCATCTTCCAGGCCCACAATCTGCTGCCTTATCTCACCGCCCTGGAGAACGTGCGCTTCGGCCTCGAGGTCACGCCCGCCTGGCTGGAGCGGGGCCGGGCGGCGATGGATGACTGCGCCGCCGCCATGCTCGGCCAGGTGGGGCTGGCGGAACGGCTCGACTACTACCCCGAAAAGCTCTCCGGCGGCCAGAAGCAGCGGGTGGCGATCGCCCGGGCCCTGGCCCCCAGCCCCAGATTGCTGCTCGCCGATGAACCCACCGCCGCCCTCGACAAGAGTTCCGGCCGCGACGTCGTCGCCCTGTTCCGACAACTGGCGAACGACAGCGGCGCCGCGATCGTGATGGTCACCCACGACAACAAGATCCTCGACATCGCCGATCGGATCATCAACCTCGAAGCCGGCCAGCTGGTCGACAACTGAAGTAGTCGCCATGACCAAGGCAGGCCTGAAGGCGCAACAGGGGAAGCAAAGCAGGGGACGCAGCAAGGCCCATTTCCTGACCCCGGGCACCGCCGTGTTCATCGGCGAGCGCAAACGCAGCCAGGCCGAGATCCACCTGTTCGTCTATGACGCCGACGCGATCCGGGAAGCGCGATCCGTCAGCCAGCAGGAATGGCAGCAGGCGCTCGCTGGCCCCGGCGTGGTCTGGATCAACGTCAGCGGCGTCCACGATGTCGAGCTGATCGAACGGCTGGGCCAGGATTTCGGCCTGCATGCGCTGAGCACCGAAGACATCGTCAACACCGCCCAGCGGCCCAAATGGGAAGAGTTCCCTGACTACGGCTTCATCGCTCTGAAGATGATCGACTGCCCCGCCGGCGAAGCGCAGGTGAAGGTGGAGCACGTCAGCCTGATCCTGGGGCGCAATTACGTCATCTCCTTCCTGGAAGACGAGGGCGATGTCTTTGAAAGCGTCCGCCAGCGGCTGCGGCGGGGAGCCGGCCGCGTGCGCAGCAAGCAGGCCGACTACCTGGCCTTCTGCCTGATGGATGCGGTGGTTGATCACTACTTCCTCTCGGTCGAGCGCATCGGCGACCTGGTGGAGGAGCTGGATGAAGAGCTGCTCGGCAATGCCCGCCATGAAGACATCCCCCAGCTGCACCGCTTCAAGCGCAATCTGCTCAATCTGCGCCGGGCAATCTGGCCCCTGCGGGAAGTGCTGGCGGGGATCAGCCGCAGCGAATCACCGCTGCTGCAGAAAGAAAACCAGATGTACTGGCGTGATCTCTATGACCACAGTGTGCAAGTGATCGACATGGTCGAAACCGCCCGCGACACCCTGGCCAGCATGCACGACACCTACCTCTCCAGCCTCAGCAACCGCATGAACGAGGTGATGAAGATCCTGACGATCATCTCGACCATCTTCATCCCGCTCACCTTCATCGCCGGCGTCTACGGCATGAACTTCAAGAACATGCCGGAACTGGAGTGGAAGGATGGCTATTTCGTGGTTTTAGGCATCATGGTGACGATCGGCCTCAGCCTGATCATCTACTTCCGCCGCCGGCGCTGGATCTGAACCCGGGACGACATTCCCCTGGCCCGGTGCGCTGCGCAGCGAAGGGCCTGGCCAAAGGCAACGGCGCCCCCTACGGTGACCGTCGAGCGCCCTGGAGACGAGGCCCATCGCCCCCCGCGTCCGAACGGTCAAGCGACAACCAGTCCAGCAGGGCAGCTCTGAAGAGCAGCTCGTCGACAAGCTGCGGCGCATTGAGGCTCTGCACGCCAGGGCCGGCAGCGACGGCGAAAAAGTGGCAGCCCAGCGGGCCCGCGAGCGCATCCAGGCCCGGCTGCAGCAGCTGGCGAGCGAGGAGCCGCCGATCGAGTTCCGCTTCTCGCTCTCCGACCAGTGGTCGCGCCACCTGTTCGTGGCCCTGCTGCGGCGCTACGGCATTGCCCCCTACCGCTACCGCGGCCAGCGGCGCACCACCGTGATGGCGCGCCTGAGCCGCAGCTTCGTCAACGACACCCTCTGGCCCGAATTCCTGGAATTGCAGCAGACCCTCTCGGCCTACTTCGATGCCCTCACCGATCGGGTGATTGAACAGGCCCTGGAGGTGAAAGCGGGTGAGGCCGAGGAGCGCCCCGAGCCCCAGGCCCTGATGCCGGTGGATCATCAGGGGTCGCTGCTGTAGCAACCGGCTGAAAACCCCGCGTCAGAGCTGCCAGGTGCTGCTCGGCTGCCCGCCAAGCCCAGGAAGGCGGTGGCCCTGGTGGCTGTCATCCAGGCGACATTGTCATCCAGGCGACAGGAAAGCCCAGGCCGTTAAGCGAACCATAAACAAGTCCCAACAACCCCTGAACCCAACCATAACCATCCCCCTGTTTGATGGATATGAATTATTTTGTTCATTGATCCATGGCTACTTGGTTTTCGGGTGTGGCCTCGGGCAGTGCCACGACAACGTCCGGGATCTTTTGGACTCGCGCCCAGAACTCAGCCAGTGACAACACTGGGGTAGCCACAGATCTGATCCTCGAACTGTCGGATACGGCAGACTTCAAGGTCATCGCCTTCAGTAAGGCCGCCACGACCACGGCCAGCAACGATTACACGATCAAGACCGATCTCTCCGGCCTGAAGGCCGGTACCAGCTACTTCTATCGCTACCGAACCACCGACAGTAGCAGCATCAGCGATGTCGGCCAGTTCAAGACAGCGCCCCTGGCCAGCTCCGTTGGCAGCGTCACCTTTGGCCACAGCGGCGATGTGGATGGGCTGATAGCTCCCTATCTCTCCACGCAGGATCTCTATAAGCAAAAACTAGATTTCTTCATCTTCAATGGCGATACCATTTACGAAACAGCCTCCACTGGCTCAGCAGCGACGCTCGCCACCAAAAGCGTGGGGACCGACCCTGCCAAAGCTGCAATTCTGCTGGCCGACTATCGCCGAAAGTATCTGGAAACCCATCAAGGTGTCCCCCTGAATGGAACGCCAGGCACCTATCAAAGCCTGGACAATTTCTTCTCTGCCCAGGGCCTTTATGTGGCCCTGGACAATCACGAGCTCGGCAACAAGGACATCATCAATGGTGGCGCGCCACTCAGCCTGAGCACGGCCGGCTTTAATGGCTCAACAAATCCCAACGACGACGTCAATCTCACCGGCGCCTACATTCACGATTCGCTTGCCTTCAAAATCCTGGAGCAAGCCTATCTCGAATACCAACCGATCCGCACAATAACGGTTGTAGCACCATCAGATCCGCGCAGCAACGGCACCACCCAACTCTATGGCTCCCAGCAATGGGGCAAAAATGTCGTTGAGATCAATCTTGACACCCGCACCTATCGCGATGTTCGCCTGAACAAAATTGATCCTGTCACCAGCGCAAGAAGCGACGACACCGGAAGCCGCGCCGACAATCCCGATCGCACCTTGCTGGGCAAGACCCAGCTCGCCTGGCTGAAGCAGACCCTGCTGGATGCCAAAAACAATGGAATAGTCTGGAAGTTCATCAACACCTCCGATCCGATTGACCAGATCGGCGCCGTTGGTTCCGGGGACGATGGGGGCAAGTCCTGGATGGGCGGCTACCGGGCTGAGCGCAACGATCTGCTCAAGTTCATCGCCGACAACGGCATCACCAATGTGATGTTCCTCTCCTCCGATGATCACCAGGGCAGGATCAATGAGGTCCTCTATGTTGCTGACCCAACCAAGCCGACGGTTTACAGCAAGGTTCCCGGTGTCATCAGCATGGTTGATGGACCCATCGGCGCCACTGGACCGGATACGGTGACGGATCACACCTTTGCCAACATCAAGACCCTGGCAGACGCCCTGGCCGCCAAACAGATCAGCAACGGTGTAGACCCGATCGGCTTGGATTCCAACTACCTCGGCCTGTTCAATGTCTGGCGCGAAGGTGATCCCACCGCTAGCGCCAAGCCCAGCCCCGTCGACTTTTACTCGCCGGACACCTTCAACTACGCGAAGTTAGAAGTCACAGCTGAAGGTGTTTTGAATGTGGCACTTAGGGGCGTTGATTCCTATGCCCAGAACTCGTTTCCCACGCCGACCGATTCCAACCAGCCCCGCGACATCCTGCGCTTCTCGATCGATGGCCTGGCGAGCCAGCGCACGACGGCCATGGATAACAACCAGGCCATGCTCAAACCCGTTGTCGGCAACCCCTACAGCGTCAAGCCATTTTTCACCTTTGGCACCAATCCCGAATACTCCTTGGTCGGCGTCCCCGATGGTGAAGGCGCCTATCGAATCGACAGCAACACGATACGGGTGCTGGTCAATGCCGAAATCGGCAAAGCCGTTGGCGCCGCCTACACCCTCGACAACGGCACACGCCTGATCGGCGCACGGATCAATTTCCTCGACCTCAACAACGCCGGCCAGATTAAGAGCGGCGGCGTTGCCTACACCAAGGTGGTCGATCGCTTCGGTCAGACCGTCACCGATCCCGCCCAGATCAGCGGTGATGCCGGCCTGATCAATGGCTTCACTCGCTTCTGTTCCGCCAACCTCTTTGAGAAAGACACCTTCGGCGCCGGCAAAGGCTTCGCGGACCGCATCTTCCTGATGGGCGAGGAGGACGGCAACGTCGCCAAAGGCCTCGGCGGCTCCATGTGCGCCCTCGACGTCGACAAAGGTGTTCTCTATCAGCTCGGCGATCTCCCCTACGGCAGCTGGGAAGGCGCCACCCTCGTCGACACCGGCGACACCTCCAAGGTCGCCATCTTCCTCGGCGATGACGCCACACCCTCCTTCCCCATGCTCTATGTGGGGAACAAGAGCACTGATCCCAAAGCCTCCTTCCTCGAGCGCAACGGACTCACCGGCGGCAAGGTCTACGTCTGGGCAGCCAAAGATGGTGCCGCCAAGGATCGCCCCACCGAGATCTTCGGCACCGGCACCACCGTCGCCGGCTCCTGGGTTGAGCTCGCCATCAAGGATCCCTCCAAAGCCAGCAACGACCCCGCCACCGGCTTCGACAAGGCCGGCTACCTCGGCACCAAGAAGATCCACGACGCCGCCCTGGCACTCAATGCCTTCGCCTGTGCGCGCATCGAGGACGAGGACTACAACCATGCCTCCGGCAAGGGAAACCAGGTCATCTTCAATGCCACCGGCCAGACCTCCAACGGCGAGTACCTCGACAAGTACGGCACCACCTACACCCTCGACACCACCTTCACCAACGGTCTCCCCGGCGTCGCCACCCTCAAGGTCGTCTACGACGGGGATGACGCCGCCAACAGACAGAACGGCATCCGCAGCCAGGACAACATCGCCTGGTCGGCCGATGGCTACGCCTACATCAATGAGGACCGCGCCGTCTCCAGCGACGCCGACTGGGGCCCCCAGGAAGGCAGCGTCTGGAAACTTGATCCCACCACAGGCCTGGCCACCCGCATCCTGCAGATTGATCGCTCAGCCATCCCCGCTGGCATGACCGACAGCCTCAAGGTGGTCGATGGCAAGAACCTCGGTGAATGGGAAACCTCCGGTGTCATTGATGTCTCCAACCTCTACGGCCACGCTGCCGGCACCGACTTCTTCACGGATGTTCAGGCCCACGGCCTCAAGGACGGCCCCATCGCCACCAACAACCTGGTTGAGGGGGGCCAGATCATCAAATTTGAAGTCAAAGACAGCACCCGACGAGTCGATTACACAAAAGTAGACAACGCCGTTATCACACCTCAATTCATCAACGTTGAGGACCAGCTTGCCGGACATGTCTTGTACAACCGGTTGCCAACTGCACCCACTGCAAACAACCAGCCGAAAGGATTGCAAATCGGTCAGACCCAAATTGATTTCAGCCTCGCCCTCGACGGTTCCAGCACAGGTAACAGAGCCCGTGCTTTCACTGACCTGGCACCACTCCTCGACGGGCTGACCCCCGCTGCCAAGCGTCTGGCCTATTTCACCTTCAACACCCCCTATGCCGCTGGAATAGCTCCCGCAACCCCCACAGCCTTCACCTACGACCCCACCGGCAAAGCGGGTGCCCTCTTCTATGACCTAGATGACAATGGCACGGCCGATAAAGTCGGACTTATGTTCGTCGACGGTGGCAACGGCGATCAAGATGGCAAGAAGAATGGCGTTGTGGCGCAATCCTCAACCGCCGGACTGGCTTCGCTTAATCCGATCTTTGCCGCAGCCAACACTGTCCTGAAAGTCGCTGATCCCACTGATCCCACTTCGCCAGGTGCGGTGGTGATTCATGCCAGCCTTGGCTCACGTGCCAGCACCGTGAACCAGATCGGCTATGTCGCCCTGAATGGCAGTGAATCCGAGGCGATTACCTTTGATCTGCTGAAGCAACGCGGCACACTCCTTTTCGCCACACTGGAAGATAGCGGTGTTCCCGATCTTTCAAAGATGAAGTTCGAAGAAGACATCCATCTTCTCAATGGCCAGAAGCTGGTCTTCTTTGAAGTGGTTGGCAACACCCTTGATAAGCTGCTCAACAAGGGCAGTCTTGACGCGAGCTTCCAGATCCTCGATGTCAACAAAGCCGGCGACAGCAGCGCTACCGCCAGCAAGGGCAGCCTCAGCATCAAGCTGAACCTGGGAGGGGACAGCTCGGGCCTGGACGCCTTGATTTCCAACCAGATGGGCGGCGAAGCCACGCTGCTGGATTTCCGAGGACTCGTTGGACAAGCCATTCAAGGCGATGTGTTGGTGGCACGAGAGGCGGCATACACGGACACCATTCGCTTCTACAAAGTGGAGAGCAGCGATGGAGCCGTTGTTGATCGCTTGACCAACCTGAGGCTTCTACCTGGTCAACCTGGCTATAAAGAGGCAGCCTTGCGCAGCGAGAATCTTTTCACGGGGTTCGGCCCCCTGAGCACCGACGATCTCGTCAACAAGAGCTACCAGATCAACCCTTTCAAAGATGCGGGTCTGCTGGCTCCCTACGCAACTGTCGCTGAAACTGGTGAGACGTTGTTTGCTTTCGCCCAGCAGAACAGCGACAAGCTCAACCACTTCCGTGCACTCGGTTCTGGAGCTCTGGGTCTTGAAGATCTCAGCGCTGGCAACGGCAAGGTCGATGGCGACTTTGATGACGTCATCACTTACTTCAACTTCAGTCTCAGCCCCGCCCCGGTCCTCGCCTGAGGAATGAGCCACTGGGATCGATCGCTGGGGCGCCGATCAGCCTCCAGAGATTGATCCCAGTCCATCAACCTGCACCAGTCGGCCGCATGCCGATGTTGAAACTGATCGAAATCCGCGCTTCCTCCTGGGTGCTGGGCTCCACCTCATGCCAGAGCCAGGAGGGGAAGAGCAGCAACTCCCCGACCTGAGGCAGTCGCCTGATTCGGCCCTGTCGGTCTTCCGAACCACCGGCTCTCTGGGGGGGCACCAACATCTGGGCCCCGGCCCGGGGATCCAGAAACACAATCGCCCCGGCAGCCTCAGGCACCTGCAGATACACGACCCCACTGAACAGACTGTTGGGGTGGAGATGGGCCCTGGTGCTGTGGCCCGCCCGATTGACCATCGCCCAGGCGTTGTTGAACGTGGGTGTGGCCTTGGCCAGATCCCAGCCCCAGTCATGCACAGCCCCCTGACAACAGGCGGCGATCCAAAGGAACAAGTCCGCCAAGACCGGATCCTGCAACAGGTTGGTGGAACTGTGCCAACCGCCCTGGTTGGTGACTTCAAGACCGACAGGGTCCTGGCGCTGGAGCGCCAGGACATGCTGAGCCAGCGGACCACAAACCTGGGGATTCGGATGCTGAAAGTGCCAGAGATGGCTAGGGAAAAGCAGCTCTTCCACGACCAAGTTCGGCGATTTTCAGTTTAGCTCCACCAGCCGCTCCCGCACCAACTGGGCCTGGGCTTCAGCCTCCAGCAGATTCGCCTGGCACTCGGCCACCACCTCCGGCGGCGCCTTGCCGGCGAAGTTGGGGTTGGCCAGGCGCCCGGTCAGGCCGGCGATCTCTTTTTCCGCTTTGGCCAGATCCTTCTGCAGGCGCGCCCGCAGGGCGTCGAGGCTCTGCTGGGGCACGGTGATGCCCACCTGGGCGTCGCTGTCGACAAGGCCCAGCAGCTGGCCGGCGGTGGGCTCGCTCTCCCAGTGCAACAGCGAGGCATTCACCAGGCGCTGAATCTTGTCCTGGTTGGCGGCAACAAAGGCCTGGCGGCAGGCCTGGGCGGTGTGGATGCCGACGGGGATCTTCTCGCCGGGTTTGACACCGGAAAGCGCCCGCAGATTGCGAATGGCGCGCACGGCGTCGATGCCGAACTGGAAGGCCGTTTCATGGGCTTCATCGGCCCAGGCGGGATCGGTCTCGGGCCAGCGCTGCAGGGCCAGGAAGGTGTCGGGCTCAGCCCCAGTAAAGGCATGCCAGAGCTCCTCGCTGAGGTGGGGCATCAGCGGATGCAGCATCACCAGCAGAGCGTCCAGGCTGCAGGCCAACACCTGGCGGGCGGTGGTGCGGGCAGCCCCATCGTCGCCGAACAGGCGCGGCTTGGCCCATTCGATGTACTGATCGCAGAGATCATTCCAGGCGAACTCATAGAGCAGCTTGGCCGCTTCACCGAGGCGATAGCTGCCATACAGCGCGGCGGCCTGCCCGCTGGTGCGCGCCAGCCGCGACAGGATCCAGCGGTCCTCGCTTTCGAGTTCGACCAGCTGCGGCTCCCCCAGGGAGGCGGGCGTTTCGCCGCCCAGATTCATCAAGGCGAAGCGGGTGGCGTTGAACAGCTTGTTGGCGAAGTTGCGCGCGGCCTCCACCGTGGCGGAGGTGTCGGACTGGCGGTCGTAGTCGAGGCGGATGTCCTGGCCGGCGCCGGCCACCTCCCGCACCAGGGCGAAGCGCAGGGCATCGGCGCCATAGCGCTCGATCAACAACAAGGGATCGATGCCATTGCCGGCCGATTTGCTCATCTTGCGGTTGTTCTCATCGCGCACCAGGCCGTGGATGTAGACATCCCGGAACGGCATCCAGCTGTCGCGGTCGCCCACGGGCCGTTCCTGGCCGTCAGCGCCGCTCTCCTGCAGGAAGGCGCCGGCCAGCATCGTCATCCGGGCCACCCAGAAGAAAATGATGTCGAAGCCGGTCACCAGCACGCTGGTGGGATACCAGGTGGCCAGATCGGCGGCGTCAGGATCGGGCCAGCCCAGGGTGGAGAAGGGCCAGAGGCCGCTGGAGAACCAGGTGTCGAGCACGTCCGGGTCCTGCTCCAGCTGCAGCTCCCGGCCGGCCGCCTGGGCTTCTGAGCCGAACTGCGCCTGAGCCTTCTGCCAGGCCTCGGCCTCATCGCGAGCCACCACATAGGGCGTCGTCTCGCTGATCACACCGCCGGTTTCACTGACCACGAACCAGGCGGGGATGCGATGGCCCCACCAGAGCTGGCGGCTGATGCACCAGTCGCGGATGTCGGTGAGCCAGTCGCGATACACCTTGCTCCAGCGCTCCGGCACGAAGCGGGGCTCGCCCCGCTCCAGCGCCTCGCGGCAGCGGGCGGCCAAAGGCTCGGCCTGCACGAACCACTGGGTGGAGAGCAGCGGCTCCACCGGCACCTTGCCGCGATCCGAATAGGGCACGCTGTGGCGATGGGGCTCGGTTTTCACCAGCAGCCCCTCGGCCGCCATCGCCGCCACCACCTGCTGGCGGGCCTCGAAGCGATCGAGGCCGGCGAAGCGGCCGGCGGCGGCGTTCATCGTGCCGTCCTTGGCCATCACCGTGATCTGGGGCAGGCCATGGCGTTGGCCGATCGCGAAGTCGTTGGGGTCGTGGGCGGGGGTCACCTTCACGCAACCCGTACCGAAGGCCGGATCGACGTGCTCATCGGCCACGATCGGGATCTGGCGACCCACCAATGGCAGGGTGATGCTGCGGCCCACCAGATGGGCGTAGCGGGGATCGCTGGGGTTCACCGCCACGGCGGTGTCGCCGAGCATCGTTTCGGGGCGGGTGGTGGCCACCACCAGGTGGTCGATGGGTTCCCCCTCCACAGGCGTGAGCGGATAGCGCAGGTGCCAGAGCGACCCCTCCACCTCCTTCATCTCCACCTCCAGATCGCTCACCGCCGAACCGGAGGCGGGGCACCAATTCACCAGGTATTCGCCCCGGTAGATCAGCCCCTGCTCATGCAGGCGCAGGAAGGCCTCCACCACTGATTGGTTCAGGCCGGGATCAAGGGTGAAGCGCTCCCGCTTCCAGTCCACCGAATAACCCAGCCGCCGCAGCTGGCCCACGATCGTGCCGCCGCTTTGGGCCTTCCAGGCCCAGGCGCGCTCTAAAAAGGCATCGCGGCCCAGATCCTCCTTGCTGGCACCCTCCGCCTTGATCTGCTTCTCGAGGATCGTCTGCACCGCGATCGAGGCGTGGTCGGTGCCGGGCAAGCAGAGCACGTTCTTGCCCTGCAGGCGCTGGAAGCGCACGATCGTGTCGATCAGGGCCGTGTTGAAGGCGTGGCCCATGTGGAGGCTGCCGGTCACGTTGGGCGGCGGAATCACCACGCTGAACGGTTCGCCGGGGTCTGCCGGATCCGGATGGAAGGCGCCGGCTTCCTCCCATGCGGCCTGCCAACGGGCCTCGGTGCCGGCCGGGTCGTAGGTCTTGGGGAGCGCGGCCTCGCCGGCGGTGGCAGAGGCGGTGGCGGCGGGTTGGGCGGCCTCAGGCACGGCGGGACTACAGGGGTGGCCCCATCGTCTCAAAGGCAGGGGCCCGGC
>Ga0194063_10001819_pt1 | contig 13588 bp, 13 predicted proteins | sample SepL3720m_MetaG_FD_155459 | JGI IMG/M metagenome (GOLD analysis project Ga0194063, IMG submission 155459) | Anoxic zone freshwater microbial communities from boreal shield lake in IISD Experimental Lakes Area, Ontario, Canada - Sep2016-L373-20m | ecosystem: Environmental > Aquatic > Freshwater... | reverse complement strand
GGTAGGTATTGAGCCCACATTTTTCCAAAACAATTGAAATGTTTTATCTTAAACTACTTCGGCATGAAGGTTACTAGATAATTATATCACTATTCTAATATCAACAATATTAATTTTTAAATCTGACCAGCACCACTGATGAATATAATCGCCAATCCAAAGGCTGCCAAGCCGATGCTTTTGTATAATCCATGGTGTCGGCGCCAAGATTTTGCCAAAGCTTTTGGTAATTTATGCCGTTTTGTATGAGCAGCTACCGCGACAAATATCGACAAAGTGATTAAACCTAGCCCAACTAACAAAACCGGCGTCAAAGATCGAACCGCAATCGCAAACTGCTGGAAAATATTGATACCGCCAGGGTAATTAGCTTCATAAAAATTAGTCCCAGCCAAAACCGCCGAACTAGCTGGCGATCCATAAAGGGCAACAATTATTGATGTTGGACTGCCATTTAAATTACCGCTAACCAAAGCAAAGCCAACCTCACTGTATTCAGGATCTAAAATATTTGCTCGATGTTCGGGCGATGCCATCCAAGCGGCTACTGCTGTGTCAGTTGAGGCAAAGTTTTTTGCCAAGTTTTCACCAGCTTTGTTGTAATCATATTTTACATCACCTAACCACTTCCAGGGCTGTGTGCCATCAGGTGCATCATGAGCCCAATATTGGTCAGCAAACATATCCTCAGCCTTTAAATAAGCTGCCTGATCGAGTTTTTCATTCAATGTTAACTGCCCTAACCCATTTTTTTGACGTTCCAAATTTGTCTTGTCTAATAACGAATTAATTGTAATTTCTGTTCTATCACCCAGAATATTACTGTTATTAATAGCATTGTAACCAAATTGCAAACCAATTACCGTCATCACAACAAAAATTATCCCATAATTTCGAATAATATGAGGTTTATAGTTATTCCCCCTATGAGGAATAAACAAAAGTTTGGCAATCTGCCAACTGACACCAAAAACAGCCCTTACTGGTTGTTTCTTTTTTTCAATTACACCTGCCATATATTAAATATTATAAAGCAGTTATGATTAAAAAACGAATTAATTAATCTTATTTGTCGTTATCAAACGTAAACCACTCGGGGTCCTTGTGAATATCTTCAACTACATTGTCCCAAAAGTTTTCAAGTGAAGACTCATCTATTTGATCGTTTAAATCGATTTCATCCTCTTGATCTTCAGTTGTACATTTATCATAAAATTCATCGGTCAATTCATCGATTTTTTGGGGTTGAAGATAGTTTAATAATGACATTTTTGTTTTTATTTCCTTATGTATATGATATTAGCATAAACACGATAGATTGTCAATGCCGTGTTTATATTTTTTGAAGTGAGATAGTCAATTCATGAGCATCAATTTTAATAGTAGTTTTAAATGATTTTTCACCACTATCTGACAAATCAGTCACCAATGTTTCATCAGTTATGATCTGTTTGTTATCAGCAATCGCCTGTTTTAACTCACCACTATCAGTTGTTAGAACTAATTCGATTCGGTCATCAATATTTAAACCAGCTTCTTTGCGAGCTGATTGAATATGACGAATAATCTCACGAGCGATTCCTTCACTGCGAAGTTGTGGTGTTATATTTAAATCCAAATCTAGCGATTCACCAACAACAATATCCTTCACATTTAATTCTTCACATAAAATGTCGGCAAAATTGATAAATTGACCAGTCTTAGGAACAGTCATTGATGCCAAAGGTTGTCGAACTTTAATCTGATTTTTAGCACGCAAACTTAGGCCAATATTTACATACTCGCGAACAGTTTCCATTTCATCAACGACTAATTCATTAATAACACCTGCTTTGGGCCAATCTAATAAGTGAACACTGTCGCCACCAACCATCTTTTGGTAAAGTTCCTCAGATAGAAATGGCGTAAATGGCGCCAAAATAATCGCCAAGTTAGTTAAAGTATAATGAAGTGTTTGGTAGGCATTGTTTTTATCTGTAGTATCACCGGCTTTCCAGAATCGACGGCGTGAACGACGGACATACCAGTTACTAGCGTCTTCAATAAACGGCAAAATTGGCTTCAGAGCATTTGGAATATCATAAACATCCATATGTTTTTCAACTTCAATCATTAATTGATGTAGTCGACTAACAATCCATTGATCTAATGGATTAGTTAAAGCTTCACTAGGATCAGATAATTCACCATTAAATTCCCATTTATCTACTTCAGCGTACATTGTAAAGAAATCGTACATATTCCAAATCATAGTTAATTTGCGAGCAGTATCAGCGACATCTTTATCTTGCAGTGAGAAATCTTCACCATTTAGTAGCGGTGATGATAACATCAAGAATCGCCAACTGTCAGCACTGAATTTGTCCATTAATTCTTCGGGATCAGTGAAATTACCTTTACTTTTACTCATTTTAGAACCGTCATTACCGGCGACATTACCAGTTACAATCACATTTTTGAAAGCATTTTTGCCAAACAAACCAACACTGATGGCATGAACATAATAAAACCAAGCTCGAACCTGACCAACATATTCAACTATAAAATCCCCAGGAAAATTAGCTTCAAATTTTTCAACATTTTCAAACGGATAGTGGAACTGAGCAAATGGCATACTGCCTGATTCAAACCAACAATCCAAAACTTTATCAATTCGACTATAACTAATTCCATCAATTTCAAAAGTAATATCATCTACCCATGGACGATGATAATCAGTAAGTTCGACACCACTTAATTCTTTTAGTTCAGCGTAACTACCAATAACTTTAATATGCTCATTACCTTCATCATCAGTCCCCTTCCAAACCGGCATAGCTGTCGCCCAAAAACGATCGCGCGATACATTCCAATCTGGCGCTTGTAAAATTGTATTTTCAAAACGACCATTTTTGATATGCGCCGGGAACCAATTAATATTGGAATTTTGCTCTAACATTTCAGTCCGCTGAGAATCAACATCGAAAAACCAGCTAGGATGAGCGCGATAGATCAAACGCTTGCCAGTGCGTGGGTTATGTGGATATTCATGACGAATATATTCGATTTTCCAAACTATACCCTGTTCCAGTAAAGTTTTGGCGATGATTTTATTAACATCCCAAATATCCTGACCAATCCAATCGCCTTCAATATATTTACCGTAATCATCTAATACATGGACAACTGGAATTTTATTTTCGCCTGCCAAAACAAAGTCTTCTTCACCATAAGCTGGCGCAATATGAACAATGCCAGTTCCAGATTCAGTGGTGACATAATCGGCTGACCATATTTTGTGGGCATTTTCGCCACGATTATCAAACAAAGGTTCGTAAGTTTTACCTACCAAATCCGAACCATTTAATTTACGAATAATTTTATAATCTAGTTTATTATGTTTTTCATCAGTTAAAACTGTATCTAATGTATCGGCTGCCAAAATTAGCTTTTCAACATTTAATTCAACTTCGGCATAGTCTAAATCACTATTAATTGCTAATGCTGTATTGGCTAGAAGTGTCCAGGGTGTGGTTGTCCAAGCTAGTAAATATGTTGGTTGATACCAATCATTACCGAATACAATATTCTCGACACTAGTTTCATTAGACTTAGAAAATTCATTACATAGCTCAATAATCCTATCTATTGTAAGCTGCTTTGTATTTTTGTTATAAACCAGTCTTTCAACCTTAGAATCATGGTGTTTAAAATTGAAAACAATCTCGTCACCATTAACATATTCATTCCAATACTCTGGTTGTAGCTTTTTTTCAACCAGTTTTTCATAAATATTTAGTTTATCAACTGGTACTATTAACTTATAGTTACCACTCTCGGAACGTCCACTAATCGTAACGCCAATTTTATTTAATTCATCATCGATATCCCCAACGCCCATTAAATAGCTTTTTGGCTCTTCAGATAATTTAAATTTAACAAATACACTAGGATCGGTAACGTCAACATAAGCATCTGAATCTTGGGTTACTTCAGCTTTAGATAAAGGTGTTGCCCATTGGGTGTCGTACATCAATACTTTTTCACCTTCATAGATTTTGCCTTTTTCATACAATTGCTTAAAAGCCCACCAAACAGATTCCATATAATCTTTGTCCATAGTTTTGTAACCACCAGCGAAATCAACCCAACGACCCATGCGATCGACCGTACTTTCCCAGGCATTACCAGTCGCAACCATGCTTTCACGGGCAGCTTTAATATAATCTTCTAAACTAATTTCAGTGCCAATGGCATGACGATCGGTGATGCCTAGCTTTTTCTCGACATAATTTTCGGCAGGCAATCCGTGACAATCCCAACCCCAAACACGCTCGACTCGTTGGCCTTTCATTGTTTGATATCTAGGCACAGCATCTTTGACTAAGCTAGATAATAATGTGCCATGATGTGGAACACCAGTAATAAACGGAGGTCCATCATAAAAAACATACGAATCCGTAATTGGTCGCATCGAAACTGACTTTTCAAAAGTATTGTTAGCTTTCCATTGTTTTACAATGTCTTTTTCATATTCAATGGCACGACGTCTGGTGTTTGATTTAAATTTCATTTTTTATCTCCTTTACGAATCATATTTATGGTTGGTATTGTTTCGTTAAATTTATGCTCTGAACCTGGCTCAATTTCAAACCCATATTTACGATAGAAAGCAATTGCCCTGTCGTTATAATCGGCAACTTCTAATTCAATAGGCTTTGTATTGTCCAACCAACTCATAGATTGATCCATTAATTTTTTAGCTACGCCCTTACCATGTTGATCTTTGTCTACATAAATAGCCTGCAATACTTGTTGCCCATCAATATTTGAAACGTGAGAACAACCTACGACCTTGCCATTATCGATAGCTACGCAATGATAATTATCAGGAGAGTCAATGATTCTGCCTATAAAAACTAGTGAATTTTCCAAAGCTTCTGGTATTAACCAAAGATCCGTCACTTCCTTTACCCATTCATGGGATACACCAGACTCTTCATTAGGATATGTGTCTAACCATGACTGAGCTTGCATTTTACGCATCTCAATAACATCATCCAACGAAGTCTCGCGTATAACAGGTTCTGATTTGCGATCAAATTCTGGTGACATAATATTTGTTTCCTTTCTACAAAAACAAAAAATCCCTATTTAGTTACTGGATCCCAATTTGTTAAGGGAGGTACCATCCAGTTTCCAAAAAGAGATTCTTTTTAGCGCTTATTTTTCGATCTAACGTGTCGATAAACGTTTGAACATTCGTGGTTGATAAGCACTCACCCAATTATTGGGACGTTCAGTCTATTATTATAATCAGATACGGCCACAGTTGCAAGTCGAATAAAATCTAGGCAAGTAATAATGAATATTAAAACTTTTTAGTGAACCGAGCAATTTCGTCCTGAGTTGCCTTAATTGCGCCACGCTCGCCCAATCTTCGCTGAACCAATTCAGCGACCTGTTCTTTAGTACATTTCGACATTGATCTAGCGTAATCGGCAATTTCAGTCATTTTAAATTCATCCGCCGCCTCTGCAATCCCCTCAAGGGCAAATGACATTTGCTTAATCTCTTCATCTTGCTCCTCAAACCAATCACGCTCAAGTCGATTATTATCAATATAGCCAGGTTCAGACATTTTTTTTATCTGATCACCAAGATATTTTATAATCTTGTTAATATCAACTGTTAATTCTTCTTTACCATAATGAACACACTGACCATTATCCATGCCTTCTGAAGAAAGCCTTTGTCGCCATTTTTCATTAACTCCAACGTTAAAATTACCAGTTAAGTTATTAACCCTAGCTTCATCATATGCCAGCTTCCCATTCAAAAGTCCAAAACAATAATACTTTCTTGGTCCAAAATATTCCCCAAACGCTTTAAAGCGGCCATCATCACTAATAGGCTGAGATGATTCGACTATTTTACGCATTTGACTTCGTATAAATATTTTTCTACCATCATCCCAAGAACCTAAAAGTTTCATTTCTGGGAAAAAATAATCGTGAAATGGAACATCCTCTAACAAGTTTTCTATGATCGCTTCCTGATGCTTGTTATCATCACCGGCACCATTTAAGCCTAGCAATTCTTCTCGACTGACTTCCTTTAGCTTTTCAACCGTTCTTGGCTCAGTATCAGAAATTTTAGTACTATAAATCACACCCTTTTCAATAATAAATATAGGCACACCCATAGTTTGTGACATATTATAAACAGAATCCGTCATTTCAATTCCTTCAGCTTGACGATAAGTATCGGTCGTCTTTTCGAGCTTAGATCCTTCTATATATACACCGGCAACTTTTGGATTACGGATAATAAATTCGTTATATCCTGTACCATAGCCCTCACCTTTAGTAAGCGCCGTAACGTGTATATCTTGCCTTGATGGCTCAACGATATATTTGCTTGATGCTGGAGCTCTTTCACCCTCTTCTGCAGCTACCGTAGCACTATCTCTTTTAGAAGCAAACCGGACTAGACCATCATTCAAAATCAATCCAACACCACCCCATAACCTGTCGTCCTCACCTTTAACTATTGTTGAACATGAAATGTCGGGCGCCAGTGCCGACACAGCATAAGCCTTGGATGCCATCGAAGCCGAGGGGCTAACGATAGAGTTTTCTCCAGGGGACCAGCCAAATGTAATCCCATGTACAAAAACAGCACCTGTTCTGTCCGTAATGTTTTTAACACTGGCATTATCTAGATACTTTTCATAATTTTCTGTTTGCTCTTTAAAAAAAGCCTTCCATTTTTCCCTAGATTTATCAAGCCATCTGTTTTCAGCCATAATCGCGTCTTTTTCTTCAACATGATCTAATAATGTATCAACCATGGATTCAAGTGCATTTTTATTAGAAGACAGCTCCGCTAATAAGGCTTCGGAATCTTTTATTTGCCGTGCTTTAAAGATCTGAGTAATCAACTTAGCCTTGTTTTTTGCAATCTCATCTTGTAAATTTTGGATTCGAGCCGAGATTTCTTCCGCCTCTGCATCTTTAGCTTCGATGTCAGCGTTTATTTTTTCAATATCTATAAATAATGATTGTTTTCTATTAAGGTCTTCGTTTCGGACTTCCTTGATTTCTTTAGCAACATTGCTAATCTCATTACGCCTAAAAGACTTTACATAATCAATAACTTCCCTGCTCGGTTTTTCGTTACCTAAATTCGCCTTAACATTAGATGAAGTTTTATCGTCAGCTATGGGCTCTACTGGTACACTAATATTTGGCTCTATCGCACCTTCTTCTTCTAAATCAGGCTCATCTTCTATGTTTTCATCATTCATAAGGCTCATTATAGTTGAAGAAACAACCTAATGCTATATGAACAGTGCGCTGCCATATTTAATAACAATAATTGCGACTATAGCAACAATCACGGCCGCTAGAAATAATTTATCATAATCTTTTTTAATAAATTCTTTGGCACTTTTTTCAAATTTTTTAGGCAAATACAAATTAGATTCACGAATATTATATTTACTAATCGCAAAGAACATTACAATTGTCGATACTAAGACCAACATACACCAAGGACAAATAACCTGAATTAAAACGGTGCTAATATAAAACAATGATAAAGCAAATAAAAGCGCACCAACTGCCAATATTTGCATCAAAAACATAAATTTGCGTGGCAACTTAGCACCAAATAATAGTACTACAGCTAACATAACAAACCAAGGCATTGCAGCTAGGCCCAAAAAGCTGTTTGGAAAACCTAATAATGTAGCATATGAGCTTTTAGCAACAGTTGCACAATTAATAACCGCATTTATACTACATTCTAAAATCGTGTCAGGGTTACCAGCTAATTGCCAAGCCTCAACCGACAAAACAAAAGCCGCAATTAAACCAAGGATAGCTGTAACTAAAATTGTGATAAAAATTAAGTGATTTTCACGTAATTCTTTCTCGCGATGCATAAAAAAGTCTTTTATTTTATTGAACATAATAACTGACCTCACTGATAGTTGGTAATGGTAAACCGCGCCACATATTTTGCATAATTGCATTATCACTAATAGCTATAATGGTCGGATATTCGATAATTTCATAAGCTTCACAGAACTGAATGCCTTCGGCAGTTTCTGGATTCATAACCTCTAGACTGTGCCCAGTTTGATTTTCAAAATCACGTAAAAAATCAGTCACAGATCGGGTGTAATCAGTTTCATCTTTGTAGACCACCACTACACGCATAGAATTAAACTTCCGTTTTTTTACTGTTACGTCTTTGTTCTAATATTTCAACAAAATCATTTAGTGTTTTAAATTTATAAAACACGCTAGCAAAGCGCACATATGCTACTTCATTTCGAATAGCCAATTCATCTAAAACTTTGTCACCAATTTGCTTAGATGTAATTTCATTTTCACCAATTGCATATAAGGCATCTTCGATTTCGGCAATCATTTCTTCGATTTCAACTTCTGATGAGAAAAATTTTCCGACCGATCGTTTAATCGCTATAGATAGTTTGTCGCGGTCAAATAATTCACGGTCACCATTTTTTTTAATAACGGCTAAATTTGGACGTTCAATTCGTTCATAAGTAGTAAATCGTTTACCATCTGGTGATTCACGGCGGCGGCGAATTGTAACACCATCACTAACTTCGCGCGATTCAATAACTCGACTGTCGCCAATATTATATTTAGACACGATAATTAATCCTTTTTATTCTTTTTACGGCGGCGAAGAAAGGCTGGGACATCCGATTCATCTTCTTGTTCTTCGTCAGGCTGGTTCCAAATATCGTGACCGTCTTCTTCGTTAAATATGGCGGCTGCTTCGGTGTGATCTAAATTCAAATCGATATCGGCAACAGCATCTTCGGTCATCTGATTGTCTTCTGCGGATTTTTTATCTTCAACTAAGTTTTTGTCATCTTGATGGAAATAAGCTGAATCAAAGCCAGTTGCAATAACCGTGATAATTAATTCATCTTCTAAATCAGCTTTTAATGTTGCCCCAAAAATAATGTTCGCATCTGGTGAAACTGCGCTAGTTATGATTTCAGCAGCTTCTTGAATTTCGCTCATACTCATATCGTAACCACCAGTAACATTGAACAACACGCCCTTAGCGCCATCAATTGAGACTTCAATTAATGGAGATTCGATAGCTTGTTGAGCCGCAAGTGCAGCCCGGTTATCACCACTAGCACGACCAATACCCATTAGAGCTGATCCAGCATTACTCATAATCGCACGAACGTCTGAAAAGTCTAGGTTAATTAATCCATGTTCAGTAATAAGTTCTGAAATACCTTGAACACCTTGGCGCAATACATCGTCAGCAATTTTGAAAGTTTCAAGTAGTGGCGTACGTCGATCAATTGTCTGTAACAATCTATCATTTGGAATCGTAATTAAGGTATCAACATTTCGTCCAAGTTTAGAAATTGCCCATTCAGCATTTTGACGACGTCTTTCACCTTCAAAACTAAATGGCTTTGTAGCGACTCCAACGACTAAAATACCAAGTTCACGGGCTACCTCGGCAACAATATAACCAGCACCACTACCAGTACCACCGCCGGCACCAATTGTAATAAAGACCATATCAGCACCATCAAGCACTTCACGAATTTGATCGCGAGATTCATTAGCAGCTGCTTCACCAACAGTTGGATCTGCACCAGCACCAAGCCCACCGGTTGTTGATGTTCCTAAATGTAATTTGACATCAGCTCGGCTGTTATGTAAAGCCTGCGCATCAGTATTCATAGCAATAAATTGAACGCCGCTTAAACCAGCATCCTTCATTCTGTTAATAGCAGAACCACCAGCGCCACCAACACCGACAACTTTAATACTCGCGAATGTTTGTATATCACTTGGCTTTACTTCAGGCATTGTATATATTATCTCCCCAAATTTGTAATCTTGTTCTAATTATAACACTTTAATAAAAAAACGCTATATCTTGAATCGCCCAAAAAATTTAGAAAACCTTCCAGGACCATCTGATAACATTTTTTTCGTCTTTAATTTACCACCCATATTTTTGCCACCATAATTTCCAGTTTCGGCATCAATTAACATTAGGCCAATGGCAGTCGCAAATTGTGGTTTTTTAATATCGTCACCAACTCCGCCATAATCAGCAACTTCGCCAATCCGAACCGCGACACCTAAAGCTTCTTTAGCATATTCGCAAATACCCTTTAATTGGGCAGTTCCACCAGTCAAGACGACACCATTTGGCAATTTACCTAATCGTCCAGCTCGCTTGATTTCTTTGTTAATTAATTCAAACAATTCCTCTAATCTAGCTTCGATAATTTCATCTATTTCTGACATATTAAAATTATAAATTTGGTCGTTATATTTCAAACTAACACCTGATGAATCATGCCCAAATATCGCCGAGGCGTGTTCGATTTTTAATTTTTCAGCAATTTCTGGATCAGTTTTTAGACCAATTGCTAAATCATTAGTAATATTATTACCACCAATCGGGATAACAGCAACATATTGTAAGTCACCTTCTTCATAAATTGCGATATTAGTTGTAAAACCACCTATATCAATCAAAGCAACGCCATTTTCGACTTGTTTTTCAGTTAAAACTGCCCTTGCGGCTGCGACTCCAGCTACAACTACTACTTTTGGAAATACATTAACCTTTTGGGCTACTTTTTGTAAATTTGAAAAATGTGGATCCAAAACCGACACAATATGAGCATCAACTTCTAATCTGGTACCAGTCATACCAAGAGGATTTTTAATATTATCTTGACTATCTAATTTATAAAAATGAGGAATAAATTCTAAAATTTCACGATTAGCCGGAATTTTACCGACTGTGGAGACTTCTTCTATTCTGGCTAGATCATCACTAGTTATTTCATGATTTGAACCACTAACAGCCACCATACCATCAGCATGAGTGCTAACAATATGTGATCCATTAATGCTGATTGTAGCGCTATCTACCTGATAACCGCTCATTCGTTCGGCTTCACCTAGCGCATCATCGATTGCCTGTGACGGACCATCAAGATGAATGACGGTACCTTTTCTCATGCCACTATTTTGAGCTATGCCAACTCCAACAATTGTTGGGGCACCAGTAGTCGAGTCGATATGACCAACTACACATCGAACAGTTGTTGTGCCTACATCTATACCTACAGCATACTTGGATACTTCTTGCATATGTCTTAAATTATATAGCTTATGAAGCCTTTTGGCTAGCGCCAAGGTTAAATTATTTTTCCGTTAGTAATTTTATTATCTCTGGAAGTTCAGCAATATAAGTTTGAGGATTAATTTCCATATCATTTATCAAGGCCTGCAGATCAAACCAAGCGACTTGTTCAACTTCACTTTCTTGTGGAACAAATTTTTCAACTGGCCAATCAAGATTTACAAAGTACCATTGAACAAAATAATGTGCTGGTGGACCAGTCACAAATTGTTTTGGACCAATTAAAAATTTTTGATCAGTTATACCTAATTCTTCCTCTGCCTCACGATAAACAGTAATTTCATAATCATCATCCCCGTCGACTGTACCACCTACAGCTTCAGCCCATTTTCCAGGATTAGTTCTTTTAGTCATTTTACGTTGCGCCAACAAAACTTGACCCTTATTATTAGTAATCCACAGAGATGAAGATCTAACTATATCATTATCTAAGTCCAAAGCTTCACGCTCTTTGAAGCCTATAATTTCATCTACTTTATTTACAACTGGGACTTTCATAAATTATGCCTTTCTTATAATCTAGTTAAAATTTCGGCACCGTTTTCGGTAATTAAAACCGTATGTTCAAAATGAGCCGCCAAACTGCCATCACGGGTCGAAATAGTCCAACCATCTGAATCAGTCTTAATCGCTTCTCCACCCAAAGTTGCCATTGGCTCAATCGCAATCGTATCACCAGGCACTAGCAACATGCCAGTCCCTTTTCGGCCATAATTTGGGACTTCTGGTGGTTGTTGCATCTTTTGGCCAATACCATGACCAACTAGATCACGAATAATTCCCAATTTACCATCATTTAAAACTTTTTCAATTGCTTCGCCAATATCACCAGTTCTAACAACCGGCCCTTTAATAGCGTCAATTCCAGCATAAAGGCTACGCTCGGTATAATTTAACAAATGTTTTTTGACACCTTTTGGCTCCTCGCCAACTATCATTGAAAAAGCACTATCAACTTTCATGTTTTCATAAGTAATAACTAAATCAAAACTAACGATATCGCCCTTTTCAAAAACATAATCGGTTGGAACGCTGTGAACGATTTGATCATTTACAGAAACACAAATAGCATAAGGAAAATTAACCTCAGCTGTTTTATAGGTTACTTCAGCTCCCAATCTTTTAATTTCAGATTCAACCCAATCATTAACCTGTATTTCGCTCATACCGACAACAACTCTTTTTTTCAAATTATCCAAAATTGTGGCTAGGATTTTACCGCCCCTACGCATTGATTCAATTTGCTCGGAAGTCTTTATTTCTTGTCTAGATTGCATTCTTTTATTTTCTCCATAATTCTATTATGTACCTGGTCGATAGTTCCATTACCGTCAATATGAATTATTGTTACATTTTGTGATGCAAAATAGTCTATCACTGGTTTTATTTTTGTATGGTAAATTTCAAGTCTTTCTTCGATGGCTTTTGGAGTATCGTCAGATCGACCACGCAAAGTTAATCTTTTTAAAACCTCATCTTTATCAATATCAATTACAACAATTAAACCAACCGAGTGTCCATGAAAAGGACTTTTTTCAATCAACCATTTAGCTTGTAACATTTGCCTTGGGAAACCGTCCAAAATTATACGATCAATATTCGCAGATTCTTTAAAGGCTTTTGCCATAACTAAATTAATATCATCAGCAGGAACAAGTTTTCCTATTAATAAAGTTTTTTGAAGATCTTTTTTATTGCTATCCCTTAATAATTGACCAGCCGACAACCATTTCCAGTTTTTAGCCTTGGCTAAAAGCTTACTTTGAACACTCTTACCTGCACCAGCTGGACCAAAAACGATTATCATTTGAACTCCAATCAAACTTACAATAATTTAAATTCAGTTAATGTGTTCTTAACTCGATCATGAATATCTTCAAAACTGCCAATACCATCAACGTGAGCAACCTGGACACCGTTTTCTGTAAATAATTGAAAAATTGAATCACTTTCACGCTTATAAATACCTAGACGTTCGTTTATAGATTCCGGTGTATCATCATCACGACCGCGTAATTTCATCCGGTTTAATAACTCTTCCATGTTAACGTCAAAATTAATTGCCATGTCAATTGGGAGATTGATTGATTTACACGTATCAATAAACCAGTGGGCCTGAACTAAGCTACGTGGGTAACCATCAAGTAATAGTTTTTTATCATCTTTATGTGCCTTTAGTGCCTCAAATAATACTTCATTTGTTTTTTCAAGCGGCACTAATATACCCTTGCGTTGATACTCGTGAACTTCTTCATCAGGTGTGTCTCTTAATAATTGACCCATCGAAAGCCATGTAAAACCATTATTATCAACTAACAATTGCGCCTGAGCACTTTTACCAGAACCAGCAGGTCCAAAAAATAATATC
>Ga0194063_10001818_pt1 | contig 13592 bp, 14 predicted proteins | sample SepL3720m_MetaG_FD_155459 | JGI IMG/M metagenome (GOLD analysis project Ga0194063, IMG submission 155459) | Anoxic zone freshwater microbial communities from boreal shield lake in IISD Experimental Lakes Area, Ontario, Canada - Sep2016-L373-20m | ecosystem: Environmental > Aquatic > Freshwater... | reverse complement strand
GCTGCGCTCCTGCCCGCCTTGTCTGATCCCCGAGTCGCTGCGCTCCTGCCCGCCTTGTCTGATCCCCGGGTCGCTGCGCTCCTGCCCGCCTTGTCTGATCCCCGGGTCGCTGCGCTCCTGCCCGCCGGATGCTCGCTCGGCCTGGACGAGTTCGACGTCGACCAGACCGATCCGACGGCCGCGCTTACGCACAGTGGTGATCAGGCGGACCGGACCCGGATCGGGAGCGGACAGGTAGTTGGCCGACACGGCGATCGGATGTGCCGCCCGGCCGTCGGCGGCATAGGCCTCGCGGGCGGCGTTGGCGCACAGGGCGATCATCACCCCGCCGTGCGGCTTCGGGCCGATAGTCCAGTGGCCGTTGAGATTTCCGTCGTAGTGGCCAGGCATACCGACAACCGGCCGCAGTGCCATCACGTCCGAGAACAGTGGGATCTCGTCCGGGGTCATCGCCGGCCCTTCTAACGCAGTAGGTGGGTGCGGGCGAACTCTAGCGACTCGGTAAGCAGGCCGTCGCGTTCGGCTTTGGTGCGGGCCCCCGACGTGGTGACCTCGAGCACGACGTGGCCGGCGAAGTCGCTGCCCGCCAGCATCTGACAGACCTCGTGGGTGGGCTGGGTACCACGGCCGGGAACCAGGTGTTCGTCGGTGGATGCCCCGTTGCCGTCGCACAGGTGCAGATGCACCAGCCCCGATCCCATCCGGCGCGCCATGTCCAACGCGTCCGTGCCCGCTGTCGCGGTGTGCGACAGGTCCAGGGTGTAGTGCGCGTGGTTTCCGTCCAGCGGGTCATAGGACGGGGCGAACGCGGAGACTCCGGCGCCGGGTCGCCCGCCGCGGCGGCGCATCCGTTCGATCGACGACTGCCCCGACCCGAAGAACCGGTCGGCACGGAACGGGAACATGTTCTCCACCGCCACCATGACGTCGCTGCGTTCCTCGAGCCAGGCGACCTGTTCGCTGAAGCCGTCGGCGTACCGGCGCTGCCAGCGGAACGGCGGGTGCACCACCACCGTCTGCGCACCGAGCCGTTCAGCCGCCTGGACGCTGCGGTCGAGCTTGGGCACCGGGTCCGGGCCCCACACCCGCTGGGAGATCAACAGACACGGGGCGTGCACCGACAGCACCGGCATGCCGTAGCGGCGCGACAGCTGCGAGATTGCACCGATGTCCTGACTGAGAGGTTCGGCCCACACCATCAGCTCGACACCGTCGTAGCCGAGTTCGGCGGCGGCCTCGAAGGCGGCCTCGGTCTTGCGGGGATAGACCGAGGCCGTCGATAGGCCGACCTTGATTGCGGGGCGCACTGGGCGGATCAGCTGGACTGCAGGGCCAGCGGACCGAATGTCACCAGAATCCCGACCGCGACCGCGATGAGGATGCTGACGAAATCCTCGGTCTTGCGGACCACATGGACTCCGACTACCAGGGCAACGATAACGAGTGTCGAAAGCGCAAGGGCGACAATGTTATTCCATCGCCATAGCTGATCGAAGGCAATGAACAAGCCGGCGCCGAACACCACCGCGAGCAGCGACTGCAGGATCGCGACGAATGAACTCCCCAGCACGTTGAGCGGGCCGCGGCGTGCGGCCGTGGTGGCGTCTGCCGGCGCGTCGTAATCCTGGTCGTCGTAATCCTGGTCGTCGTAATCCTGGTCGTCGTAATCCTGATCGTCGTAATCCTGATCGTCGTAGTCCTCGGCGGATTCGGACACCAGGCCGCGACGGGCGAGATCGTCGGCGACCGTCTCGCCGGAAAACAGGATGGCGGTGGACGAGTGAAGATAGGAGCGCAACTCGTCGGCGTCCGGCACCTGTACGGCGACGAGGTCGGCGAGATCAACGGACTCGTCGACCGGGTCGTACGACATCTGCTCGGCGCCCGAGGAACGACGCCGCGGGCGGGGGTCATAGCCGCGTTCAGGCCCGCCGCGCCGTCTCGGCCGCGGGATGCTCGATCGCGGCGGTGCGGCGATGACGTGCTGCGGCGCCGAGACAGCAGTCATGACCTCCTCGGCAACTTCGGGAGCCGCGTACACGACGGCATCGACATCGTCGCCGGTGTACTCGGGCGTGAGGTCCGGGGCGTCGGAATAGTCCGGGGCGTAGGTGTAGTCGGCGGACTCGGTCTGGTCCGGGGTGTAGGTGTAGTCCGCGGTGTAGGTGTAGTCGGCGGACTCGGTCTGGTCCGGGGTGTAGGTGTAGTCCGCGGTGTAGGTGTAGTCGGCGGACTCGTCAGCGGCGTAGGTGTATTCCGCGGACTCGATGTACTCAGCGTAGGTGTAATCAGCGGGCTCGACGGTCGTCGTATCGGGCGCCGCGGCGTAGACCATCGCGGTGTCGTCCGGTTCGTCGTCGAAGACGACGGGGATCTCTCCGGTGCGGACCACCGGGATCTCTCCGGTCAGTTCGGCCACCGAGAAGGCATTGCGCCGCTTCCGGCGACGGTGCCCGCCGACCGGAGGGGACCCGATGGTTCCGTTGCGTGCCAGCAGTTCGGCCACCGAGATCGGCCGGGTGTTGTCGTCGCTCATCGTGTTTCGCCTCTCGATCGGGTCTGCACCAAGGCGGTCCCGTCAGCCTCACTGTCCAACCGGCGCAGGATGATGCCCTCGCGCAGCGCCCACGGGCAGATCTGAACCGACTCCAACGACAGTGCTCGCATACTCGCCTCCGCCACCAGGGCACCGGCCACGATCTGCGGCGCCCGTTCGGCACTTACCCCTTCCAATTCGGCGCGGTCCTCGGTGGTCATCCTAGAGATGAACGCTATGAGCTGGCGAAGGCCATTGGCGGTAAGGACACGCTTGACCCGCGGTCCCGCCGCTGACGGCGCCGCCCCGGTAAGCCGGGCCAGCGACCGGAACGTCTTGGAGGTACCCACCGCGAGGTCGGGCCGACCGACTTCACGCATGGCCTTGGCGGCCTCGGCAAGCTCGGTGTCGAGCCAGTCGCGCAGCATCGCGATCCGCCGCCGGCTCGGGGGATCGTCGGAAAGCCACTCCCTGGTCAGCCGGCCCGCGCCCAGCGGCAGCGACATCGCCGCGTCGGGTTCCTCATCAAGGCCGCTGGACAACTCCAGCGAACCGCCGCCGATGTCGACGTTCGTGATGCGGCCCTTGCTCCAGCCGTACCAGCGCCGCACCGCAAGGAAGGTGAGTCGCGATTCGTCGACGCCGGACAGCACCTGAAGGTCCACGCCGGTCTCGGCGCGGACCTTGGACAGCACGTCGTCGCAGTTTCGCGCGTCCCGGACCGCCGAGGTGGCAAACGCCATCACGTCGGCGCAGCCCGAACTGGTGGCGATCTTGGCGAACTCGTTGACGGTGGCGATCAGCCTCTCAGCACCCTTGCGGGTCAATCTGCCGGACTCGTCGATCTCCTCGGCCAACCGCAGTGGTGCCTTGGTCGAACTCATCGGGGTGGGGTGCCCGCCGCGGTGTGCGTCGACCACGAGCAGATGAACTGTGTTGCTGCCCACATCGAGCACGCCCAATCGCACGGGGTCCAACCTAGCGGTCGGGGTCGTCTACCGTTGAACTCCGTGACAAGCAGGAACCCTGGCGAGGTCGATCTGGATTTCCCCCGCGAGTGGGTCGAGTTCTACGACCCGGCTAACGTCGAGCATCTGATCGCCGCCGACCTCACCTGGCTGTTGTCGAACTGGACGTGCGTGTTCGGGACGCCGGCCTGCCAGGGAACGGTCGCGGGCCGTCCCGACGACGGCTGTTGTTCGCACGGCGCGTTCCTCTCCGATGACGACGACCGCGCCCGTCTGGACGACGCGGTTTCGACGCTGACCGACGCCGACTGGCAGTTCCGCGACAAGGGCCTGGGTGCCAAGGGTTACCTCGAACTGGACGAGTACGAAGACGAGCCGAACCTCCGGACCCGGAAGTACAAGGGCGCCTGCATCTTTCTCAACCGCCCGGGTTTTTCCGGGGCTATCGGCTGCGCGCTGCACAGCAAGGCCCTGGAACTGGGTGTCGAGCCGCTGACCATGAAACCCGAGGTGTGCTGGCAGCTTCCGATCCGGCGCAGCCAGGAATGGGTGACCCGTCCCGACGGCACCGACATCCTGAAGACCACCATCACCGAGTACGACCGCCGTGGGTGGGGTGCAGGCGGGGAGGACCTGCACTGGTACTGCACCGGCGACCCGGCCGCGCATGTCGGCACGAAGCCGGTGTGGAAGTCCTACGCGCCGGAACTCACCGAACTGCTCGGCGAGCAGGCCTATGCCGAGTTGGCGGCAATGTGTAAGCGGCGCAGTGGTTTTCCGCTGATCGCCGTCCACCCGGCGACGCGCATCGCCGGCGGCGGGCGCTGATCGCCGGAACCGGGTTCAGCCCTCGAGCTTGTAGCCCAGGCCCCGCACCGTTACCAGTCGCACCGGGTTGGCCGGGTCGGTCTCGATCTTGGCGCGCAGGCGTTTGACATGGACATCGAGGGTCTTGGTGTCGCCGACGTAGTCGGCCCCCCACACCCGGTCGATCAACTGTCCCCGGGTCAGCACCCGTCCCTTGTTGCGCATCAGATACTCAAGGAGGTCGAACTCCTTGAGCGGCAGGGCGATCTGCTCCCCCTCCACGCTGACGAGGTGACGTTCGACGTCCATCTGGATCGGACCCGCCTCCAGCAGCGCATCGCCGATGGCCTCCGCCTCGGCGCCTCGGCGCAGCACGGCACGGATGCGGGCAATCAGCTCGCGGGCCGAGTACGGCTTGGTGACGTAGTCGTCGGCGCCGAGTTCCAGACCGAGCACCTTGTCGATCTCGCTGTCGCGGGCGGTCACCATGATCACCGGGACACTGGAACGTGCCCGCAGTTGCTTGCACACATCGGTGCCGCTCATGCCGGGAAGCATCAGATCCAGCAGCACGATGTCGGCACCGACCCGGCCGAATTCGGCCAGGGCGGAAGGTCCGTCGGCCGCCACGGTGGTCTCGAACCCCTCCTTGCGGAGCAGGTAAGCCAGCGGATCGGCCAACGACTCCTCATCCTCGACGATCAGCACCCGGATCACTGAGCCTCCTGTTCTTCGATGTCTTCGTCGTCGGTCCCGCTGTAGGCCGGGATGGACAGGGTGAACGTCGAGCCGGTTCCCGGCCGGCTCCACAACCGAATGCCGCCGTTGTGGTTGGCGGCCACATGCTTGACGATCGCCAGCCCCAATCCGGTCCCGCCGGTCGACCGCGAGCGCGCCTTGTCGACCCGGAAGAACCGCTCGAACACCCGTTCCTGGTCGGCTCGTGCGATTCCGATCCCGCGATCGGTGACGGCGATCTCCACCTCGTGGCCGCGGCAGCGGCGGCTGATGGAGACCGTCGAGGAGTCGGGCGAGTACGCGATGGCGTTGGAGATCAGGTTGGCAACCGCGGTCACCAGCAGGCCCTGGTCCCCCAACACCTGCAAGCCGCTCGGCATGTCCGTGGTGATCGTGATATCGGCGCTATCCGCAGCCACCTTATGGCGTGAAATAGCCTCCTGCACAACGGAATCTACGTCCACCGAAACCAGATCCGGCAGCCTCTCGGCGCCCTGCAGACGGGACAACTCGATCAGCTCGCCCACCATGCTGGCCAGTCGCTGCGACTCGGTGTGCAACTTGCGCCCGAACCGCTGGGCGGTCTGCGGGTCGTCGGTGGATTCCAGCAGGGCCTCGGCGAGGACACCCATCGCGGCCACCGGAGTCTTCAACTCGTGACTGACGTTGGCCACGAAGTCGCGGCGGCTGGCTTCCATGCGGACCTGCTCGGACTGGTCGTCGAGATAGATGACGGCAAGCCGGGGATTCTCGGCGTTGAGCAGCCGGACGTGGCCGTGCACCGACACCCCGGATCGCCGGCCGGCGACGCCTATGGGCGCCGCGAGATCCACGTCGACATGCTCGCCGTGGGCGAGGGTGCGCTGCGCCGCGGCCCAGACCCGGTCGTCGAGCAGTCCCTCCCGCACCAGACCCAGTTCGGCCGCGCGGTCGTTGCTCACCACCACGTCACGTAGCCGGTCGACCACGACCACTCCGACCGGTGCGGACGCCACCGTGCGCTGCAGCACCTCGGACACCGTCATCCCGGTATCGGCATCGGCTCCGGAGCGATCCCCGCCGCGCTCGGCCGGACGGCGCCTACGCGGAGCAGAGATCACGAAACCAGACCACAGTCCCAGGAGTCCCGCGACGGCGGCGCTCAATGCCACCGCAACAACGCTCACGCCGAAAGCGTACGCACCCGGGAGACGTCACAGAAACCGGTACAGTCGCCGAAAGGCGAGTTCAGCGGCTGTTCATCGGAAGTTCTATTTCGAGCCCTGACTGGCGACCGCGGCAGCCCCGGCGGCGGCCGCGTCCGGATCCAGATACGTGCCCCCCGCCACGACGGGCTTGAGGTCGGCATCGAGGTCGTAACGCAACGGGACACCGGTGGGGATATTCAGCCCGACGACGTCGTCGTCGGACATTCCGTCGAGGTATTTCACAAGTGCCCGCAGGGAATTCCCGTGCGCGGCGATCAGCACGGTCTTGCCGGCCTTCAGATCGGGAACGATGGTTCCCTCGAAGTACGGAACGAACCGGGCCACCACGTCGGCCAGGCACTCGGTCAGCGGGCCGCCGTCGATGTCGGCGTAACGCGGATCGGCGTCCTGGCTGTACTGGCTGCCCCGTTCGATCGGCGGCGGCGGCGTGTCGTAGCTGCGCCGCCACTTCATGAACTGTTCTTCGCCGTACTTGGCCTTGGTCTCGGCCTTGTCCAAGCCCTGCAACGCACCGTAGTGGCGCTCGTTGAGCCGCCAGTTGCGGTGCACCGGAATCCAGTGCCGACCGGCCTTGTCCAGCGCCAGGTTCGCGGTGGTGATCGCGCGGCGCAGCAGCGAGGTGTAGAGCACGTCCGGCAGCCGGTCGAGCCCGGCGATCAACTCGCCGGCGCGGGCCGCCTCGGCGCGGCCCTTGTCGGTGAGATCGACGTCGACCCAACCGGTGAACTGATTGGAAGCGTTCCACTGGCTTTCGCCGTGGCGCAGGAGGATCAGTGTGCAGTCACCGTCAGCCATAGCCGGAAGTGTCTCACGAACGATGCTCACTGTTCGGCGTCTTGGTCACCGTCTTTCGGCGTGCGGCCGTCGTCGTCGGAGATGAGGTGCTCGAAGGCCTCGAGGTTCTTCAGCGACTCCCCGCGTGCCACCCGCCAGGCCCACTCCTTGCGAATGGAGGTGGCGAAGCCGAGTTCGAGCAGGGTGTTGAAGTCGTTGTTGACCGCCTCAAGCACCTGGCCGAGCACGCGGTCCATCTCGTCGGCGTTGACGACGTCCAGCGCCATCCGGCCGATGAGGTAGATGTCGCCGATGTTGTCCAGGGTGTACGCGACCCCGTAGAGCCTCCGGTTGCGCTTCAGCAGAAAACGGTAGACGCCCTCGTGGTTCTCGTCGGGCCGCCTGCAGACGAACGCCTCCACCCGCACCGAGTGCTCACCGATGCTCAACAGCGTGTTGGTGGTCAGCTTGCGCTCGCCCGGCAACTCCACGATGAGTCCTGCCAGACCGCCGTGCGCGCCGTCGTGGCGGGTGAAGTTCAGGCCGTGCTCGGTCAGCGTCTCCTCGATGACCTGCCGCACCGCGGCCTCCGCGGTCACGCCCGGACACCCCGGCGCATCGTCCACCGGCGGCCGGGCCGCCGGGCGCTGACATCGCGGGCAGCGCCGCCCTGGTGGGTGCGGCCGTAATCGGCCATCGCCCGGCCGTAGCTGTCCAGCAGTCCGTCGACGGTGTGCTCCCAGGAAAACTGCCGGGCATGCTCGACGGCTGCCCGACTCAACGCGTCGGCGTCGGCGCTCAGCAATGCGGCGATGGCGTCGGCCCAGCGCTGCGGGTCGTGCCCGTCGACGAGGCTGCCACTGCGTCCGTCGGCGACTGCCACCGGCAGCCCGCCCACCGCTGCGGCCACGACCGGGGTACCGCAGGCCTGCGCCTCCACGGCCACCAGGCCGAAGGATTCCGAATAGCTGGGCACCGCCACCAGGTCGGCCGCCCGGTAGACGTTCACCAATTCTTCGCGGGGCTGCGGCGGCAGGAAGGTCACCCGCTCGGCGATCCCGAGTTCGCCGGCCAGCCGGATCAGGCTGTCCGGAGCGGCCAATCCGCTGCCGGAGGCCCCGCCGGCGATCACCACCCGGACGTCCGGCGCTCCGGGGGGCAGCAGCGCCGCCGCCCGCAACAACACATCAGGCGCCTTGAGCGGCTGGATACGACCGACGAACGCCACGATGCGCTCCCCCTGGGGCAGGCCCAGCCGCGCGCGCGCGGCCGCACGGTCCCCGGGGGTGAACGTCTTCAGGTCCACGCCGGGGTGCACGACGTCGATACGACTGCGGTCGGCCCGATGCAGCGAAACCAGTTGGCGCGCCTCATCTTCGGTGTTGACAATGAGCCGGTCGGCTTCGTCGACCACCTGCTGCTCACCCACCGAACGCAGCGGAGGTTCGGGGGCGTCGCCGTCGGCGAGGGCGGCATTCTTGACCGCGGCGAGGGTATGGGCCGTGTGTACCAGGGGAACCGCCCAACGATCCCTGGCCAGCCAGCCGACCTGACCGGACAGCCAGTAGTGCGAATGCACGACGTCATAGTGACCGGGATCGTGATTGGCCTCTGCGCGCAGGACCCCGGCGGTGAACGCGCACAGCTGAGTCGGCAGATCATACTTGTCGAGGCCCTCGAACGGGCCCGCCACCACGTTGCGGACCAGCACCCCGGGGGCGACCGCAACCGTCGGCGAATCGGCCGACGATGTCGCCCTGGTGAAGATCTCCACCTCCACTCCGCGCGCGGCGAGGTGCAGTGCGGTCTGCAGCACGTAGACGTTCATCCCGCCGGCGTCGCCGGTCCCGGGCTGAGCCAACGGCGAGGTGTGCACGGAAAGCACCGCCACGCGGCGGGGCACCACGTCGGTCAGGTCCCGAGGATGCCCCACCCGACCATCTTTACACCGTGCCCGCGGTGCCGGTCAGGCAGAGACCTCCGGACGGTGCTGCTGTGACCGCCGCAACGCCCCCAACGGGTCGGCGTACAGGCTGCTCAGCGACACCACACCGGCGCCGGCCTCCTGTACCCGGTTCCCGAACGCCGTCACCCGGATGTCACGCGGAGCCAGCAGGGAACGCTCGGAGAACGCGGTGCGCAGCTGCGGCAGGCCCTCGGGATACTCGGTGAATGCCTGGCCGCCGACCACCAGGTCGTCGGGGTTGAGCAGGTCACGCAGCAACGCCACGGTCCCGCCCAGGACGCGTGCGCGTTCGGCCAGCAGGTCACGGGCGGCGGCCGGGACTCCGGCCCCGTCCCGGCGGGCCAACCGCGCGAGTGCGGCAATGGTCGAGTTCGGCCCGGCGGCAGGCAGGATCGCCGACTTGCGCGCGGCCGCCACCACGGCCTCGTCGCTGACGGTGGACTCCAGGTGCCCGTACCCGCCCGCCAGCAGTTCGGAATGGACCGGCAGGCCGGCGACCGTGCCCGGACCGCTGGCCGGGGTGTGCACCCGTCCGCCGATCACCTGGGCGAAGCCGACCGTCTCGCGGGCGTACACGTAAAGGCTGCTGGTGAGGTCGGCCCGGCGGGCCGGGCGGGATCCCAGCAGCAGTTCGGCGCCGGCCATCGCGTCCACGTGGGAGGCCACCGAAACCGGCACGCCCAGCGCCGAACCCAGGACGGCGCCGACCGGTGCCTGAATCCAGCCCAGCCGCGGGTGGTCGACCTGGCCGCCGACGCTGTCCACCACACCACCGCTGGCCACCCCGATCCACAGCGGGCGGCGGCGATGCCAGCGGCCGAGATAGCGACGGGCGCTGTCGGCCAGTGCGGCCAGCGCGGCGGTCTGAGACCCACCCGGCGTAGGAGTCTCGACCGCATCGAGGGTGCGGCCGAGCAGGTCACTGGCCACGATGCTGGTTGTCCGCGCTCCGATGTGCAGGCCCAGGGTCAGGTACGGCTCGTGGTTGATCTCGACCGGAATGCGTGGCCGGCCGATGGCACCGGCGACCGCGAGATCGGGACGCTCCCGCAACAACCGGGCATCGAGCAGGACGCTCACCTGGCGGTTGACGGTGGCGATCGACAGCCCGGTCAGGTCTGCGATGGCGTCGCGGGCGACCGGTCCGCGCCGGCGGACCGCCGCGAACACCGCCGCCGGTGCGGCATCGGCTGTCCGCAGCGACGGGGCGACGACGTGGTGGCGATTGCGCAGTGGGTGCACCCGGGCGTGCGCGACGGCGCGGGCGGAAAGTGTGCTGCTCATGAGGTGTCCTTCTGGAGTCGGGCCGGGGCTGGTGGGCTTGGCCGCGCCGGGAATCCAGGTGGACGAACAGTCCGTCAGGTCAGGCGCAGCGGAACGCGCGACGACAACACGCGCAGCTACAGACCAGACAGCTGGTCAGACCCGTACCGAACACGCAATGAAAATAGCACGCCTGACTAGAGTCGATGTCGATGACAACAGTTCCAGACGCCCACTCGCGGGTCGCGGTGGTTACCGGCGCCAGTTCGGGAATCGGCGAGGCGACGGCGAGAACCCTTGCCGCCCTTGGTTTTCACGTCGTCGCGGTGGCCCGGCGTGCCGACCGCATCGAGCGCCTCGCCGACGAGATCGGCGGGACGGCGATGGTGGCCGACGTGACCGACGACGCCGCGGTGGCCTCGCTGGCCGACTGCCTGATGCGGGTCGACGTTCTGGTCAACAACGCCGGCGGGGCCCGGGGCCTGCAGCCGATCGCCCAGGCCGACCTCGAGGACTGGCGCTGGATGTGGGAGACGAATGTCATCGGCACACTGCGGGTCACCCGGGCGCTGCTGCCCAAGCTGATCGAGTCCGGCGACGGCCTGATCGTCACAGTCACCTCGACCGCGGCACTGGAGGTGTACGACGGCGGGGCCGGTTACACCGCAGCCAAACACGCCGAGGGCGCCCTGCATCGCACACTTCGCGGTGAGCTGCTGGGAAAGCCCTTGCGGCTCACCGAGATTGCGCCGGGTGCGGTCCAGACCGAGTTCTCGCTGGTGCGCTTCGGCGGCGATGAGCAGCGCGCCGAGAAGGTCTACGCCGGCATCACGCCGCTGACCGCGCAGGACGTGGCCGAGGTGATCGGGTTCGTCGCCTCCCGGCCATCGCACGTCAACATCGATCAGATCGTCATCCGGCCGCGCGACCAGGCCAGCGCCAGTCGGTTCAACCGCCGGGGCTGAGTTACAGCGCGCAGCCCACCAGCACGGGCTCCGGAACCAAGCCGACCCCGAAGGCAGACCGCACGCCGTCCCGCACGGTGCGAGCCAGCGCCAGGACATCAGCGGTGCTGGCGGCGCCACGGTTGGTCAGGGCCAGTGCATGTTTGGTCGACAGCCGGCACGGACCGTCGCCGGGGAAACCCTTGCCGAATCCGGCCCGCTCCACCAGCCAGCCCGCAGCGAGCTTCACCCCGTCCGGCGCCGGGTAGTGCGGGACGGGCCCGTCGACGGCGGCCTGCAGTCGGGCGAACTGCTCGTCGTCCACCACCGGGTTGGTGAAGAACGAGCCCACGCTCCAGGTGTCGTGGTCGGCCTCGTCGAGCACCATCCCCTTCGCCGCCCGCAGCGCCAGGACCGCAGCGCGCACCCGATCAGGTTCGGTGCGCTCCCCGGCCGGAACACCAAGCGCCGCAGCCAGTTCGGCGTAGCGGACCGGGGCCGAGCGCCCATCGGCGGCGAGGCTGAACTCCACCTCGAGCACGGCGGAAGCCGACGAGTGCTTCAGGATGCTGTGCCGGTAGCCGAACGCCAGGTCCGCGGCCGCCACCCACCGCACCGCACCGGTGGCCCGATCCAGCAGCCGAACCCGGGTGAGCCAGTCGGCCACTTCGGCACCGTAGGCCCCGACGTTCTGCACCGGCGTCGCGCCGGCCGAACCGGGGATACCCGAAAGGCATTCCAGCCCACCGAGATTCTCCTGCACAGCCCGAGCGACGACGGTGTCCCAGTCGGCACCGGCCCCGGCCCGCAGCAACGCGCCGTCCACGGTGACCGCGGAATTGGCCAGCCGCACGACGGTCAGGTCTGACAACTCATCGGAGACCACCACATTGGAGCCGCCGCCGAGAACCAGGGCCGGAACCCCGGCGCGGTCCAGCGTGCCCAGCGTCGCGACGATCTGCTCGGTGCTGATACAGGTGATGACCCGGCGCGCAACCGGTCCGACCCGCAGGGTGGTCAGCGAGGCCAGCGGCACACGCTCGGCGACCTGCGCGCCGGCGAAATCCTCCTTGGGAGCCACGGCGGGTAACGGTAGCCTCCACAGCTATGCCGCGTTCGTTCGACTTGGCGACCGAGTACCAGGGCACGGTGACCCAGGTGCACGACGCCTTCTGCGATAGGGCTTACTGGGAGGCCCGGCTGGCCGATTCCGGCGCAGATGAGGCAGTTCTGGACGCCTTCCGGATCGGGCGCGACGGCGGTGTGGACGTGGTGACCACCCAGGTCCTGAAGGCGGACCGGCTGCCCGGCATCGTCCACCAGTTCCACCGCGGCGACCTCCACATCCGCCGGGCGGAAACCTGGACCGGCCTGTCCGATGACGCCGCGGACGCCACCGTCACCAGCTCCATCGAACACGCCCCGGTCGCGCTGAACGGCGAAGCGCGGCTGGCCCCGCTCGATCGGCGCGCCAAACTCGCCTTCCGCGCCACCGTCGAGGTGCGCATCCCGCTGGTGGGCCGGAAGTTGGAGAACTTCATCGGAACCAAGCTGACGAACCTGCTGCACAACGAGCAGCAATTCACGACCAGGTGGATTGCCGCGAATCGCTGAGCACGCCGGTAAGTTGGGGCCATGCCACGCAGCCTGGTGTACGACGTCGACGTCAACGTCCCGGCCGCCGAGATGTACGGCTACTTCACCGCCGTCGGCTACTGGGAGGACCTGGTCAGGTTCTACCTGGACAACGGGGCACACACCGATATCGCGCACTTCTCGTCGGATGAAACCGGGACCGATGTCGTGTTCAGACACATCATGACCGCGCAGGATCTGCCGCCGGTCGCGCGGTCGGCGCTCCCGGGTACCTTCATCGTCACCCGCGAACAGCATTTCGACCTCTTCCACGACGCCACCAACAGGGCCACCGGCCGCTTCCGCGCGCTGATTCCCGCTCCCGTCGAAGTCACCGGCGACTACCTCCTGCACAACACCGGTCGCGGCAGCCGGATGCGGTTGGACAGCGCATGCCGGGTGCGAGTGCCGCTCATCGGCGGACAGATCGAAAACCTCGTGGTGGGCGGCCTTAAGACGCTGTTCGCCCGGGAGGGTGAATTCACCGCGGAATGGGTCGCCGGCCATCAGTAAGCCGCAGCGGCCGGTGGGTATGGCGACGCGGGGAACCACCGGAGCCAACCGGCTGCGCCGGGCCGACCGGTGGCTGACGCATTCGCCGCAGGTGCGGACCGCGCTGCAGTCGGCCGTTGAACCGGTCGTCGTCGACCTCGGCTACGGACGGCTGCCCGTCACCACCCTGGAACTGGCGGCGCGACTGCGGGAGGTGCGCCCCGACGTGCGGGCGGTGGGGCTGGAGATCGACCCGCAGCG
>Ga0194063_10001816_pt1 | contig 13599 bp, 9 predicted proteins | sample SepL3720m_MetaG_FD_155459 | JGI IMG/M metagenome (GOLD analysis project Ga0194063, IMG submission 155459) | Anoxic zone freshwater microbial communities from boreal shield lake in IISD Experimental Lakes Area, Ontario, Canada - Sep2016-L373-20m | ecosystem: Environmental > Aquatic > Freshwater >... | reverse complement strand
AATGAGCCAAATTAACCTCCGCAGACACACAACGCTGCCCGATTGGAATTACACGATCAGCCCCCAGAAAATGTAAAGTTATTGTTGCGCCGTTCCTTACCCTTCGACCGGACGGCGTTATTATTTCATAGATGTTTTCCGATACTCCTGTTCTTGCAAACTGTGCGCCTCGCTGCCCACCTGTGAGGCTTATTGTGCAGTCGCCGGATGTCCACACACCACGCGCGTCTTCGTCTGGATTCTTGTAGCGGGAGTTCGCTTCAGCGCTTCTCTGTAACATGTTTGGGCGCCAAATTGCTTTATCTTTAGCATAGACAAGAACGTGGTCATGACTATCAGAGAGCCAGACCGCGTTTGGTTGGGGAGAAGATTTCTTTTGCCAAACAACGTTTGCCACAAAGTTTCCGCGTCCGAAAATCTCGTCGCATAAAACTTTAAGATAGTGGCTTTCGTTGTCGTCAATGGTTATCCACAAGGAACCGTCCTCGCTCAGAAGTCGGTGCAGCATCTCCAAGCGGTCTCTCATGAGTGACAGCCAGGTGGAGTGCTCAGTGCCGTCATCGTAATGAGTGAAGGCGGAGCCTGTGTTGTAGGGCGGGTCAATGAAGGCGCATCTAATTTTCCCGCTGAACTCCTGCTCCAGGGCTTTGAGGGCAAGCAGATTGTCGCCAAAGATGAGCTTGTTATCGAAGATGTCCTTGTCCGTGACCCGGTTCGGCGCGTGATGGGATTTCTCCGGGTCTTGGAGCAGGATGCGCGGCTCCAACCGGGGCCGGTTCTCCTTGCCAATCCAGGTCAATTCGAGTTTAGGTTTGTGGTTCGTCATGGATTTCTGCTCTCGACGCACCGCACATCGGTGATTCTCATCCCGTTCAGGAAGTCTCGTTGCCTACGTCTCACCGGTTACAGCCCAAACAGCGTCTGTGGCGAGATGGCGCGCTCGCGCGCCAGCCAATCCAGGTTGAAAATCCGCTTCAACCGATCCATTTCCTGCTGCCGCCGAGCAGCATCGATGCAGAGTTGAAAGCGGAGTTGAAAAAGGAACAAGAAAGGCGCGTGAAGTCCGGTGCCAATCCGGACTTCGCGCATCGGGCGCTCCATGAACAAGTGCAAATGTGAGCGTGGGTGACTGATCAAGCCGCAGAGCACGTCATCCACCTCATCCTGGCAAGGTGGCTCACGATACCTTTCCAACTCGCGCGCTCCACACGCAAACACCTTCGACTCAATTCCATACTGGGAATGCCAAGACGGGGATGGCAATGAGGAAAGGAAGAAGTCGAACTGCGCGCGGTCAGGCTGGATCTCATACTCGCAGGTGAAGTCAAGACTGCCACATCCTACACGTCCACGCAGCAACTCGCCATGTTGGCGAGGATACTCCAGAACGGGATTGTCCACATGCTTGGGAATCGTTTGGCTAAAGCAGGTGAGCCATGTTGCCTGTGTGCCAGGGTCGCTCGGCGCGAAAGCGCTCCGTATTATGGCGTGCCATATGTGGGAGCGGCGGCGTTCGGCGCTCATGTTCCCCGCCTCTCTCTCACGACGTTCAGCACATGCTGGAATCGCCGCTCGGCCTCATGAAGTGGTTCATCCTTTTCCAGAAGCGCGAGGTAGTTCAGGTCCGCCTGCACCTCGTCCGGCTTGAGACTGCCCAGCAGTTCATCTTCCAATATGTAAACCGACATGAGTTGGCGCAATTGCGGCCACTCCTGAAGACAGAGGGGCAGATCCTCCGTCCGCATCCACCACAGCATCTCATAGGGAACAAAGACATCCCGCCGTCTATCCAACTGGCGCAGGAATGGCTTGTCAGGGGACTGCGGCAACAGAATCGAGTAGATGGCATGGCCTTCCGCGTCAGTTAGTGCGGCGAACAACCCGGCCAGTCGCTCTCCTTCTGGCATTGCCCCCAGATCAATACTCACGACAGGCGAAAACCCCATTTCGCTCGCCTTGCCGGCCAGATAGTCGCGTGCGGCCTCCATGACTAATGGCTCGCGATAGGCGATGAGCACACGGTCGCAACGATCCGCCGAGAATAGCGCGGCGGCAACGGTGTCGAGCAGTTCTACGATATTCAGAACGTCCATGGACGAAGAGGAAGAAGAGATCTCACTCAATACTTCGGCGCTGGACTTGCACGAAGCGTCGAAGTCCAGACCATACGGACTCACGCCATGCCTCTCCGCCCACCTCTTGATTGCCGCCATCTCGGGGCTCTCCGGCAACGCATCCGTGACAAGCCTGGCTGACTGGAGAAGCGGATTCAACCGAGCGGGCCACTTGTCGTCATCCTCGGGCTTCTTCCCAAGAATCAGCCAGTTCTTGTACACCGCATCTGCTGCGGGCGTCAGCAGTCCGACACCGGTCACCAGGCCTGATCTGACGAACCCATCGCGATCCACGGCTGCAAGGATATCTTGGGGGATAGCATCGAAAGAGAGGTACAGATAGTCGTCGCGCACACGTCGGCATGCATAGCCAAACGCGTCTTCTTTGGGCATTCGCTTTGCTCCTCTTGCGTAGTCGTAAGTCATGAGGAGCCGCAGTGCCTGGCGCGGGTTCCCGCCGGAGAACCGAGCAATGGCCGGCAAGACATCCCGCCTTCCTGCCTCGTACACACCCAGCCGCCTTAGCAAAAGGTCGACAATCATACTCTCCTCGAACGGCGAGACATACAGGCGGGGTACCCTCTGCCACTTCCTCTCGTCACCGAATAGATGCACAACGTTCACTTCCAACACCGTCTTGAACTCGGCGAGCAGATCTAACAGAGGGGCCAACGACTGCATGTCCGGCGTCCCGGGCGCGAACTTATCCACGCCCTCGCAGAAAATGCGCAACGGACGCCCGGACTTTTCCTCAAGTGCCTTGAGTATTGCCTTGCATTGCCTCTCCACCAGTTCCGCGCGTTTGGCGATACGGGAGTGGATGGCGCTCAAGCGATCGTTTTCGGCTAGCGACTTGGGAAAACTGGTCAGCAAACGGGCGACGGCTGACCAGTCGCCGGTCTTGACTTCCGGACAATCGGAAGGGGCAAACCCATCCGGGATCGCGACGTCATCACGCAAAGTGCGCTCAACGAGTCGTCCGAGAACGTAACCCCAGAATCCTCCAGGGCTGAACGCCGGAGTCTCACGGTCAAACGCAAACAGAACGTCAGGCTTACACCCCTCGCGAACTGTCAAGACGCTCAAGAGGGTGGATTTCCCAACGCCGATCTGGCCACCCAGCAAGAGCGCTTCACGCTCCTCGCTGTTGTACCACTCGACAAGTCGTCCGATTTGCTCCGGGCGCGCGTCGACATACAGCAACGACAGTTCTTCCGGCGTCCGCAGCGCAAGGCCCTCGTCGAAGTTCACTCCGTTGGGTTGCCGCTTCACGGGTTTCTCCTGCTCTGCCGACGCATGTTTTCAACGGCCTGAACCAGGGCCGGGATGCGCCCCGACTTGGCCCATTCCGACCAGAACTCGATGGTGGCGCTCAGGGGTTTGATCGACGGCTCAGTGATGCGCACGCGACTTGGCAGCAAAACGGCATCGCCCACGATAAGCGCTTCCCCGATATCCAGCACCGGCAGCATGTCCATGAATCCTTCCAAGCTGTCGGGCATCAGGCGCCTGACCTTCGCCTGATCCTCGCCGTTCGTGAGTCGTAGCGCCACGAAGTTGTTGCATTGACTGAGGATCGTATCGCTTACGTCCGAAGGCCTCTGGCTCACCACTAGCAAGGCCACGCCGTACTTCCTTCCTTCCTTGGCAATCCGCTCGAAGTTCTCCAGCGCCCGTTTCTCCGGAGCATCCGCCTCTGCGCGTTGTGGCAGATAGAGGTGAGCCTCATCGCATACCAGCGCGATCGGCACCCGGCTCGGTTGCGGGGTCCAGAACTGAACCTGGTAGATCAGGCGGGCGACGAGCCCGACGATCACCGGGAGCACATCGGCCGGAACTTCCGAGAAGTCGATCACCTTGACGCGATGATTCTCCCCAGTCCAGTCCATCAACTGAGCGGCAATGCCGTGCAACGCCTCGTATGTGTGTAGGGCCGCTGGGGCTTGGAACAGAAAACCGTAACGCTTATCATTGAGTTTTGCCCCGAGGCGGACAAGCAACCGGCTGAACTGACCAAAGAACTTGCCCTGTTTCAAGCCTCGTGCTCCTTGGTCCATCTCATCGTTTAGTTCCGTGAGCGCCGTCACGACCTCTTCGATAGAGAATGGCACCGGTGCATTGATCGTCAACGCCGAGATGATGTCGCGCTTACCGGACGCTTCCAGTTTCTGGCGCTTAGATGCCAGGACCTGATCCTGAAACACCATGACCTGGTTGTGAGCGCTAAACTCAGAGCGGTCGATGAACATCGCCTGCAATTCTTCCGAGTTCAGCAGCCAGTATGGCAGATACAGCAGAGACGGGTCTTTCTTCCCGATGTCGTCAGGCCCCGCGACCCGAAGGTGCGTAGCGTACGACAGATTCGCATACTCCCCATGCAGGTCGAACACCACGAGATTGGCCGACGGAAGATCCTTGGCCCGTTCGAGAATCGTCGCCACCGTCCATGACTTCCCGGAGCCGGTGCTGCCTAGTAATGCCGCATGCCGTTGAAAGAACTTGTCACCATCAACGTAGGCCGTCGCTTTAGGGTCCAGCGTGTAGACACCGAGGTCGAGGGCTTTCGACGATTCCGCCGACCTGGACAGTAGGCCCATGAAGCGCTGCAATTCTTTGTCTTCCAGGGAATAACACCACGCGTCTATGTCCGGCACATCGATGAAAGATCGCGAGAAAACGTTTGTCTTCATCCCTACCTTCGCGCGCACGCTCCCAACGAGGACGACGACCACCGAGTTGATCTCTCGCTCCAAGAGTGTTCCCGGCAACTCGTCTGCGGACTTTATGACGTCAAACCCGATTTTGCGTTCGGGCTCGGCCAACGCACGTTGAACGCGGTCCACCATGGCGATCAACCACTCCTCGACGGGATTGGAGGTCCTTATCGCCACCAGTTTCCCCACATGTGCATGGGTCAACCGGGCGGGTTCGACGTTAAGCGTCACGCGTCGCGTATCCACGGCAACCACCCGCCCCAGAAGGGCGGGACTCTTCTCCGAAAAATCAAAAATAGACATGTTCGTTCCTCCTACATCACGCTTTTCGTAAATTCCACGATTTTCCACAAGTCTTGACCTTCACACACCAATGGCGCACCTTTGGTTCCCGGCCCGACGACGATGGTTCCCAGCTTGCCGCCGCTCGGATCCTGACACACGGCCCAGAGGTCTGAACTGCTACGAATCCAGGTCTCGATTTTCTGCGACCAGTCCCTTGTCACGACGATCCCAGAACATCCTTGATCGACGAGTCTCTTCCGTATGCCGTTATGAATGTGATCATCATTGAAGCCATATCCGACGATCAAGAACGCGGCTGCTTTCGTTATTGCGGCGTCTGCCTCGGCAAACCTCTCCCGGTTCTTCCCCGCCTCCTCGAGCTTCCCGCGACCTGGCGTGATCATCGCGTGCCGCCAATCCGCGGGGGGCTCCCCGTCGATCATGCGGTCACACCGCAGCAGACGCGTTTCATCAGTGTTTCGAAACCAGTTGATTGATCCGTGGACCTTGTGGAGTTGGACATGTGGCATGAACCTTGTCGTATTTGTCCAGAATCTCCCCCTGGTTTCGCGGGTCATCTTCAACATCGAGTTACGCGCCGCGTCCCAGTCCCGGCGGCACGTGCTGCCCGTTGTGAAACCGTCCGTCCACGGCACTTCCAGTGCGTCGCAGGTATGCTCGATAAGCATGTCGTAGTTCGGCGTCACGATGTGCTGAACCGGATTGGTGGGCGGCAAGCCGTCAACCAGTTTCCTCAGCAGTCCGTGCAACGGTCCCGTCACTTCGCCAGTAGAGACACGCCAAATCCAGTCCCGGTCCACGGAGGCAACGAAGGCGCCCGTGACTTTGACGATGCGTTCCTTCAGCCCCGTTTCCGTGACAGCATCAAGAGCGTCTTCCAGTCCTTTCCCGCCATCCAGACTCACCAGAACCCGCTTCCATTGCTCAGCGTCCGAGCCCTTGCCGGGTTGGACCGTTCGGTGCAGTTCCTTGGCCAACTCGGGCATTCCAAAGCGGGGGTCAAGAGCGCACGACGCTCCAGTCCCGACCACGAGGACCGGGTGTTTCTTCAGGATGCCCTGGAATTCCTGAATTGCCTTGTCCAAATCCAAGTTCATCGTCTCATGCCGCCGCCGACCGCCAACCCATTAGGTCTCCGCCGACTCAAGGCGTAATTTCTACCCGCGTTCCCTGCCTGACGCCATGCGTCAACCTGCGACATCCTGAACTTCCAAGGCATGCCGACCTCATGGGCCGGCATTCGCTTGTCGGCAATCCACATGTACACGGTCTCTCGCTTCGCGTCGAGATCTGGGCGACACTCAGACACACTACCCTCACGGAGGTCAATGATCAACTCTTTCGGGGCACTCAGCATTTCGAGACGGTACACTCTGACACCCCAAACCTGCCGACGCCGGAATCGACTATGATGAGCAAAGAAACGAACACTACCTTTGTTCACTTGGAACTTGCCCCCAAAACCAGTGGTCTCTTGGCGGCGATTGTTGTTCAGCGAGTGATGGAAAAATGGTGTGGAATGGTCATGCTTGCACAACAGTCCACGTGTGATTTCACTGTTCATGCTCACCGTTTTCATCTCCTTCCGGAAGTTTTTGGGCCTCCAATGCCTTCATCTCCAGCCCCTCGATCTCCTGCAACGTTTTGCCGGCAATTCCTTGCATGTCGCCATACATGCCGACGGTGGATTGCATGACGCGCTCGATCTGTTCGTCGCGCTTGGCCCACTGTTTCGTGATGGCTTTCTTCTCCTTTTCGAGGTCTTCCTTCATGTTGGAAAACGCTTCGACAATAGCCTGCACCCGCAAGCGGAAGCGTGGCCCGCTCAGATAGGAATAGAGCATTTCCATCTTGGTTTGTTGGCCTTCGGATGACTGGCGGGCCGTCGCCACTTCAATCAACGACTGGCGGAGCATGATGGCGACCGGTATCGCCACACGCGGATGCGTTACCCACACTCCACTCACCAAATCGAACGCCTCGACTTCCTTGGGAAGCGCCTGGCTGACCAGCACGGAGATTTCCGCCTTGGCGGCCCGCTGGTCGTCGCGGAGCTTGGCCAGCCAGCTTTCGGTCCAGTTCCTGGTACGTTTAGATTCCCACAGGATCGTGCCGCATACCTGGCCCAACGGCCCGACAACGTGCTGCAAGGCATCCCCGCCGTATTCACCCTTTGGGACAGGCTCGATGGTGTCGCGCGGGAATTTGGCGCGCAACAGCGATTCGAGTTCCATTTCCTGAACTTCTCCTTGAAGCTGCTGGGAGCCTTGCTCGGCTTTGCGTTTGAGCTCTTCAATCGTTTTCTGCATGGAGGCGATTTTCTCCTGCCCTTCCGCCACCTTGAGGTTCAGCTCAGCCTCCGCTTCCTTCCGGGCTTGCTGACGGGTGGCGTCGAGGCCCTCGTGGATTCGCTTTTCGATGGTCAGGTTGAGTTCCCGTTTTGTGTCATCGAGTTCCCGCTGCTTTTTCAGGAGGTCAGTTTGGGCTTGTTGGGCCTCGGCGAGCTTCTCGTCGCGTTTTTTGAGAACCTCCTGAAGCTCGGCGATTTCGGTGGTCTTCTGACTTAGGTCGGCACCCAGGGAGAGTTTTGCCTTTTTGGCTTCTTCGGCGCTGATCTTCACGCGCTCTCCTTTGAGTTTTTCCTCTACCTGGCTTTCGAGTGCGTCCTTTGCTTTGGAGAGCGCCTCCTCACCATCGCGGACTGATTTCTCACGGCCGGCGATGTCGAGGTCTTTCTGAGCCAAACGTTGCTCAAAGTCGCGACGGGTTGACTCGATGAGCGGGGCCGCCAACGATTCGGTCAGCTTGATCTCATTTTTGCACTTCGGACAGATGATGGTTGGTTCGGCCATAGTTCGCCTTCAGGAGCGGGAGTGTATGCAATCATTTAGCCGCGGAAAAGCGCAAAAGACGCAAAAGGAATTTAGTCCGGGAATTCGTCCATGCACTAAATCAGCCTCCAGTGGACGCGAAACACTTCGGACTGAGATGTGAGTTGTTGCAGGCGCGCCTGGACTTGGTCGAGAAGCTGTTCTTTGCGGGAATCTATGGCGTCCTGGGCTTCGAAAAGGCCACGGCGCTTCTCTGCGCGGCGTTTTTCCAGGTCTTTGATACGGCGGTGCTGTTCGAGCTTCAGTTCGAGGCTGGCGGCGAGCTGTGCCTCACGCCTGGCTTCTCTGATCTCGCGATCGATGTCCTTCAACTCGTGTTCCAGGCTTTCTTTGAGGTCCCCGGCCCAGCCCTCCAATTTCGCCATCTCCGACTCGAAGAGCGCGGCATTCTTTTCGCTGAGGCTGGCGAGCACTGCTTTCTGCTGCTGGGCCAACTGCGCGTCCTGGCGGAGTCGCGCGGGCGGGTCTTCGGGCAGAGGCGGGGGGTGCGATTCCGTCGCGGGCAGTGAAAACAGGCGTTGGCATTGGTCTGGGTCCAGGTCTGCGCCGTCGTCGCATGCGCCCGCGAACAGCAACCAGTCTTCCGTGTCGAAGGCGGTGACTGTGAGGCTGGTGAGGGTGAGCCAGCCGCTCTTGCCAACGAGTGGTTGGAGTATGGAAATGGTTTTGCCGGATTCGGTGTAGCGGAAGGTGAGGTCGGCGGGCGGGGATGGCAGGGCCTTGCATTCCTGAATAATCCTCTGCGCGAGGGGGTGGCCAACGCGGTAGAGGTTGGCGTCTTCGACGTTTCTGCCGCTGCGGTAGGGGCCGGGGTGGATGTTCTCCTCCGGGAATGGGTTCTGGCTGAGCAGGAATGCGTTTTGACCGTCCTCGAACCGGGCAAACGGTTTGAGGTAATAGCGGGTCAGTTGCCAGAGCCAGGTTTCAAACCGCGTGAGGTAGTCGCTGCTTTCGCGGTCTTTGATTTTCAGTTTCTCGTGGACTTCTTCGTCGAAGTTATCGAGCAACTTCCGGCGGGTCTGTTGCATCGTCTCGTCGATCTGCTGCCCCAACTCGTTCTGGAGGTCATTGAAGTTGAGTTCGATTTGCTCCGGCGTGCGGCAGGTCTGGTAGATTTGCGCGATTCGTTTCTCGAAATCGACGCCGGATTCGATGGTGCCGAGGACTTCGTCGCTGGCGCCGAATACGCCGCTGAAGAGTTTGAATTTTTCGGCGAGCAACTGATAGACGCGCTGGTCGGCGGCATTGGCTTTGTTGAGGAAATTCACGACGACCACGTCGCATTTTTGGCCATAGCGGTGACAGCGGCCAATGCGCTGTTCGATCCGCTGCGGGTTCCACGGGAGATCGTAGTTCACGACGAGGGAGCAGAATTGGAGGTTGATGCCCTCGGCGGCGGCTTCGGTAGCGACCATGACAATTGCTTCGTCGCGGAAATAATCCACGATGGCCGCCCGCATGTCGGCGCTGGGGGAGCCGGTGACTCGGTCGGTGCCCTGGTGCTTTGCGAGCCAGGCGCGGTAGATCGCTTTGGATTTGGGGTCGGTGTTTGAGCCATTGAAAAGGACGATCCGGCCAGTGTACTCCGTCTTTTCGAGGAGATCCCGCAGATAGGACTGCGTGCGCGTGGATTCGGTGAAGATGATGGCCTTCTTGTTCGCCCCCTTTTTTAGGGCCTCCTCAAAACCGCGCTTCAGGGCAGTCAGGAGGACTTCGCCTTTGGAATTCTTCACGATGGAGCGGGCGAGGCGGTGGAACTCTTTGAGCGAGTTTGATTCCTCGCGCATTTGCGCCAGGTCCTCCGGGCTGTAGGGCCTGTCCTCGCCGGGCGGGTGATCTTCCTCGCCGTCATCCCACTCCTCTTTGAGCTCGTCGAGGGTCTCATAGTCGGGGGCAGCTTCCTCGGGCTGCATTCCGGCGGCGGCGTGGGTTTGGGCGGCGACCTCGAGCTTGTTGGCCAGGGCGTCGAGCGTTGCTGAAATGGCGTGTGTCGAGGACGCCAATAGCCGGCGGAGGATGAGGGTCATCAGTTTGCGCTGGCTGGCGGGCAGAGCAAAAAGCGTGGGGCGCTGCAAGTAATCGGACACCAAATCGTAAAGGCGCTGTTCTTCCGGTGTTGGATAGAATTCCTGGACGAGGGCGTGTCGGTTGGTGAATGGAACGTATTCGAGGACCTGCCGGCGTAATGTGCGCTGGCAGATCGGCTTCAGCCGGGCCTTCAGGTCGGCGAAATCTTTTGGGCTGGTGAGGTTGGCGAACTGGGACTTGAAGCTTTTCAGGTCGCCGAACGTGTAGTCGTCAATGACGCTGACCAGGCCGAAGAGCTCCAGGAGCGAGTTTTGCAGGGGTGTCGCGGTGAGAAGGACTTTCGGGAATGGGGCGACAGCGTTCTTGATGGCGTTGGCGATGCGGTTGGCCGGCTTGTAAACGTTGCGGAGCCGGTGCGCCTCGTCGATCACAACGAGATCCCAATCCACTTGGCGGATGTAGGCGTCGTTGGGGCGGGCGAAGTGGTACGAGCAAATGATGATCGTCTCGGGCTGGCTGAACGGGTTTAAGTTTCCGCTTCGGATTTGCTCTTTGAAGGTCCTTTTTTCGAGGATGGCCGACGGCAGGAAGAACTTGTCGGTCAGTTCCTGATTCCATTGCTTGCGGAGATTGGCGGGGACAATGACGAGCAGTTTCCTTTTGCGCTCGGCCCATTTCTGCGAGAGCAGAATGCCGGCTTCGATGGTCTTGCCGAGGCCGACCTCGTCGGCCAGGATGGCGCCTCGCGACAGGGGGGAACGGAAGGCGAACAGGGCGGCGTCGATTTGGTGGGGATTCAAATCGACTTGGGCATCGGCGAGCGATGCCGCGAGTTTCTGAATGCTGTCAGAAGCGCAGCGTTTGGTCAGCTCATGCGCGAAATACTTCGCGTGAAATCTCGTTGTTGCAGCCTCTTGCACGCGAATACAGGGTGTACCTCCCGGCGACGGCGGGCGCAACGCAAAAGCTAGCGGTGGTGGGGAAGTCCGCAGATAGACGTTGGTGAAAGTCCGGGGCGACGTTGGCGAGCACGTTCAAGCCAATCGGGAATTCGAGATCGCCCGGATTGAAAAATACCAGGTGATCCGCCTTCCGAGGGGAAACGTGGTGCAACAATTCCTCGGCCAAGTCGCCGTGGGGCGAAAGGCATGTCGCAAGAATTGCTGGCCGAAAAAGCGAACATCCACCCGACGCACGTTGGCCTAATTGAGCGTTCCCTCCGTAATCCAAGTTTGAAGGTCTGCAAGGCAATTGCCGATGCTTTGCGAGTGCCACTTGCCCAAATGATTGCTGAGGCGGAACTGATTTGCACAAAGAAGTAGTCCAGCGGCCTGGCACTCGCTGCCCGGCCCCGGAAAGTTCTCGAAATCGGGGGGAGCATGGCGGGGATTCGTCCGCCCTCAAGCGGGAGTGAAACACAGACCAAAAGGTTCGGGAGCCTTCCCGCACGACAAATCAGAAACAGGAAAAGTGCCCTACTTGTTCGTCAAACTCAGGATTTCCATTATACCTATCTGTGTTCCGTTTGTGCTGGCGGTGCCGCCAGGAGCATCTTTGAAAAGCTGCCCGTTCAATACAGAAAGAATTTCAACGGAGAAGGCCCGATTGATGAGTACTTCCGGCCCCCCCGCAACCCCCTTTTTTGTCCATGCCTCTCTCATAGCGGCAACGAGTTCCCCATCCATGTTGAACACAGGACCGCCTGAATACCCGGGCAGTCCTTCACCCGCAAATTCCAGGAAATCTACGGTCACATCATCGTTCATAGCGCAACCAACGGCGGCGATTTGTGAATTGCGGATGACGGTCATCGAATTGAACGGGGTTGATTGCCTCACATCAAACCCGACATACCAGACGATGTCGCCCGGTCTAACCTTTTTAAAATCTCCTGACTTAAAGGATGCCGTCTTGATTTCGGGCGAGGGCGAGTACACAGCGAGGTCATATTTTGGCAACATGTATCTCAGTTTGAGCCCGTAGGTGTTCATCCCGGAATTGAATACTAGATTAGTTACATGGAGGACGGCTTCCGCCATATTCTTCACATGCCAGCAAGTCACCACGTCATTCTGAGGACCGAAAACAAAACCTGACCCAATGGGTTGCCCGTTCCCGCCAAGCCGGATTACGCCGCTTCGCTCCTTTATCTGGTCAAAAGTCAGTTTGGGCGTCACTTGAGAAGCGGCGTGCAAAGTCAGCAGCACGGTAAACAGCATCGCCAAGGAAATTCTTGCAACGGCGGTCATTTTATCCCTTTCGTTTGTTTGCCTTCCGGCAGCGCTGGATTATTGGCACGATCTCGCCGTACTTCCAAGGAAAAAAGCAGCTTCGGAATCGGGGGAGCATGGCAGGGAAGTTGTACACCCTTCACGATAGTCGAATTAGTGTCCGGACTTCTTCTGGTGGAAGACTTTTCCCCAATCAGAGGGCTCCGTTTTCAGATTTGCCTCTTGCCGCAGGTACTCCGTCAGCCTCTCTGGAGCTAGGCGCAGGTTCTTTCCGGTGCCAATCTGGTTCACTTCAAATTTAGAAGTTTCGGCATAAAGACCCGCAAGGCTGGTGTATGCGGCGGGTTCATCCTTGCGATAGTCGCCGATGAATGTTTCGGACGCCTGATAGTAGAGCCTTATCCAGTGATAGAACGTTTCGTAAACCTGCTCCGCATCTATGGAGCATTCCTCCACCTTTTTGGCGATTGGAGTTTCAAAGAAATCTAAAACGTCTTCCAACTCGTCGCTGGTTGAATTCTCACCCAGCAAAAAGAGTGCAGCGGACCTCCTTTCATGTTTCATGTTCCGAAAAAATCTTTCGTCGTATTTGTCAACCAAAGCCGTGGACTTGGCGATGTACGCATTGTGAGCGGCGGACAATGCCAAAATTAGCCCCACGATGGCAAACGCCAGAGAAATCCAGGTCCCGTAATCCTTGTGCAATGCAATGCCAAGGGTGATGAAACCAAGCAAAATCCCGACGTGCTCACCTCCAATGTGTTGGAAAAGCCTTTTTACCATAATGGCGGATTATTGGTTCGATCCCGCCAGCGGTCAAGATCGCTTGTAACCTTGGCGAAATGGAATTTGACCCTCACCCGTCAAGGAATGCCCCGCAATCGCTCTTGGTAGCGATACGGCGAGTCAGACGAGGTTTTGAGGGGTATCTGCATTTCACGCAGACAGAGGTACTGGCCTGCAATCTGGTGAAAAAATGGGTGAAAGACGGGTGGTTTTCTGAAAAGGTTAAATCATAGCAGGGGTCAAACCGGAGGTTGGTCCGTACAGTCCGGATGGTGCTTGCGGTTAGCGGGGGGGTGTCCTCTTTGGTCCATGCCGCGCACGTTGCGAGTGGAGTAGGCGGCACTTTTGATCGGCTCAGGTGCCTTGCTCCGGTGCTAGACTCGAAAAAGTCGAGGCCATGCTTCAGGGCAATCGCCAAGCCCTTTGGTCAAGCCTGGACGGCTGGCCGTTCGCTGCTTTTTTTGTCGCCGGGCGCATCGGGCATGACTAGACTTGCCGCACTCGATGAAGCGACCACTCGTGCCAGTGG